>Ga0208939_1001677_pt1 | contig 16393 bp, 10 predicted proteins | sample AD_STIC12_MetaG_FD_184437 | JGI IMG/M metagenome (GOLD analysis project Ga0208939, IMG submission 184437) | Active sludge microbial communities of municipal wastewater-treating anaerobic digesters from USA - AD_STIC12_MetaG (SPAdes) (version 2) | ecosystem: Engineered > Bioreactor > Anaerobic >...
GAACGACATTTATAGCATTGGATACCTGCCGGAGGAGAGGGGGCTATACAAGAAGATGAAAGTTGGCGAGCATGCCATTTATCTGGCCCGCCTTAAAGGATTGAGCAGGCCCGAAGCGTTGAAAAGGCTGAAGTTCTGGTTTGAGAAGTTGGAAATACAAGGTTGGTGGAATAAGAAGATTGAGGAGCTATCCAAGGGGATGGCACAGAAAATTCAGTTTGTTGTAACCGTCATTCACGAGCCCAAGCTGCTGATTTTCGATGAACCATTCAGCGGATTCGATCCCATCAATGCCAATATCATTAAAAACGAGATCATCGAACTAAAAAAGAAGGGTGCTACCATCCTCTTTTCAACCCACAATATGGGAAGTGTAGAGGAGATGTGCGATTATATTACCTTGATTAACAAATCGAAGAATATTCTCAGCGGGCATATCGATCAGGTACGGCAGCAGTACGGCAGCAACGTTTTTGAACTTACATTCAAAGGCGACCTGCGAAAAGTGAGTGAAAGCCTAACCGCCAACTACGAATTGGTAAGTCACACCGAGGAGATGGGACAGGTTAAGGCAAACATAAAGGTTCATGAGTACTCAACCGACAACAGGTTGCTGAACCTTATAATTCCTGTTGCCGAAATTATTGGGTTCAAGCAGGTTATACCCAGCATGAACGACATTTTCATTCAGGTTGTTCAGGAGTACAACAAAACACACAGACAGATTTAATAATCGATTCAATATTAATGCTATGAGTAAAATATTCCTTGTTCTCGAGAGGGAATTTCTAACCAGGGTTAGAAAAAAATCTTTCATTATCATGACCATTCTTCCCCCACTGCTCTTTGCGGGTTTGATGGTAGTTCCCATGATCATTGCCACCATGGACGATACAAAGGAGCGAAGCATTGCCGTAATCGATGACTCGGGGCTTTTCAAGAATAAGATAACCGAAACGGAATACCTTAAATTTGCTTACCTCGATGGGGTTACAGTTCCCGACATCCAATCAACTTTCAGCGAATCGGGATATTACGCTGTGCTTTACATTGGAAGCATGGTGGCCAGTACGCCCGATGCGGTGATCCTCTATTCAGATAAGCAACCCTCCATGGACATCACGTCCCATATTTCATCATCCATAAAGAATGAGATTGAAACGCAGAAGTTGAAAACTTACGACATTGAGAATCTGGATGATATCCTAAAGTCTATAAAAACGAATGTAAGGGTGAGAACCATTAAGTGGTCAAAGGATGGCGAAGAGAAAGAGAGCTCTTCGGAGCTGGCCTTCGGCTTGGCTTATATTCTCAGTTTTTTGGTTTATATGCTTATCTTTATGTTTGGGAGCCTGGTTATGCGGGGAGTGATTGAGGAGAAAACCAGCAGGGTGGTTGAGGTAATCGTTTCCTCAGTCAAGCCATTTCAGCTGATGATGGGCAAAATTTTAGGGATTGCTGCCGTGAGCCTGCTGCAAATAGTTGTTTGGCTCATCCTTACCTTTGGACTTGTTTCTGCGGCCGGCTCAATTTTTCTAGATTCTCCCAATAAGGCTGTTGCCCAGCAGGAAGCTGTAACCAACCTCATGGAACAGACGGGGGTAGCACAAATGGCAACGGAAGTATCTGCTCAGCCTAGTTTCGCCAACGAGATGATGACGGCCTTATCCAACATCAACTTTGTGCTAATCATTGGCGGTTTTATCTTTTTCTTCATCGGGGGCTATCTGCTCTATGCAGCTATGTTCGCTGCAGTGGGCTCGGCGGTTGACAGCGAGGCCGACACCCAGCAGCTGATCCTTCCTGTAACCATTCCCCTTATCCTGGCCATTGTGGTTATGGTCAGCGGGCTAAAATCGCCCGATGGATCGCTCACTTTCTGGTTCTCCATAATACCCTTTACTTCACCCATCATTATGATTACCCGCTTGCCATACGGTGTCCCCGCATGGGAATTGGCTCTCTCGGCGGCATTGCTGGTCATTTCGTTTATTGCTATAACCTGGCTGGCGGCAAAGATCTACCGTGTGGGGATACTGCTTTACGGGAAAAAGCACACGTGGAAGGAGATGTGGAAATGGATTAAGTATAAAAATTGATAATAATTCCTGCAAAATATTGGTTGCTAATTCACCTTATCAATTTTTGGCAATGGCTTTTTTTTAACTTTGCAGCAAAACGTAAAAAGACAATAGTATGAAATTTAGAGCCGAGATAAACGTGATGCCCTTAAAAGCCCTGTTGGATCCCCAGGGGAAGGCAGCTATGGCTACAATGCAAACCATAGGATTCCCTGAGGTATCGAACGTGAGAATTGGAAAACACATTACCCTTGAGCTGGAGGCACCAAGTATGGAGGTTGCATTGGAAAGGGTTAACGATATTTGTTCAAAGGTGTTGGCCAATCCGGTAATGGAGGGATACGGCTATAGCGTTAAGGAGGTGAAGGATTAGGCTATTCGGGGCTTAGCTCTCCGCCTTGCGATAGAATTTCAGCCTGCTTCCGTATGGATTCTTTGTGAACCAGACGAAGCAGGTTTTTTACATACTCTTTATCAAGGCCTAATGATTCTCCCAGTTCCACACGCAATCTAATCATCTCCTCCCATCTCCTCAGCTGCATGATGGCCACGTTATTCTCCTTTTTATGCCTGCCAATACGCTCAACGAGTTCCATTCTCTGCCATAGAAGTTCCAAAAGCTGATAATCAATGGAGTCAATCTCTTCCCTAAGAGTTTCGAGGGTGTCCACAAATTCTGCATTGGCCGATGACTGTTTGCGGAAAGTTAATGAGTCCAGCAGGGTGGATAGCTCTCCCGGAGTAACCTGCTGCTTGGCATCGCTAAGGGCTACGCCGGGATTGATGTGCGACTCAATCATTAGCCCATCCATGGCTAAATCCAACGCTTTCTGTGCAATGCCCTGTATGAGGTTTGCCCGGCCTGCAATGTGGCTTGGGTCGCAAATCACAGGCAGGGTAGGCAAATAGCTTTTCAGATCGATGGGTACTTCCCACTTGGGGATGTTGCGGTATGACGATCGCCGGAAAGGCGAAAAACCCCTGTGAATTGCACCCAGCTTGGTGATTCCCACATGGTGAAACCTCTCAATGATGCCCAGCCATAGCTCAATATCGGGATTCACCGGATTTTTAACCAGAATGGGGATGTCAACACCTGCAAGTGAGTGTGCCAGCTCGTCAACAGAAAAGGGATTTGACGAGGTTCGGGCGCCTACCCAGAGTATATCAATGCCATGTTTGAGGGCAAAATCCACATGTTGGGGAGTGGCTACCTCTATTGCTATTTTCAATCCGGTCAGTTGTTTTGCCTCCATTAGCCAATCAAGGGCTACATTTCCGGCACCCTGGAAACTTCCGGGTCGCGAACGCGGTTTCCAAATACCTGCCCTGAAAACCTGTACCCGATTTAGCTTTGCCAATTCCAAAGCAGTATCGATAACCTGCTGCCGGTTCTCGGCACTGCAGGGCCCTGCTATGATCAGAGGAGTGTCAAAACTCTTCTCGAACCAGTTGGAAATGGGGGGGAAGGTCATCCTTTTTTTTTACAAAGGTAAAGGTTTTAGATTGAAATTCTCAGGTGTAGGCTTATCTTAGCTTGTGCCTTTTATCATTATCATTTCCATTACACTCAATAGCGCAGTAGGTTTGAAAGTAGAAAATTCTAAGAAAACCATCCATAGGGTACCGCTTTTTCTGTGGGTAGCAGTATTTACAGGACTTTTATTTATTGCACTATATCAGCCCAAAAACTATTTTAACGATCCAACCTCAACGGTTCTCTACGCGTCAAATGGAGATCTGCTTGCTGCTACTGTGGCTGCCGATGGTCAGTACCGCTTTCCAATGGCCGATTCTATTCCGTGGAAATTTAACCGATGTATCCTCACTTTCGAGGATAGGTACTTCTACATGCATCCCGGTATTAATCCTTTCTCATTGGCAAGGGCGGCGTGGCAGAATCTGAGGGAGGGGAGAATAGTGAGCGGAGGAAGCACCATTACAATGCAGGTAGCCCGCCTGAAGCGTAAGGGCAAAAGTCGCACATTCTATGAGAAGGCCATGGAGATGCTGATGGCCATAAGGTTGGAGTTGAATTTCAGTAAAAAACATATCCTGTCGCTTTATGCCTCCAATGCTCCCTACGGAGGGAATGTGGTGGGTATCGAGGCTGCTGCCTGGCGTTACTACGGTCGAACTGCACACGAGTTAAGCTGGGCCGAATCGGCTGCCCTGGCCGTGCTTCCCAATTCACCTGCGCTGGTTTTCCCCGGGAGAAATCCATTTGCGTTGGAGAATAAACGCAACAATCTGTTAAAAAAACTTTACCAGCAGGGCGATATCGATAGCATTACCTACGTGCTCTCGCTCCTCGAGCCTTTACCCCAAAAGCCAACCCCTTTGCCGTTGCTGGCACCGCACTTGTTAACCCGCTCTATTGCCGATGGCAAGAAAGGAGAAGATGTCAGAACAACCATTAACCGTTTCTTACAGGTCCGTTCGATGGAAATCTTGGAGAGGCACAGGTTGCGATTATCGGGTAATCAGATTCACAATGCGGCTTTGCTGATTGTTGAAGTTGAAACGGGTAACGCCTTGGCATATGTTGGCAATATGCCCGGAAGTGAATTTGGTGGCGATGTGGATATCATCACTTCTCCTCGCAGTACCGGGAGTATCCTGAAGCCTTTCCTCTACGCTGCCATGCTGCATCAGGGAAAAATCTTACCCAACAGCCTTGTCCCCGATATCCCTACACAAATAGGCAATTTTACTCCTAAGAATTTTTACCCCGTTTACGACGGGGCCGTTCCTGCTTCGAGGGCCCTTTCCCGATCCCTCAATGTTCCTGCCGTTAGGATGTTGTATCAGTATGGCGTAGCTCCATTCCACCATTTGCTCAAGGGGTTGGGTCTTACCACCATAACCCGCTCTGCGGATAATTATGGTCTGTCGCTGATCCTTGGCGGTGCCGAGGCCACCCTTTGGGATTTGGCCGGGGTGTATGCCGGTATGGCACGAACGCTGAACCACTTTCGCAAGCTGGAAAGCCGGTACGACAAGTCCGATTACAGGGCTCCTGCCTATGTTAAAAGTACAAAGGAGAGCCCTCGTCAGCTTATACAGTTCCATTCCATTTTAGATGCTTCGGCCATATATTTTACCTTTGATGCCATGCGTAATGTTGCACGCCCCGATGAGTTGGTCGGATGGCGTTACTTTGCCTCCTCGCGGTCGGTGGCCTGGAAAACGGGAACAAGTTTTGGGCATCGCGATGCCTGGGCCATAGGGTTGAACCCGCGATATGTGGTTGCCGTTTGGGTTGGCAATGCCAGTGGCGAGGGACGTCCAAACCTTACCGGAATCAGTGCAGCGGCACCCATCCTGTTCGATGTTTTCGAAATGCTTCCACCTTCGCCTTGGTTTGAAATGCCAGTTGACGATATGGCGCGGGTTGCCATTTGCCGCTACAGCGGGCATAGGGCTTCACCCATTTGCGAACCTGTGGATACCGTATGGATTCCTATGAAAGGTTTGGAAACAACGGCCTGTCCTTACCATAGGATTGTTCATCTAAATCCAGAGAAAACATTTAGAGTAACCGATAGGTGCATGAGTGTCAGCGAGATGGTTTTAGAGTCATGGTTCATTCTTCCACCGGCCATGGAGTGGTTTTACAAGAGCAAAAATCCGCACTACAGGGTTTTACCTCCATACGAAAAGGGTTGTGAGCCAGAGCAGGAATCTGCTCCCATGGCATTGCTGTACCCTAGGGTTAGCGGGGTTACTATCACCATCCCCAGAGATTTGGACGGGAAACCCGGAGAGGCTGTATTCGAAGCGGCTCATAGGATTGATGGGACAACAATCTATTGGCATTTAGACGGGGAATATATGGGTGCTACGAAATCGTTCCATCGTATGGCCTTTAATCCCGGTGCTGGACTGCACAGGCTTACGCTGGTTGATGGGGAGGGGAATATGCTGGAGGTAACTTTTAGGATTGAATAAAAAAACCCGTTAGGGTTACTAACGGGTCTTTTTACGCTGTTCTATAAATGGCTACTGCTTTACTATCTTAAAAGTTTTCAGCATTTTGCCGTTATAAATAACCCTAAGGAAGTACACTCCCACGGGCATGCTACTGACCTGAACCGACACTGGGTTGTTATCAATAACGCCCCGTTTGAGCATGCGACCATTCTGGTCGAACACCTCATATAGTAAACCCTTTAGGTCATCAGTATCAACCTTAAGGTTGACAAAATCGTGTGCGGGATTTGGATATGCAGTGATGGCAAAATCCAAACCCGGGATCTCTTCCACAGAAGTGAGGGTTAGCTTTGTCTGCTGAAACCCTTGTGTGATGATATTATCCATGGTTGCAAAGGTTTGAATCACAGCCTCCCCCAACCCCCAGCTGACCGATCCGCTGTTGTTGCTGTGGTAATTGCCTCCGGAGACTACTGCCTCCTGTCCCCGGGCAAGTGTGCTGATGCACAGAAGTACTAAAAATATAATTGGCTTATACATACCTATTTCTGATTATGGTATTACTATCTCTAGTTGAACTTCTACCAACATATCTTCATTTACGTCCAAGGTACCGCTATAAAACTCATAACTTGGAAAATATACAGAGTAGGAGTACTCTGAACTTTGATAAACCTCTTCGAAGGTGGCATAGCCACTTGCATCGGTGTACAAAGTCTGGTAATACGCCTTTTCTCCGTTACCCTTTACCATTTCCTCTAGAGTAACCTCAGCATTTATGCAGGGGCCTCCTTCCGGAGTCAGTACGTGGAAGGTAACCGTAAACTTGGGAAGTTCGATAAGCGTAATGGATTCATAAATAATTCCGGGATCGCTAATGGTAATAGTTCCTCCGGGATGATCCTCATAACCGGGCTCATATATGTCAACATAGTAGCTGTATGCTCCCGGTTCGGGCGGAGTGCATATTGCTATTCCAAATTCGTTGGTCGTACCGGAAGCATTGGCACTTCCGTTAGTCATCCATATTTGCACATTGCGTATCGGGTTGTCAAATTGATCCTTTACGGTAAAGACCACCGAATAAACAGCAGGTGTGAGATAAATATTAAATGTTGTATCGGAATAAATGAATACCTCACCAATGGCCTCTTCATATCCCTCTGCAATCACAGAGTATAAGAAATAATCTGATTCATCTACGCTTACGCTAAACTGGTATTGACCGATGGGGTTAGTTATACCATTTAAGGTTATCATTGCGTTGTTGATGGGGTCATAAATATCCTCATCTAGAACGTTGAAGTTTACTATATATGGGTCAAGTGTTGTAAAAGTTTTCTGTGCACCATATCCGGTGAGCCCATCCTGATTGATGGCAAACGCTCTGCAGTAATACTGCGTTCCCGGATTTAAGCCATATAGAGTAGTATAAAAAACACCAAAACCCGATTCGCTTTCAAAAATTGTTCCCATTTCAGGTGTTGGATCAACTTCAATGTTTGCAACAGGGTTGGGTGAAGTGCTATAGGTTATCCCACTGTAAATTATTTGTGAACCCGGGTAATCTACCACTCGCCCATTAACGGTTGCTGACGTTTGAGTAACATTAAATACAGTATCTGTCTCAACGACGGGAGCAACAATTACTTCGTTATTCATGAAAATTCCCTCCTCCGACACGTTGAACAGCTCGGTGGGTACCAGCTGTTCGTTGTAAACGGAGACGCTAAACCCATCGGGGAAAAGCTTGCCGACGGGAGGCTTAATAAAGACGTCGGTGCGCTCGGGAACTACCTTCAGCACATCGTAGAACCCTTCCTCCTTGGTGGTGGTGCGGCCCGATACGGCAAAGCCGCCCACGGTTTTGCCATCGCTTTCGCTCACATAGATCCTGGTGTTGTCGGGGGTGATTTGCAGTATGTCCTCTACCCCCTTGGTGGTGGTGCGCCCCGAAACGGCGAAACCGCCCACGGTTTTGCCATTGCCCTCACCCACGTATATCTGGGTATTCTCGGGGGTAATTTGCAGTATGTCCTCCACTTCCTTGGTGGTGGTGCGTCCCGACACGGCAAATCCGCCCACGGTTTTGCCGTTGCCCTCACCCACGTATATCTGGGTGTTCTCGGGGGTAATGTGGAGAATGTCCTCCACCTCCTTGGTGGTAGTGCGGCCCGATACGGCAAATCCGCCCACGGTTTTGCCATTGCCCTCACTCACGTATATCTGGGTATTCTCGGGGGTAATGTGGAGAATGTCCTCCACCTCCTTGGTAGTGGTGCGCCCCGACACGGCGAAACCGCCCACGGTTTTTCCGTTGCCTTCACCCACGTATATCTGCGTGTTGTCGGTGGTAATGTGCAGGATATCCTCCACCTCCTTGGTGGTGGTGCGCCCCGAAACGGCGAATCCGCCCACGGTTTTACCGGAGGATTCATCAACATACACACGGGTCTCGCCGGGTGCAACCGTTAGTAAATCCTGAACTTCCTTGGTGGTTGTACGCCCCGACACGGCAAATCCGCCCACGGTTTTACCGTCTTCGTCCTCGTCGATGAAAATCTTTACGCCGTTCTCGTAAACGGCGAATACGATTTCACCTTTTGAATTTTTAATCTCGAAAAGGGGAGCGTTGGGGTCACTGTTTGCCTCCCCCTTAAACTGGCTTGCGCTCTTGGCATGCATGGCGTATGGCACGGAAAGCAGCTGCGTAGTGCCCATTTCGGTATAGCTGCTACCCCCCTGGATATCAATCTCCACCTTGATGAAATGGCTGTCAGATGACCATTCCACATCGCTAAATGTACCCTCTTTAGGATTGCCTGATCCTACTATCAGGTTGACCAATCCAAAGCTGTTGGTCACGGTGGAAAAGGTTTCTACGTATACGGCATCTCCTGTAACTCCACCCTTCAGGATGCTAATCCTGATGCCTACAGGGTGATTTTGGATTATTTCTCCAGCGGAGTTACGAATTACGGCTTGATAGTTAAAACCCCCAGGATTTTGCCCCAGCGCTTGCAAGAAGCACAAGCCGAGGATGATTAATGGTAACAATACTCTCTTCATAAGCATTAATTTTAAGTTGTTAATTACTAAAGCATGGTTCTCAGCAATTCTTATTTTGGTAAATCAAAATACTGTTTAATAAACACGAAGGTTTAAATCCATTGATTAGAAAAAACATGTAAACCAATTATTCAATGCTCCCTCAAAAATAAATGAAAAAAACCACATATTTTGTTGAGCGTTTGATTAATCAAGGTTGCATATATAAATTTAACAATCTAAATAGATTGCAAAAATTGAACCAAATTTCACCGTTGGAAGTTGAATTTTTTACAAAAAACGATTTGAAGGTACAAGAAAAAAGAACTTGAAATTAGTTTAAGGTTAAAAAGAATAAGGAATAGACATTACTCCGACAACAAACAACAAACTGATCATTAATTTGTTCTACTTCATCCACTATTTATTTTAATTGTTAGTTGTTCTAATTGTGAGCCAATGGTTTTTGACGGGTTGATGAAAAGAATTTCTGCTGGTTCACCTGCCCTTGTCCATCATTCACACTCAATTGACTGTAATTCACTTGGAATTCCAAAAGTAATCGTTTTCTGTTTTATATTAAGTATTAGCGGTATTTTGTTTGGCTTGCATTCGATTATTTGGTCATTTCTTCCGTGAGGTTTCTGGAATGTGGGAGTGAAAAAGATTTAAATCGTTATCATCCCAATCAATTTTTTTGCTCGCCTTATTTACCCTTTTTGATATCTAAATTTCAGGATGTTGATGGTTTTTCATTCAAAAAGTCGGAGTACAAAGTTGAATAAAAAACCCGTTAGGGTTACTAACGGGTCTTTTACGCTGTTCTATCAATGGTTACTGCTTTACTATCTTAAAAGTATTCAGCATTTTGCTGTTATGAATAACCCTAATGAAGCACACTCCGATGGGCATACTACTGACCTGAATCGACATTGGATTGTTATCAATAACGCCCCGTTTGAGCATGCGACCATTCTGGTCGAACACCTCATATAGTAAACCCTTTAGGTCATCAGTATCAACCTTAAGGTTGACAATGTCGTGTGCGGGATTCGGATATGCAGAGATGGCAAAATCCAAACCCGGTATCTCTTCCACTGAAGTGATGGTTAACCTTGTCTGCTGAAACCCTTGTGTAACGATGTTATCATCGGTGGCAAAGGTTTGAATAACAGCCTCACCCAGTCCCCAGCTGACCGATCCGTTGGCGTTGCTAAGATAATTGCCACCGGAAACCACGGCTTCCTGTGCCCAGCTTAGTGTGCTGATGCACAGTAGTAATGCAAATGCTATTTGTTTAAACATATTCATTCCAAATAATTGCTTTTGCTCAAGTAAGTGTTATTTACCGTCTAATAATTGAACAGTTTCTTCCACATCGTGGTCGGTTATTGATATTGAACCGATAACCACAGGATAGCTAAGATAATTAACAGTGTAGTTGTATGTAGGATGTGGAAGCAAATCTTCATAGATGGCATAACCATTTTCATCGGTAATTCGATAAGGATCATACGCTTTTCCATCATTATTTTTGGCCTGTAAAAGTTCAATAGTAGCTCCTTCGCAGGGGTTTCCTTCGGGAGTTTGCACGTAGAAAGTGACCTTATATGTGACTATCTCCTGGAGTGTTATGGGTACATTAACTGTAGTGTTACCTGTTACTTCAAAACTGCCTGAATATGGTAAGTGATTATCTGAGTATATGTTAAAAGTATACTCTCCCGTTCCGGGTGGATTAAATAATGCTATCCCATAACCATTTGTAGTGCATTGGTAAAAATCGGCCCCTTCTATGTAAATAGTGATATCTGCCAATGGGTCGCCACTTGCGTTAGTAACAGTAAATACCGCTGAATAGTCGGCAGGATCAAGTTCAACGGTTACTGTTTCGTCGCTGAAAACGTATGCCTCTTCTTCTTCGATTAAGTAATATCCCTCCGCCATCACAGAGTACATCCAATAGCCTTCTTCAACTTGAAACTCATACTCTCCGACAGGATTTGTCTTCCTTTTATCACCCAATTCAATGGTAATCATTGCGTTGGCTATTGGCGTGCCTGTTCCCGTTTCCAATACATTGAAGGTTAGCAAATAGGGATTGGCTGTTTCAAATGTTTTCTGGGCTCCGTAGCCAATCTGCCCATCCTCGTTGATGGCAAAAGCCTTATAGTAGTATAGTGTTCCGGGATTCAATCCGTCCAAATAGATATAAAACTCTCCGAAGCCATCACCCATCATATTTTCATCTATTACGGTACCCAATTCCTCTGAAGGCTCGCTTTGAAGATTTGCAACAGGATTGGGCGCGGTGCTATACGTAATCCCGCGGTAAGATATTGGAGAGCCGTTGTAGGGTAATACTGTTCCTTCAGCGTAAATCGATATTTGGGTTTGATTAGTGGTGTCTCCGGTAACCACATTGGGAACCATAACCACTTCGTTATTCATGAAGATTCCCTCCTCCGACACGTTGAACAGCTCGGTGGGTACCAGCTGTTCGTTGTAAACGGAAACGCTAAACCCATCGGGGAACAGCTTGCCGGCGGGCGGCTTAATAAAGACATCGGTGCGCTCGGGAACTACCTTCAGCACATCGTAGAACCCTTCCTCCTTGGTGGTGGTGCGGCCCGATACGGCAAAGCCGCCCACGGTTTTGCCATCGCTTTCGCTCACATAGATCCTGGTATTGTCGGGGGTTATTTGCAGTATATCCTCTACCCCCTTGGTGGTGGTACGCCCCGAAACGGCGAAACCGCCCACGGTTTTGCCATTGCCCTCACCTACATAAATCTGGGTATTCTCAGGGGTAATTTGCAGTATGTTCTCCACCTCCTTGGTGGTGGTGCGCCCCGATACGGCGAAACCGCCCACGGTTTTGCCATTGCCTTCACCCACGTATATCTGGGTGTTTTCGGGAGTAATGTGGAGAATGTCCTCCACCTCCTTGGTGGTGGTGCGCCCCGACACGGCGAATCCGCCCACGGTTTTGCCGTTGCCCTCACCCACGTATATCTGGGTATTTTCTGGGGTAATGTGGAGAATGTCCTCCACCTCCTTGGTAGTGGTGCGCCCCGACACGGCGAAACCGCCCACGGTTTTGCCGTTGCCTTCGCCCACGTAGATCTGCGTGTTGTCGGTGGTAATGTGCAGGATATCTTCCACCTCCTTGGTGGTGGTGCGCCCCGACACGGCGAATCCTCCCACGGTTTTACCAGAGGATTCATCAACATACACGCGGGTTTCGCCGGGAGCAACCGTCAGCAAATCCTGAACTTCCTTGGTTGTTGTACGCCCCGACACGGCAAATCCGCCCACGGTTTTACCGTCTTCGTCCTCGTCGATGAAAATCTTTACGCTGTTCTCGTAAACTGCGAATACAATTTCACCCTTTGAGTTTTTAATCTCGAAAAGCGGAGCATCGGGATTGCCATTGGGTTCTCCCTTAAACTGGCTTGCGCTCTTGGCGTGCATGGCGTATGGCACGGATAGCAGCTGCGTAGTACCCATCTCGGTGTAGTTGCTACCCCCCTGGATATCAATCTCCACCTTGATGAAATGGCTGTCAGACGACCATTCCACATCGCTTAACACCCCCTCTTTGGGGTTGCCTGTACCAATTACCAGGTTGACCAATCCAAAGCTGTTGGTCACGGTGGAAAAGGTTTCAACGTATACAGCATCCCCGGTAACTCCACCTTTAAGGATGCTAATCCTGATGCCTACGGATTGGTTTTGGATTATTTCACCATTGGAACTGCGTATAACAGCCTGATAGTTAAAACCCGAAGGGTTTTGCCCTGTAACTTGAAGAAAATTAACGCCAAAAATGATTAGTAGTAAAAGAATTTTTTTCATAAATCTTCATTTAATTAAGTAATTATTTGTTAGTGTATGATATCGCGATATTTCAAATCGGGCAATAGATATCAAAAGTTAAAACAGTACTGTGTATTAAAAAGTTTAAAAAATATATAGTAAATACTATATCGGAATGAGTAACAAATGGTTAACTCTGATTCTCAAAATTAAATATGGTCCCGAACAAAAAAGCAAAAATAATATTTTGTAAGCATTAACCTACAATGCTGTACTATTCATTAGTTGTTTTTGGGGATACTAATTAAAATATCCAGCTGAAAAGTGTTTCGAGATCTACAGCCTAATGCATAAACTCAAATGTAGTATTAGTTAGATTAATGGATGCAGGTGTCCTTTCCAGCTAATCCTTTTTTTCGGTTGAGTTCCATTTCTCCTGCTCTTCCCTTATCCTTCGTATCAGGGTGTTTGTGGCATATCCTCCAAGGGAGTCGAAATATAAGATTGAATAAAAAACCCGTCAGGTTAACTAACGGGTCTTTTTCTCCTATCTATCGAGTGTTACTCTTTAACTATCTTGAATATTTTATCGTTTTGCCCATAGAGATGACCCGAAGCAGGTACATTCCGGCGGACAAACCGTTGAATTGAATCAGCGTAGGGTTATTATCTAACTGGCCTCGTTTCAGTACACGGCCATTATGGTCGAATGGCTGGTACGAAAAACCTTTCAGGTCATCGCTGTCAACCTTAAGGTTGGCAATGCCGTGTGAGAGATTTGGATATGCAGTGATGGTAAAATCCAAACCCGGGATCTCTTCCACAGTGGTAATGGTTAGGTGTGGCTGCTGGAACCCTTGAGTGATGAGGTTGTCCACGGCCGCAATGGTTTCTATCACAGTTTTAAGCATGCCCGATGATACCATACTACGACTGGTGGATGTGGCAAAGAGCCACAAAGCATACCAAAAAAAGCGCCCAAACCGGACTATGAGCAAGAAAAATTTATTTTGGAGCCATAAAGGGCAGTTTTGTTCCGGCTATGTGCCCGCTTCACTGCCCTTTATGATCAATAAAAAGTCAAAATAATGTTTAACCTTGTGGTGAGACAAAATAATTTTTACACACTTATAAGATACTACCATATTGGATAAACTTCAATAAACATATCGTCATTTATTTCCAAATCATAAACACTTTGAAAAGAATAATCAAGGTGAGATATCTCGTATAAGTAGCCCTGATTTTCAGGCACTTCGTAAAAGACGACATAGCCATCCATATCGGTAAATAAAGTATTATAATACGCTTTTTCCCCATTCTTTTTATAACCCTCCTCAAGATGAACCATAGCATTCTCAAGGGGTTCTCCCCAGGGATCTAACACGTGGAAAGTGACCGTATATTTGGGCAGTTCTTGGAGTATTATGGGTAAATAAACAGTATTGTTATCTTCTACTTGAAAACTGCCGGAATATGGTTCGTAACCTTCTGCGTTAATTTCAAAAGTATACTCTCCCATTCCGGGTGGACTATATATTGCTTTTCCAAGACCATTAGTAGTGCAGTAGTGAGCCTCAGCACCTTCGATGAAAATATAGATGCCTGACAAAGGATCGTCAATTTGGTTTGTTACAGTGAATACTACTGTATAGGCAGAAGTTTCAAGGTAAACGGTTTTTATTGTATTGTCAGATTCAACGGATATCCCATCTGCATCTTCTCTATATCCCTCTGCAATCACTGAGTAATTGTAATCCCCTTCTTCAACGTGAAACTCGTAATCTCCTTCATCGTTTGTTTTGTTAAAATCATAGGATTCAAGGGTTACCATAGCATTATCTATGGGCGTTTCAGTACCTTGTTCCAGCACGATGAATGTCAACAAGTAGAGCCCAGATGTTGTAAATGTCCTCTGTGCGCCATAGCCAATCTGCCCATCCTGATTGATGGCAAAAGCCCTATAGTAGTATAGTGTCCCGGGATTCAACCCGTCCAAAAAGATATCAAACTCTCCAAATCCATCACCCGGAAAATAATCGGTTATAGTACCCATTTCCCCCGAAGGAGAACTTTGGATATCTGCAATGGGGTTGGGTGAGATGCTATACGTAACACCGCGGTGAGAGATTGGTGGACCGTTGTATGGTAATACTGTGCCTCCAATGCTTACCGACGTTTGGGTAGGATCAGTGGCGTTGCCCGTAATCACATTGGGAACAATAACCACTTCGTTATTCATGTAAATTCCCTCCTCCGACACGTTGAACAGCTCGGTGGGGGTCAACTGCTCATCGTAAACGGAAACGCTAAATCCATCAGGGAAGGACTTGTTGCCGGAGGGCTTAATAAAGACATCGGTGCGCTCGGGAACAACCTTCAGCACATCGTAGAACCCTTCCTCCTTGGTTGTGGTGCGGCCCGATACAGCAAATCCGCCAACGGTTTTCCCATCGCTTTCGCTCACATAGATCCTGGTGTTGTCGGGAGTGATTTGCAGTATATCCTCTACCCCCTTGGTGGTGGTACGCCCCGACACGGCGAAACCGCCCACGGTTTTTCCGTTGCCCTCACCCACGTATATCTGGGTATTCTCGGGGGTAATCTGCAGTATGTCCTCCACCTCCTTGGTGGTGGTGCGCCCCGAAACGGCGAATCCTCCCACGGTTTTGCCATTGCCCTCACCCACGTATATTTGGGTGTTCTCGGGGGTAATGTGGAGAATGTCCTCCACCTCCTTGGTGGTAGTGCGGCCCGATACGGCAAATCCGCCCACGGTTTTGCCATTGCCCTCACCCACGTATATCTGGGTGTTCTCGGGGGTAATGTGGAGAATGTCCTCCACCCCCTTGGTGGTGGTGCGCCCCGACACGGCGAAACCGCCCACGGTTTTGCCATTGCTCTCACCCACGTAGATCTGCGTGTTGTCGGTGGTAATGTGCAGGATATCCTCCACCTCCTTGGTGGTGGTGCGCCCCGAAACGGCGAATCCGCCCACGGTTTTTCCGGAGGATTCATCAACATACACGCGGGTTTCGCCGGGAGCAACCGTTAGTAAATCCTGAACTTCCTTGGTTGTTGTACGCCCCGATACGGCAAATCCGCCCACGGTTTTTCCGTCCTCGTCCTCGTCGATGAAAATCTTTACGCCGTTTTCGTAAACTGCGAAAACAATTTCACCCTTTGAGTTTTTAATTTCGAAAAGGGGAGCGTTGGGATCACTGTTTGCCTCCCCCTTAAACTGGCTTGCGCTCTTGGCGTGCATGGCGTATGGCACGGAAAGCAGCTGAGAAGTACCCATCTCGGTGTAGTTGCTACCCCCCTGGATATCAATCTCCACCTTGATGAAATGGCTGTCAGAAGACCATTCCACATCGCTTAACGCCCCCTCTTTGGGGTTGCCTGTACCAATTACCAGGTTGACTATTCCTAAGTTATTGGTTGCGGTGGAAAAGGTTTCTACGTATACAGCATCCCCGTTAATTCCACCCTTAAGGATGCTAATCCTGATG
>Ga0208939_1001685_pt1 | contig 16308 bp, 12 predicted proteins | sample AD_STIC12_MetaG_FD_184437 | JGI IMG/M metagenome (GOLD analysis project Ga0208939, IMG submission 184437) | Active sludge microbial communities of municipal wastewater-treating anaerobic digesters from USA - AD_STIC12_MetaG (SPAdes) (version 2) | ecosystem: Engineered > Bioreactor > Anaerobic >...
ATATTTGTGAAAGCGTTCGTAGGCGGAAGTCCACCCCTGGCATCTTCGTTACTTCAGGCGTCGCGCCATGGACTCGGTAGGTTCCCGCCTCTCCTGCTGCGATCAGAGCCACCCCCTCCAGTGGAGCAAGCGCTTTGACAGGAGATGTCAGACCCGCTACGGCTTCCCAGTTCACCCCATCGGTTGTTCGCAACAAGCCGCGCGAAGACGCCATCCAAAGGGCTCCATCATACACCGCGAGGTCGTAGACAGGCGCCGCAGGGCCCGTCAATACCCATCCGGACGCGGTTTCCACTCTGACGCCGTTGACTGTTGCTACATACACGTTTCCGTGGAAGGAGGTTATCGAGCTTACACCTGTAAACGAGTCCTCGATACTCGTCCAGGAGTCAGGAAGAAGTGGGTTCCCATCAAGTTCCGCCCACGATAGGCCCCGAGCCGTGCCGGCGTAGATCCGCCCTCCCACCACAGCGAGAGCTGACACCGCCTGGTTGCGCAGATCGCTGCTGGCACCAAGCTGATGGTAGTTTTCCACGACCCGGTTGGTCCCACGGTCGAGAACCGTCACCCCGGTGGAATGGCCCACATATAGCCGATTCTGCCACAGGAACAATGCCACGACACGGGACACCTGGCCGCTGAGCAACGCAGGTTCCAGAACCGGGAGCGAAAGGTTTTTCCTTTTTGTGAACCGGAGAATACCTCCTTCCCCGGTACCGAACCACGCGGTACCCGCGCTGTCAACGATGACCGACAGTATACTCCGGTCCGGCAGACCATCACTCGGGCTGTAGGTCCGCGCGGAACCGTCCACGAGACTCGAACGGATGATCCCTCCCTCCGTCGCCGCCCAGACAGCATCCGGTCCTGCCGCAATGCGGTGGATGACAAGGCGGCTGTACGAACGCCAGTCGCCAACCGATGCCCCTGCATCGCCGCAGACACCCTCCAGCAGAATCAGCACGGTGAACAAAAGAGAGCGGCGCACGAAGTCTCACTCCTCCGCGTGGAGGGCAAAGGGAACGAATCTTCCACCGGTAAAAAGCAGAACCTTGGAGTCTCGAACATCGAAATCTGCAAAACTGACGTCCACGGCACGGACTCCCCCGCCTTTGGAGAGTTTCGCGACAACCACTGTACCTGCATCGGAGTCAATCGTATTCCCCGCTCCAATCACAGATTCCCGCAGGTGTGTTTTGGCCCCCAAGGGCAGGAATTCCCCCTCACCCTCGGCAAATTCCAGAGTCAGCGTGGTCGTGTCGCGCCAGGAGCACTTCACAACCGCAAGCGGATCGCAAAGAGCAACGTGTGAGACGACGTCTACCCGTTCGGCCATGCCACCATGAATTCGGAAGAACGACTCTGTATTCCCACCGAAAACGGGCATCCGCCGCACCTTGGCAGGCGTTGTCAGAATCACCACCCTGCGAGTGGAATTGCCGTGCGCGTTCGTCAGGAGGGAGGACAATGCGGAGCGATTCACTGAATCCGCGATCGCCCACTTCTGACGCTCGTTGACGAGGCCGAGGGTGAACGCGAGCACCATCAGGGTAACCAGGGGGACGCGCCACCTCTCCGCAAAAGAAGCGCAAACACCTGCGAGAACCATGCAGATGCCTACAGAGGGCATAAACAGGTACCAGCGCATGGTTGCGCGATAGGTAGGAACGATACTGACGCACAGCCAGATCAGTCCCCACAGCATCGTGGAACGGCTACTCCGGGTGCGCCACACGAACAGAAGAGCACCCGCGCCGCACAAGGCGCCCGCGCAGATGAGCAGGACCGGTCGTTCGGCAGACCAGCGCAGCAGCAATTCGTAATCCAGGGGAGAAGCAAGAAGCACTACCGAACCGGCAAGATTCATTAACGCTTCCCGAACAGAAACCGCCCACGAAAAAGAGTGCAGGAACGGGGTCCCGCAGGCTATCATCGCTCCCCACAGAAGCGGCAACACCCACCACGCCAGCGTTTTTCGCAACACCGTGGCGACGGACGCGCGTATGTTTCCGTGAGAAACCCTTGCCCATTCAGCTGCGACCGCGAGTAGAGGGGTCAAGAGTGCGATCTCTTTGCTGCACAGCCCCAGTAACTCGGCGAACAGGCCCGTCCATATCCAACCTTTTTTCCCCGATTTGCTCCAACGCACAAACGCGAGAAGCGAACACAGTATGAAAAACGACGCAAAAAGGTCCGTCCTGCCGCTTACCCACGCCACATTCATTGTGTGCAACGGGTGGACAGCGAACAGCAGAGCGGTCGCGAGTGCCAGGAAACGAGAACCGACAACCTCTGAAACAAGCAGGAAAACCAGTGAGCAAGTGAGGCTGTAGACGATGAGATTGCTGAGATGGTACCCCCCGGGTGTAGTGCCCCACAACAGGTATTCGCCGGTGGTGAAAAGGACCACAAACGGACGGTAGTACGCCTGGTATCCCACACCCTGCGCACCCGTCTCTGGAAGGAGAAACGGCCTGATTCCGTCCCACCCGAAGAAACGCAGGCGATAGATCAGGGCGACATCATCGGACGCAAGCGTCAGGTTCCAGACTCCAAAGTACGCAACGAAACCGGCCAGACCTGCGCCGAGAGCCCAAGCCCAACGGCGGCGGGTCACGATGTCCGTTTTCGCGCACGTGTCCACGCGGCCAACCCTCCGCCCGCTACGCCTATAAGCGAGACTGCGCCCGCGATGGCGACAATCCAGTCACCCCACAATACGTAAGGCGTGACTCTTTCCCGCCGACCTATCGTGCCAACCAGGGTTTCTCGAGTGAAAATCCCCGCCTCTTGAACTCTTCTCCCCCACGGATCATAGAAGGCTGAGATTCCCGTATTGGCGCAGCGGGCCACCCATACGCGATTCTCAATCGCGCGGAATGAGGCAAACGCCGCATGCTGGTAGATCAGTGATGTCTTGCCGAACCACGCGTCGTTGGTCACAACGACAAGGAAATCCGCTCCTGCGCGAACAAAGTCGCTCATCACCCTTGGGAACACCGATTCGAAACAGATCCCCACCCCGAAACTCCCCGCAGGGGAATGGAATACCGAGAAGCGATCGCTTGGCGACCAGCGTGCGATACCCAGATTCATTTTTCCGAGGAACCCGAACGCGCTTTCATACGGAACCCGTTCCCCAAAGGGCACGAGGAACGTTTTGTCGTAGTATTGCACGCTGCTCGTCCCTGGGGTTATGAGCACCGCGGAGTTGAATTGGGCATCGCGCGGGAAGTCCTGAGCCGGCAGCCCACTCAGGATGGGTGCGCGAAGATGCCGCGTCAGGCTGTCGAAGTAGGCAGCATAACGCGGATTGATGTTCCTTCCCGAATCACGGCTGAAGGGAGGCGCATATACGGCGTAATCAGGGATTGCCGTCTCCGGCCAGATCACGAGGTCGGCGCTTCCGGGAGGGATCTGCATTGTCTGGTGCATCATGGAATCCATGGTGGCGCGAATCCCCTCATCCGCGTCCCATTTGGTATCCATCCCGATGTTCGGTTGCACCAGTGCAATGCGGATTCTTGCCGGTTCCGTGGGAGTTTCGGACATGCGCCACGTGCCGTACGTCGCCGATGCCGCCACAACAAGCACGAAGGTCGCGGCAAAACCCGTGGCTCGCCGCGCATTGACCGGCACTTCCTGCATCGCGCGGAACGCGAGCACGTTCAGCACGACGACCCAGAGCGAAACTCCGAGAACACCCCAAAAATCCGCCTGTTGGATCAGGCCGAGCAACCGGGATTGCGAGTGTGCGACCACAGTCCAGGGAAACGCGAACTCGCTTACGTATCTCGAGTATTCGAGCACTACCCATATGAAAGGCGCAAACCAGACCCATTTTCGGCCGACCCAGCGTCCAGTCAGTCGGAAACAGGCACAAGCGGCGGCATAGTAGACCCCAAGAACAAGGCTGGCAGCGATCCACGCGGCAATGCTGAGAAACCGTGGTATGTCAACGTGGAATGCGATCCAGTAGAGCGAACACACATGGAACGCGACCCCGAAGACGTACCCCAGCGCCGCCGCACGCCTGGTGCTCGCACCATCCAGCGCGAACAGCAATGGGACCAGAGCTACCCAGGCCAGAGGGCCTGAGGGGAGTGGCGGAAACGCGGCCGCAAGAAGTACCCCGCTCAGGAGACTGAGAACCACCTGTTTCGAACGTGCGGTCATGATTTTTTCAGGAAGCCTTCTCGCCGGAAACAGGTCTGATCACACCGCCACCGAGAACAAGGTCATCATCATATACGACAAGCGACTGCCCGGGCGTCACTGCTCGTTGCGGTTCCTCGAAGATGAACGCCATTGACCCGTCTGAAGCGGGAAAGACTCGACCACTTGCTCCGGCATGCAGGTACCGGATCTTCGCTGTGCTTCTTGTTCCCGCACCGGGTGCGCGTCCGAGAGACCAGTTGGCGTGCTCCGCTTGTACCGTAGTGGTCTCAAGATCGCTCGTATCTCCGATCCAGACGGTGTGAGTCGGCGGGTCAATGCGGACGACGTAACGGGGACGGCCAAAGGCTACTCGCAGCCCCTTTCGCTGGCCTATGGTGAAGTGTGCTGTCCCACCGTGGGTCCCTACAAGTTCGTTGCTTCTGAACGTGCGCAACTCACCGCGGACGAAGCCGGGTGATTCCCGTCCGGAACGCTCGTCCCTTGCCCTGAGGAAGCGCACGTAATCATTGTCAGGGATAAAACATATCTCCTGGCTTTCGGGTTTGTTCGCGGTGCAGAGCCCGAGTTCAGCAGCCATTCTCCGCGTTTCTGTTTTCCTCATCCCCCCCAGCGGCAGCAGTGTCCGTCGCAGGTGTTCCTGACCCATTCTCCATAACGCGTAGGACTGGTCCTTACTGGTGTCCACTCCCTTCCTGAGCTCCGCAACCCCATCCTCACGATGAATCACCCTTGCGTAATGGCCCGTTGCGACGAACTCGGCATCCAAACGGTCCGCCATGCGCAGTAATGCCTCCCATTTCACCAGTGCATTGCACCGCACGCACGGATTTGGTGTCGCCCCGCTCCCGTACTCCCGGACAAAATCATCAATCACCACCCGTTCAAAGACTTCCGTGAAATCAAGCACGTGATGGCGCACGCCAAGGCGTTCGCACACCGCACGGGCATCCGCGGCCGGGCCATGTTCGTGACTGGCGGATGCACCCGTACCACGCGCGCCAGCCGCGCGGTTTGGATCCCACAGTTTCAGAGTCATGCCTGCCACGCGAAAGCCTTGTTCGTGGAGCAGAACGGCCGCAAGGGAGCTGTCCACGCCCCCGCTCATCGCAACTACGACTCTCTCGCCAGCCATTATCCAACCCGTTCACCGGAGTTGATCCACCTCGGCTCGTCCAACATCGTGCGCATCTCGCTCAAAATGCCACGCCTTGGAAAAGATACCGACGTGAGCTCAGATGGCCAACTTCCGGATTGCGGCCATTGGAACGGCTCCCGTGGCGCCCCTCGCCCCCGGAGAGGCGGGCGTGTTATACTGCTATCTCATCGAGGAAAGACCGTGCGTGGCGTTCAGCCTGCCGGGCTTGCCCGCGAAGCGTTCCCATGCCATCATTGGCCCCACCGTCAGGGGGATCAGAGTGACTACATTGCCGGTTGACACCAATCCGTACTTCTCCTTCAAGCTCGGAGGGGCCAAATTCCGGGATTTACTGCCTTCCTGGCGCTTCGATACTGAAACGATGCGGCGCGACGACGGGCTGGAGATTGTATCCACGTGGGCTGACGAGCCATCGGGAATCTGCGCAATCCAGCATCTACGACGATTTGATGATATCCCTGGCGTCGAGGTAGTCCTCAGGCTCGAGAACAGAAGTACGATCAAATCACCCGTTGTTTCTGAAATCCTTCCCTTGGACACAAATCTCCCCGCCGACTCGGGTCAGAAAATCTTTCTCCACCACGCGAAGGGTAGCGACGCACGCTGGGATGACTTCCTCCCCCTTGTCGACGAGTTGTGGGAGGGACGCGACTTCATGCTCGCTCCGGTCGGCGGGAGGTCTTCAGATTCGGTCTTGCCCTTCATGAATCTTCAGCTCGGAGCAGGCGGAGTTGTAATCGCGATCGGGTGGACGGGTCAGTGGATGGCACGGTTTCGGCGCGAAGGCGCGGGAATTCACGTCGCAGCGGGCATGGAGCGGACGCACATTTCGTTAGAACCGGGTGAAAGCATCAGAACACCCAGAATCCTGTTGATCCCTTGGGAGGGCGAGGATCGGTACGTCGGGAATAACCTCCTCAGAAAGGCGATCCTGGCACACTATACCCCCCGCAAACAGCCCGACGGCGAACCCGTCCTTCCGCCTGTTTCCCACATGACAATGTCTACCTACCACCGCACCGGTAAGGTGACTCTCGAGGATGAGCTGGGTGCCCTTGAACGGGCAAAAGAACTCGGATGCGAGGCATACTGGATCGACGCGTGCTGGTTCGGAACCGGCAACTGGGGAGGCGAAACGGGCCAGTGGACAATCAGGAAGGACGTTTTCCCCGATGGTCTCGCACCGGTGGGTAAAGCCGCGGCCAGATCCGGCATGGGGTTCGTCCTCTGGTTCGAACCGGAACGAGTATGCGTGGGAACGGAAATCGAACGCGATCATCCGGAGTTCGTGCTTCGTGGCGGCCCGAATCCGAACTTCTGCCTCCTCAACCTCGGTTACGCGCCCGCGAGGGAATTCATCTGCGACCGGATCTCATCCATCATCGCTGATTCGGGTGTAACGATTTACCGGCAGGACTTCAACTTCCAGCCCTTGCCGTACTGGCGCGCAGCCGACCCGCCGGACCGAATCGGCGTTTCGGAAATCCGCCACATTGAAGGCCTGTACTGGTTGTGGGACGAGCTTCGCCGACGCCACCCCGGCTTGGCGATAGACAACTGCGCCAGCGGGGGCAGGCGCATAGATCTCGAAACAACAATGCGCTCGTTTCCCCTCTGGAGAAGCGATTTCTCTGACGTTGGCGGCCCGGCGTACGGCAGAATGCTGCAGATCGCGTGTCAGATTCAGACCGCCGGGCTCTCGCAATGGGTTCCGATTCATTCTGCGGCCGTGTGGACATACTCCCCGTACGATTTCCGAAGCGCCATGTCCACGGGTGTGACGCTGTACAACAGCATCACCGCCCCCGATTTCCCGGCAGATGACGCGAAGAAAGCCATCCAGGAGCTGAAACGAATCAGGCGGTTTCTGCTTGCCGATTATTTCCCGCTTGTTCCGGTGTCCTTTGCCACACACGACTGGTGTGCGTATCAGTACCATCTGGCGGAGGAATCCGCGGGAATTGCAGTGTTCCTCCGCCGCCATGAAAGCCCGTTCCCTCTCATGGACACCCGCCTTCGCGCAATAGATTGTTCCGCAGACTACGAGGTAACCATGTCGCCAGGTTTCGAACGCGGAGCTGTCAGAGAGATGCGGGGCGAGGATTTGTCGCGGATTTGTGTACAGATACCGGAAACACCCGGATCGCTGCTTGTTGAGTATCGCAAAATCCAGGGTCGTGGGGGCGTACGATGATCCAGATTTCGTGGTCCGAAGGCCGCTGGTTCCCCAGCCTTGTAAAAGGCGGCGCGATGGGAACCGTTGGGTCTTTCCCTGTATACGCGTGCGGAATGACCTACCCCTGGCGCGAAACGGAACTTGCCTGGTACTACGATGCGAACCGCGATGACTGGTTCCCGACGGACCCGATCCCCGCGCCACGTTGCTACACGGCGGGGTGTTCTGCAGACAATGCTCTCGTCGTAGTGGGAGGAAGAAAAGCCGGAAAGGATGGACTTGCGGTTCTCAACGACGCGTGGGCTCTGAGAAGAAGCAGCGACAGTTGGCAATGGACGCAGCTTCCCCCCATGGCTCAGGCAAGGGGCGTTGCGGGGGTGGCCGCGGTTGGCACCAGAATACTCGCTGTCGGCGGCGGCGAATGGGAGAAGATTCATGGAGGGGCATTCACTGCCGAAACCGTCACGAAAGCCGAATTACTCGATCTGAATGACCCTGGAACGGGGTGGCGCGTTCTGGATGTGCCGTTTTCTCCACGGGCGGGATGCGCAGCAGCCGCCGTAGGCTCTCGGGTGTACGTGTTCGGTGGGTACACGTGTCGGGTGGAAGGCGGAACACGCAAATTCACGTATTTCGACGACACATTTTCGTTCGACGTGAGCACCCGAACCTGGCAGCGGCATTCTCCTCTTCCCGGTGCCCTTTCCGGGCATTGTGCGGTCTCATGGGGAGACCGGTACGTAGTTCTGATCGGGGGAGTTTTCCGGCGGGAAACCTGCGGCCAGATGCTGGCGATAAGCGGTGTCAGGCTTCTCGAGAAGCGGAAGGTGCTGACCGGGGAATACAGTGACTTTGTGTGGGTGTACGACACCATCACGGATACGTTCACGCTTATGGAAGAGCGCGCCCCACACGGACTCAACGATGTTCACGCATGCACCGTGGGTGACACTATTTTTGCGGTCGGTGGTGAAAACGTTGATCCTTCTACCAGCAACACAACTGACTACGTGATGCTTGGTAAAATCACGGGTAGCTGATCGCGTTCAGTAACGCGCAGTCCTGCGTTCCCGGGCAATCGTCGCGTTGATGACCTCCACCGCGGCAATCAGCTCTGCCACATTATCCTCAGGCAGGTGGTCCAATTCGCGCGCCAGTTGAACGAGTTCCCGTATCCGGGTGCAGTTGACCGCCGCAAGGCGCAGCATTTCCTGCTTTTCAGCCGGATCATCCGTCGCGCCCGCCACGACTGCCTCGGTCACCAGCTCGATTGCCGCGTTGCGCAGCTGCATTCCCAGCAACGGTTTCTCTGAATCCGGAAACATGACGGTCAGAACATGGAGGTTCCTCGCCAAGGCTCGTGCCCGGTCACCCACTGGTACGTCGTCGCTCAATAGCCTTCCCTTCCTTTCTTCTGACCGCCTCAAGTCGGGTTGTATTCGCGCCATTCAGTTCCCCGGAACGTCTCCAGCACAACGAAATCGCCCTCGCGTCGTTTCAGCCCGCGTCTTGGCAAGACGGGAACTTTCCCGTCCGGCGTGTCGACAACAAACAACGGGTTCGCGATACCGGACACATGCCCGCGCAATGCACCGGATATCCGAAGGCCCTGTTCTATCGTCGTTCGGAAATGCCGGGTTCCCCGCACGAGATGGCACTGGAAAAGGTAATAAGGACGGACGCGCATCCGTACAAGGCCGCGTACCAGTTCGCGCATGGTTTCAGGGTCGTCGTTCACACCTTTCAAGAGAACCGATTGATTTCCCAGCGGGATCCCGGCACGGGAGAGTTTGTCACAGGCTTCCTGCGCTTCTGGCGTGATCTCCTTAGGATGGTTGAAATGCGTGTTTACCCACAAAGGATGGTACCGCGACAGAATTGCACACAGCCCCGGAGTGATTCTCTGAGGCAGAACAACCGGCGCGCGTGTCCCAATTCGAATGATTTCCACGTGCGGAATGCTTCGTAACGATTTCAAGAGCCGTTCGAGAAAGCTGTCTGACGCGATCAATGGATCTCCGCCGGTGACAAGCACGTCTCTGATTTGCGGCGTCCCGCGGATGTATTCGATGCTCTTCTCCAACCCGCGAACTGCTCCTTCTCTTGCCGTCGAGAACAGACGTTTCCGGAAGCAGAAGCGACAGAAAACCGGGCATTGCTTGACCGCGGTGAGAGCCACTCGGTCCGGGTAAATCTGGATGACGTTCTGAACCGGAGACTGTTCTACCTCTCCCAAAGGGTCCTCTACGCCGTCGGAGTCTTCGATTTCCTCAATCGAAGGCACAACCTGCCGCCGTATGGGACACTGCCGGTCGTCGAAGTCAATAAGGCTCGCATAGTACGGCGTGATCGAAAGCGGAAACTGCGCCACCACATGCCTTAGTCGTTCCGTCTCACTTTCGTCCGGTGCGACGACGCCCCACAGTTTGTCAAGGGTGGTAATTCGGTTGCGCAGTTGCCAACGCCAGTCGTCCCACAACAAAGCGGGAACTCTGTCGAAGGAAGTCAGACGTCGACGCATGGCGGCGCACTTTGCCTGTGTGGAAGCTGAACGTCAGGTGGGATGTCGGAGCGCAAAGCTGGGAAAACTAGCGGAACAACGCTTTTATCACACCCCATGCGGTCGGAGTCGTCACAATCTGGACTCCCGAAGGCCCCGTGGGTTTGCTCATTGCGTTTGCCGGATTTGTGATCTTGGTCTGAAGACCGGGATTCGGCTGGCCGGGTTGCCAGTACCCCAGCGGATCACCCAGTTCCTGCCCGTTGGAATACCCGTCACCATCCGAGTCGAGGACTCGTATGCGCGACCAATCCGGTACGCCGCCGGTGAGATTCGCCTGAACGGTGGTCCCGAAGGTATTAAGCGTGCCGCCGCCACCCGCGGATACGTGACACACCTGGCACTCCGTCGCCGTGCCGGGAACGTTGCCAAGGTTGGGCAGCAACCCCAGAGAAGAGAACGTAGGCCGGCCCACCGCATAGCCAAACACAGCCACTACCCCGGCGAGCGCACCCGCAACGGATTTCCGCATCGCGTTCTCCCGAATAACCGCCATGCTTCTAACGTACACCATTCATCCTCAGATGGCAACAGCCCGGAAAAAACATCAACGGGAAATTCTCGTGGTTCCACTCTGGTCAATCGTCAATGGCATCCTCCCGAGCACATCTGCGGACACACCCGCCGTTCCCTTGATACGATACGAAATGGAGCCCGAATTGAGAAGTGATTGGATCCCGATCAGTGCCTGCGCAGATGAAAGTCGGAGCGGCACACTGATTGTCTGCGCGCTGCCCCCCGGCAGACGCCGGGTTCCGCCGATTCCGTCAATCGTGGCGAGCTTGCTTCCGTTCAGTTCCAGGTCACCCGCGAAGTTCTCCAGCGCGTATGCCAGTCTCCCGGGATTCCTCACGGAGAGAACAAGGTTCGCGTTCACACCGTTCAGCGACACCGAACTGACGGAGAGCCGCTCCACAGTGATGGAGGGGAGAGCTGGCCGGGGAATGGACGAGGAATGGTTGAAGGGAATCGTCAACCCGGCAAGCGGGCCTGCGTCGATCGTAACCGTTCCACCGATCGAATAAGGTACCACATTTGTATCCGTCGCGGCTTCAATGGCTCCCATCACTTCTCTGAAACGGACGGTCAGAGGAACGCTGATCTGCTCCGACCCCTTTGCAGGAACCGTGATTGAGAGCCCCTGTTCGCCGCTCAGTAACCTGCTCTCCCCAATATTCAGCGCGTACGAGTACTTCTTCAGCGGCACGTCAAATACATTCGGATTTTGGACGTTGAGATGGACATCCATTGTGACGGACTCAGAGCTCAACGACCGCACGGATACCGCTTCGAATGACACCTTCGGTTTCTGCACTGCTTTGTTGAGAACTGCGCACCCCGAAATCAGCACCATAAATCCGATTGAGGCAGAAGCGAAAAACGCATTCCTGAGTTCCATGGCAGTGCTCCTCAAACTATTTGGCGAACAACACTTTCAGGGAGGAAATGCCGAACGGGGGCACCTCGACCCGAATCGTGTTCCCGTTTCTCTCCACCCTGCCTTCCGTCGCTCGCTCCAGAAGATCCACGGCGGCCACTTCCGAAAGCGCGAGAAATGCGCCGAACCTCACATGCGCATCGGTCCTGGAGCCATCGGTTTCGTAGAAACGTACAATGATCGCTTCACCATCTTCGCTTCGTTTGACCGCTGCCAGAATGATGTTCGGTTCGTCGACAGACAAAAAGCTCGCATTATTCGGCAGGCGACCCGAATGGACACCCGTTCCGACGACAACGAGCGGTTGGTTGAAATCCACCCCCGCGCGCGTCGCCGCTGACGCCTTCCAATCCGCCCCGTGGGGGAGTACCCCCATCCTTATCCGCTGTTCGCCGACTTCCGGAAGTGGATCCGGGTCGTACGCGCTGCGGATCAGTGTCGTCCGGACGCTTCTGCCGTCGATCGCATGACCGTATTTGCTGTCATTTACAACGGTTACGCCCGCATTTTTGCCGCTGAGGTCAACCCAACGTTGCGAAGGCACTTCCTCGCCCGCGGTCAGGGTGCGCCGAACGGTTCCGTACGGAGTTTCAAAAAGCGCCGAGTCGGATTCCACGTTGACAGGCACATGAAAACGCAGCGAAGGAACTCCCGCGTCCGGGCCGCCGCGCTCCAGCCAGTTCGCCGAGATCACCACTTCAACCAGAGGACAACCCGCGCGCACGATTGTCTCAATGGTGATCCTGGATTCATTGACTTTCGCTTTTGCGACAAACGAAATCTGATAGGGTCCTCGCTTTTCTTCAAGCGAGGTAATCTCGCCAAGAAACTTCGACGCCTGAATATCACCGATTACCCAGGCGGACATTCCATGGTGTCGCTCAACCGCATACTCAAGAAGCCCCATCGGGCGACCCGGAATTGCCAGGTCGCGGCCGCTTCCTTTCTCCACCAGACTCTTTATGCCACCGGTATTCCAGTCCATCTCCAACCGGAAATACTCGTTTTCCGCGCCGTGCTCAACGTGCGCCAGCGCACAGGCCGCTACGGGGGCGTGGCCCTGAGTGAGAGCGAAGACCCTGTACCCAGACGCCGATATTTTCAGCGCGGGGAATGCCACTTTGACAAATTCGTGTCCCCAGTACCCGCCTTTTTCCACGATCTGCCCGAGGAAACGGTTTCCCGCGTCGTCCTGAACCACAACATCCTTCCAACCGGAATTCCACACCGTGGCGATGACTACCTCACTGCGTTCCCAGCCGTTAAGGTTGTAGACCACGAACGGGCGTACGTCACTCGAACCACCGTCGTATCCTGAGACCGCACCCATTCCTGATTCGAACCCTGCGCCGCCGCCTATGGTCTTTGCTGGCGAGCCGGTCGCCCCGCTCGCGCCGAAGTATGTCGTATCAATCTCAGAAGCCACCGCGCGAAGGCTGTTCGTCAGCGCCATCCCGGCGCCCGCGGCAGTTTCCTGATACTGGCCGGAGTTGTATTCCCGGGAGGGCCGCACGCACGAACCCGGAAGAATGTCGTGAAATTGTGAGAAAAGCGTGTTGATCCAGCCCTCGCGCAGAGCTGTTTCTGGATACTCCTGCGCGGTTTCCAGCCATGCAAGTGAAGACGCGGCCTCCGCCTGGTAGAGCAGTTGTTCGGCAAATCGGTTATTGCGTTTGATGCTCGTCTGGGTCGTGTAGCAGCCGGTAAACTCAAAGTTCAGTTCCCGTTTCAGCACTTCCCATTTTGCGGAATTCCTTTCCAGCAGCTCGTAAAATGGCTTCGTCGTCGAAAGCTTGATGGACGGAAACACTGGCCACGAATCCATCCGGTGTGCCCACTCAATGTGTTCGCGCGTGGGGCCCCCGCCATGGTCTCCCACCCCGTACACATTCATCCAGGCCCGAAGTCCCGTTTCCTTCGCGAACGCGACCAGATGGTTCGTCAGTTCCGGTCTGATTTCCCAGTTGTACCACGTGATCTCCCGATAGCAGAGGACCCGGGAACCATCGGGCCCTTCCCACCAGAACACCGACGGTTTGGGGTCGGCTCCCCCCCGGCAGAAGTAATACCGTCGAACGCCGGCCCGGGCGAGAAAATGGGGTATTGTGTGTGCGTGACCGAACGTATCAGGTTCCCAGTCAATGAGGATGTCCGCGGGCTTGAGTCCGAAGTGCTCTTCCATGAACTGGCGAGTATACAGGAGATGCCGGCAGAGGCTCTCTCCTCCCGCGAGGTTCTTGTCGCCTTCCACCCACATACAGGCGGTCGGTTCCCACCTGCCTTCGGCAACACGCTTCTTGATACGCTGAAACAGCTGCGGATTATACTTGCGGGCAATCTCATACACGCTTGTCTGGCTCTGTGAATAGCAGAAGTCCGGGTACTCCGACATCAAATGGTCCACCGTGCTGAACGTATCGTTGGTCACCGCCACCGTTTCCGGCCACGACCACATCCAGTTCATGTCAATATGACCGTGGCCGACACACCAGATTGTGTAACTCTTCGCAGTTTCCGCCACCGGCGCGAGGATCGCCTCCGCTTCGGCAACCGCATCGCGGATGGAGTCCATCTTTCCACCAGCAACACTGCCCTGCACGACATCAAGAGCTTTTCGCGAGAGGATCCTCCATGCCTCAGCTTCTTCTGAATGGAGTTCACTCAACTTGTTCACGAAGTCGATTTCCGACGTAATGCGGACTATCAGCGATTTAATCTCGTCTGAAGCGGAAGAAAACGAATCCTGAAGCAAAACCAGATCGGTGGCGATGTCTGCGCTCATTGAGAGATCCTTCGCAAAGGTTGGTGTAAACAGCGGTCGTTTGATCATCTCAAATGGTACCCAACAGCGGCATGGAGGGAAAACCCTCTCGTACCGCATCCCTTGACTCCGCGGGCAACCAGTCCTACCATGACGTCATTCGTGCCGTTTCACCCCGCAACAGAAAGGCCCCGCCGTGGGACCGAAATTCCGGCTCGCCGTGACCTCGTTGCCCGTCACTCGAATCGAGGAGTCCATCCCGGAGACGTTCCGCGAAGCAGCCGACCGGGGCGCGGACCTCATCCTGCTTCCCGAGGAGCCAGATATCGTAATGGGCTGGAAACCCGGCCTCTACCGGCTCACGGACCACCCGATCTACTCACTGATGGCCTCTTGCGCGGCGAAATACGGGATCGGTGCCGTGGCGTCCGTCTCTGCCATTGCCGGGAAGGGTTATGCAAACACCGGATTCCTGATCGACAGAAAGGGTGTTCTTGCCGGCGTGTACCGGAAACAGCATCCTGCCCCCGGCGAGGAAGCAATTGTAACTGATCCAGCGGGAGACGATCCTTTTCCGGTGTTTGAGTTTGACGGCGTGGTGCTCGGGATCGCAATCTGCATGGACATTCACTTCCCCGAGATGTTCTGCATTTACGGGCTGAAGTGCGCCGATATTGTCTGCCTTCCGACAATGTACATGGATTACACGGGCGACATGCTCGAAAGCCTCGAAAAGGCGCGCGCGGTTGACAACCAGTACTACCTCGCGTTGTCACGTTATATTGAGACACCCTATCTTGCCGGAAAAAGCATGGGGTACGCCAAAGTGATCGCCCCGGACGGGCGCGTTATCGCGTCCACAGGGCATCAGCCGGGCGTGGCCGTGGCGGAATTTGACCCGAAATGGCGCATGCCGTTCTGGGGAGAGCAGTACAAGGAGTTCCGAACCATGTTCCACACGACGAGGAAGCCGGAGAAATACGGTAGAATCGTGGAGCCGAAAAAGTAAAACCGGAAACGGTTCAGGCGCATTGACCGATCAATGCCCGGCGTGAATGCACGGGAGGATGGAATGTGGAAAAACGGCACACGGTGGGTCTACTCCATCACGTATGACGAAGGATGTGCGGCGCTGCTCGACCACGCGCTTCCCGTCCACCGCAGGTACGGCGTTCCGGGCCACGTCGCCGTTCTGGCGAGCCAGATTGGCGTACCACGTAATGTACCGGGAAGCAGTTACCACGGCATGATGATCCTTTCTGCGGACGAGATACATTCACTGCGCGCCGAAGGTTGGGGGGTATCATGCCACAGCATGACCCATGCTTCGATCACTCCCGGGAACGCTCACTACGAAGTAGTGAAGAGCCGCGCGGTGCTGGAAGAGATGCTGGGAATTGCGGTGCCTTTGTTCTGCGTGCCGGGAAGCAACGACTGCTACCCCGCCTCACTGGCGGTTGCGCGGGAGGCGGGCTATTCGGGCATCATGACTATTTACGATGACATCAACACGCGGCACACAGACCTGATGAGGCTCTGCCGTGTCCCTCTCCATACTGAATATCCGCCGCCATTTTTTTCCGCGTTTGATCCGTTCAAGCGCATTCAACAGGCCATCGAGGCAGGCGGGTGGATTATTGACTATTGCCACTGCCCCATACCGGGGAAGCCGATTCATCCCTGGAAGGACTGCACCGTAGAACAACTGGAAGAGCGCTTTCAGGCGGTACGGCGATTTGGAGGGCATGAGGTATGGCTCGCCGAACCGGGTGAGGTGGTGGAGTATCTTTTGAGCACGGGGCACACACCATGAAGGGAATGTGATGGCCGAACGAGCGAAATACGGCGCCGCGGCGATGGCTGGAATCACGGGGAAGCTGCCGGTGCCGTTCCCCCGCGAAATGGGGCCGAATTGCCTTAAGTACCTTGAGGAATACGTGTCAAGCGGCCTTACCGCGGATATCACCGGCCGTTTCGAAGCGGCATTCGCGCGCGAGCTCGGAGTGAAACACTGCATCGCAACCCCGGGTTGCACGCC
>Ga0208939_1001690_pt1 | contig 16254 bp, 12 predicted proteins | sample AD_STIC12_MetaG_FD_184437 | JGI IMG/M metagenome (GOLD analysis project Ga0208939, IMG submission 184437) | Active sludge microbial communities of municipal wastewater-treating anaerobic digesters from USA - AD_STIC12_MetaG (SPAdes) (version 2) | ecosystem: Engineered > Bioreactor > Anaerobic >...
TGCATCAGCCGCATGTCCGGCTCATTCAGACTCAGGAACCTGAGCCTGTAGTGTGTCTTTTTCAGTCTTTCGGCGACTTCATGTACCAGTTTTGCACTATCACCGGCCTGTTCCCATGTTGAATAGGATTTGCGCAGCAGTTTCTGAATCTTCTCATTCCCGTCAAGCCTGATAAAAAGCTCCGGATTATCCTTCTTCAGTGCCTTCGCCGTTTTGCGAAGCACGGCACTCTCCCTCCACTGTGCCAGCAGGCGTCCTGTTTCCCGTCCGGCGAGATACTCCCTGCGATAAACCGCCTCATTCAGTATTGGCTTTACAAGTCTTAAAGCGGCACGGTACTTCTTCATCAGCACCCTGACATCATGGATTGCAGCGTCATCGGGCACTGGCTGCATCGCCAGAAGCTCCAGCGAAACGGAAATATATCCGGCCATCGAACTTTTTATATCCTTCGCCTCGGCAGAATCTTTAGGGGCCATGATCAGTAAATTGATTGGTGCTAAAGTTACATAAATGTAACGGGTTTCCTGTCTTTTATCCTTTCCAGTGGTTTATCTTTGACACTGACCAGGTTGCAAATGACCGGATAAAGGGTCTGGCTTTTTCGTACATTTGATGTGGCAAAACTTTAACAACAATGGGCAAATCAAACGGCAGGAACAGTAAGCCCCGCACCATAGGTATCCTCACCGCGGGAGGCGACTGTCCGGGTATCAACGCAGCCATCAGGGGCGTTGGAAAGACAGCCATAGTCAAGTACGGTATGAAGGTCATCGGCATCAGTGACGGCTATGCCGGACTGATAAACAAGGAGTACCGGGAACTGACGGAGAGTGATCTCTCAGGCATCCTGACCCTTGGGGGAACCATCCTGGGCACTTCACGCGAGAAACCTTATAAGGGAAATGGCAAAAAAAAGGACGAGTCGCGAAAGCCACTTCTGATAAAGGAGCATTATGAGCAGATGGGGCTCGACTGCCTGGTATGCATCGGCGGCAACGGCACGATGAAGACGGCCAATTTACTTTCAGAAGAGGGCCTGAATGTTGTAGGTGTTCCCAAAACCATTGACAATGACATCTGGGGGACTGATATTACTTTCGGATTCGACTCCGCGGTAAACATCGCCACTGAAGCCATTGACCGGCTGCACTCCACGGCCAACTCGCACAAGCGTATCATGGTGATTGAGATAATGGGGCACAATGCCGGCTGGCTGGCGCTCTATGCCGGAATGGCCGGCGGAGGAGATGTCATACTCATTCCTGAGATTCCCTATAATGAAAAGGTTGTGATAGACTATCTCTGCGAAAGGGCTGATAACAACAAACCTTACTCCATCGTTGTTGTGGCTGAGGGCGTTGAGATACCGGAAGGAGAAGACTCTCCGGCAAGGTACCTGGCAGGGAGGATTCAGAAGGGAACCGGTCTGGAAACAAGAGAGACGGTTCTTGGTTATGTGCAGAGAGGCGGATCGCCATCACCCATGGACAGGGTGCTGGCTTCAAGGTTCGGCGCAGCCGCGGCAAACCTGATTGCCAGGGGCGAATTCGGCAGGATGGTGGCACAGCGCAACGGTATAATAACCTCGGTGAAGCTTTCGGAGGTGGGCGGGAAAACCAAGCTCGTAAAGAGTGATGACCCGATGGTCAGGCAGGCCAGGGAGATGGGAACCTGTTTCGGCGATTGACACATGAACATGACATGGTGACACGGAACCGGGGTGCGGTTACCTGAAACAGCAAATCAGATACGATTCAAAATATGGTGAAGAAGATTAATAAAGATGCAAGCGAGACAAGAAAACTGATTTTTATAAGACACAGCAAGGCAGAGAGTTATTCCTCCGAAATCTCCGATTTTGAGAGATCGCTGACGATGAAGGGGAAAGTGTACTCAAGACTGATGGCAGAGATTCTCAAGGCAAAGGGCGAAGACCCGGGAAGAATTATCAGCAGTCCTGCATTCAGGTCACTGGAGACAGCTATCATTTTCTGCAGGGGATACGGCCTCAACATGGATGAGATAAAACTGATCCCGGAATTGTACGACGGGATGCGGGAGGAGGAGTTCCTGCCATTCATAAGAAAGCAGAACGACAAGGACCATACAATCACCATATTCGGGCATAACCCGATGATAACTGAAATGGCAGCATACTTCGCCTGCGACGAACCCCGCTCGATAGCCAAAACCGGCATCTACTGCCTGGCATTTGATGTCGCAAGCTGGTCTGAAGTAGAGCCGGAGAGCGGACGAACCCTTTACTATCTTACTCCTTCTGACCTGTCATGAACAAAGCATATATTCCCAAAGAGATAAGCTGGCTGTCGTTCAACGCCAGGGTGCTGCAGGAAGCCGCCAACAACAATGTGCCTCTCCTTGAGAGATTCAATTTTCTCGGAATCTATTCCAATAACCTCGACGAGTATTTCAGGGTCAGGGTGGCAACTCTCAGACGCCTGGCATTTTTCAGCAACAAGGCCAGAAACATCCTGGGCTACTGCCCGAAAGCTGCCCTGAAGAGTATCCAGGAAACAGTTCTCAGACAGAATGAAATCTTTGAGAAGACCTATTCCGACCTGCTCGATGAACTGAAGAAACATCAAATCCACTTCGTGAATGAGGAACAGCTGGATGACGCACAGACTGAGTTCGTGAGGAACTACTTCCGCAAAGAGGTCCGTTCGAGGCTCATGCCTCTCATTATCAGTAAAGACAATAAGCTGCCCAATCTCACTGACGATGCCATTTACCTTGCCATACAACTTCGCAACAGCGAAACCGGAAAGAAAAGATATGCTTTGCTGGAGATACCCCCGGCTGGCATACTGCCAAGATTTGTGATGCTGCCCGGGAAAAAGGGTATGAGGTATGTCATCTTCCTCGATGACGTAATCAGGTGGGGGCTGAAGGAGATCTTCTCCATAATGCCATATGATGAGATCACGGCATACACCATCAAGGTCACAAGGGATGCCGAGCTTGAGATTGCGGATGACATTTCAGAAAGCTACATAGACAAGATTTCCAGGAGTCTGCAGCAAAGAAAAAAAGGGAGCCCGGTGCGGTTTGTGCATGACAGGGAGATACCTGAAGAGTTCCTGAAGATACTCTCCAAAAAGCTGAACCTTGGCTCTGAAGACGTGATCATACCGGGCAACAGGTACCATAACTTCAAGGACTTCATGAAGTTTATCGAGATCGAAGGCGAGGGTCTCAACTACCCGAAACTGCCACCGGTGAGGCATCCGGCACTTCAATACGGGAAGAGCATCCTCTCGGTTATAATGAAGAGAGATATAATGTTCTATTTCCCTTACCATCCTTTTGATCATTTCATTGACCTGCTCAGGGAGGCATCAATAGACCCGTCCGTTGTATCGATACATATCACGCTCTACAGGCTGGCGAGGAACTCAAGTGTCATCAATGCACTGATGAATGCCGCCCGCAACGGTAAGAGCGTAACTACCGTGGTTGAGCTGCAGGCGCGGTTCGATGAGGAGGCTAATATCCACTGGGGCAACAAGTTACTCGATGAGGGGGTGAAGGTCATTTATGGCGTGCCGGGACTGAAGGTTCATTCCAAGCTCTGCCTGATAACCAGGGTCAAGGGCAGGACAACGCAGAGGTATGCAGCCGTGGGCACCGGCAACTTCAATGAGGATACTGCCAGGGTGTACACTGATCACCTCCTGCTCACTACAGAGAAGAAGATCACCAACGAGGTGCTGAAGGTTTTCAATTTCTTCAATGCCAATTACCGCAAGGACAAATTCTACCATCTGCTGGTGTCGCCCTTCGGGCTGCGCAACAGGCTTATGATTATGATTGAAAACGAGACTAAAAATGCTAAGAAAGGCAAAGAGGCTTATATCAAAATCAAGATCAATAACCTGACGGATGAAGATATTATCTCGAGGCTTTACAAGGCTGCTGATGCAGGGGTACAGATAAGGCTTATAGTCAGGGGGATGTTCTCCATGGCGCCGGGAGCAAAGGGAGTCAGTGAGAATATACAGGCCATTGGTATTGTGGACAGGTTCCTGGAGCACACGAGATTCATGATCTTCTGCAACGGAGGCGATGAACTGGTCTATATCGCTTCGGCCGACATAATGCCGCGTAACCTTGACCGCAGGATAGAAGTCACATGTCCTGTCTGGGACCCGGCGATAAAGAAGGAGATAAATGATATCTTCAACATCCAGTGGAATGATAATGTCAAAGCGCGTATCCTTGATGCGGAGCTGTCAAACACGATGGTGAGCAACGGCGAACCTCCGTTGCGGTCACAGACAGAGATACACCGGTATTTTTCAGGGATTGGTTCGTAGCTTCTTTTTGGGGGGAGCCGGATGCTTCGCCCGTTGCCAGCTGTCATTACATGAACACACTATGTTGATGGCTTCCCTTTGCCTGCTGGCATAACATAAGCATGCCCGGTGCCAGTCAACCCGTTGCCGCTGGCATAACGGAAACTTGCTGTGTGCCAGTCAACCCGTTGCCGCTGGCATTACAAGAATATGCCATGTGCCAGTCAGGTCTTCTCCGGTTCCGGATTACTGTCAATTCTCAGCCTCAAACGGCAGTGTCGGCAGGAACTGTGGCGCCCGGCGGTATTTTGTACCCTGTTCGTAGGAATAAGCAATCTCAATAAGAAGCGGCTCGCTCCATGCCCTGCCGAAGAAGGAGATTCCAACCGGAAGGCCGTCAACATAACCCATCGGCACGGTGACATTAGGATAACCGGCCACGGCTGCCGGTGATGAACTGCTGACAGTGTAAGAGTCGCCGTTGACCAGGTCGGTCTTCCAGGCCGGTGAGCCTGTCGGGGCAATGAACGCATCAAGGTTATACTCTTTCATTACCTTGTCTATTCCCTCATCTCTCACGAGCCGGTTCATCTTCTCCAATGCATCCAGGTATTCCCTGGAGGTGAGGTCACCTTTGTTCTGCGCTTCAATCAGCAGTTCCTGATCATAATATCTTAACTCAATGCTGTCATTTCTATTGAACTCTATCAGCTCCTCCACGCTCTTTACCGGGGCATTGTCGCCCAGGGAGGCAAAGTATTTGTTCAGCCCGTCCTTGAATTCGTAGAGCATTACCTGAAATGAAAGGGAGCCCACCTCGCGACTATATATGTTATCTATCTCTATCACCTCTGCTCCCTGGCTTTTGAGAAAGTCAACCGCATGCTGCATCAGGGTGTCAACCTTGAAGTGTGTTCCCCTGGCCGATGTGTACCAGCCCAGTCGTTTGCCCTCCAGTCCCCCTTCCTTCAGAAAAGGAGTATAGTCAGTAAGATATTTGCCCTCAGAAGCTGCTGTCTTGCTGTCGTTCGGATCAATTCCCGTCATTGCACCGAGGGCTGCAGCTGCGTCACTCACTGTCCGGCCCATGGGGCCCGGTGTATCCTGGGTGAATGAGATGGGAATTATTCCGCTGCGGCTAAGCAGACCCACTGTAGGTTTGATACCAACGATGCCGTTGGCGGTTGAGGGGCATACTATGGAGCCATTGGTTTCAGTGCCTATGGATATCATGCAGAGGTTTGCTGAGACGGCCACACCTGATCCGGAGCTTGATCCGCACGGATTGCGGTCAAGGACATAGGGATTCTTTGTCTGTCCGCCCACGCCGCTCCAGCCGCTTGAGGAAAGGTTGCCGCGGAAGTTGGCCCACTCGCTGAGGTTAGCCTTGCCTATGATGACGGCTCCTGCCTTGCGCAGCTTCATAGCCACATAGCTGTCCTGCAGCGGGCGCGAGCCGCTCAGTGCGCGTGAGCCTGCAGTGGTTGACATCTGGTCATGGGTGTCGATGTTGTCTTTAAGCAGCACCGGCACTCCATGCATGGGACCGCGCTTCCTGCCCTCCTTCAGCTCCGCGTCAAGCTGTGCTGCTATGGCCAGTGCATCAGGATTGACCTCAATCACTGCATTGAGGGTTGGTCCGTTGTCATCAATGGCGCTGATCCGGTCAAGGTAAGCCTGTACCACATCGGTAACGGTGTATTCACCGTTGTCATAGCCCTGCTGAAGCTGCATGATTGTGTATTCCTCGAAACGGAACGAATTTGCTAATCCTGTTCCCTTTTTTTCTCCTCTGCTGCACGCGAAGACCGTAATTAATACTAACAGGAAAATTTTGGGTAGTAAATAATTCTTCATGTCCGATAGCTTGATAATTAAATGCATCACATAAAGCAAAGTAATAAAAAAATATAAAAGTGAATGTTTGTATAATTTCTCATCAAGCCAGGAGTAATTATTATTCGTTGTTTTTACTGGTAGTGTTCCAATTAGTGTGTCTGGGGTGGCCATAAGAAAAGGTCTTCAATCTTAGTTTTGCATTATGAAAAAAATGTTAAACCAAAAAAGAAGACCCATGAATTTTACAAAGGAACAGCTTTCTGAAGCATTTGTCAGGCATTTGGACCGTGAAAAAGGTTTGCAGGATTTGATGGAATTGATGATTGAGAGTATGATGATGGCCGAGCGCCGCGAGTTTCTCAGAGAAAGTGAAGGGAACAAGGGCAATGGTTTTCGCCTTGGTCGCAGTTACGGCCAGGGCAGAGTGCTTGAGTTCAGGATACCTCGCGACCGGTACGGCAACTTTCATCCTGCGATCCTGGCACTCCTGACAGATCAGGAAGAAGAGTGCGTGTTGCTGGCAAGCAGCCTTTATTGCAAGGGACTTACCCAGTCTCAGACAGGCGAAGCATTTGGAGAAGTAGGGCAAGCAGTACAGTAAGGCTGGCATCAGTCGTATGATTGAGTATCTGAGGGTAGATGTTCAGCAATGGCTCTCCCGGAGTCTGGAGGCTTATTACCCGATTATTTTTGTTGATGCCATTCATGTCAAGGTCCACCGCAGGCGCAGTGTCGAGAATGAGGCTTTCTATGTTGTTCCGGGCGTAAAGGAAGACAAGAGCAGGGCTGGTAAGCCTGGCAGACGTTTTGCGGCAAATGGAGAGAAGATTACCACAGTATCAAGAGACCGGGTAATGACCCCTTTTACAGGTATTATTTCATCTGTTTGAACTACCATCCCGGGGTTCAGAGTATGATCTATACGACTAACCGGATCGAGCGTCTTCAGAGAGACTTCAGGAGAGTTTTACGCATGCATGGAGCTATGCCCACAGAGGAGCCTGTTATCGTTTTCATGCCAAAAAATGCTATGAATAAAAAGGCCTGTTTCAGGGCATTACCCGGAATTGAAAGGGACAGGGTGTTATTCCCTGATGACTCAGGCAACTTTAAGATGTAAAACTTCGATGAAATAAGGGGCCAATACAGAGATTCTTTCAAAATGGCCGATCCATCTCATTATTATTGGTTTCAGGGCCTCCATCTGTTACTAATGTTGTGACAATGCTTTTGTCATTACGGGAGTATTAAAATACACCCGTTTTTTTACCCTATACCGCTTCCGCCTTTCATAGGATTTCTACTTTCAGATTACAAAAATTCGTTGTAGTACGTTCTATAATTCCTGCTAAAATGGATTAATTATAAAAACAACGGTATTCATAATGAAAAGCTCGGTAATTTCTGAAACCTCATTTGGACAGTGTCAGAGCAATTGGAAGGAATCATTATAACTATCTGATTAATATGCATCAAGCGACAACCAAAGCTATATCATGTTAATGAATATGAGCTGAATGAAAGTGTAAAAAGGGTTAATTAACTATGATTGGCGAAGACTGAAGTATTGATTTATTGAGTGTTATTAAATCTATGATATTAAACTCAATCCGTGCACAATGAAACGTATTTCTCTTTACTCTAAGCACCTGACCTCTATTGTCTTGATGACACTAGGGTTTAGCTTCCTGCTAGTCGGCCAGACTGAAGATTCCCGCCAAAGGATCATTCCGAAATCTCCTGAGGCTGCAACTTTCGATAAGTTCATAAATTTCCCTGCAGTAAGTGGAACCGGTATTCCACAAATTCAGATACCGTTATACACTTTACAATATAAAGGATACAGCTTCCCAATCTCACTCTCATATCATTCATCCGGAATAAAAGTCGATGATATCGCAACACCTGTTGGTCTCAATTGGGTGTTGAATGCAAATTATTCTATTTCTTGGAATATCTGTGGATTACCTGATGAATATGGCTGGTTCAGTTTTGATACTACAGCTGCCCAATCATATATATCTGATAATGTAAGGCCCTTCTATGAAGGAGTATATGATGCCGCTCCTTATGTCTTCAGTTACGTGTTACCAGGTCATTCAGGTAAATTCTTCTTTAAGGCAGATTCCGGCATCATTAAATCCAGTGCAGATCCGATAAGGATAGATGATGATTTTAATTTCTATTATAATAATCGTACTTGTCTGAACTTTACAATCTATGACGAGTATGGTAACAAATACTCGTTTTTGCCATTGGGAGGAACAGCCATTAATGTTTATGATAACAAAGGGGGTGTCAGTAGTTCATTAGATCACCTAAATGGTTCGGGATTAGTTGAATGGAAACTGGATAAAATAACACTGCCTTGTGGTTATGAGATATTTTTCACCTATGAACCATATAATTATGGAGTTTCTTGGGATGATAAAGCCACGAGCTATTATGTAATGTTAGAAGAACTCCTTCATTGTTCTGTACCCACTGAATTCTACGATGGATTTTCATCAATAGAAGCTGATTATCAAACTCACCTTCTAAAAAGAATAAAAATTTGTATTTGTTAACAAGTGATTCTAAGAGAAGAGAATACTTCTTAATTCAAACAGAAAACCAATACAATTCTATTCAATATCTCTAATCAAAAGAAAGTATCATGCAAAGAACACAAATCTTAATCATTGGATTACTCTTGTCCTCATGTGAATTATTTTCTCAGGACCAGCTTATCCAGGCAACTAATTTTAACCATATCCCACCTTCACCAGGTGTCGCAGATTTGGGTCAATATGGGAATACACCAGTAAATAATTCAACTGGAATTCCTGAAATCACGATACCAATCTACACTTTGGTTCAGGATGAATTGTCGCTTCCTATCTCATTAAGTTATAATGCTAATGGCATAAGGGTTACTGATGTCTCTTCCGAAGTAGGTCTTAAATGGACCCTTAATACAGGTGGTGTTGTATCAAGGGATGTCCGGGGTTTGGCTGATGACAAACCCAATGTTGGATGGTTTTATATGCCGGCCGCATATCGGCCTTCTTCCACTTGGATGTCAAATATTAATTGTTATCAGAATGAACTAAGGGTTCTGAGCGAGAATCTATATGATTTATTGCCTGATATCTTTAATTATAGTGTTGGCGAGTATAGTGGTTCATTTGTATTTAACAGTTCAAAAAACCTCTATAAGGACTTAAAGAATGAACTGAGAATTAACCCGTACTTCAATACAAACGGGTACCTGGATAGCATTATAATTATTGATAAATATGGAACCGGATTTGTATTTGGTGGTGGTGACAATTACAGGGAATCCTGTACAACATATTGTACTGAATCGCATGGTACTGTGAATAATCCGAGAACCACTTTAGGAGTAACCAGTTGGCGTTTAAAAAGAATAGTAACTCTTCGTGGTAACGAGATAAAATTCAAGTATTCGAACTACCAGGTCAACTACACCTTACCATCGGGGGAGGTCTTTCATTACAAAATGCCTTTACCTTCACCGATTAGTAAAGCCTACAGTAATTACAACACTTCATATACCAGAGATGTGAAATTGCTTGACACAATTGAAAGTCCAACAATGCTGATAATATTTAACTATACATCTGACCCATCCGCATTATCATGGCAAAAAAAGCTTAGTGAGATTAAAATAAAAAACAAGTTGTCAACTATCACCAAAAGTTATTTGCTGGAATATGAACTTTATTCCGGGTCTCCTAGGCTTAAGTTAAGACGTATAAAAGAAAAAGGAACTTCCGGAGGAATAAATGACAAAATAACCTCATTTAACTATGATACACGCTCATTGCCAAGTTATAACAGCAAAAGTGTTGATTACTTCGGATTCTTTAATAATGCATCTAATGCTCACTTTGTTCCAGTAGTATACAATGGTTCTATTATAGATACTACGTCATTCCGTGATGTAGTTTCTTCCGAGATTACAAGAGGGATCTTGACTTCTATTACTTATCCCACCGGAGGTGAAACAGTTTATTATTACGAGCCCAATCAAACTACAAATGCTACTGGTCAAACAATATTTGCTCCGGGTGTCAGAGTTCAAAAGGTTGAAGATGTTGAGACCGATGGCACAAAAAGCAATGTCCGAACTTTCGTCTACGCAGGGCTTGTGGGAAATATACAAATTAAAAGGAATTATGGTCAATACATAAAAATGATAACAGCTTGTGGTGAGGATGAAAGGTTATATTATTCCAATCCATTGCAAGACTATTTTCCGTATGAGGGGTATATGTACAAAAATGTAAAAGTGAATTATCACTTAAGTAATGGCGTTTTGTCACACTATTTTGTTGAAAACTACAGTGACTACTATATTAATAAAAAAGTATCATCCAGTCTTACAAGTCGAAGATATTATAAAGCGACTTTCAATCCCAGGTTAAATTCTATCGATTCACTTGTCAAATGTATTGAAAATACCTGGACGGGGGGATCTGGTATCCAGACAGGCATAAGCTCATACTATATTGGAGCAGGTTGTTTTTGGGGTAAGAATATCTTATGTAATCAATCTTATATTCTGATTGATACATATTATAATGAGCTGATTAATATTCCATTCCTTACACATGACAAGAAACTGCTATCAAATAGTGTTGCAAAGGACTATTCACCGGGTCTTGATACTACCAACTTTCTAAAGACAGAAAAAATCTTTACATATAACAGTGACTATCAACTAATTAGAACAAATATAAGGTTGAATAATAATAATATTTTTAGATCAGACATAAGATATGTAAAAAATGGTAATACTACTGAAGTCTTACTTAAAGCAAAGAATGCCATTGCATTACCAGTATCACAAACATTGTTTAAGTATACTGGAGTCTCATCATTAAATGTGTATGACAAGGTTAAATTTGAATATGATACAACAGGGAATGTTATTAAGGAATACATATACAATCGTGATGCTACAGATACTGTTGAACTTAATAGAGAGTTCGCATATTTACCAAAATCTGACAAGATCGGCCAAATAAAATCACGTGGTGATAATTACAAAACATTCCTATGGTCTTATAATAGTAATTTTATAGTTGCTGAAGTAGATGGTGCCTCTGAGGCAAAAATAGATAGTCTCAATTGGATTTCTCCAGATGGAGGAGACGTTGAATTATTCCGAACTTGCATAATTTCGAAAGATATAGAAATAAAGCTGGGTCAATTAAGAGGGCTCTTTCCTTCAAATGTGCTTGTGAAGACATTTTTATATCACCCATTATTCGGTATACAAACCGTAATAGATTACAATAATATACCTACTACTTTTACTTATGATGAATTCGGCCGTTTAAAGCTTATTAAAGATTTCGATTCGGCAATAAGAGCCAGATATTCTTATAATTACGGTATAAACTAAAAGGAAATGAGAAATAAATTTGCTTTCCAGACAATTATATTATTGGCCGCTAATTATATAATAGTAACAGGCCAGACGGCAACCAAGAACTATGTTGCTACAGAGAGTCCTAAAGTGAAAGTTACATCAGAATCTGCTTTGGATACACTTTCTTATCAGCGAAAAACAAAAACGATCAATTACTATAATGGATTTGGAAACCTGATTCAAACCAATGAATACAAAGCTACGCCTGATGGCACAAAGGATCTCATTACTCCAAAGACATATGATTCCTTTCAACGTCTTTCAAAAGAATACCTTCCGTATGCAGCAACTGCAAGCGGATCGTTCTCTTCAACTTCAACTTCTCCATCAAACTGGACAAATTATTACGGGACAACTGATGATGACTATGCTTTCACAGAAAATTCCTATGAAAAATCAAACTTAAACAGGTTAGAACAAAAGAGTAATCCTGGTTATACCTGGCGAACAGGTGGAGGGCATACAAAAAAGAACTCTTATCAGTTTAACGTAACCAATGACAATGTCAGAATCTGGATTATTGAGAATGATAATCTGACTAATCCTTCACCATTTTACTATCCGGAAAAATCTCTTTATAAAAATGTTGAAACCGATGAAAACGGCAATATTACTATACAATACACTGACTTCACCGGTAAAATCTTGCTAGTACGGAAGTACGTTAATACATCAAACTATGTCTCAACTTATTATGTTTACGATGACAGGGACTTACTGAGAATTATTATTACACCCAAAGCAAACGGTGAGGGTGGGGTAATCGGGTTAACAGAATTGACAGAATTATGCTTTCAGTACAAATATGATGAAAGGAAAAGACTTGTTGAAAAAAAAGTTCCCGGAGCAGGTTGGGAGTACTTGATTTATGATTACTGTGACAGACTAATCCTTAGACAAGATGCTAAGCTTAGGAATACCTCTTCCTATAAATACTTCTATACAAAGTATGATGTTCGTAACCGGCCTGTGGAAGAAGGTATATGTACCGAATCTCTTAATTATACCAGTCTGAGAAATTATGTTAAAACTTTAAGTTGTTATAATCCTACAAACAGTGACCCATTCCACCTGTACTTTTATGATGATTATAGTGTGACAGATACATGGGAAATGCCATATTCTCCCGTGTATGGGACAATTGTCCGCCTCACTAGTGCAAGAGGTCTGCTGACAGGAGAAAAAGTTAAAGTGCTGGGCACAACAACCTGGTTAAGATCAGTATTCTATTATGATAAGTATAATAGAATTATACAGACTAAGAAAGACTTGTATGATGGCTCTTCAGGGCTTGAAACTACCAGTAATAATTATGACTTCTCAGGTAACATAATTCAAACTCGTCAAGTCCAGACTTTTAATCATATCGAAACAGCGGTTGACAAGACTTACCAATATGACCATAAAGGGAGGCTATTAACAATTCAGAATCAAATAGCCAACGATACAAAAAATGGCAATGTCACACTTGTCCAGAATGGATATAACGAGCTGGGGCAACTTATAACAAAAAAACTGCATAAAATATCAGATGGAGTATATGCTCAGGAGCTAAACTATACATATAATGTTCGCAGTTGGCTTACAGCAATAAATGATCCCGATAATCAGGGCAACGACTTGTTTGCCATGAAATTGTTCTATGAGAATGATTCAGCTATAAGTCCACTTGTATCTTCTCCCCAATATAATGGAAATATATCCGGAATAAAATGGAAAAATGGAACCATGGCTGTAAAGGGATATGGATTTACTTATGATAGATTAAACCGAATGATAGGATCAGACTTCGGGGAAGGTGTTGATTATTTATCCCAGGCAGATCGTTTCAATGAAATATTAACATATGACCCTAATGGTAATATAATGACATTATCAAGATCAGGTTACTACGGATCCACATACTATAGTAATCTCGATATATTGAGTTATTCTTATTGTAATAATGGAAATAAGATTGAAAATATCACTGACAATGGCCAAGACTTATATGGATTTATAGATATTGACAATACATCTGATTACGATTATGATCCTAATGGCAATCTCAAAAAGGATCTTAACAAAGGAATTTGTGAGATATTATATAATGACTTAAATTTGCCGTTAGAAATAAAGAAAGATGCCACACATAAAGTCATCTACACTTATGATGCAACTGGCAAAAAAGTAAAGAAACAGGTGATAGATGGGGCAACAACAACTGACAGGTACTATTCTGGAATTTTTGAGTATACCTCAAATAAGATGTTAGACCTGATTCATACTGATGAGGGCGTTACTTACAAAATCCCGAACACGTCATCCTATGATTACGAGTACCATCTGAAGGACCATCTGGGGAATGTAAGACATGCATTTATGATAAGTAGTAGTGGTGGTGCTTTGAGCTCACAATATGCCGAATATTACCCTTTCGGAATGATCAGCAAATATTGGATATCAGGAAGCTCGCATAACAAGTACCTGTATAATGGGAAGGAACTCCAGGACGACAGTATAAGCACAAAACGACTAGACTGGTATGATTACGGAGCGAGGTTCTATGACCCGCAAATAGGGAGGTGGAACGGGATTGATCCTTTGGCAGGTGGCTATGAAAGTTTAAGTCCATATCAGTATTGCAATAATAATCCAGTCAGAAATATTGATATTGGTGGTATGGGGTTTTTGGGAGCATATGACATGTGGGACGAGACAGGAGCAGCAGATGTCTATATTTATGACTACGATGCATATGCCGAGGATGTCCGTAATGCTACAAACGATCCAAATGCACCAGTTTCATTTCTTAACGGTTATGTTTCTATGCCTGGGGGAAATGGCATATGCGAAAATTCTCATACAGAAAGCTCAGGTGAAGGTGATCCACAAAAAATAGAAAAGACTAACAAGACTCCCTCAGGACAAGGGGGTAGTTCAATGGCTGCAGTTGGAGCTCTTACTTTAGCTGGTGAAGCAGCTGGGACAACCGCATTATCAGCAGCAATTGTAGTCACCTTACCTTTAGTTGTTGCTGGAGATACAAGACAGACACCGAGAGATTATTCATATGTTGTTTATACAAAAACTAACGCTGCTGGTAGTGTTTATGTTGGAAGAACCAGTGGCTTTGGTACACCGGAAGAGGTAGTTAGAAGGAGAGATGCAGGCCACCATATGAATGCGTTTGGTTATGGCCCAGCAGTTGTAAATAGTGCATTGGTAAATGTTGGTTCATTACAAGGTTATCCAGCAATAAGAGGAAGAGAACAGCAGGTTATTGATTTTTATGGAGGTGTTGGAAGCCCAATGGTTGGTAATAGTATTAGGGGAGTTTCTCAATATAATCCTTTAGGGCCTATTTATTGGGGGGCTTCGAATCTTATGTTTGGGCCGCTTATGCCATATTCAGGATACTAAAACTTTTATAGAATGGAAGATACAGAATATTTTAAAAATAGATTTTACGTGTTTTATGACTATGTTAGTAAAACACAAGGTTCTGTTTTTTTAATGGAACAAACGAAAGAAATATTGGAAAGAGCCTATGAAAAGAAAGATATTAAACAACTTAAAGGAATTAATAAAGAATTAGATGTTTGGCTCAGAGAAATGTTTCGTCCAGATGAAAAAGAAGAATTAAGCCGATTACTTAAAGAGAAGTTTGGAGAAGATACAAAACAAGTAGACTTAAAGCGTATAGAAAAGATTAATAAAATTGTAAAAAGAGGCAAGATTAATAATAAAAATGAGTATGAATTGCTATTACAACGAGTAGAGGAAATATATTCCGATGATAGCAAAAATGAAGAAGTAACAGAACTCAATAAATTACTTGCTGACTTTCATAAGAATAAATAGGGCGTGTAAGTAATTTTGTGTAAATGAATTTGTAGCTGCTTGGGTAACCAACCGGTCTTGAGCCGGTAAATGAGCTCAAAGACCGGTTGGTTAAACGAAAATGTTTATTTTTAACCAAACAAGCAGCATTATGAGTGGTTTGGACCCCTATTAATCGGACTTTTTTATGGACGGTTAAATATACATAGGGTTTGCTGAAAAAGTCGGATTATTTTGACATTAGGTTGATAATCAACATAATAAGTTAATAACTTTTGGCCCGGGAATTAGCAAAAATGCAAGTAAAAACATAGATTGCCTTCATAAAGCTTGCATTATGGTACGGTATATTTCAGAGAAACAGTTGACAATTGAAGAATTCAAGACCCCTTTCCGGGCAAACCTGTCTAGTGAAAACCGCTGGGTTAAACTGGCCAGGGTTGTACCCTGGGATAAGTTCGCCAGTATATATATGTTGATGATGAGCAGTGATTCGGGTCGTCCCGGAGTTTCTCCGCGCACGGTACTTGGTGCATTGATAATCAAACATTTGGAAAAGCTGGATGACCGGGGTGTTATACAGGCCATTCAGGAGAACTTGTATATGCAGTACTTTGTAGGGTTGAAGGAGTTTAAAGTTGATCCGGTATTTGATCCCTCACTGTTTGTTGAGATACGGAAAAGAGTTGGGCATAAGTAGTAGTGGGGGTGCTTTGAGCTCACAATATGCCGAATATTACCCTTTCGGAATGATCAGCAAATATTGGATATCAGGAAGCTCGCATAACAAGTACCTGTATAATGGGAAGGAACTCCAGGACGACAGTATAAGCA
>Ga0208939_1001691_pt1 | contig 16250 bp, 14 predicted proteins | sample AD_STIC12_MetaG_FD_184437 | JGI IMG/M metagenome (GOLD analysis project Ga0208939, IMG submission 184437) | Active sludge microbial communities of municipal wastewater-treating anaerobic digesters from USA - AD_STIC12_MetaG (SPAdes) (version 2) | ecosystem: Engineered > Bioreactor > Anaerobic >...
GCAGATCGAGCATCGCAAGAAGATCCTGCCGGTCTCGGTGACGCTGGGTCTGCTGATGCGGGCGCAGATTCTGGGGCTGGCGATATCGGGCTGGTTCCTGGGCGGATGGCCGGCGCTGGCGTTCGCGCTGCTGTTCCTGTTCCTGCTGGGCTTCTTCCAGGGGCCGCAGCGTGTGGCGTTCCAGTTGCTGCTGGCGAAGGTGATTCCGATCCGGCTGCGCGGGCGGTTGCAGGCGTGGCGCAACCTGACCGGTGGGATCATCGCGGCGTTGCTGTCCTACTTCGCAGGCTCGTGGCTGGTAGCGAACCATGTGTGGGGCAATGGTTATGCGACGACGTTCTTTCTCGCCTTCGTGCTGACGAGCCTGGGGCTGTCGGCGTTGCAGATCCTGATGCGCGAGCCGGAGCCGCCGAGCGTCCGAGCGCGAAAAAGCCTGCGCGACAGGATGAAGGATTTTCCCGCACTGATCCGCGAGGACAAGGGCTTCGCCTGGTTCATGGTGGCGCGGTCATTAGCTATGGGATCGCGGATCGGGCAGCCGTTCTTCTTTCTGTATGCCGCTTACAAGCTGGGCATTTCAGCAGAAGCAAACCCTGCCGAGTTTGGGACCACTTTGGCCGTCCTGTCGCTTGCCTATATGGGCGCGGACACGGTGACGAATCTTGTGTGGGGATACCTGTCGGATCGGCAGGGCTTCCGGTCGACATTCGTGATTTCGCTGGCGATCAATATCGTTGGCGTTGGCGCTTTGATGATGTCGCACTCCGTCGCAACGTTTGCGATCAGCTTCTTTCTTATCGGGACAGCGCAGTCCGGCTACATGATGTCGACCAGCAATATCGTGCTGGAGTATGGCCATCGCCACGACGTGCCGATGCGCATGGCGCTGTCGAATACTGCTGAAGGGGCGATGGGCTCGCTGGCGCCGTTGCTGGGCGCGGGCCTGGTCGTTTGGCTGGGATATGAGGCCAGCTTTTATGCCACGATCGTCACGATGATCGCGGCCTTGCTGGTGCTGGTATGGAAAGTCGATGAGCCCCGGCGCCGGCGTTTGATGCGCGAAGGGCCGGACGTGAAGTAGGGCTACTCTGCGTTCGAATGCCCGCGGCTCTCTTGGATTCGCTGGTCAGCCATTTCCAGAAGCTGATTGAAATCCTCAGGCGTGTCTGATTCGCCAGCGACGAATTCGGCTTGCAGCGGGCGACCGAAATTGCGGGCCCACCACAGTACGCTCCGTGTCGATTGATCGGGTGATGAAGTCGACATGACGTTCCAGCTCTCCTGCCAGCTAGACGCCCGAGATTTCGGGATGTTCCGCGCGTGCGATGTCGCGCCGCACTGATCCATGTCGGTTCTTGCAAGCGGCAAATGAAAAGGGCGGGCCCATCAAGGACCCGCCCTTCGCAACTTGTTGCCGCATCAGCCGCTACCGGCTGACGCAACGCACTAGCTACTTGATCTTCGCGAGTTCGACGTCGAGTTCTTTGACTTTCTCTTCCGGGAAGTATTCCGGCGCCATGACTTTCACGTCTTCGATGGTCATTTCACGGGCCTGCTCGAGCTGCGGAGCGACGGCGACTTCCGGCATGACCTTGGCGAAGGCGGCCTTGGCTTCCGGGTTGTCGAGGATCTGACCGATCGTCGAGGTTTTGGTCGAGAATTTCGGGGCGTCCTGAGCGAGGGCGACCGGGGACAGGGCGAGGGCGAAGGTCGCCGCGGCCAGAAGTTTGCGGATCATTGTTTGTAGCTCCCTTGCGGCCGGTGATGTTCGCTCCAGCCTGATGGTGTCAGGTACACAAGGATCAGGAAACCGTCGAGTACCCGATGCAGCTGAAAAGATGATGTTTCAGTTACCTATGATGCCTGCGCCGTGATGAATCAGCCGTTTTGCTTGAAAGCAGAACCACGGCCGTCCTTCTTGCGGGCGTCCATATCGGCCAGCAGCACATTGATGCGGGCAATCAGCTTGTCGATGTTGCCGTTATTGTTCGAGAGGTACTTCTCGAACTGTGCCTGCTGTTCCTGGGCGAGCCAGAGAACCGAGCCGCCGAGGTCGATACCCACATCACGCACGCGGTAAGACGTGCCGTCCTGGCTTTTCAGGACATCCCAATAGACCTTCGTGTCCTTGCCGGTCGTCGAGCTCTTGATCACGGACGCGACTTTCGAACGGCGATCATCATCGTCCGTCGATCCGGTCACGCGCAGCGCCTCGCCGCGGAACTGGTCGAAGTGGACCTGATACACTTCCATCGCGTAGTGCTCGAACGTCTTGTAATACTTGTCGAAATCCGACTGGCTGAGCGTCCGCGCGTTCACGCCGAGTACGCGCTTCGCGATTGTCGGCATGTGCGCGAACTTGTTCATGTACTCGCCGAACTTCGTCTCGCGCGCTTTCTGGTCGAGTGATTTGTCGTTCAGCACCTGAAGCACGCTGTTGGCGTTCGCCTGCACATAGGCTTCCGACTTCTTGTCGGCGAAAGCTGCAGGCGCTGCGGCAGCGGTAAGCACGATAGCGGCTGCGAGGGAGCGCAAGCCCAGCTTTTTGAATGTTTTCATTAAAGCCTCCACGTTTGACCCGATCAGAAGTCTAGTTCGCTTTCGGGCAGTTTTTCGGTTTCATTCGGTTGAACTGGTGCGTTCGCGATGTCCTGGGCCCTTGTCCGGTCATACAAACGCCTAACTGTCGTATAGGGGTCGATCTGGTTGCGGACTTCGTCGATGGCCTCGATCGCGCCTTCGCGCGCGTTGATCCCGCCAATGACCGCGATGCCCAGGCGGACTTCGTCGTCGCTTTCAAATTCCGGATAGTTGAGCGGGTTCAGGGCAACATCGCCGCCCTTGCCGAACAGGTCGCGCGGGTTGGTCGAGCCGAGGAAGGGCAGGACGAGATAGGGGCCGGGCTGTACGCCCCATTTGCCGAGCGTCTGGCCGAAGTCTTCCTTCGTGCGCTGCATGCCCATGGTCGAGGCGGGGTCGAAGATGCCGCCGATGCCGACAGTGGTGTTGACGAGGAAGCGGCCGAACGTGGCGCCCGCATCCGGAATCTGGAATTGCAGGATGTGGTTCATGAAGGTCAGCGGCTCGTTCAGGTTGTCGGCGAAATTGCCGACGCCTTCGCGGATCGGTTCGTTGGTCACGGCGCGATAGCCATGCGCGACCGGCTCCAGCACGGCGCGGTCCAAGCCATCGTTGAAAGCGAACATCTGCCGGTTGAAATCCTCGTAGGGGTCCTGCGGATCAGGACCGGCGGTCAGGCAGCCGGACAAGGAAAGGGCCGCCAGTACGGAGGCGGCGCCTGTCAGGGAGGCGGGTCTGGATTTCATTGCGAATGCGCTCCCAGCAGGGTCGGGTCGATATGTGTACGGGTTCCCTAAGGGTCAACACCCGTTGACTTCAGTTAGCGTGGTAAACGTAAACCGAGGATTTTCCGGGCCCAGTGTGTGGCTTCAGCGCATCTTGAATTTCATATAAGGATATGCTTATACGTTTATATGGAATCCGCAGCGCTGTCCGTTCTGGTCCAGCAGCTCCGCGCCGCCGGTGAGGTGACGCGGGCCAGGATTCTTGCGCTTTTGGCGCATGGCGAGCTGTCGGTAGGTGAGCTTGCGCAAGTTCTGAACCAAAGCCAGCCGCGGCTGTCGCGGCATTTGAAATTCCTGACCGGGGCCGGGCTGATCGAGCGGCTGCCGGAAGGAGCTTGGGTTTTCTACCGCCTGCCGGTCGAGGGCCGGGCGCGGTCGCTGGTTGATACGCTGAATGCGGCCATCGACCCGGAGGATGCGGACATCCGGCGTGACCGGACGCGGCTGGCCGAGGTCAAAGGCGAGCGGGCATCGGCGGCGGACCAGTATTTCTCACGCGTGGCTGACGACTGGGACAAGCTGCGGGCGCTGCACTATTCCGAGGCCGATATCGAGAAGGCCGTGATGACAGCCGCCGGGGCGGGGCCGTTCGATCTGGTGATCGACTTCGGCACAGGCACGGGGCGGATGCTGTCGCTGTTTGCAGCCAAGGCGCGCCGGGTCGAGGGCATCGATCTTTCGCACCAGATGCTGACGGTCGCGCGCTCGAAGCTGCAGGGGGCTGCCAATGCTTCTGTGCGCCATGGGGATGCGACGGCGTCACCCTATCCGGATCATTGCGCCAGCCTGGTGATCATCCATCAGGTTCTGCACTTCCTCGATGATCCGGCACGGGCGCTTAATGAAGCCGCGCGCGTGTTGAAGCCGGGTGGCCGTCTGGTGGTCGTGGAATTTGCTCCGCATTCGCTTGAGCACCTGCGGACGGATCATGCGCATCGCCACCTGGGTGTCAGCGAGGCGGATCTCGCGCGCTGGGGCGAGAAGGCGGGGCTTGCGGTGAAATCCTCGCGGACATTCCGCGCGCCCGACGACAAGGGCGTGTCGGTGATGGTGTGGGCCGCGGATAGTGTGAAGTCAGTAAAGAGGTCGGCGGCATGAGCGCCCCCAAGGTATCATTCGAGTTCTTTCCGCCGAAGACGCCGGACATGGAGCAGAAGCTCTGGGATTCCGTGCGCCGGCTGGAGCCGTTGCGGCCGGACTATGTGTCGGTGACGTATGGCGCGGGCGGATCAACGCGCGAGCGCACGCATGAGATCGTACGCAAGATGGCGGCGGAGACGTCGCTGAAGCCGGCGGGGCACATCACCTGCGTGGCGGCGACGAAGCCCGAGATCGATCAGGTTCTCAGGGATTACTGGGATGCCGGCGTGAAGCGCATCGTGGCGCTGCGCGGCGATCCGACAGCGGGTATCGGCACGAAGTACGCGCCACATCCGGGCGGCTATGCCTATGCCAACGACCTGATCGCGGGCGCACGTCGGATCGGCGACTTCGACATTTCGGTGGGCTGCTATCCGGAAGTGCATCCGGATGCGTCATCGCTGAAAGGCGAGGTCGAGAACCTGAAGCGCAAGTTCGATGCGGGCGCTACGCGGGCGATCACGCAGTTCTTCTTCACGCCTGACGTCTATTTCCGGTTTCTGGACGAGGCGCGTGCGGCGGGCATCGATCAGCCGATCGTGCCGGGGATAATGCTGCAGTCCAACTTCAAGGGCCTGAAGCGGATGGCCGATCTCTGCGGCACGCAGATCCCCACGCATATCGCCGAGCTTTACGACGGGCTTGATAACGACGCGGAGACGCGCGATCTGGTGACGGCCCATGTCGCGGCTGAGCTGTGCAACCGGCTGGCCGAGCAGGGCGTCGACCACTTCCACTTCTACACCATGAACCGGGCGGGGCTGTCGCTGTCGACATGCCGTCTGCTGGGGATCAAGCCGGAGGTTCAGCAATGAACAGGCAGGAACGTATCGCCAAGCTGAAGGCGACGGCGAAAGAGCGCGTCCTGATCCTTGATGGATCTTGGGGTGTGATGTTCCAGAAGATGGGGCTCACGGAAGACGATTATCGCGGCGCGCGCTTCAAGGATCATGTCGGCCAGATGAAGGGCAACAACGACATCCTGTGCCTGACGCGGCCGGATCTCGTGGCGCAGCTGCACACCATGTATTTCGAGGCGGGCGCCGATATCTCCGAGACCAATACGTTCTCCGGAACGGTGATCGCCCAGGACGATTACAAGCTCGACGCCAAGGCGGTGTGGGACATCAACTATGAAGGCGCGCGCATCGGGCGCGAGGTGGCGGATGCTTTCACGGCGAAGGAGCCGGACAAGCCGCGCTTCCTCGCCGGATCGATCGGGCCGCTGAACAAGATGCTGTCGATGTCGTCGGACGTGAACGATCCCGGCGCGCGGCTGGTGGATTTCGACGAGGTCTATCACGCTTACCGCGACCAGATCCGCGCACTCAACGAGGGCGGGGTGGACCTCTACCTGATCGAGACGATCACCGACACGCTGAACTGCAAGGCGGCGATCAAGGCGATCATGGATCTCGAGGCCGAGGGACAGGAGAAGCTGCCGATCTGGATTTCGGGCACGATTACCGACCGCTCTGGCCGCACGCTGTCTGGCCAGACCACGGAAGCGTTCTGGAATTCGGTGAAACACGCCAAGCCGTTTGCCGTCGGCTTCAACTGCGCGCTTGGCGCGGACCTGATGAGGCCGTTCATCGCCGAGATGGCGCGTGTATCCGATACGCTGGTCGCGGCTTACCCGAATGCGGGCCTGCCCAACGAGATGGGCCAGTATGACGAGCAGCCGCACGAAACCGCGCATTCGGTGGAACAGTGGGCGAAAGAGGGGCTAGTCAACATTCTCGGCGGCTGCTGTGGCACGACGCCGGACCATATCCGGCACGTCGCGGAAGCCATGAAGGGCGTGAAGCCGCGCATCCCGCCGGAGCGTCCGCATGCATTGCGGCTGGCGGGGCTTGAGCCGTTCGAGTTGGCTTAATTGTGGATCGACCTGGCGCCCTTCCTTGCAACCTGCCTGGCGATCGAACTGACGCCGGGGCCGAACATGGCCTACATCGTCCTGTTGAGCGCGCAGCGCGGGCGGGCGGCTGGCTTGCTGGCGGCGTGCGGTGTGGCGCTAGGGTTGCTGGCGATCGGGATGCTGGCGGCGCTCGGCTTCGCGCAGGTCGTACGCGATACGCCGTGGCTATATCAGGCGCTGCGCTGGGCGGGCGTGGCGTATCTGGTCTATCTCGCCTGGGATTGCTGGCGCGAGGCGCGTGCGCCGCAGCCGGAAGTGAAGCAGGCGCAGGCGCTGGCGGCGGCGTTCCGGCGCGGGCTGGTCACCAACCTGCTCAACCCGAAGGCCTTCCTGTTTTACATCACCGTGCTGCCCGGCTTCGTGAGTTCGGATGCATCCTACGCGGTTCAGATACAGCTTCTGACGTGGCTGTATGTGGTGATAGCGACAGTGGTGCATGTGGCCCTGGCGATCGGCGCGGGCGCGCTTACTGGCGTTCTGGCGCATCCGGAGTGGCGCCGGCGTGCGGGTCTGGTTGCAGCGCTGATGCTGCTTGCGATTGCTGCGTGGCTGGCGTTCAAGACGTAGGCGCGACGCGCAAGGGAGGGGTGCATGGCCAAGTTCTATGACAGCCTGAACGACAAGCATGTCGCTTTCATACAGGCGCAGAAGATGTTCTTCGTCGCGACGGCGCCGTTGTCTGATGCGGGGCGGGTGAACCTCAGCCCAAAGGGCTATGACAGCTTCCGCGTGATCGGGCCGAACAGGGTGGCCTATGCAGACCTTGGCGGATCGGGCGCGGAGACGCTGGCGCATGTGCGCGAGAACGGGCGGATCACGTTCATGTTTTGCGCCTATGAAGGCGCGCCGAACATCATGCGGCTCTACGGCCGCGGGGAAGTGATGCAGTTCAACGATCCGGGCTTTGCGGAAGAGATCGCGAAATTCCCGCCCGGCCATGAGCGGGCCCGCGACATCATCTTTGCCGACATCACGCAGGTGCAGGACAGCTGTGGCTGGGCGGTGCCGTTCATGGAGTTCAAGGGCGAGCGTGATCAGCTGCGCCGCTACATCGATCACATGGAACTCGATGCCTGGCACGAGAGCAGGCTGACGAAGAATGCACAGAGCATTGATGGGCTGCCGGGACTGATCCGGTCGGAGGCGGCGGAATGATGCGGGCGGCTACGATAGTTTGTGTGCTGGCGTTTTCGGCATGCGTTACCACGCCCGGCGACCACGATGATGAGGCGCCCGCTGCGATCGCGCAGGCAGCCGAGCAGATGTGCGGCTGGCTGATTGCCAAAACGCCGCCACCAACGCGCGAGGCGATGGCCGAATTGAACTGGCAGCAGATCATGACTCGCGAAAAGGTTGTGATTCCCGAATCCATGCAGCGCTTTGCCAACGGTCTGCCGGCGCTGGCGGCGTATGGGAGAGAGTTCGGTACGACGGGTAAGATCATGGCTTCGTATTGGGAAGACTATTGCATCGGAAGTGCTTGGAGCGACAACTCATCTGCGGAGACTGTTAAGACACGTGCCGCGCAGACCGCGCAAAGAGTGGATGCTCTGGAGGGGTGGGTCATCAAGGTGTTGCCTGACGCTGTGCCCGTGGCGCTTAGTTTTAAGCCGGGTGAAGCCACTGATGCAGGGCGAACCGTGGCGTATATTGCTCGGGCAAACGATCATTTCTTGTTCCGCGCCACAATCAATGGGCGCGGAGCGATCGAGTGGCGCCTTGGCCCGTCACCTTCGCGGGTAGCACCCAGCGAACCCGCCAAACTAGTTGATGAAGTGTCAGGTCGATGAGTTCGGCAGCGTCATTCAGTTTTGTTCGTATGAGGAAGATAGCTTTTCTGCCTTTCTGGTTTGCTGCGCTTGGCGGCTGCGTGATCGCGGATGTCACGACCGTTGATGGGCCAGTGGGTGTTATCCAGCGCGACTATGCATCGCCGACGGCGTTCTATGCGAAGCACATCATCATCCCGCCGGGATACGCCACCATCCGCCTGCCGGGGATCATTCCTGATGCGCAGGCATTCAGCGGTGACACTGAAGCGCAGGCCGAGAATGTGTTCACCAAGATCGCGGCGGCGCTGAAGGAAGCGGGCGCCGGCGAAGGCGATGTGGTCGCCATGACAGTTTTCCTCGCCGCGCCGACGCCGGGCGGGAACATGGATTTCGACGGCATGATGCGCGCCTATGGCCGCCACTATGGTAGCGATGCACAACCAAACCGCCCCGTGAGGTCGACCGTTCAGGTTGCGGGGCTTGTGCGACCGGGCATCCTCGTGGAAGTCGAAGTCACGGCCGCCGTGCCGGCCACTCACTAGCGTATCGAGACAGTACCGAGCCATGACCCAGTCCACGGCCAACTTCATCAATATCGGCGAGCGCACGAACGTCACCGGATCGGCGGCGTTCAAGAAGCTGATCGTCGATGGCAAGTATGCCGAGGCCGTGGATGTGGCGCGCCAGCAGGTTCAGAACGGCGCGCAGATCATCGACGTGAACATGGACGAGGGCCTGCTCGATTCAAAGGCGGCCATGCGCACCTTCCTGCGCCTGATCGCGGCAGAGCCGGATATCGCCAAGGTTCCGATCATGGTGGATTCCTCCAAGTGGGAGGTGATCGAGGAGGGGCTGAAGAACGTCCAGGGCAAGGCCATCGTCAACTCGATCTCGATGAAAGAAGGGGAGAAGCCCTTCCTCGACCAGGCGCGCAAGGCGTTGAGCTATGGCGCGGCGGTCGTCGTGATGGCGTTCGACGAGAAGGGTCAGGCCGAAACGGCGCAGCGCAAGTACGAGATTTCGAAGCGCGCCTATGATCTGCTGACCGGCATCGGCTTCCCGCCGGAAGACATCATCTTCGATCCGAACATCTTCGCGGTGGCGACGGGAATCGAGGAGCACAACAACTACGCTGTCGATTTCTTCGAGGGCGTGAAGCTCATCAAGCAGAACCTGCCTTACGCAAGAACGTCGGGCGGATTGTCGAACGTGTCGTTCTCGTTCCGGGGCAATGAGCCGGTGCGGCGGGCCATGCACTCCGTGTTCCTGTATCACGCGATCAAGCTCGGCTTCGACATGGCGATCGTGAACGCCGGCCAGCTGGATATCTACGACAACATCGACCCTGAGCTGCGCGAGCGTGTCGAGGATGTGATCCTCAACCGTCGCGAGGATTCGACGGAACGCCTGCTGGAGATCGCGGAGAAATTCCGTGGGCAGAAGGGCGAAGTGCAGAAGAAGGACCTGAGTTGGCGCCAGAAGCCGGTGAAGGATCGCCTTGCGCATGCGCTGGTCAACGGCATCACCGAGTTCATTGTCGAGGACACGGAGGAAGCGCGGCTATCCGTTGAGCGTCCATTGCACGTGATCGAAGGGCCGTTGATGGACGGCATGAACATTGTCGGTGACCTGTTTGGCGCGGGAAAGATGTTCCTGCCGCAGGTGGTGAAGTCCGCGCGCGTGATGAAAGCGGCGGTGGCGCACCTGATGCCGTACATGGAGGAGGAGAAGCTCCGCACGGGCATGGCCGACAAGTCCAACGGCGTCGTTGTGATGGCCACGGTGAAGGGCGATGTCCATGACATCGGCAAGAACATTGTCGGCGTCGTCCTGCAGTGCAACGGCTACAGGGTGATCGACCTTGGCGTGATGGTGCCGGCCGAGAAGATTCTCGAAGTGGCGCAGCGCGAGAATGCCGACATGATCGGGCTGTCGGGGCTGATCACGCCCTCGCTTGACGAGATGGTTTACTTTGCGTCCGAGATGCAACGCCTTGGCATTCACAAGCCGCTTCTGATCGGCGGCGCGACGACGAGCCCGGCGCACACGGCCATCAAGATCGAGCCGATGTTCAATCATGCGCCCGTGGTTCACGTGCTCGACGCCAGCCGCGCGGTGGGCGTGGTGAGCCAGCTGATCGGCGATGACTCGCGTGACAAGTTCTGGGCCGAGATGAAAGCGAAGTATGCGCAGCTTCGCTCGTCGCGTTCAGGCGGGCAGGCGAAGGCGCGTGTCGATCTTGCGGCCGCCCGCGCGATGGCGCCGAAGATCGTCTGGGCGGGCTACACGCCACCCAAGCCGTCCTTCCTTGGCGCGCGCGCCATTGAAGCGGACCTTGCAACGCTTGTCCGCTATATCGACTGGACGCCGTATTTCGCGAGCTGGGACCTGATCGGCCGTTATCCGATGATCCTGGAGGACGATGTTGTCGGCGAAGCAGCGCGCTCGTTGTGGAAGGATACACAGGCGATCCTGCAGCGGCTGATCGGCGAACAGTGGATCAAGGCCAGGGGTGTGGTCGGCTTCTGGCCGGCCAACGCCGATGGCGACGATGTGGTCGTGTGGACGGACGAAAGCCGCAAGACCGAACGCGCTCGCTTCTTCACGCTGCGCCAGCAGATGGAGAAGACGAACGACAAGGGCCAGTTCGCACTTTCTGACTTCGCAGCACCCAGCGGCGCCGACTATATCGGCGGCTTCGCTGTGACGGCAGGTCATGGCGAGCTGGAGAAGGCGAAGGAGTTCATCGACAAGGGCGACGACTATTCCTCGATCATCACCAAGGCGCTGGCCGATCGCTTCGCTGAAGCGTTCGCGGAATACCTGCATGCAGAAGTGCGGCGCGAGCTGTGGGGCTATGCGGCGGACGAGACGCTTACGAACGATGACATGATCGCGGAGAAATATCGCGGCATCCGTCCAGCCCCTGGCTATCCTTCGCAGCCCGATCACACCGAGAAGAAGACGTTGTTCGACCTGCTCGGCGCAACCGAGAAGGCGGGCATCGAACTCACGTCCAGCTATGCCATGAACCCGCCGGCGAGCGTTTCGGGCATGTACTTTTCTCATCCCGACGCGGTCTATTTCGCTGTCGGCCGGATCGAGAAGGACCAGGTCGAGGACTATGCCCGTCGCAAGGGGTGGGACCTCGCAACGGCCGAGCGTTGGCTGAGGCCCATCCTCAACTACTAGAAATTGGCGACACGCCGCCGCATCCGGTGTTGAGCCAGATCAAGCTCGCATCAGAGCGGCTGATCAATCTCCCTGTATCGAAAACAGGGAAGCAAGCATGCGTAGTCTTCGTACACTGATCATCGCCGCGGCGGGCGTATTGGCGCTGGCCGGTACGGCTGCCGCGCAAAATCCGCTACACAATTTTCAGGTGAAGCTGGGCGTATCGGGCGTGCTGCCGGATACAAGCGCGACGATTTCGACCATCGGCGGCGGTGTCGATATTTCCGATGAATATGTCCCGACGCTTCAGGTCGAGTATTTCTTCAACGAGAATGTCTCGGCAGAGCTGCTCTGCTGCATGGCCACGCATGATGTGAAAGCCGTCGGCACCGTGCTGGGCGATGTTGATCTCGGCAAGATCACGCATTTTCCGCCGACGGTGACGCTGAAGTACCATTGGACGGATTTCGGCGCGTGGAAACCCTATGTCGGCGCAGGCGTGAACTACACGCATTTCTTCAATGACGAGCTTCCCGCCGGCGGGCCTGTGACCGCAATCAGCTATGACGATTCCTGGGGTGGCGCGCTGCAGGCGGGGCTGGACTACCAGATCGACGATCACTGGTCGCTGAATGTCGATGTGCGGAAAATCTGGATCAGCACCGACGTGACGGTGGTGGCCGGGCCTACGATCGATGCGTCGGTCGACATCAACCCGGTGATTGTCACAATCGGCAGCGGTTATAGGTTTTAGCCGCACGCATTTCGCATCCACAAAAAGACTTGAGGCGGGCGCAGCCCGCCTCTCTCCTTTTGGCACGACGGAAACTGACCGGTGCTCTGTTTTCAGTCGACTTTCTTCCGCCCCTGCGCTTCAGTGCGCCCCGGCCGATTGTGTGAACGGCATCCACTTCGTTCACAAACAGGAAACGTTGCGCGGGGCATCTGGTCCCAGACGCGAACGGGTTGGCTAGGGGAGGACGGTCGTGAGGAACTGGAAGAAGGTGGCCGCTATGGCGGTCAGCGTTCTGGCATTGTCGGGCACGGCCTATGGCCAGCAGACACCGCCAGCCGCCACTCCCGCAAATTCGCCCGAAGGCGTGCAGGCGTTTGATCCGGCATTTTTCGCGCGCTTCAATCCGGTCACTGCCGACGACATGGTGCGCCAGCTTCCGGGCTTTACGCTCGACGAGGGCGCGGACCTGCGCGGCTTCGGCGCTACCGCCGGCAACGTCCTGATTGACGGGCAGCGTCCGTCATCCAAGACCAGCATCAAGGACGAACTCTCGCGCATAGCTGCTCGCGATGTGCTCCGCGTCGAGCTGATTCGTGCGTCCGCCGCAGGCGATCTCGACATTCGCGGCTACACTGAAGTCGCGAACGTCGTGCTGAGGCCGGCGACCCAGATGCAGGTGTCGACCACATTCGCAGCGACCACGCGCTGGTATGAGCAGGGCCGCCTCGGCGCACAGATCGGCGGCACGCGCGCATGGAAGACCAACGATTTCAGTTTCCGCCTGGCCGTGCAGGGCACAAGCCTTGGCGAGCGCGAGGAAGTGCAGGCGACATTCCGCAACTCCCTCGGTGCGGTCACCCGCACGCAGGAAGAATATTATCAGCAGCAGGTCGGCGAGTTGCTTGTCACCGGCGCCGCCAACTGGACGCCTTCGGCGCGTGATACCTGGAACGCCAACTTCCGCCTCCTGCCGCGCTGGTTCAGCAACAACGCACACGGCGACCTGCATGTCGGCCCGTTCAACTTCCCGTCCGCTCTCGCATCTGAATACGAAGAGAAAGACATCTGGTATGTCGATCTTGGCGGCGACTATGAGCATCGCTTCTCGGGTCAGAATGCAGTCAAGCTGATCACGGTGAACCGGCTGGTGAACTGGCGTCCGCAGCAGCTGATCACGCAAACCATCCCGCCGGTTGGCCAGCTGATCGATACCTCGGAAAATCGCGCCGGCGAGCATGTCGTTCGCGGCGTGTGGACGGTGAAGCCGGATACCCAGCACACTGTAGAGATGGGTCTGGAAGGCGCCTACAACTACAGGCGCGTGAACAGGCAGAGCCTTGGGGGCGCGATCGGCGGGCCTTATGCGGCGATAGCTGTTCCAATCGCGTCCACGAAAGTCGAGGAAGAGCGGGTCGAGGCGTCGATCAACGACACATGGCGCATGAGCCAGCAACTGACGCTGGAAGCAGGTTTCAACTACGAGGCGTCGACGATCTCGCAGACGGGCGATGCGTCGGTGGAGCGTGACTTTACCTATGCCAAGCCGCGCGCTGTCGCGACCTGGACGCCGAATGCGGAAGACCAGTGGCGTCTGTCGCTGGTGCGCGATGTTTCGCAGCTCGATTTCGGTGACTTCGCCACGGGCCTCAACTCGATCAGCTCGTCCGCGAACGTCGGTAACCCGTTGCTTGAGCCGGAGCAGACATGGAAGGCGAGCCTTCAGTGGAAGCGGCCGCTGGGCCAACGCGGCTCGATCTCGCTCACCGGCTTCTACGATGACATCGAAGACACGCAGGACCTGATCCTTGTGCCAGGCATCTGCACGACGCCGGCCAGCACGCCGGGCGCTTGCACAGCCGTTGGCAATATCGGTGATGGCGAGCGCTGGGGCGGTCGTGTTGAGGCGACGCTTCCGCTCGACAGCGTCGGCATTGGCGGCGGCCTTCTGAAGCTGAACATCGGGGCGCAGGAATCCAGCGTGATCGATCCGGTCACCTTCCAGAAGCGCGAGATTTCTGCCGAGCAGGAATTCGACTGGACGATTGATTTCCGTCAGGACGTGCCGGCGATGAAGTTCGCGTGGGGCGCCAAGGTCAACAGCGTCGGCCCGATCCCGCAGTATCGTGCGGACCGTTTCGAAGTGACCGAGCCCAAGGACCCGAACGTCGACCTGTTCGTCGAGACGACCGCATTCCTCGGTGGGCTGCTGGTGCGGGTGACCGCCGCCAACATGCTCAATGTCGAGAAGGAAACTGATCGGCAGTACAACGTCGTGACGCCGTACGCCGAGGAGTTCCGCTCCTCGACGATGGGCCGCAACGTCACGCTGACGGTGGCGGGCGCGTTCTAGCCGAGGCGGACGAGCATGCCGTGGGCTGCAGCGCGGCCCGTGGCGAAGCACGCCTGAAGGAGGTAGCCGCCCGTCGGCGCTTCCCAGTCCAGCATTTCGCCGGCGGCGAAGGTGCGCGGGTCGGCTTTCAGCGAGTAGTCGGCGTTGAGGCTGCTCCAACTGATTCCGCCAGCGACCGAGATCGCTCGGTCGATCGGCGCTACGCCGGTCAGCGGGATGATACAGGCCTTGATGAGAGCTGCCAGTTCTGCCGCGTCGTTCGGCAGACCCGGACCGCCGCGCCGTTCGCGCAGCAGGCCGGCGGCGGCTGGCGAGATGCCGGCGCGGCGCAGGCGATTGGCGGTCGATGTGCCGGATGGCGCGCTGGCGATCTTCCGGGCCAGTTCGCCTGCTGTCAGGTTCGGTGTCATGTCTATGACAAGGTCGGCGTGGCCTTCCCGGTCGATGCGGTCGCGCAGGGCGGAAGACAGCGCGTAGATGGCGCCACCCTCGATCCCTGCTTGTGTGATGATGGCATCGCCGTTCGCTTCGACAGCGCCGTGTGCGAAGTGCGCGGCCTTGATGGGATTGCCTGCGAACCTGTCACGGAAGACGTCGGACCATGAAGCCATGAAGCCGCTGTTGGCTGGCTTCATGGGAACAATGTTTACGCCGCGCGCCGAGAAGGCTTTGACCCACGACCCATCCGAACCGAGGCGCGGCCAGCTGGCGCCGCCGAGCGCGAAGAGGGCAACATCGGCGTATTCCGTGCGCGGTCCGTCCGGCGTTTCGAATGTCAGGGCATCTTCATTCCATCCGGCCCAGCGTGAGCGTGTGACCAGCTGCACGCCGAGATCGGCAAGCCGTACAAGCCAGGCGCGCAGCAGGGGTGAAGCTTTCATCTGCTTCGGGAAGACGCGGCCGCTGGAGCCTACGAACGTCTCGATGCCAAGCTCCTCGCACCACGCCCGAAGGTCGTCGGGTGTGAAGGCGCGAATGGCCGTTTCGAGAGACGACTGCGCTGCGCCGTAACGCGCGAGAAAATCGCCAAGCGGTTCTGAATGGGTAAGGTTGAGACCGCCGCGACCGGCAAGCAGGAATTTGCGCGCTGGGTTCGGCATCCGGTCATGGATAACGACCGCAACGCCTGCGCGCGCCAGCACTTCAGCGGCAGCGAGGCCCGCGGGGCCTGCTCCGACAATGATCGCGCGCTTGTTCGACGAAGCAGTCATGCCGGCTGGCTGTGACTCAACATGACGCGCAACACAACATGGCAGGGGATAGTTGCCCGCGCATCCTCGCCTGCTGGATGCGCGCGATTGCGGGCGCCCGCGCGCCGCCTACGCTGATCCTGATGCTGGCGAGTCGGGGCGCGCGGCAGGCGGAGTTCACGTGGCAGAAGCCGTGGTTAATACGATGCGACGCGTCGATCTTTCCTGGGTCAGGATCGAGATCGGGCTGCTGGTCGGCGCCCTTATCATGGGCGGCTGATAGCTGCGGCTGATCCGCGCCATTACAGGCTGTTAGCTTGACTTTAGGGTTTTTAGCCGCGATATGCCCCTCGCGTTCACAAGCGGAACGCTATCGGCGCTCCGGCTGCGTGAGGGTCCTGAGAACAGGATCCGGCCCGTTGAGCGCCCTGAAACGATCGCATGATCGCCCGCGCACGCCGGGCAGTCCCATAAAGAAAGCGCCTCCGGCGGACCTGTAGCAAACAGGCGTCCGCGCGTTCGCGCACACGAAAGACACTTATCCTTTGACCCAATTCAAAGACCTTGGCCTGAACGCCTCGATCCTCGCGGCGCTCACCAGCAAG
>Ga0208939_1001692_pt1 | contig 16250 bp, 9 predicted proteins | sample AD_STIC12_MetaG_FD_184437 | JGI IMG/M metagenome (GOLD analysis project Ga0208939, IMG submission 184437) | Active sludge microbial communities of municipal wastewater-treating anaerobic digesters from USA - AD_STIC12_MetaG (SPAdes) (version 2) | ecosystem: Engineered > Bioreactor > Anaerobic >...
CTGGTTGTGGCGAGTCAGCGGCGCTTTCAAGACCAAGCGGACACCGCGCGCGGCGAGCTTCTCGACAGCCCGCCAGACCGCCTCGAACGAACCCTGGCGCCGGGTGACGCCATCGTGCGTGGCGGCCGTCGAGCCGTGAACGCTCAGCTCGACCGACAGCGGATGCCATCCAGCAATAGCGTCAGCCGCCACGTCGGTGACGAGGCTGCCGTTGGTCAGCACGCGGAGGGCGAAGCTGCGCTCGCGAACGGCATCGCCGATCGCGAAGAAGTCAGGATGCAGCATCGGCTCCCCGCCCGTGAGGACCACCGTCAAACACCCCGCCAGACGCAGCTCGTCGAGGACACCCAACCAGATCCTGCCCGGCATGGTCTCGCTCTCGCGGCCTTTGGGGTTGTAGCAGAAGGCACAATCCCACGTGCATGCCCACGTGAGCTCCAAGTACGCCACGAGGGGCACTGCTCGCGCGATCGCCTTGAGCTTGGTGGCGAAAAGGTCGGTCACGATCGTCTCACGCTGCCACGGGCTGCCGGCGATTCAGGTACCGAGGGACAGGTACCAGCGGACCTCACCGAACGCGCCAGGGTCGCTCAGCTTCCGGGAGCGGCGTTACACACCGGACTTGTGCCGGCAACCTTACCGCACGCGAGCATCCAGTCTGCGTCGCGGCCAAGACTCTGCTCCCAGGAGATCCCAGGCTTCTCGTAACCGCCATCATTGCCGTCGTCTTGGACGAAGCGTCGGAAGTCGTCGTTGTGGCGCTTGCGGTCCGACACCACCCCCCCTTCGAGCAGACTGTGTGGCGAACCCGTATCCGCCCTCGTGCTCACCGCCGTTTGTGGTCGCCACAACCAGCTCGGCCAGGGCTCGTTTCCTCGTTTCGAGAATAGCAATGCCGGGGTTCCTGTCAAGAACCGACCGGTCCGGGGCCAGGTGTGCGATGCGGCCAGTGGTCGACAACCCGCGCCTGCCTTGACCCGGCGGGGACTCGGCGCCACACTCATGAAGGGCAGACTCGTGAGGGAAAAACACCTTCAGAAGCTGCGCGGGTCCGAGCAAGCTCCGAGTGGCCCGCGTGTCGCCGATCCGGCGGGCTCGTTTCCAGTGCGTTTGGAGGAGTGACGGTGAGACGCTGGACCATCAACCGTGACCGCGTCGCCTGGCAGGTCATCGGCGGCGAAGCAGTCGTGATCGATCTGGTGGGAGGCAAGGCGCTGGGTTTTAACCGCAGTGGTTCGCTGGTCTGGGAGATGCTCTCGGGCTCGACCGAAGAAGAGATCACCACGGCGCTGTGCAAGCGTTTTGGCGGGAGAAGAAAGCAGGTCTTGACCGACGTCCGGCTCCTGATCGAGGAGCTGGCACGGCGTGGTTTGGTTGTGGAGGCCGGTGCCACGCCGGAGGCCGATCCGGCAACGGCTCGTCAGCCGCATTTCTCGCGGCGCGTGCTTGACGTGATGCGGAGGCAGCGATCATGAAGACCAGGCTGATACCGCTATTTCTGATCGGTCTCGGGGTGCTCGTCGGGATTTCGGGTTGGCCCGTGGAGAAGCTCTCGGCCAGAGTCCTGCCACGAGTTGCGGTGCCTGCCGACGATGCCCGGGAGACCTCGATGCGGCCCTTCGTCATCCCCCCGACGTGGAAGAGCGAGCACCCCTTCGCGGCGCGCTTCGAGCCCAAAGCCCTCGCAGCGCAGGACGACAGGTCGGAGACCTGCCCGGTGATCGATCTGAAAGCCACTCGCTTTTCGACCGCGGGCCTGGTGACGACAGACGCCAAGGGTAAAAGGCTTTTCTTGCCGCCTGACCTCTCGAGCTTCAACCCGCTGCTGGTGCGCAAGGAGTTCGTTTTCGGCCTGCCCGAGCTTTTCCTGATCCAGGCAGCGTCGCCGCGGGAGCTGGAGGCGCTGAAGAGCTATCTGGCCGCGAACCGCCTCGTGGTGCGTGACTACATTCCGGAGCTAGCGTTTCTCGTCCAACTCGACCCGGGTCAGCGCGAGGCGCTGGCCGGTCGTCCGGAGGTGTTTTGGGTTGGGTTTTTCCAGCCAGCGTTCCGGCTCGATCCCAAGCTCGAGTACATCGCGCTCAACCAGCCCGATCGGCCGCTCCAGCTCACGGTCGTTCTGGATCGCGTGGTCTACCCTTCGCTAGCGGCCGCGCGGTCGGGCATTGCAAGCAAGGCAGTGGAGCTCGACGACCTCACTCCCGGCAACACCTCCGATACCTGGATTGCGCGGCTGAAAGCCACGGCACGCGAGGCCTATCGGTTGGCGGCGCTGCCCGGCGCGCTGTGGGTCGAGCGCTTCGTCGAGGTCGAGCTGCACAACAACATCGCCCGCACCTCGGTGAGCACTGCCACTGGGCGAGGAGCGGTAGCGGGGCCGATTATGGACGTCGAGGACGTCTGGGCGCGGGGGATTCGCGGGGAGGGGCAAATCGCGGCCGCCGCGGATACCGGCCTCGATACCGGCAACCTGGCGACGCTGCATCATGACTTCGGGCAGCAGGGCTCGAGCACCAACCCGTTGCGGGTGATCAAAGGTTACGCGCTGGCGCGTTCGACCTGGGACGACCCCAACCCCGCTGGTGGCCACGGCACCCACACCTCCGGGTCGATCGTCGGCAACGGCATCCGCTCGGGCTCCACCCCGTCCGCCAACACCTTCCCAACGACCAGCTTCGCCGGCACCGCGCCCAAGGCCCAATTCGTGTTCCAATCGATCATGGACTCCTCGGGCAACCTGATGGTTCCGTCTCCCATCAGCAATCTCTTCTCGCCGCCGTACGCTGACGGAGCCCGCGTGCATTCGAACTCCTGGGGCTCGCCAGTGGCCGGGGCATACAACGCCACCGCCCAGGGCGTCGACTCTTTCACCTGGACCAACAAGGACATGGTGATCACCTTCTCGGCCGGGAACGAAGGCGTGGATACCACCCCCAAGGACGGTGTCATCGACAGAGACTCGGTGGGATCGCCCGGTACGGCCAAAAACTGCATCACCGTGGGTGCGTCCGAGAACTACCGGCCCGATTTCGTCTACGAGTACCCGGAGGGAGATTGCACCCCTGGCACCGTCGATCCGCGCGACCAGCAGGCGTGGTACTGGTTCAACTACATAAACTTCTCTACCAACCCAATCCGCAATGATCTGATGGCGAACCACGCCAACGGCATGGCCGCCTTCTCGTCACGAGGACCGGTGGACGACGGGCGGATCAAGCCCGAGCTTACCGCCCCCGGGATTGCCATCATCTCCACCCGCACCAGCGTCAACCAGCAGTTCGAGCAGTGGGGAACCTGCAACGTCCCGATCGCTCAGCGCCCCTACTACCTGACCATGGGTGGCACCTCGATGGCGAACCCGCTCACCGCCGGCGCCGCGGTGCTCGTCCGGCAGTACTACGTGGATGGGTGGCACGCCAATCACTCCACCGTGACCAACTCGGGTGCCGTGCCTTCAGACGGCTTCAACCCATCCTCGGCGCTGGTCAAAGCTACGCTCGTGAACGGTGCCTGGGACATGAGCCCGGGCCAGTACGGCACCGGCACCACGAGGGAGATCCCGCCCGGATGGGACAGCCCACATGACCTCCCCAACGACGCCCAGGGATGGGGCCGGGTGGATCTCGAGCGGTCGCTTTTCCCTGGCTCGGGTTGGGGCGACAGCCCGGGTCGCGTGCTCATGGTGCATGATGTCAGCCCGGGACTCTCCACGGGTGGATACGATGACTACACCTTCGCGGTGGGATCCAACGCCAACCCCCTCGTGGTCACCTTGGCGTGGACCGATCCAGCCGGTGCGCTCGCCGCGGGCACCGAGCTGGTCAACGACCTCGACCTCCAGGTCTGGGCACCGGGAGGCACGCAGTACTTCCCCAACCGCAAGGACTTCACCGGTGGGTCGGCGGATCGCAAGAACAATCTCGAGCAGGTCTACGTGAGCTCTCCGGCCAGCGGCACCTGGAGCATCCGTGTCAACGCCTACAACGTACCGACCTCTCCACAGCCCTACGCGCTCGTCGTCTCCGGGGTGCGCTGCGCCGTGGTGCCCGGCGCCCCAATCGCCGGCAGCGCCACCGCCACCAGCAGCAACCAGATCACCGTCACCTGGAGCAGCGGCTCGCCGGTTGCGGCAACCTACAAGGTGCTGCGCGCCGACGGGGCGTGCCCAGGCGGCACCTACTCCCAGCTGGCCGAGGGGCTCACTGGCACGACCTACGTCGACACCACGGTGGAAGGTGATCGTACCTACTCCTACCGCGTCGTGGGCGTGGACAGCTCGGGGATCTGCGAATCCCAGCCCTCCAACTGCATGTCGGCAACCGCGTTCGGACCGTGCAACGCTGCCCCGGTTTTCGCCGGTCTTGCGTCGGTCTCCACCCCGATGCAGTCCACCTGCACCCTCAACCTGGGCTGGTCAGCGGCCAGCTCCCGGTGCGGAGGACGCATCTCGTACGAGGTATTCCGCTCGACAACCTCGGGGTTCGTGCCCTCGGCAGCCAACTGCGTCGCCGCCAACCTCACCGCGACCTCGTTCACAGACACCACGGCACTGTTCTCCGGCACGCCGTACTTCTACGTGGTACGGGCTGTCGACTCCGCCAATGGGCAGGATGACGGCAACCTCGTCGAGCGAAGCGGCACGCCTTTGGGACCGCGCGCCAACCAGCAGCTCTACAGCCAGAGCTTCGATTCTCTGAGCGCTGGGGATCTCGCCGGTTGGGGGCGGGGTTACTTCGTGGGTGATGCCCTCGACTGGCGAGGGACGGTGGCGTGCAACTCCCGCAGCAGCCCCAACTCGTTCCGATATGGGGGCAGCTCGGCAAACTGCACCACACCGTATGGCGTCAGCAAATGGGCACTGGCGTGGCCTGGGGGGAGCACCGGAATCACCGTGCCGCCAGGGTCGCAGACCTCCAGGCTGAGCTTCTGGCACCGGTGGGATTTCGAGGTATCGGGATCGTCCTATCGCGACGGCGCGATGCTGGTGCTCTCGCTCGACGGGGCGACGTTCCTCCAGGTGCCTGCATCGGCCATCGTGAGCGGCACAGCGTACAACCGTACGATTGCAGACGGTGGGAGTTGCACGCCGTCGGGCGCGAAAAACCGGCAAGCCTGGGGTGGAACACAGACCACGTACCAGAACACGGTGGTGGACCTCGACGTGGTCTGCAACCTCATCACCGGAGGCACCGACGGATGTGCCGGCCAGGCCATCCGGATCGGATTTGCGGTTGTCGCTGATTGCAACTTCACTGCCAACACCGGCTGGTTCATCGATGACGTGGTGGTGACCGCCGATGTGCTGCAGGCGTGCAACACCCCGGCAGACGACGTAGCGACCTTCACCGCCACCACAGGGTCGCCCGGCAGCGGTCGGGTGCTTCTGGAATGGAAGAACCCAGCGTTGGGAAGCGCCTACCAACACACCCGGGTGCAGCGCAAGATCGGCAGCGCTCCGACCGGCCCCACCGACGGCATCACCGTGTGCACCGACGCCGGAGCGTTCTCGGGGCAGCATCGGACCTGCACCGACCACACCGCGGTGGACAACACCACCTATCATTACGCCGCGTACGTTGCCAACACCGCGGGGCTCTACTCATCCGGGAAGGTCGTCGTGGCCAGGCCGTTCACCGCCGGTGACGTCAAGTGGGCCTACAGCACCGCGGCCTCGGCCATGACCAACCCAGGGATCCTTCCGGGGCTTGCCACCACCGGCGCGGTGTTCAGCGTTTCGAACGATCGCAAGCTACACAGCATGACCTCGTCCGCGGCCGGCGGGGCGTGGCCAGCAAGCTGGACCCCCCTGGCCATGAACGCACCGGCCCAGGGGCGCCCCCCGATCATTCCGATCAGCCTTGGAGGGGCGAGCAAGGTCGCCATGCTGGGCTCACAGGACGGACACCTCTACACCGTGGATGCCGACACGGGGGCGGTCGTCTGGGTATCGAGCATCTCGACTGGGCCCGGGGCGGAGATGTTCCAGGCTGCGCCGTCGGTCTTGATCTCCGACCCTCCGTATAACGCGACAGGCTACGACTACATCCTCGCAGGCACCCGCAACACCTCCTCCGACAATGCTTTCTACTCCTTCCACAAAGCCAGCGGTGTGGAGGCGTTCGCCCCGTTCACCAACGGCGGCGGAAGCAACGGCTTTGGAATCGTCTCCAGCGCCGCTTCGATCGATCTGACCACGAAGTACATCTACTTCACCTCGCGGTCCAAGCCCGGCGGCAGCGCGGACACCCTCTGGTGCCTGCGGATCGACCCCGGCCCACCGACCACCTTCGTCAAGGTCTGGTCGAGGGCGCTCGGCGACATCGATGGCGGTGCGGTGCTCGCCAATGGCCGGCTGTACGTGGGCACGAACCAGGGTCGCGTCTTCGCCATCGATCCGGCCACCGGTGCGAACCTTTGGACCTCACTGCCTGGCGGGTACTTCAATTGCGGTCTCGCGGGTGGGCCGGTCAAGGGGTTCGTGTTCCCGGTGCTCGGCCAGCCTCGGCTGTACCTGTCAACCACCAACACGGTGTGGGCGCTGGACGACGCTGGCAACACGGCGGGCTCGGCCTGGACCGTGGGTACGATCCCATCGCCGTCGACACCCCTGTTCGCCGGTGGCGCTCATATCTGGGTGGGATCGGCCGACGGCCGGTTGTACCAGATCCCGGTGACCGGCGCGGCGCCGACCTACCGTACGCTGGGTGACGGGGGTAGCGCTGTTGGCGCACCGGCTTACGAGCATCGCAACGGCATGATTCATGTCGGCACCGACGCTGGCGTCGTCTACGGCGTGAAGGTGCCGTTCTGAGGAGGTGACGAGATGACCTTGGCACGTAATTCGACGAGGGTGATCATCGTTGCTGCCGCGTCGGTTCTTGTCGGCCTCACGGGTCATACGGTGGCTGCGGAGCCCGGCAGCTCCGAGCGTCCGAGCACCTCCTGTGCCCTGGAGGTCATGCAGCCAGGTGATACGCGGTTCGAGCGGCGCCCTGTCTTCTCGGTCTCGAGGACGCTCGATCTGGTTTTGCGGACCAGCTTCCCGGCTGACTTCAGGGATGTGAGAATGCTGGAGCTGCACGTGACGACACCGAGGGGGCATCTCTACCAAGCGCTGGCTGTGCCGGTGGCCGAGCCCGGCCAGGCCAGTGTGGAAGGGCGGGTTCTCCCCGACTACCCGTATCCGGTCAAAGAGCGCCTGCTGCTGACGGTGGTCGACTCGACAGGTGTGGCCCGCAAGGTCGTCGACACTCCTTTTCCAGTGGGCGGGACCGCGATCGTCGAAAACGGCCTCTACGGGAGGTGGTCGGTGCAGGTGTACCTCAACCATGCCACGCGAGTCCCCTGCGCCACCGCCTGGTTCGAGCTGACTCCGTAGAGCCTACTGCTTCTCCCCCACCCAGGCTGAGGTAGGGCACGCCGATCGCTGCTCCATCCTCATCGGCTGCGGTCGGGGGTTGGAGCTGACGGCTCGGGGGTTCGGTGGCGATGAGTGACCAAACGTCCGTCACCACCGGTCTGGCTCGGTACTCTAGCTTTCCGTGGGTGGCGTGATTACCATCGACCAACTGCCCGAGTGTCTGCGGGGCGGGTAGTGTCCTGTATTGTTTGCAAACAAGGGCCCCTGGAGGACCCGTTGGGTGCCTGCGGACACCGGCGCTTCTCGCGCCGGGCGGGCACCCAGCCCCGGAAGGAGACTGGAGATGGGCTTCTTCTTCTCGCACACCTGTACCTGCTGTGGGTTCCGGATGGCCTCGAGCGGGCCTGACGAGGTCTACCAAACGACGGACGGGGTGCTGCACCGCCACCCCGAGGCGTTCGACTGCGCCGATCTCCCGGGCACGTGGGGCCTGGAAGTCTTCGGCTACTGCTCGACCTGCCGCAGGGGCGTGCGGGCGGTCGCACTCGACCCCGGGACGGATGGGTGGGTCCAGTCCGTGCTCGGGCGCGCCGACGTCGACCACGTCTCGTTTACCTGTCGCGACTGTCGCGAGCCGGTTCTCTACCGTCTGGAAGACCTCCTCTGGCTGCCATGCCCGCAGTGCGGCACCGCGAACCTTGTCACGAGGCTCGAGGGCATCTCGTGACGGCGGGTCGCCGCCGGTGCCCCCCGATCACGTGGTGAGGTCGAGCGGCAGGAGGCTCTCCGGGAAGCGCATGAGCTGCCTCAGGAGCCGGAGCGCGGGCTGCCGCAGGTGCCGCCCGTCGATGCCGGCGAGGAGGCGAGCTGCCGGGTGCAGCTCGGGCACCTCGGCGAACGCAGCGGCAAGGTGGGTCGCCGGCAGTGTGGCCAGAAGGGTCTCAGCTCGCGGCACAACTCGGCGGGCGCCTCGTGCGCCGGCGCCCAGGCTCGCGGCCAGGCTGGGGACGAGGTACCTCACCGCGACATCCTCTTCGAGCGCCTCGACGGCGCTGTCGACCGCTCCAAGGGCGGCATACCGCGTGCTGGGGTCCGCGTCTCCGGCCGCCAGATCCTGCAGCGTCTCCGCCAGCTCGGTGGCGCCGGCACGGTCGAGCCGTCCGGCGAGCCCGGTCAGCATCAGGCAGGCGCCCGTGCGAACGGCCTCGGGTGATGTGGGGGATGAGGCCACGGCGCGGCACTGACCGAGCACCCGCGCCGCCGCGGTGGGATCGAGGCGACGTGTAAGGGCGTGGGCCGCCTTGACGACCGTGACGCCAGCCTCCCCGGCGCCGCGTTTGAGCACCAACCCGAGCAAGGGCTCCAAGAGCTCCCTGGCAGAGCCCTCGTCCACGACGCCGGCAAACGCCCCCAGTGCGGCCATCGCCGTGGCATAGCCGCCTGGCGACCTAGCGCTACGGGACGCCTCGAGACACTGGCGGGCGAGCGCCCCGGCCCTGGTGGCTTCGAGCCGTGGGGCGAGCTCCCGCAGCACGGCGAGCAGTGCCCTCAGCTCGCCGAGCAGCACCGAGGGCGCAAGCACCGTCCGCAGGCATGCCTGCGCGAAGTTCGCGGCAGCCTCGGCGTCGAGGCGAGACGACAGGACCTCGAGTGCGGTACGTGCGACGTCGGCTACGTCCTCGTCGGTGGGCTCGAGCACCGCCTGGAGACAGGGCTCCCAGACGCGGGCTGCACCACCCGGGCTGAGGGCGCTGCCGAGGTTCGCGATCGCCTGAAACATTGCCTCCGCCACGTGCTCGTCGCCTTGGCGTGCCAGCTCCAAGCAGGTCGTTGCCAGGTCGTCCCTCGCGTCGCAGGGTAGGCGGCACGCCAGTGCGCCGAGGGCCGCGAGCGCGGCGTCACATGCAGACTCGGAAGAGGCGTGCTGCAACAGGTCGAGGCAGCTCATCGCGAGGGTCCGGGCGAGGTCCGGTGGCAGCCAGGGGGCGTAGGCACGGAAGAACTCCATCGTGGCGCTGGAGGTGTCCTCGTCCTGCTCGGTGTGCGCCGTGGCCAGGCATATCCGTGCGAAGCTCGCTGTGGTAGCGGGATCGAGTCTCCCGGCGCACGCGCCGGCGATCGCCGCCGCCTTCGCGCTGAAGCGTCGTGTGGGCGCTCGGAAAACGGAGTCTTGGCACCGTTTCACCAGGTCGCTCGCGGCCTGGCTGTCGAGCCGCTCGGCAAGAGCCCGGACGGCGGAGGTCGTCTCGTCGGGCAGCCACCTGCGGGAGCTGCGCAGCACCGACCTGACCCACCTCAACGCAGCCTGAGTGGGCCAGGCGGCGATCGTCTGCCCGATCGTAGGCATGAGACGGCTGGTCCGGGAGGCAACCCGGCCCAGACGGGCGGCGAAGGAGCCGCCCACGGCGCTCAGGCCCCCCATCAGCCAGCCCGCCCGTCTGCCCCAGAGCGCCTTCCACCACCTCGCCTGCGCCAGTCCCTGGGCGTCGACGAGCTGCAGCCGATTCAGGCGCAGGGTCGCCTCCGACAGGTGGTCGAGGAACGCTTCCGGCAACGCGACTGGACCGGCGAGGATGCCGACAACCGCCGAGCGCCACCGTGCGACGGGGTCCTGCGGGTCGACTCCGTCGAGCCGAGGGTGCCCAGCGGCGGTGCGGCCGACAAGCCACGCCGCGAAGATCACCTTCTCGCGGTCGCCACTCGCGGGGTCGGGGACGAAGGCGTCCAGCTCCGCGGCGACGCGGCGCCACGCTGCCTCGGCGTCGAACGTCAAATGCTCCCGCCCCCATCCCGCCTCCATCCAAAGCATCTGAGCGGCGCTCGCGAGGACGGGGTGCCACGCGGTGCTGTCATCGTCGGGGAGGCTCACGATCTCGGCCAGCGGCTCTAGCTCCTCCGGGACATGCCGGGGGTTCCAGTAACGCCGCAGGTGGGCGGCGAGACGTCCCGGCTGCAGCGCCAGCCAGCGGGCGGCCCAGGCATCGCGCCTCTCCCTGGTCGTAAACGACACCTCCCTGTCCACGACCTCGACCCAGCCCGTAACCGCGAGCATCTCCAACAGGTGGGTCGCAGCGTCGCCGACGTCCCCCGGGAAGCTCGCATCGATGAGATCGTCGAGGTACGGGAGCGCCTCCTGGGCGGGCCCGAGAAGCACTCCGCCACCCAACCCGGCGCGGCGCCCCACCGGCCCGAGCTGGGCGCGATAGCCGTCGCGGACGAACAGCACGTAACCGAGGGCCGCCACGAACTCCTCGACCCGCGCCAGCTGGCAGTCGGAGGGTGACACCGCGCCGCTCGAGTGAGCTCGCTCTCCCTCCAGGCGTTGCTGCGTCCACCAGAGGAAGCCGTCCATGTTGGGAAGGAAGAGGGCGCTCGGCTCGTCGGCACACCGGTGGTGTCGGGTGGCGTCGTCGGCAAAACGGAGGAGCGACCCGCCCCGGGTCGGCGCGCTGGCCCCGGAAGCCGCTCGCGTGTGCTCGAGCACCAGCTCGCACACCACCGCAAGCCCGGGCGGAGAGGCGGCGATGCCGGTGGTGAGAGCGACATCGAAGACCCTCCGGAGGGCCTGGGCCTCCTCTTCCCCGTGGTCGGCCGGCGGACTGGGGAACGCCTCGGCGGTCACCAGCTCGGCGAGCCTTATCCGCTGGTCCCACGCCACGGGCTCGAGCTGCCATACGGCCGGGGCAGACTGCTCATGCTCGAACGCTAACGCGAGCCGCGCGGCGGGCGGGGAGTAGCGGCCTGCGACGATCAGGCTCAGGTGCTGGGCGGCTGCACAGGCACTGATCTCCGGGCCCAGCTCCGGGGCGTCGTCGAGCCCGTCGAGGATGAGCACCGGGTGCACCGGCACCGCGTCTTCGGCACGATGCCCGCCACGCAGGAGTCCCGCGAGCGCGCGCCATGCCGCGCCCTCGCGCTCGCGCGCCGACACGGCAGCCTCGCCGTGGCGGATGATCCGCTCCACGAGCCCCCCTTCGCCGCCATCCCCCAACAGGGTCCGCACGGGCAGGTAGAGTGCCAAGACCGCGCTCTGCTGACCGAGCCTCAAGGCGAGAGCGCGCAGCAGCGTCGTCGTGCCGTGTCCCTGCTCTCCCAGGAGCACGAGCCTGGTCCCGGGTCGAGCAAGACGTGTCGCGAGGTAGTCGAGCGCGGGCTCCCGCTCGCCGATGCACTCGACCTCCTCCCGGTCGAGGTCCTCGCTGTCGGGCTCTTCGTCCGTAGGCCATACGCCGTCTGCCGCGATCCTCTCGAGCCTCGTCCTGTCCGCCACGGGGGCGATCTCCCGCGGGATCGCATCCACATCGGAGGCGCCACGCGCGAGCGCCTCGGCGGGGTCGACCAGCACCTGGTCGAGGCCACTCAGTAGCCTGGTCAGCACGGGTCGGGTCCGCGACCCGACCGGGAAACAACGGCTCACGAGCTCCCGGAGCGAAGAACTGTCCATGCCTCCTCCAATCTGACGAGCGGTGTCGGCCGGAGGCCATGTGCGGGTTCACCTCCGTGCGGCACCCGATCCCAGCGTCCCCTGTGGCCACGGATGCAGATCGTGGCGTCAAAGTAGCTTACCGCATCCGGGCCGGAAGCTCGGCTTGGTCGACCGCTGCTGCAGACCCCTGTGCCGGGGCAGAAGGGCGTGGGTCGACCCAGCCGTCGATCCTCCCGCCTTCTGCGCCCCGCAGCGAGGGGGTTGTCCGCTTCGAGCGAGCGAGCCAGCCCGGCGATGATCCCGGCGCGGCAGCAGCGGCGAGCGTTGGCCTTGTCGGCCCTCCCCACCCCGAGGCCGAGGTGCCACCCGCCGCTTTGGGGAGCAAGCCGATCGCTGCGGCCGGCAAGATGTAGCGCGGGCTCTCGGCTCGCGCAGGTGCGATGGAAGCGCCGGTGTCCTCCGCTCGGGCCGCCAGGCGGCAGCGGGTCGGGCGGCCCGGTCTGTTGTGCAGGGCCGGGTTGCAGTGGGGCGGTGCGTCTCGCTGTGGCCTCCGCAGGTTGGCTCGCGGGAGGCGGCCGGCGGGCTGTTCCGCCCGCCGGCCGCTGCGCTTTCCTCGGACGTCAGTCGTTTGGCGTGTCGGTTGCCGGTCCCGGTTTACTGCACTTTGAAGCGCCGGGCGGCCGAGCACTCTCCGTTTTCGGCGCAGACGATCCACCGGAACTCACCCTTGGGGTGCGGCGTGCGGAAAAGCGGCAGGGAACCACTCCAGACGCTGTTGGGCTGCGGGGAGCACGAGATGGTTCCGCTGGTTGCTATCGGCGTACCGTCTAGTGCCATAACGCCAAGCTGGGTCGCCATTGTGCTGCTGCATCTGAAGGAAAATTGGAAGCCACTGGCCGGCACCGTCGCCCCTTCGGACGGTGCCACGAGCACGGGCGCGCTCGGACCGGGTATAATGGGCGTCGGGGTCCGTGTTGGAGGTGTTTGGCGTGCGGTCGGGGTCCGCGTTGCGGTACGGGTCCGCGTTGCGGTACGGGTCCGCGTTGGGGTCGGGGTCCGCGTTGGAGGTGTTTGGCGTGCGGTCGGGGTTCGTGTTGCGGTCGGGGTGGGAGTCGGCGGCGTCTGTGGCTCTACCCTGATGTTGGTGCTGATCCGGGACCACGCCGGCAGCGAGAACCCCACGGGGCCTATCGGTAACGCTACGACCATCGCGCTCACCGTCCAGAGCGTGTTGGGAAGGGGGCTCCAGCCGGTAAACTCGTGGGTGTACTCCGTGGTAGGAAGCACGCCGTGGGCGGCCCAGAAGAGTGATGAAAGCTCCCCAGAGCTCCCCGCGAACACGATGGCTCCAACGATCGGGGCCAAGAGGTGCGCCGCAGTGGCCGTCACCGAGATCGTATTGGGCCCGGGCGGGATGACGGCGCCAGAGGGCGGCGTGACGGTCACCTTTGGTAACATGCAACTTAATTGGCATTCGACGAGACTGCCTCGATAGTCGCAGATCGATCCCACGACCTCGCTGAGCACGTAATCTACGATCGCTTTGAGCACGGCCCCTGGACAAGTGATTTCAGGGGCGCACGATATCGCGAGAGCAAGGAGCTCACACGGGACTTTTTTGAGCTGTTCCAGCAGGCAGTCCCAGCAGTCGCCTTCGCCTCTTACCCCATCTTCGGGCGCCTCGAAGCGCATTTCGCGGCGGTTGTAATTGGCGACAGCCTGCCCGGGTGCGAAGTTGAGCACATCGATTGTGACCATCTTCTCGTCCCACGTCATCAGCAGCGCGAGCGGCACGACGGTGACGTCCTTCAGCTGCACGGCTACGGTCTCTCGCACCTCCTCTGGGAGTAGGTTGATCACCAGCACGATTCGTCCGCCCGTGGACCGCGATGCTGCCGTCGACCCCTCGAACGCCATGCCGGTGTAGTGCAGAGCCGACATTCCCCCCGGCGAGAACGAAAACTGCTGGCCGAGAGGCTTGAAGGCTGCACGGGTCAGCTTGCGAGCGGTTAGCGCCTCGCGCAGGGTCTGGCCGGTACCGTGGCCGATCGGCACGTAGTCCTGCTCGTCCAGGCGCACCTGCCCCTTCGGCACTAACTGCACGTCCTGTCCGGCGCTCCACGTTGCGGCCAACAGGACCGTCACTACGAGAACCAACCTTCTAGTCATTTGCCTTCTCCTTTTTCCCGTTGTCCTGTTCCGCCTGATGGATTAGGAGTACACTCTCTCACCTGAGGTTGACTTTTGCCTAGACAGTGCGTAATTGAGGCCAGTTGGCGAACCAATCGAGTCGCGGTTGGGCAGTGTCGGGGCGGTCTATGGGCCTTGAGATAGCGTCGCCTCAACGCCAGCCGGCCCAACACCTCGGGTACCCATCGCTCCTGCCACAGCCGGCTGAAGACCAGCGGTGGCCCCAGGATATCGCCGAGCGGTCCTGCAGCCCCTTACGCCAGATTCGGTCCACCACCTGCACCCACTGACAAAACGACGCGAGGTAGCGAACGAGGGCGTCGAGCTGGCGACTCGATACAAATACATCGCGACGTCCGAGGGTGGCGATGACCTGCTGCCGGATGCTCGAGTCGTCGCGACGGGACTCGACGATCTGCAGGTGCTCGTAGGGTGGGCCGCGATCCCGCCTAGGCTTCAGGCGCACAAACATGGTGACATTATCAGCCCTGCACGCTCCCTTGGCAAGGGCAAAATCGCCGCCCTTTGGCACTATGTTCGCGCACCAACTCCCAGGGCCATCACGCCAAGTCACGCTCTATCAGTACCCGAGCCAGCGGACCCAACAGAGAAGTGTCGAAGATCAGTCTCGAATGGAAAAACCCAGCGTTGGAAAGCGCCTACCAACACATCAGGGTGCAGCACACGTTCGGCAGCGCTCCGGCCGGCCCCACCGACGGCGGTACTGGGTGCACCGACGCCAGAGCGTTCTCGGGGCAGCGGCCGCTTCTCCCCCCCAAGCTGAGGTAGGGCAGGCCGATCGCTGCGGCCGGATCGGTGGCGTGCGCAAACGAAGCGATGTCACTGCATCTCGTAGCACCACAGACCATGCCCGGACAGGCCGAAACTCAGGAACATGAGCGTTGTCGGTTCCGGCAAGGCTGGAGATATCAGAGCCGCAACCACTCGAGCACGGCCAGGGTGGAAATACCCAGAAGCAGAAACCCGAGCCCGACCAGTAGCGGGATTCTGTACTTGGATTCTGCACCTCGCAGACCGGGCTCCAGAACCACTCTTGCCGGGTGGCGGGGATCGTACCAGGCGCTGACCGCGGCGCCTTTCGGGTATTTCGCCACCGTCGCCCGCGCTTCCTCCGCGGAGTAGTTGACCCGGACCAGCGCCACCTTGTTACCCCTTCGCCTCTCTCCCTGGACCTCGTACTCGTACTCGACGTCGGGGTAGTAGGAGACGGTCTCGCTGTCGGCGTTGATGCCGTCGTTGGTCGAGGAGCTCTGCCTTTCCCCGATGACCTCGGAATGGAGCACGCGCGCCTGCGTCGGGAACCAGGAGATGCTCGCGGCGGCGAATCTCCGGGCCCTCCAGCCATGAACCAGGATCGCCGCCCCGAGGCATGCGAAGGCGAAGGCCCAGAACTTGAAGAGCGCCACGTTGCCGAAAGCTTTGCAAGCCCACACCATGCCACCCAAAAATGCCAGGGCGAACAACCACCAGAACTTCTCCCAAAGCTTCCAAAAGACCGTCTTGGGCTCACGACCGGTATCCGACGCTTCCATCGATTCCTCCGCGCCACGATTCGCGCCCCTGGGAGTCGATGGGCTCGTTCCAGGCCCCTTCCCACTCCTCTCCGCTCCCGGGAAAGGCCGATCTACAGCCAGGGCTTAATCTTCGATATTACCCCGACGCCGGAGCCTGGCCAAAACCTCGCTGCTGTCTCCTCATGGGCTGCGGTCGGGGGGTGGAGCTGATGGCTCGGGATTCGGTGGCGCTGCGTGTCCAAACGCCCATCACCACCGGTCTGGCACCGTACTTGTCGCGACTCCTTGATAGTGTCCCCTGGTGGGCTCGATAGAAATGTCCCCTGGTGTTAGAGCGTATCCGTAAATAGATTGACTTCTTGAGTGCTCGAATCTAGATTGGCCCCAGGAGGGCGAACATGGCACGAGCGCGATCCTGGGAGGTTTCGGATGCGTTTTGGCAAAGAGTGGAGCCGCTGATTCCGGCGCGAGCGGTTCGCCAAGAGGGTCGCCTGTACCAGCGGAAGCCTGGTGCAGGCCGCAAGCCGATGGACCCAAGGACCGTCTTCGAGGCCATCGTGTTCGTCCTCCGCACTGGATGCCAGTGGAAGTCGCTGCCGAAAGAGCGCTTCGGGAGCGCGAGCTCAGTGCACCGCTATTTCCGGACATGGCTGAAGGCAGGGTTCTTCCTGGCGCTCTGGCAAGCCGGCCTCGCGGAGTACGACGAGATGGAGGGCATCGCCTGGAGATGGCAAAGCGT
>Ga0208939_1001693_pt1 | contig 16249 bp, 20 predicted proteins | sample AD_STIC12_MetaG_FD_184437 | JGI IMG/M metagenome (GOLD analysis project Ga0208939, IMG submission 184437) | Active sludge microbial communities of municipal wastewater-treating anaerobic digesters from USA - AD_STIC12_MetaG (SPAdes) (version 2) | ecosystem: Engineered > Bioreactor > Anaerobic >...
CTACCAGCAGGTTCAGCCCATCCTGCTGCATCATGCCCTGAACCTGCTGGTAGGCGATCTGCTGCATACCCTCGCCATCGAGCGGGATCGGGACGCCAGCGTCGACCAGCTTCGTCGCCAGGCGCACTTCAGCCGTCGGCGGACCCGACGTGGGCTGGCAAGCCGTCAATGCAACGGCCGCTGCCACAACCGCAATCACCGTTCTGCTCATCACGTGTTCCCTGTCCGTCGTTCTGATCTTTTGGGGCCGGGCCCGGTTTGTGGCGAGGCGTTTAGCATCCGTCGCCGGTATTCCATAGGACTTTCCGGTCGCAGAGACGTTACCGCCTGCGGACCACCCGGGCGCCGTCGACTTCCCCGACGATCACCTGCTCCGCATAGCCGATGAAAAGCCCGTGTTCGACAACGCCGGGGATGTCGTCCAGCGCCTCTCCCAACGCTTTCGGGTCGGGAATCACGCCACAGGACAGGTCGAGAATCAGATGCCCGCCATCGGTGTGAAGCAGGCTTTCTCCCGTCGCCATCCGCCAGGAACTCGGCGCACTCCCGAGCCCGAGACCGGCGATGTGATGATGGATGCGCCGGCGGGTAAGTTCGGAACCGAACGCGTTGACCTCGATCGGCAGCGGAAACGCGCCCAGCGATTTCACTTCCTTGCCTGCATCCGCAATCACCACCATCCGGTCGGACGCTTCCGCAATGATCTTCTCGCGCAGCAACGCCGCGCCGCCGCCCTTGATGAGATTGAGCGCAGGATCAAACTCGTCCGCGCCGTCGATGGTGAGATCGATGCGCTCCAGCTCGTCCGGCGCAACGATGCGCACGCCGAGCGAGCGCGCGAGTTTGTCGGTCGCCTCTGACGTCGGCGTGCCGACGATCTTCAACCCGGCCTTCACGCGCTCCGCCAGAAGCCGGACAAAAATCGCCGCTGTCGAGCCCGTGCCCAGCCCGAGGATCATGTCGGGCTCAACCAGCTTCAGGGCCGCTTCCGCGGCGTTGCGCTTCGCAATGTCAGACATGGGCAGCCCCTCTTCCTCGCGGCCTCATAAGCTGGAATCGGGTCGCGCGGCCAGTGCGGCGACTTAGAGCGCCGTTCAGCCCTTCTCGCCCGTCGCGGCGCGGGCGCCAGCGGTCATCATGTTCATGAAACTGTCGGTCGCCTGACCGCCCATCGAATACCACTGCTTCAGGTAGAATTCGGGGCTCACCATCTCGATGTTCTGCTCGATGCGTTGCTTCACCGAGTTCACCAGCGTCTCGTTCACTGGCGTCAGATCCGGCAAGCCCAGGAACGCCCGCGCTTCCTCCGGCGTGCATTCCACAGTGATGTTCATCTTCATGGCCGTCTCCTCCGCCTTCCGGCGATATAGCGCTATTCCAGTGCTTCGGGAAATTTCGGCAATGAGGCGAAATCCTCGGGCACATGCTGGCGAATGACTTTTGCGCCGCTGGAGGCCGCCAGCGCCTCTACCTTGTCCATCGAGGCAAGCGTCTGCTCCCTGTCGACATTGCCCACCGGCACGGTGCGCTTCTCACGCGCCTCAGCCAGATGCCACATGTCGCCGGCGAGCAGCACCTTGCCGGACTTCGCCGTCGTCAGCAGCAGCACGGTATGACCCGGCGTGTGCCCCGGCGCCTGGACGATGATCGCAGATCCATCGCCGAACACATCATGATCGCCATCGCCTTCGATGAGCGTTGTCTTCGCGGTTTCGAGCGTGGCGTAGTCCGCGAAGTTCGGCGCCTTGCGCGCGTCATCGCGGAACATCCAGTCGCGCTCATCCTTGTCGACGATCCATGTCGCATCAGCGAACAGCGCCGCGCTGCCAACGTGATCATAGTGGCCATGGGAGATTGAGAAGTAGTCGATGTCGGACGGCGCAACGCCAAGCTCGGCGAGTTGCTGTTCGAGCGTTTCCTTGAGCGTCGTCGTAGCGGGCGCATCCTTGTCGACCGGAGCTGCAGCCATCGCCGGCGGCACGCCCGCATCCCAGATCAGGTCACCGCGCTGATGGCGGATCAGATAGCAGGGATCGACCAGATCGCGCGCTTTGCCGTCATAGACATCCTCGTCGGAAAACATCGCCGCGTCTTTCACGTGGAAGCGACCGCAGTCCAGCGCGTACAGCTTCACGGCAGCGACCGCCTTGGTGAGTTCCGGCACGACCGTCGCCTGGACCCGGACATTCTCTTCGCATGCAGACAGCGCAAGGACTGCGAGGCCGATCATCAGACGCTTCATCGCCGCTTCTCCTCGCGGATTCGCATGCACTGTCAGCGCAGGGTCCATCCCGGTCAATGCAAAAGCCCGGCAAGCGCGCATTTGCCCCTCGCTAATTCTATCCGGGTGTAATTGACACGTAATTTTACCCGGGCGATATACCGACCTCCAGACGGAGACGCCCCATGACAACCGCCCCCGCGGCCATCGCCTTTGAAGGCGAGCGCCGGATCGCCATTGGCGCCCTGATCGATGTGGCCATGGCCGTCCGCAAGCGCGTCACCAAGCCGACGCACGAGAACGTCCAGGTGTTCGACTACGCGTCAGGCAAGACGCTGCATCTGGATCTCAGCGGCTCGGAGAAGGATATCCGCGCCCGGCTCGCCGTCGCCTCCCCGGCTGCGATGGCCCCGCCGGAGGACACTTCAGCGGCCCCGCGCGGCCCCGGGCGCCCCAAATTGGGCGTCGTCCCGCGCGAGGTCACGCTTCTCCCCCGCCACTGGGACTGGCTCAACGCCCAACCCGGAGGCGCCTCCGTCGCTCTTCGCAAACTCGTCGAGGAAGCCCGCAAGACCCGCGGCCAAAGCGACACCTTGCGCGCACGGCAGGAAGCAGCCTATCGCTTCCTTTCCGCCATCGCTGGGGACTGGCGCAATTACGAGGAAGCCAACCGCGCACTGTTTGCAGGCGACGCCGCGCGCTTCCAGGACCTCACCGAATCCTGGCCGGCAGACGTCCGCGATCACGCGCGCCACCTCGCATCTGCCGCCTTCTCTTCCCGCAAGACCTGATCGGACCTGTCCGTGACCGAGACGCTCGAAACCGCCAAAGCGCCGCTGCAGACGCAGCGAGGCCAATCGCCGAAGCCGCTCTGGCGCACCTTCCTGGCATTCCTGACGCCAATGATGCTCGCCAACGTGCTGCAATCGCTGTCCGGCACGATCAACAACGTCTTTCTCGGCCACATGATCGGTGTGGAAGCACTGGCTGCGGCCACAGTGTTCTTTCCGGTGATGTTCTTCTTCATAGCCTTCGTGATGGGTCTCGGCGCCGGCGCATCGATCCTGATCGGTCAGGCTTTCGGCAAGGGCGACCATGACCGTGTGCGTGCGATTGCCGGGTCGACACTTGCGCTATCGCTGATCTTCGGCGTCCTCGTCGCCATCTTCGGGGGGATCTATGCGGACGAGCTGATGCACTGGCTGCAGACGCCGGCAGACATCGTCGACGAGGCCGTGAAATACGCGCGCATCATGATGATCACGATGCCTGCCTTCTTCATCTTCATCCTTTTCACCTCGATGCTGCGCGGCGTCGGCGATAGCGTGACGCCTTTGTGGACGCTGGCCTTCTCGACCTTCATAGGCCTGATCGTGACGCCCGCCCTGATCGAAGGCTGGTTCGGGCTGCCGAAACTTGGCGTCGCCAGTGCAGCGGTAGCATCGCTCGTCTCGATGGTGTTCGCGCTGATATGGCTCGGCTGGTACTTGCTGCGCAGAAAACATCCGCTGGCGCCGACCGGCGCCTTCATGGCGAAGATCAAGCTTGACCCGAAAGTGCTGGGTCTGGTCCTGCGCCTCGGCGTACCGACGGGCATACAGATGGTGATCATGGCGGTTGCCGAACTCGCCCTGCTTGGCCTTGCCAACGGCTATGGCTCGAGCGCGACAGCGGCCTATGGCGCGATCAACCAGATCCTCGCCTACGTCCAGTTCCCGGCCATGTCGATTGGTATAGCCGCGTCGATCCTCGGCGCGCAGGCCATCGGCGGCGGCCGCGGCCATCAGCTCGGCGCCATCACCCGTACTGCTTTGATCCTCAACGCCATCATCACCGGCGCGGGCGTTGTCATTGTCTATCTGTTGTCTGGCCCGATCGTGACGATGTTCATCACCGACCCGCCGGTTATCGAGCTCACCCAGCACCTGCTCCACATCGTGCTCTGGAGCACGGTGGTGTTCGGCATGGCGGTTGTGTTCTCCAGCATGATGCGCTCGTCCGGAACGGTGTTGGCGCCAACTGCGATCGCGATCTTCTCGATCATTGCGGTCGAGGTGCCGGTGGCGATGTACCTCTCCGGCGCGATCGGCATCGACGGCGTCTGGTGGGCGTATCCATCGGCCTTCTGCGCCATGTTCCTGCTACAGGGCTCGTTCTACATGCTGGTCTGGCGCAAACGGTCGATCCGGGCGCTTGTCTAATCAGTCTGTTCGCCTCACGTAAGACTGGCCCCGGCCCAGCTTCATGCTAGGGAAGGCGAAACAAGTATTACACGAGGGAGTTACCCATGGCGCTTGAAGGTCTTCAGCTTCGTTCGCTGGTCAAGAAAAGCGGCGAACTCGAATTGTCGCTGGCGAAGGTGGCCGTCGCCGATCCGGCCCCGGATGAAATCGTCGTCCGCATCGAAGGCTCGCCCATCAACCCGTCCGACCTCGGCCTTCTCATCGGCCCGGCTGATCTCTCGACCGCGGTCATCACCGGCTCCAAGGACAGCCCTGTCGTCACTGCCAAAATCCCGGAAGTCGCGATGCGCGCGATGGGCGCCCGCGTCGACCAGGCCATGCCAGTCGGCAATGAGGGCGCCGGTACGGTTGTCGCCGCAGGCTCTTCGCCCGAAGCGCAGGCCCTGATGGGCAAGCTTGTCGCCATCCTCGGCGGCGAGATGTATGCCACCTACCGCACCGTGAAAGCCAAGGCCGCCTTGCCACTGCCAGCCGGCGCAACGGCCGCCGACGGCGCTTCCTGCTTCGTGAACCCGCTGACCGCCCTCGCCATGGTCACGACCATGCGCCTCGAAGGCCACACCGCTCTGGTTCACACCGCGGCTGCTTCCAACCTCGGTCAGATGCTCAACAAGATCTGCATCAAGGATGGCGTCGAGCTGGTGAACATCGTCCGCAGCGACGAGCAGACGAAAATCCTGAAGGACATCGGCGCCAAGCACATTGTCGACTCCTCGAAACCGACTTTCATGGAAGACCTGATCGCCGCACTCGTCACCACCGGCGCGACGCTGGCCTTCGACGCCATCGGCGGCGGCAAGCTGGCAGGCCAGATCCTTGGCGCGATGGAAATCGCCCTCAACTCCAAGCCCGGCGCCTACAGCCGCTATGGCTCATCCACGCACAAGCAGGTCTACATCTACGGTCGCCTCAGCCTTGAGCCGACCATCCTCGGCGCAGCTTACGGCATGGCCTGGGGCGTCGGCGGCTTCCTGCTGACGCCGTTCCTGCAAAAGGTCGGCATGGAAGAAGCCGGCAAGATGCGTGCGCGTGTGGCGGCCGAGCTGAAGACCACCTTCGCGAGCCACTACACGAATACGATCTCGCTCCGCGACGCGCTCGATCTGGAGACGATCAAATCGTACAACCGCAAGGCGACGGGCGAGAAATACCTGATCAATCCGAGCCTCTAACGGCTCGGACCTACTTTTCCTGAAGACCGGGTATGTTACACAGGCGCCGTTAGGGAACACACGGGCTATCCGTCGAAGAACGGAAGCTCGTATATCGGGAAGGAATACGCGTGGTTACGAGACTGGAAGCCCTCACGGCGCTGACGGCGCCCGGCCAACCGCATGAAATCATCGAGATCGAGGCGATTGGCCGTCGCATCCGCGCGTTCAAGAATGCACCGAAAAATCTCGGCCAACTTTACTCCGAAGCCCGCAGCGACAAACCCTTCCTCGTCTACGAAGACGAACGCCTGACCTTTGACGAAACATGGCGGCGCGCCTGTACGCTCGCCCATGTGCTGGTCAACGACTACGGCGTGAAGAAAGGCGACCGCATCGCCATCGCGATGCGAAACTATCCCGAGTGGATGATCGCCTTCATGGCCGCCACTTCGGTTGGCGCAGTGGCTGTTGCCGTCAACGCGCTCTGGACCGCCGATGAAATGTCCTACGGTCTCAACCTCTGCGAACCGAAGGTTGTCGTCGTCGATCAGGAGCGCCTTGATCGGGTCGTGTCGCTGACAACACCGCCCAAGGACATGGCGATCATAGCTGTCCGCGCGACCAAAGCGCTGCCGGGCGGCGCGCGCGCGTGGACCGATGTGATGTCCGCGCCAGAACAATCCGAACTGCCGAATGTCGATGTCCAGCCGGACGATGACGCCATCATGCTCTTCACGTCCGGCTCCACTGGCAATCCGAAAGGTGCGGTGTCCACGCATCGCAACGTGATCCACGCGCTGCTGTCGTGGGAGCTGGATCTGATCGCCGCCTTCACCACTGGACTGATAGCCCGCCCGCCCGCCGATGCACCGCAACCTGCCTCGCTGCTCGTCATTCCGCTGTTCCACGTAACGGGCTTGCACTCCGTCGCCCTGTCCTGCTTCCGGCTGCAGCGCCGCCTTGTCTCGATGTACAAGTGGGACGCCATCAAGGGTGCAGACCTGATCGAGCGAGAAGGCATCACCAATTTCACGGCCACCCCCGCCATTACAGGCGATCTGGTCATTTTCTCGCGCGGCACAGGCCGCACCTTCCCGAGTCTCAGCTCGGTTGGCGGCGGCGGCGCATCGCGCGCGCCTGAGCAGGTTCGCGCGATCGATGCGGTCTTCGAGAAGGCCATGCCAGCCACGGGCTGGGGCATGACCGAAACCAACGCCATCGGCGTCGGCATCGCGGCCAGCGATTATCTTCGCAAACCGGAAAGCTCCGGCCGCGTTTCGGCTGTCCTGGATGTTCGCGTGGTTGACGAGAGCGGCAAGGAAATGCCCACCGGCCAACGCGGCGAACTACAGATCCGCGGCGCCTCGATCATGCGTGGTTACTACAAGCGGCCCGACGCGAACGCAGCTGAGTTCGTCAACAATGAATGGTTCCGCACCGGCGATGTCGCCTGCATCGATGACGAGGGCTTCGTGTTCATCGTCGACCGCATCAAGGATCTGGTGATCCGCGGGGGTGAGAATATCGGTTGTGGGTCGGTCGAATACGCACTGCAGGAACACCCTGCCGTAGTCGAGGCCTGCGTTTATGGCGTGCCAGATGAGCGATTGGGTGAAGAAGTCGCCACGACGATCTACGCCAACGCGCCCGTGACCGAAGCCGAACTCCGCGACTTCCTGTCGACGCGCCTGGGCAAGTTCCAGATCCCCCGCTACTTCCACTTCGAGCGCGAGCCGCTGCCGCGCGGCGCCACGGGGAAGATCCTAAAGAAGGACCTTCGCTCGGAAGCGGCGAAACGGCTGGCGGCCCGCGTCTGATCGAAATCTGGCCTAATGCTCGCGCAGCAGGACTGCGCCAGCATCGCCATCGCTCTTGATGGCGATGATTGAGGCGAGAACGGCGAGGAGGGCTTTCATGGGGAGGCTCCGTGCGGCTGCAATGCCGCTTCTGATGCCTTCCAGATGGCCTCTCACCGCCCGGTCGCAACGCCTGTCATGCCTATGTTTTCCGAACCATCGGTTCAGCAGGGCTCACCTGTCGCGCGCCTGTCACGCATAGCTCACCACTTCGAATTCCACCCCGCCCTTGTCGCGAAAATAGAACCGGCGGCCCGGCTCGTAGTCGGCGTGCGCGTAAGGATGATAGCCGGCCGCGCGGACTTTTATCTCTGTCGCGTCCAGATCCCTCACGCACACGCCGACATGGTTGGGCTGCCCTTCCCCCGGAGCCTGTTTCAGGTCTTCCGGAGGCGTGTAGAGCGCCACATACGAACCATCGGAGCCAACATGGATGGTGCGGCCACCCAGCTTGGCCGGCCCCTGCCAGCGGATATGCCAGCCAAACGCCTCGCACATCAGCTGCGCCGTCTCTTCCGCGGAAGCCGTCGTGACGTTGACGTGTTCCAGCGCTGCTTCTGCTGTCTTTCTACTCATTCTCAGACCCTCGTGTGTCACCCGGTTGGCCGGGTTGCTTTCTTGATGGATCTGAGTCGTAATTCCTCAACCTAACTTGAGGTCAAGGGATATTTTCGAAATGCCAGAAGCGATCTCGCCCGGGATGCCCCTCACAATCGGAGACCTCGCCGAACGCACCGGCCTCGCCGTCTCCGCGATCCGCTTCTACGAAACGAAAGGCCTCGTCACACCCGCCCGCAACAGTGGCGGCCAGCGCCGCTATCTGCGTTCGGACATCCGCCGCCTGTCCTTCGTACTGATCGCCCAGCAGCTGGGCTTCGCGATCGAGGATATCCGCGCCGCCCTTGCCACACTCCCCGCGGGTCGCACGCCCACTCAGAAAGACTGGGAGCGCATCAGCCGCAACTTCCGCAGCCAGCTCGATGAGCGCATCGCGCGCATGACCCGCCTGCGTGACTATCTCGACGGCTGCATCGGCTGCGGATGCCTCAGCCTCAAGAAATGCGCGCTGGTGAACCCGGCGGATGGCCTCAAGCGCTATGGCGCGGGACCGAGATCGGTGCTGGGCGACAAGCTCGCGCGCTAGCCGCGCCGTGTTATCCACCTAGTTAGGCAAGTAGCCACCCGCAGGAGCCTCGCATGTCCGGTACGCCGATCGTCTTCATTCCGGGCCTGATGTGTACGGGTCGCATCTACCAGCATCAGATCGAACATCTTGGACAGGCTCATCCGATCCTGCTCGCCAATCATTGGTCAGCACTCACCATGAAGGAAGTCGCCGCCCAGATCCTTAGTGCAGCGCCTGAGCGTTTCGCGCTCGTCGGAACATCCATGGGCGGCTACGCCGCCCTCGAAATCATTCGCCAGGCGCCCGAGCGCGTCAGCAGCCTCATCCTCATGAGCACGAGCGCCAAAGCCGACACACCCGAACGCTCCAAAGGACGACGCGAACAAGTCGCCGCCGCGAAAAAGTCCAACAGCATGCGCGAAACCATAAAGGCCCTGTGGCCCAAGATCGTCCATCCGGCCCGCCACGAAGATTACCCCCTGCTGACCATCTTCTTCGACATGGCAGAACACCTCGGCGTCAGCGCATTTGAACGTCAGATCGAAGCCATCATCTCGCGCGAGGACTCACGCCCGCTGCTCGCGACGATCAAAGTCCCGACCCTGGTCGTCGTCGGCAAGGACGATGCTCTTATCCCGCCGGACGAGGGTCGAGAGATCGCTGCAGGCATTGCCGGCGCCAGGCTTGAGGAAGTCGAACACGCTGGTCACATGTGCATGACCGAAAAGCCAGACACTGTGACGAACCTGCTCGCCGAGTTCCTGAGTTAGACCGCCCCGGGCGGCTTCTTCCCGGCCTTCTTCACTGCCGACTTCTCATCGCGGAAAGCCCTGGCCCAACCATTCTTTCCGACCTGACGGCCGCGTCCGATGGCCAGCGCATCCGGCGCCACGTCCTCGACGATCACCGAGCCCGAACCCACATAGCCGCCCGCGCCGATCGTCACCGGCGCCACCAGCGACGAGTTCGATCCGACGAATGCATTGGCGCCAACCACCGTGCGGTATTTGAAGAAGCCATCGTAATTGCAGAAGATCGTGCCGGCGCCGATGTTCGCGCCCGCGCCAACCTCACCATCGCCCAGATAGCTGAGATGGTTTGCCTTGGCGCCTTCACCGACGGTCACGTTCTTCACCTCGACGAAGTTGCCGATGTGAGCGTCTCTCCCGATCACCGCGCCGGGACGTAGCCGCGCATATGGCCCCACCTGCGCGCCCGCACCCACCTGCGCGGCTTCAAGATGCGAGAACGCGCGGATCACCGCACCCGTCTCGACGCTGACGCCGGGCGCAAACACCACGTTCTGCTCAACTGTCACGCCCGCCGCGATCTTCGTGTCGTGGCTGAAGTGAACCGTCTCCGGCGCCGGCAATGTCACGCCTGCCACCATCATCCGTTCGCGCACCCCGTCCTGGAACACGCGCTCCACCTGCGCGAGCTCGACCTGACTGTTGACGCCCTGCACGTCGCGCTCCTCACACAACGCCACGCCAGCCTTCAACCCACGCCCACGCGCCAGCCCGACAAGATCGGTCAGATAGTATTCGCCCTTGGCGTTGTCGTTCTTCACCTCTTTCAGAAGCTCGAACATCAGCTTGGCCGGCCCGGCCATCACGCCCGAATTTGCCAGATCAATCTTCAGCTGCGCTTCGCTCGCATCGTTGGCTTCGACGATCGCCTCCAGCGCGCCATCGCCCGCCGTCACCAGACGCCCATAGTGGTTGGGCAGCTTCGCCTTGAAGCCCAGCACACAGATACTCGCACCGCCAGCAAGCGCCTTGAACGCCCGCTCGCCTGCTTCCTGCGGGATCAACGGCGTGTCGGCGTAAAGCACGATCGCATCGCCATTCGCGTCGGCCAGTTGCCCGCGCGCTGCATCGACCGCATTCGCCGTCCCCAATTGTTCGCGCTGCACGGCGACGTTCTCTGCGCCGACCAGTTTCGCCGCTGCTTCGGAAAGCTGCGGCATGTCCGGCCCGACCACCACTACCGTCCGCTTGCAGCCCAGATCTTTCGCCAGCGCCACGCTCCACGCCAGCATCGAGCGCCCGCCGATCTCGTGCAGCACTTTGGGCCGCGGAGACTTCATCCGCGTGCCCTTGCCAGCGGCGAGGATGATTGCGAAACGGTCGGTCATGGGTCTGCTCGCGGAATCGACTGTATTCAGGCCTTATACACGACAAACTCCACAAGCCAGACGAGCCCGCCATGCCCCCGCTTTCCGGCTGCACCATCGCTTTCGACCTTGATGGCACACTGGCCGAAACGGCCGGTGACATGCACACCGCGTTGAACCACGTTCTCGTGGCCGAAGGCCTGCCGCAAGCAACGCTGTCGGACGTCCGCAATTTCGTCGGCGCAGGCGCGCGTGCGCTGATCATCCGCGCTTTTAGCGTACATGGCATCCACCATGACGACGCAAAGCTGGATCAGCTTACCGAAGCCTATATCGCAGCCTACGCCCTGGACATCGCTACACACTCCACGCCTTTCCCTGGTCTCGTGCTCACACTGGAAAAGCTGAAATCACTCGGCGCAACGCTCTGCGTCTGCACCAACAAGCGCACCGACCTCTCCAACCAGCTGCTTGATGCGTTGGGCCTGTCGCACCATTTCGCCGCCGTCATCGGCTCCGACATCCCGCGCAACCGCAAGCCGCACCCGGATCACTACATCGCCGCCATCCGCGCCGCGCACGGCGATCCAGCCCGTAGTCTGATGGTCGGCGACTCATCCAACGACGTGCAGTCCGCCAAGGCCGCAGGCGCGCCGGTCGTCGTCTACGCCTACGGCTATACGGACACGGCGCCGGACCTGTTGGGGGCCGACGCCGTGTTTAAGCATTTCGAAGAACTGCCGGACCTTGCGGTCCGGATACTCAACTATCAGCCGATCCCGCGGGTATAGCTCGCGGGTTTGCCCGGCTCAGGCCGACCACCCTTTTTGCGAGGCGGCATACCGTTGACCATGTTGCTGCGCACATCCGTACGAGCCGAACGCATCGCAGGCACAAAGCCGGCATCGATCAGATTGATCGAGACATCAAAACCACGGCTCACCCAGTACTCTTCGATTTTCATCTTGAGCTTGCGCGCGCCGTCTTCGTCACAAAAATCGCTATTCATCTAGTTCGCTCCAGACACCTTGTGGGGCGCTTCTGACGTAACAACGCCAATCGGCCTCGGTAGGTCCCTCAGTTCTCGACTTCCGCTTTGCGGTATCGCCGTGAAGTCAACCTAGGAGAGCAGTTGCGGCGGCGCATGAAGCAGCGAAGGTATTTTGAAGATCAATTGTGGCGGCCCGGCGCGTTACGCCTTGGTTACATGAACAGCTGTTGTCGAACGCGCCGCACAAGAACGCGCCAGAGGCAGCATACGCCTTGCACTTGCAGGATTTTTTGTTGAATCGGGACATCAGGCGGCGCGAAGGATGGTGGGCCAAACGGGGGATGGTTGGAACCCCGCCGACCTATTGGAAACCCTCGTAGAATGGAATGAATACCTCGAAAAGACCGCCCCTGACTTCGCGGGGCCGTCGCCATGACCCTCGAAGCGCCATCCCTTGCGGCAAATTACCGAACCGCCGCCAAACCCCGCAGACCTGCGCCCTTTTCCATACGACTGACGGGGGAAGAGCGGACGCGCCTTGAGTCGGAAGCCCAAGGCACCCCCCTCGGAACATATATTAAGTCAAAGGCTTTGGGTGAGCCTGCCACCAGACGGGCGGGGGTGATTGAGGACAGACAGGCCCTCGGGCAGGCTTTGGCCCTTCTGGGGAAGACCCACTACGCGAACAACCTGAACCAGTTGGCCCACCTCGCGAACATGGGCTCCCTCCCGCTTACCCCTGGAGTCATCGAAGAACTGGAAGGTACGCTCCGACTTATCGGCGAAGTTCGCTCCCTGATCGTCAAAGCCCTTGGCGTCCGAAAGGATGTCCAGTGATCATCAAGGGCTTCACGATCACAGCGGGTGCTCGTCACGCCGCCCATCTCCTGCGAACCGACCAGAACGAACACGTCGAGATCGGCGAGATCAGAGGGTTCGTCTCGAACAATCTGCGAGGCGCGTTCGCCGAATCCTTCGCCATCGCGCAAGGAACCAAGTGCAAACAGCACCTATTTTCCTGTGCATTTTCCCCGCCCGAATCCGCAAGGCTGTCCAAAGACCAGTTTTTTCATGCGGTCGATAAGACCGAGCAAGCCTTGGGGCTGGAAGGCCAGCCCCGCGCCATCGTCTTCCATGAGAAGGACGGGCGGCGTCATGTGCATTGCGTATGGTCGCGCATCGACGCACAGACCATGACGGCAAGGCACCTGTCTCACTGGAAAACGAAGCTCGGGGAGGTATCGCGCGAGCTTCACCGTGAATTCGGCATCGAGATGCCGCGTGGGCTCGTTGATCGCAAAGAGCGGAGCCCTCTCAACTTCAGCCATGCCGAATCGCAGATGGCAAAGCGGCACGGCGAAGACCCCCGCTGGCTCAAAGAGACTGTGCAGTCTTGCTGGTTCGGCAGTGACAACCGCAAAGGCTTCGAGGCGGCGCTGTCCGAGAAGTCTCTCTTCCTCGCGAAAGGCGACAAGCGCGGCTTCGTTATCGTCGATTTCAACGGCGTCGTTCATTCTCTTCCCCGCCTGCTCGGCGTGAAGACGAAAGACGTAAAGGCGAAGCTGGGCGGTGAAGCGCCCCGCACCGTGGAGGATGCAAAAAAGGTTCTGGCGCAGGGCATCGGCAAAGAGGCACGCGCCAAGATCGAGCTATCTCGTGCGCGTTTCTCGAAACAGCAAACGGCGCTCAAGGCACACGCCGCAGAAATTACCCACCTGCACAGAGACGAGCGCGGCAAACTCGCAGGCATGCATTCCGCACAGTGGCTCAAATCCACCCAAGAACGGCAGGCGCGCTTCCCGCGCGGGCTCAAAGGCCTGTGGTCGTGGATCACGGGCGAGAGCGCCCGCATCAAAGCGAACAACGAGGCCGAAGCAAAAGCGCAGGCGGCGCGTCAGGCGCGCGAGCGTGAAGAGCTTGCGGCCCGCCAGACTGAAGAGCGCCGCGTACTGACAGAAAAAGTCAAAGAGCTTCGTAAAGCACAGGCGCACGAGCTTTTGCGCCTGCGGCGCGATCTTGCTCCTCACATCACTCTTCTGCGCGCCCTCCCGCCTCGGCAGGACGTGCTGGCGGCCCGTCTCGGTTTGAAGTTGGAGCGATAGGAGAGGAAAAATGTCTAAAGGAAACGACCCCGAAAGCGCCGCAGGCATGGCGCTGTTCGCGGGGATCGCGTTGATTTCCGTGTTCCTGCTTTTTGTCGCGGCTCTGCTGTGTGTGGTTTTGACCATCATCTGCATTTTGGCGTGGAACGAAGAGCGAGACATTTTCGGGCACAGGTTTACGCCAGTCGCGGCTCGCGGCTTCATCGCGTGGGGAATTGTCGGCGCTATCGTCGTCGGCCTGTTCGGACTGCTCATGAACGCGGGCGACGTACTGCTGGATCGAAACGTCCCTTGGATGCCGCATATCGGTTACGTTCTCGGCTCCATGGGTTGGGCCACGTACTACGCGGAGAATGAAGCCGATATCGAAGCACGCGCCTACGAGCGCGAATGTGCGAGGAACGGCGGCACGATTGTTCAGCAACTGAAAGCTGAGCGCCTCGCTCAAGATGCCGCCGCTTCCCCTGCGCCAGTTGAGGTCAAGCCCGCGTTCCAATTCGCCGATTGGGATGACGAGGAGTTGCACGGGTGATTTCCAAGCTCTTCAGCTACTATCAGATGGTCAGAAGTTTCGAAGTTGATCGCCATCAGCGCCTCGCGTGGGAAGATGCAGAGAAAGCGCGGATCGCGCGCGACAAGTCGATAGAGACTGCCAAGGAAAAGGCGCAGGCCATGCTTGATGCCAACCCGAGCGGCCAGCTCGGCAGGTCCAAACTCGACGACGAAGCGGCTCTAAAACGCGCGGGCCTTCTTTGATGCGAAAGGGCATCGAACTCGGCTTCTTTGGCGGTAAGGCTCTGGTCTATGACGGGACCGAGCCTGTCGCCATCGACGCGCAGGCTGGCAAGGGAAAGCTGACCCGCTTCCTTGCCGCCAATCTCGTATCTCCGCGCACCGCGCACCTCACAAAGATCATCACCGATCCGAAGGACGGCGAGCTGGCGTGGATTTCGTGGAAGACACTGGAGCGCCAAGGCTACGATGTGCGCTTCATCAATGCGGGCGATCTCTACGGATAGTGTCCGCCCCATATTGGGGCGTAAGTCTTCGCAAGGGCCGTCACGAGGGGCTGATTAGCGTCGAGACGCATGATCGCATCATCGCTCGCCTTGATGGGGGCAGGCGCGCGTCTGCCCGCAAGGACTTGAACAAAGACTTTCCTCTGCGGGGCTTTGTAAAATGCTCTTGCGGCTCGCCGCTGACGGGTTCATGGCCGCGCGGTCGCAACGCCCACTACGCCTACTATTTCTGCTTCAACACCGCATGTGAGAGCTACGGCAAGACCATCAAGCGCGACCAGATCGAAGGTGAGTTTGAAGCCTTGCTCCAGACGATGACGCCGACTGCCGATCTCGTGAACATCGCCGTCGATATGTTCAAGCGCGCATGGGACATGCGCCGAAAGAGCGCGGCAGGCCGACTGGACGGCCTACGCTTGAAACTGAAGGAAACAGAACGCCAGATTGATCTGCTTCTCGACCGTGTCGTGGAAGCGAAGACCCAGTTGGTTGCCCACGCGCTCGAAGAGCGCGTCGCAAAGCTGAACAAAGAGAAGTTGGTGCTAGTGGAAAAGATCGCGCGGGGCGCTCAACCTCTGAAGCCCTTCGAGCAATCACTTAGAACCGCTCTCACATTCCTCGCAAACCCTTGCAAACTCTGGAGTTCGGACCGCATCGAGCACAAGCGCGCGGTGCTGAAACTCGCGTTCGCGGACAGCCTCCACTATGCGCGGAATGAGGGGTTTAGAACCGCCTATTTCTCCATGCCGTTCATGGCATTAGCGGACTTTTCGGCGGGTGGAAAAAGGATGGTGGGCGATGCAGGGATTGAACCTGCGACCCCTCCCGTGTGAAGGGAGTGCTCTCCCGCTGAGCTAATCGCCCGGGACCCCTGAATCCGAGACTGATTCCAAGGGAGGGGGTTCATAGGCTCGCACATATGAGCCCGTCAAGATTTTCAGGCTCTCGTGCCAGTGGCGTAGCGCCGCCCATGATTTCCCGTAATCCGCACTTGGCAGGATTGTTATCAAACTGACCGGTCAACTCGGGGGTTTCCCGTGGACAGGTGCCTTTCCTTTTGGGAAGGCTGCCACGCAGGCGGGTTACAAATCATAAAAAGACCCGCGCTCGGGAGGTAAGACTGATGGCGTTTCTTTCGCCCAGCATGATCACGACTATGGACCAGGCCAAAAAGCACCGGACCTGGGCGCTATGGATCCTGATTATCGTCTACATCTTCAATTTCATCGACCGGCAGATCGTCAACATCCTGCAGGAAGACATCAAGGCTGACCTGGGTCTCAATGACACCCAGCTTGGCATGATGACCGGCCTCGCCTTCGCGGTGGTCTATTGCACCATGGGCATCCCGGTCGCCCGTATCGCCGACTCCACCAGCCGCAAGGGCGTCATGGTGATCTCGCTGGCGATCTGGAGCGGGT
>Ga0208939_1001706_pt1 | contig 16176 bp, 13 predicted proteins | sample AD_STIC12_MetaG_FD_184437 | JGI IMG/M metagenome (GOLD analysis project Ga0208939, IMG submission 184437) | Active sludge microbial communities of municipal wastewater-treating anaerobic digesters from USA - AD_STIC12_MetaG (SPAdes) (version 2) | ecosystem: Engineered > Bioreactor > Anaerobic >...
GTGTTCGGAATCAGCCAGGCAGATCTCTATTCAATGGTGATAGAGGATCTGTTCTGACACCCCATTCTTTAGCGTATAAAGAACTGTACCTCCCTGCCGCCCCGGACACACTGATTGGATCACTACCGTGTTGCATGAGGGAGGGCTACAAAAACTATGACAAAAAATAAGCCGGAATGGCACGACCGAATGGCTGACAGGACTACGGGATGGGTTCTGAAGGGATGACAGTACTGGCAGCTTGGGGCGGGCAGGATTACTTCAATGGTTTCTTTCTGGCATCTCTGATATTAATCAAAACAATTTTTTTCGCCCGTGGATTATACCGGTAAGTAAGTATGGTTAACCTGTTGATGGGGCCTCTGTATAAGTCTTTGTGGCCCTTGGATGGCTCCAATATGCGGGGATTCTTTTTTAAAAGATCAAAAAAGTGCTTCGTTTCACGCACAAAATTCTGCACTTCTTTATCTGTCCATTCATCTTCAAGGTATTTAACAATACGGGCATAACCCTGATTTGCCCTTTTTGACCAAACAAGCTCTAAAGCCATTTCTTATATTTTGCCATTACTACTTCATGCGGTATCACTTCCCCATGATCAGCTTCGGCAAGGCCCTGCTCTATTTCTGCACGTTCTTCTTCACTTATGGTATCCCACCAATCAGCTTGTTTTGCTGCCTTCCCTGACAATAAGGTTTTTACGGCATATAATATATTGCTGTCCGATATCTTATCGATCATATTGTGAAGGTCCGCTCTCAGTTCTATAACATCCATGATTGGCATATTTTTTATCTCCTGCAAATTTAATGATTATTACTGTTTCTTAAGGGCGCAAATTGCGTCCTCCATTTTATTTCAACGGGTGGAACAGATCCAACTGCAGTTGTAAATCGTCCAGGCTTACCTGTTTGTAACGCTGTGTGCTGTGTACACTGGCATGCCCCGCAAGGTATTGGGCTCCCCGGATGTTCCTTTTCTTTTACCCAAAGGTAAATTACAGTGGTGCGTATCCGGGTAAGGTATTCCTGGATTTGCAACACTTGTGAGGAGTTTAGTGGGTAGGTATCAGGTGGGCAGTCACTATAATCATCATTTACGGGACTTCCGCGCACAGTAATATGGAAATCAACCATTCCTGTTTTTTCGTCATACCTTATAGCAGTAGTTTTCCATCCACTAACTTGTGATTCAGCATATTGCAAATTACCTCCATGATTGAAGTACTCTCTTAAAAATACTTCGATATCACCAGGGTCGGTTATGGTTATAGCATCATAAGAACGGGCTCTTGCATAACCGCTTGGGTCAATATACTTGAGGGGATTATTAATACAGTAACTATAATTATTCAGATCATGCGAACTATAAGGATTTTGGATTATCGGATCTACATTCAGAAATCTACTGATCAACGGATCATAAACTCTCCCATTCATGTTTATTAATCCAAACATATCAAGATGCTCCTGGCCGGTGTACCCCAAAGATGTCAACTTCAATTCCGTAATACTGTCATATGACCAGTTTGTAGGATTACGCTGTCTCCCCCATGGATCATAAGAATGACGTTCTGCATAGCTACCAGTACTGTTAATCAGGCCTATAATGGAACCAAGATGATCCTTCTCTATATAATACAATCTTTCAACTGTTCCCTTTTTAACTATCATCGCTTCAATGCCATACTGCAGCCCCCGGCGGGGTGTACACTATTTCTCCCCGGCTGATTTAAATGTCTTGTGCCTGTGGGAGTCAATCGGTGCACAGGTGCAGACCAGGTTGCGGTCACCGTAACCATTGTCAACCCTGCCAACCGTCGGCCAGAACTTGTTCTCCACCACCCATGCCAGCGGGAACGCAGCCTTCTCCCGGGCATAAGCATGCTTCCAGTCGTCAGAGATGACTGCTGCAGCCGTATGCGGTGCATTCTTAAGCACATTGTCCTCACGGTCAGCCTTGCCATTCCGTATCTCCTCAATCTCATTCCAGATTGAACGCATGGCATCGATAAACCTGTCAAGCTCAACCTTCGGCTCTGACTCGGTAGGCTCAACCATCAGTGTTCCGTGAACCGGGAAGGAGAGCGTAGGTGCATGGAACCCATAGTCCATCAGCCTCTTGGCTATATCTGTCTCATCCACTCCCATCTCTTTAAAGCCACGGCAGTCAAGTATCATCTCATGGGCACAGCGGCCGTTGGCGCCGGTGTAAAGCACCTTGTACATGCCACTTAGCTTAGCAGAGATATAGTTGGCATTAAGTATTGCACAGACAGTTGACTTTGTCAGTCCGTCGGCCCCCAGCATCATGATATAGGCATGGCTTATGGTGAGCACATGAGCGCTTCCGAAAGGCGCTGCGGAAACAGCGGTTATCCCATGACTTCCGCCCGTCTTTACCAGCGGGTGTGCCGGCAGGAACTCAGCCAGCTTCGTGTTGCACAGGATGGGGCCCATTCCCGGCCCGCCACCACCGTGAGGTATGGCAAAGGTCTTGTGCAGGTTGAGATGACAGACATCAGCCCCGATGTGACCCGGGCTGGTAAGGCCTACCTGCGCATTCATGTTGGCGCCGTCCATATAGACAAGCCCGCCATTCTCATGAACAATTTTTATCATCCCGGTGATAGCCTCCTCAAACACACCATGCGTAGAGGGATATGTGATCATTGCGGCGCTCAGGTTTTCGCGGTGCTCAACCGCTTTCTTCCTCAGGTCCTCAACGCTGATATTCCCGTTGTCATCGCACTCCACCACAACCACCTTCATGCCGGCCATGGCAGCACTGGCAGGATTGGTGCCATGTGCAGATGATGGTATCAGTGCCACGTTGCGGTACCCTTCATTCCGGCTTATATGGTATTGCCTGATCACCATCAGGCCGCTGTATTCACCCGCGGCTCCCGAGTTGGGCTGGAAGGAGACAGCATCAAAGCCTGTTATCTCCTTGAGAGCCTCGCCAAGCTCTTCCATCATCTTGTGGTAACCCTCCGCCTGGTCGGCGGGAACAAACGGGTGTATGTTGCCAAACTCCGGCCAGCTCATTGCATACATTGATACTGCAGAATTGAGCTTCATGGTGCATGAACCCAGCGGGATCATGCCGTTGGCCAGCGAAAAGTCTTTACGCTCCAGCATCTTGATATAACGCATAAGGTCAGTCTCACTGTGGTAGCTGTTGAAATTATGCTCCTCCAGGAAGGCCGACTTCCGCTGGAATTTCTCATCGATGCAGAAGCAGTCGCACAGCGAAGTAACCTCTTCTGCCTTCTTTCCGGCAGCCTCGGCGAAAATTGCAACTATCTCATTTATCTCTTTCAGTGTTGTGACCTCATCAGTGCTGATCAACACGCAGTTGGCACAGGGATACCAGAGGTTGATACCCCTTCTGAGTGCTATCTTCTCAATCATTTCCGAGGTGATTCCCGGTATAGCCTGTACACATACCGTGTCAAAGAACTGTTCGTGCTTTATGGTATATCCCAGTTTATTCAGCGCACCGGCCAGGGTACATGCCATTGAGAAGATATGGCGGGCAATGCGCTTCAGCCCCTCAGGGCCATGGTACTGGGCATACATTCCTGACATGGTGGCAAGCAGTGCCTGTGCAGTACATATGTTAGAGGTGGCGCGCTCACGCTTGATATGCTGCTCCCGTGTCTGCAGCGCCATTCGCAGCGCCAGGTTTCCGTGTGCGTCAATTGAGACACCTATCAGCCGTCCCGGCATGTTACGCTTCATCTCATCCCTGGTGGCGAAGAATCCGGCATGCGGGCCGCCGTAGCTCATCGGGAGGCCAAACCTCTGGTTGGAACCGAAGACGATGTCAGCACCCCATTCTCCGGGAGGTGTCAAAAGGGTGAGGCTCATCAGGTCAGCGCCTACACCCACGAGGGCGCCGGCGCCATGAACCTCTTCAACCAGCTTGCGGTAGTCACGTACCTCGCCGCAGGCAGCGGGGTACTGAACAATCACACCAAACAACCGCGGGTCTGCTTCAATAAGCTTATAATCAACAAACTGAATGTCAATCCCCAGAGGAGCTGCACGGGTGATGAGCACATCACGTGTCTGTCTGAAGACAAAATCGTCAACCAGGAAGAGGTTTGCTCCCGCCTTCACCTTGTCGCGCGAACGTGAATTAAACATCATGATCATTGCTTCGGCGGCAGCCGTGGCCTCGTCAAGCAGTGACGCGTTGGCAATATCCATGGCTGTCAGGCCGGCCACCATCGTCTGGAAGTTCAGCAGCGCCTCAAGCCTCCCCTGTGAGATCTCGGCCTGGTAAGGAGTATATGATGTGTACCATGCAGGATTCTCAAGCACATTACGGATGATTACGGGAGGAACAGCCACCCCGTAGTAACCCTGTCCGATAAATGAACGGAACTGCTTGTTGCGCCTGCCCAGCTCCCTGATGTGGGCAAGATATTCAAACTCACTCATCGCCGGAGGCAGATTCATAGGTCTGTCAAGCCTGATAGATTCAGGCACTGTCTGTTCAATAAGCTGCTCTGGTGAATCAACGCCAATGGCTTTGCACATTGCGGCGGCATCACTCTCACGCGGCCCGATGTGGCGGTTTACAAAATGATCAGATGTCATATTATGTTATAGTTGGTTTTTCGTCTGAAAGGAACAAGGCGAAAATAGCATAAAGCGAAGAACAAAAAAAGGCATAAACTACTATATGATGAAAAACGGATTGTGCTTCACCTCTTCCCTGATGGTTGTTTCAGGACCGTGGCCGGGATAAACAACCGTATCAGGAGGCAGGACAAAAAGCCTCTCCCGGATGTTTTCAATCAGTTGTTCATGATCTCCGCCCGGCAGGTCTGACCTGCCGATGCTTCCTGCAAAGAGTGCATCGCCGGTAAAGACAACAGCGTCAGCCTCTGAATAAAATGCAACGCCTCCCGGTGAATGGCCTGGTACGGCAATAACCGTCAGTGTCACCCCTGCGGCGCTGATCACCTGCCCGTCAGACAGGTATCCTTCAGGATCAGGCTGCGGCTCCATGGAGAGACCATACATGAGTGAATGTTTGGGCGCATTCCGGTAGTTATGCCTGTCGCCCTCATGAAACCACGGTCTCAACCCGTATCTGTCAAGCATGAACCTGTTTCCGAAGACATGGTCGAGATGGCAGTGCGTGTTGAGCAGCATCACCGGTTTCAGTTCCCTGGCAGAAAGCATCTCTTCAAGCTTCTGCTCTTCGGCCCCGCCATAGCAGCCACAGTCAATGATGACACACTCACTGCCGTTGCCGGTAATGATGTAGGTATTAACCTGGATAGGCGAGAATATTGCTCTGTATATCTTCATGATGTCACTCTTTGTTGGTGTTTGCAATTCCCCTCAGCATGGGAACAAAAATAAAGTTGCCGTGTGTTGTGATCTCATAGTCATCTTCACCCCGGCGCTCGTAAAGCGTCATCACCTGCAAATCACGCTTTCCTTTGGGCACCACCAGCCTTCCGCCTGTCCGAAGCTGTTTCAGCAGTTCACCGGGCACCTCGTCGGTGGCTGCCGTGATGATGATTCCGTCATAGGGTCCGTATTGCGGCTGTCCCTCATAACCGTCACCCAGGAAAAAGTGTACCCGGTAACCCAGCTCACCGAGCATAATCTGAGCCTTGCGATACAGCTCCCTCTGCCGTTCAATTGTATAAACCCTCACTCCCATCTCTGCAAGCACTGCTGCCTGGTAACCCGAGCCGGTCCCCACCTCCAGCACCTTATCCCTTTTCCCGACTCTGAGGAGCTCAGTCTGAACAGCCACTGTATAAGGCTGTGAGATGGTCTGCCCTGCAGCTATTGGGAAGGCCTTGTCCTGATAGGCATGCCTGAGAAAGGCATCATCCATAAAAAGATGCCGTGGAACCTTACCCATAGCCTCAAGAACCCTTTCATCATTGATCCCCTTGCGCCTGAGTTCCTCAATCAGCTTTTTTCTCTTGCCTTTCGCCTCAAAAGATTCCTCAATCATCATCTCATGAATTTGGTCTAAAAATAACAGATATCTTTGCATATCTCCCGATCAGTATAATGAAAAAATTGACCCGCACCATCAGGTTATCATATATATTGGCTGACTTCACCGGCTCATCGGTGGCGTGGGGGCTATTCTACCTGTTCCGGAAATATTTCATTGAAACGAAGTTATATGGCGATTACTTTCAGATGGAACTGGGTACCAGGTTTTATCTCGGAATAAGCCTCATCCCGCTTTTCTTCCTGTTTGTCTTTGCCATGGCGGGATTTTATTCAGACCCGCTTCGCCGGTCGAGGCTGCTTGAATTCGGAAAATCACTTGCAATAACACTGGCTGCAGTAGTGGTACTGTTCTTTCTCCTTATCCTTGATGATGTCATAGGCCATTACTCAACATACTACAGCTCTTTTGGCGTACTCTTCCTCCTTCTGTTTATGCTGACATATATCCCGAGGCTCATAATCACCTCGGTTGTTTCCGGCAAAATCCACCGGCGCGAAATAGGTTTCAGGACGCTCATCGTGGGAAGCAGGGAGAAGGCGGCCAGGCTTATAAGTGAGATAAGGAGTGAGAAGATGCCTGCCGGCAATCTTCTGATCGGATTCCTGACGGTGAGCGGTGACTCAAAACAACAGCCTGACGTTGACATCAGGCGGCTGGGGAGTGCAGATGAGATCATACGGGTCATTGAGGAGCATGAGATAAACGAGGTGATACTCGCCATGGAAGAGGATGAATACGGTCAGGTTGAGGAGATTGTCAACGCTGTCTGTTACCGTGATGTGGTTGTCAGGGCAGTGCCATCAATGCGGGTGGTTATTTCAGGGCAGGTTGAGGCAGGGCCTATATATGCCACACCCCTGCTGAGAGTATCCTACCGGGAGATGCCGCGATGGCAGTATATGATAAAACTGTTGATGGACTATTCACTGTCACTGCTTGCGCTTGTTGTTCTCTCTCCGCTGATGGCTGTACTGGCCCTCCTTATCAGGCTTTCCGGAAAGGGTCCGGTCATCTTCAGGCAGGAGCGCATTGGCAGGTACGGCAAGCCCTTCATGATCTACAAGTTCAGGTCAATGGAGGAGGATGCCGAGTCTGACGGTCCGAAGCTGGCGGTAAAAGGTGACTCCCGGATCACCACCGTTGGGAGGTTCATGAGAAAGCACCGTTTTGATGAGATTCCCAATTTCATCAATGTGCTGAAAGGTGAGATGTCACTTGTAGGGCCGAGGCCCGAGCGGAGCCATTATATAGAGCAGATCAGGGTGAGGGCACCATGGTTCAACCGTATTCTTGCCGTGAAACCGGGCATTACCTGCTGGGGGCAGGTGAAGCTCGGATATGCTTCCGACCTGGATACAATGCTTGAAAGATTGTCGTATGACCTGCTCTACCTGGAGAATATCTCGCTGTTCCTTGACCTGAAGATCATCTTCTACACCCTGGGGGCAATAATAAAAGGCAAGGGTTTGTGAATCACCTGGACAGGCTGCCGCTTTCTCTTCAGGTTGACAATCCAGATTTAATCCTCAATCCTTAAAAAATTACCAACTATTTTTGACCACATTACCGCAAAAAACAAATCGTCAGTTGAAGACGAATATCACAGGCAAACCAGCTGATCAGTCTACGCCATCCGGGAGCAGATAAAAAGAATTATAGTAGTCAATGATCTGTTTCAGATCATCCTGACTGGCAAAAGAGAGATTCCTTTCCTTTACAAAATCACGTAGTTCTGCAGATTTATCTGCTAACAGACGGTACAGGTTCTCTCCCTTCCTGTCAACCGGCACAACCAGATCATCCTTCCTTAAATAATAAGCGCTTTGGTGTTCCATGCGATCATCCTTTTCGCCGACATTCAGCGCTACATTATAATTCGATTTAAGTATTGATGCAGTATGCCTTAACAATAAGCGGCACGCATCACCGTCAGACAACTCTTCGAAATAGTCTTTCTCCGACTTCTTTTTCCTGTCATTAACCGGGAGGTATACAAAACGTCTGTCACCCATTGTAATAAAGAGCACACTGTCAGGCGAGTCCAGAACGTAGATATCGCCACCAGCCTGGAAGAGCATCTCTTTTTTAAAGACATTATACTTTAAGGCAATATTGTCAATGATGTCACCATTGTACAGGGCAATACTTCCTTCACACCAATCATCGGAAAGATAAGGAGACCCAATCAACCCGGACACTCTGTCGTTGGTCGTATGTATTTTATCATACCCTGCGGGCATCTTCACATAATATAGCTGAGGGAGCAATGTCCCGCAGTTAAATAGTAAAACGGCCAAACAAAAATTCAAACGTAAAGACATGAGCTTAACTGTTAATCAATGATTTTATCGTCAAAATCTATACCATGGAATGAATTTGCACAGGAGCTCCCGGCCTTGTGTCTGTAGCCTTTTTCCGCATCAGCCTGAATAAAGGTTTAGTATTTACCAATCCCTGCCTCATGCCTTAAATGAAGTTCCTGTCCGTCAGACCGGGAATTTGCCTCAGGCTTCCTTCAGGTTCCCGGTCGCCCGGGTCATCCTTTCCTTTATCAAACCCTTCCTGCTGTCAGGGTGCGTTCGGGGCTCCCACCCTGTAGTTATCGTCCATTCCGGGCGTACCTAAAGAGAGACCTCCCCACGATAAAGGAGGGAGGTCTCAAAAACTACTGTCATCAATTAAAGACTACCAATCATTGTAATCCTGTTCTTTGATCAAACCACATCTGCTTGCCCCAGAAATTATCAACTACCTGATCTCTGAAGGTTTTACTGTTTGCACCATTAAGAGTACCTTCATTATCAGGGTAGGGATACCTGAACGGAGGAGCATTATGACCGGGATAAGGAGAACCCGGTGCAACATAATGAGTAGTTGGAACACCTGTTCTGCGGTACAATGACCACCCTTCCATCCCTTGCTTATATAAGGCGATCCACTGCTGCCAGTAAATCTGTTCGAAGGTATCTTCAAATTTGCCTTTTCCTGTTGTCAGATAAGCCTCAATATCGGCATTGTCAATACCGTTTTCCTCCAGTGAGGCCCTTACGCCTGCTTCATAAGCTGCCTGTGTGGTTGTTCCGGTTGCCCATCCTTTTTTTGCTGCTTCTGCTATACAGAATTCAACCTCGGCATATCTGAATACAGGTGAGAATCCGGCCGGATCCTTCCTGAAACGGGTTCCGATTCTTGAAATAGTCGGCAGGGATGGCTGAGCCAATGCACCTATGATAAAGCCCCTGTACTCTCCGTCAGCTGTTGCAGGAAGAGCATAAACAGGTAAACGGGGGTCTTCCAGGTCTTTCAGTGCATCTACCAGCACATCGCTTACACCATGGTCATCCCTGCCCTTTGAATCAGCATACCAGGGCTCTTCATATGGTGAAGTGCCGGGCCATACAATCATGGCATTATCCTTGTTGGCTGTCATCACAGGGTTAGCTGCAGGATTTCCAAGTATTGTCTCAACCACCTGTTTTGCCACATCAGGTGCAACTCCGGAAATACGCATTGCTAATCTCAGCCTGAGAGAATTGGCCAGTTTCTGCCATGCTTTTACACTGCCATTATAGAGCAAGTCTCCATCACCAAGTTGATCTGCGGCAGCCGGGGTTGACAGCAAAGTGTTGGCTTCAGCGAGAACAGCGAGCAGGGCAGGATAAATCTGTTCCTGGGTATCATAGGTAGGCAGAAGCACTCCTTCAGCCATCTTGATTGCATCGCTGTATGGAATATCCCTCCAGCGGTCTGTCATATTCTGAACAATCAGAACTTCCATAACCTTGGCCACTCCAAGAAGGTTGTCAGCGCCGTCTGCTATGGCTTTCTTTTTAATCTCATTGATATTATTCAGCAATATGTAACCATAATACCAGTGGTTTTCAACAACGCCGGGTCTGAAATTATAACGTGCTTCGTCTATATACTGGATCTTCGTAAGATAGCCGGCATAAGTCGAAAGCTCATTCATGTCAGCCCATGGATCAAAGAATGTGCTGCCATAATAACGCAAAGTGAATGCCAGCACATTGGTGGCAGGAGCATCTTTAGCCCTGTCCGGGTCGGTATTGACTTCCGGAAACGATTCCGTACAACTCGTAAGTATGAATGCGGAAAAGACTGCCAGAATTCCAAGTTTTAAAATATATCTCTTCATATTTCTTTGTCTTAAATGATTTAGAATGTAAAGCTGAGCCTGATACCCATACTGCGTGTCGGAGGAAAGCTTGTTGTTTCAAGGCCTACACCGTTATTGTCGCTGGTAACCGTTGATTCAGGATCAAGACCGGAAATATTGGACTTATGTCTCAATAAGATGGCTAAGTTGGAACCTACCAGAGAGATTGACCCTGACTTTATCATGTTGGTCGCTGAGAAGAGTGACGGAGGCAAAGTGTAGGATAAATATGCCTCACGAAGTTTTACATACGAACCGTCAATGACACTGAGTTCACGATTACTGTAGTAACTTTCAAAGAAATCCTGGGCGCCAATAACTATGTCATTTTCAGCAAATTCCGATTTCTGGATATCATCAGGATTCTGGTTGACTATTTTTACGAATTTCTCATCTTTCAGGAAGTCTTTTCCCAACACAAGTCCATTACTACGGATTTCTCCAGCGGCTGTAAATTCAGTCAGACCGGAATAGGTTCCAAACATGTGGGAGATACTGAATATATCCCCTCCCTTGCGAAGATCAATCATAAAGCCGAAGCTCAGACCCTTATAGCTGAAATCATTTCTGATACCTGCCAGCCAGTCGGGGTTAACATTTCCAATAATCATGCTCGACCTCAGTCTTGGCATACCGGCTGAATTAACGATAATTGCATTGTCTGATTCTCTGCGAACCATACCGTTTCCTACAATTACTCCCCATGGTTCACCGGGTCTTGCCTGAACGTATGTACTCCACTGGCTTCCGATGTTGTATGATGCCAGCGGTTGATTGGTCACCGGATCAGTATACAGGTCTATGATCTTGCTTTGGTCTTTAGACCAGTTAACAGTAATATCCCAGTTGAATCCGTCACTCTTGTTAAATATATTTCCCCGAAGCTGTATCTCAATACCTTTGTTGCTGATCTCACCTGCATTTATGAGCATGGTATTGTATCCCGTTGCTTTTGAAATAGCGACAGGCAGGATCTGGTCGGTAGTGACTTTATCGTAAAGTGACATATCTATTGTGAGATGGTTGTTGAGCAACCGGGTTTCAAGGCCCAGTTCCCTGGTAACAACCTGTTCAGGCCTCAAGCCTGTCGGGGGGAATTCCGTTGTCTGGCTGTACTGGGTTACTCCATAGATCGTATATGTTCCGGCAGAGAAATAAGGATCTGTTCTGTAGGCGCCGGTAGCTGACCCGATCTTGGCCCATCCACCTCTTATCTTCAGATAGTTAAGGAATGTGGAATTAATCTTGAATGTTTCAGTGGGGATCCAGCTCACACTGACAGCCGGATAGAAGAAAGGATCTGCAATGGTAGAGCTCCAGTCATTACGGGCGCTTCCTTCAAGATAGATCATGCCATTATATCCGACTGATGCCGATCCGTAGACGCTGTTACTGCGGATCCACGAATGATCCATTGCATTCAGAGGACTTCCCTTGACGTTTGCAATAGTGAAGAGATCGGGAACAGTCAGGAGATTTGCGCCAATACGTGAGTACTCCCATTTCAGGTTACGATAGTTGGCACCGGCGAGAAGATCAACATCAAAGACGTTAATCTTCTTATGAAAGGTTGCGATCACATCAGCGTTGAATTCATAATTCTTTGTATCGTACAAATTGAAGCTTCCGCCATCCCATGAGCCTGCTCCGGCCATCATTTCATTCGAACGATAGGATATAACCGACATCGTCTTCTGGTTGTAATAATCTACCCCCAGGCGCCCTTCAATTGTGATGAATGAAACAGGTTTGAAGTAGAGGGAGGTTTTCCCGAATAGCCTGTCCTTATCCATTGAGTTGGTGTTCTTATTCAAGCTCCAATAAGGGTTATTGTGGTAGTTACTGTTCCAGTTGTAAGGATAACCGTTTACCATTGTCTCAGTCCAGTGCTCCTTCAAATCCTTCATGTCAACCTGACGTCCGAACCATTGCCCCATAGATTGCATCGGGTTACTTGCATTATACTCTGTCATGGGGAGGTTGCTGCTTTCACTTCTGGTGTAGTTTGATGAGAGATCGAAATCAAACATCTTACTCAGCTTGACATTTGTATTAAAGTTTATTGTGTAACGTTTCAGATCAGTGTTTGGCAGCGTTCCTTTCTGATTACGGTAACCTACGGAAGCCCTTGTTGTTGACCTTTCCGAGTTTGAAGTAACGGCAATATTGTGATTGGTCGTATACCCAAACTGGTACAGATCCTTCATGTTGTTCGGGCTTGATACCCAATCTGTTGGAATCAGGTTGCCATTTGAATCGCGTGGGCTGTTGTATTGGGTGAGTTTCAACCCGTCATCCAGGCGGGGGCCCCAGCTTTCATCAACACCATCATTGACTCCGTTACCCAAACCATCAAGATAACTAAAGCCATACCCCGGGTTAAAATCACCCTGGGCAAACTCCGCATAGCTCCCTTCGAAAATATCCAATTCATCAAGAACCTTGTCATCATTTCTGTCAAGCTGCCCTGCACAAGCCAATTTATACCACCATTCGTCTCCAAGGTATCCTTGCCCGTATTTATTCTGCATCTTCAGCAGGCTATATACCTGGTCAACGTTAAAGTTGCCGTCATAAGTTACTGACAGCCCTTCCTTCTGCCTGCTGCCGGATTTGGTTGTGATCAGTATGACCCCATGCCCGGCGCGCATTCCGTAGAGCGCTGCTGAACCACCTTTAAGGACTGAGATGGATTCAATATCATCAGGGTTGATGTCATACAATCCTGATCCAAAGTCAACGCTGTTTTGTCTTGATGCGCTGTTTGATACCGGAATACCATCAATGACAATAAGCGGCTGGTTGTCGCCCAATGAGCTGTTCCCGCGGATAACGATACGGGATGATGCTCCGATCTGACCACCTGCCTGGCTGACCTGTAGTCCGGCAATTTTCCCGCTCAGGGAAGAAATGACGTTCGCCTGTGCTGCCCGGGTCAATTCTTCGCTTTTAACATCCTGCACGGCATATCCCAGAGCTTTCCTCTCACGTGATATACCGAGAGCTGTGACAATAACTTCGTCCAGACCGTGCATCTCGGTCTGCATTACCACATCAATAGTGGTACGGCCACTGATTCTTTCAGTGATTGTTTTCATCCCCACAAAAGTGAAGGTAAGATTTGCAGCACTGGTTGGTGCATTGATCAGGTACTTCCCGTCTGCATCCGTAAATGCTCCAAGTGTCGTTCCCTGCACCGTCACAGCAACACCCGGAATAGGCATTCCGTCATCTGCCGACGTGACAGTACCAGTAATCGTCACCGTCTGAGCCATCAGGGCTGTGAAGCCCGTCAACACAAACAGCAAAATCATCAATTTTAGTCTGTTCATAGATCAGAGTTTAAGTTAGACAATCAGGTATTTTTCACCTCCTCCTGCTTGACACAGCCTGCAATCAGGGCAGAATATGCCTTACAAGAAGTCCCTAAAAGTAGAGACTTTTTTATTTTATGCAAATGATTTTCTACTCTTTTCAACCGGTCATACAAAAAAAAACGGCAATTCACTGAATTTACTGAAGTTTTTCAGGGCAAAAGCCGGAGTCAATGAATTTATAAGCTGCTGAAACATGAAAAAAATCAGGGATTTTGCTATCTTTATTACGATTAACAAAACATACCATAATATATATATGAAAGCAGCTATAGTACTTGCCGGATGCGGCGTAAAGGACGGCGCCGAGATACACGAGGCCGTGATGACCATGTATGCCATAGACAAACTTGGCGGCACCTACTATCTGTTTGCGCCCAATGTGGCACAACATCACGTAATCAACCACATTACCGGAGAGGAGATGAAGGAGTCACGCAACGTACTCACCGAGGCGGCACGTATAGCCAGGGGCAAAATCAGCCCACTCACCGACTACAGGGCCGAAGATTATGACACTCTAATCTTCCCCGGAGGATTCGGCGTGGCCAAAAACCTCTGCACCTACGCCTTTGACGGCCCTGACTGCCATGTAGACAGGGTGGTGGAAAAAGTAATCCGCTCAACTTACAGTGCCGGCAAACCGATAGGGGCATTGTGCATCTCACCCGTGCTCATTGCAAAGGTGCTTGGTGATATAACGGTAACAACAGGGAATGACCGGCAGACCGCAGCACACATAGGTAAACTGGGAGGAAAACATGAAAACCGGGAACATGGTGTGACAATCGACAGGAAAAACCTCATAGTCACGGCACCATGCTATATGAGCAACGCTACTATCTCAGAGATTGCCCGTGATGCTGAAGAAGTGGTAAAGGCCCTGATTGAACTCACCGGCAAAAAAGGTTGACCCGGGCTATGATTGAACTGAGCGGGAGAAACTTTTGAAACAGTGCATATTTTCCTGAGCGGGAAATTTTTGCTATAACCGCCCGGCTTCTATCTCCCTGACTATATGTTCTATAAGATAGTCATCGCCCCGGGGGTCATAGGTTGACTTCAGGTTAGCCCCAAAGATACGGGCTATTCCCTGCCAGAAGATGGCGGAAATCTTTCCGCGGTACTGCCTTATGAGTTCATACGAGGTATTACTGGTCTCCCTGTCTATCAGCTTGATCAGTATCTTCCCCTGGGTGAATGTCAGCCTTCGCATATCTCCCTCATACCGGGCAAGCAAATCCTTCTCATAAGACTGCAGGAAATCACGCTTTGCGCGCTCGGTAGGAAGAGTCTCAAGAAGCCTGTTTATCCGGCCGAACTCATCCCTGACAATCAGAGCATACGGATATACCCGCCGCACATTGTAAACAAGACGGGCATGCCTGCGGTAATCAAACCTGATACCTTTTGGCATCTTTCCGGTGACAATAATCTCTTTCAGCTCCACATGCGGATAAGTCTGCCCGTCAAATGTCGCAGCCTTAAGAATATGCAGTGGCTTCAGGAGAGTGTCAGCCATGAGAGTGTCATCAACCAGAGTGTCATTCCTCTGACCGCTGACGCCCGCATGAAGAAAACCAAGGAGCAGTATGATTACCACTATTCTCATAACTACCTGCAAATTTAACCAATTGTCGTGCCAAAGGTTTCACGGGAAGCCAAAAGTGAGCATTGTCATTATGTATGAACAGCTATCAGCTATCTTTGGGATCTCATGAAACATACACCGGATATAGACCAGCTTGATGATACTTCATTGTATGAAAAGGTATTGACCCTTCCGTACGATGAGATAGGACCTTTTGTACTCCGTGAGATGACCAGGTACACACGGCCGATGCTCCGTATCTGGATCACCTTTGCTGCAACCATCTTCCTGTCAGTATGGTTCTGGCCGGGAGTGGCATATCATCCGGAAGAGCCGCGGATTGCCGCCGGCCTTGCAGCCGGACTGATACTGATTCCGCTGTTGCTGGTGCCGGTGCATGAGGGATTACACCTTATCCCCTTCCTCCTTGCAGGAGCCCGCGACATAAGAATCGGGGCAGACCTGAGCCAGGGAATCATTTGGGTAACGGCACACAGATTCGTTGCAGGCAAGAGACTCTTCTCGATGGTTGCATCCACTCCCTTCATCCTGATTACCGTCGCTCTCATGACAGCCATCTTCTTCTCTCCACCCTGGTGGAAATGGGTATTGTCAATGGCCCTGCTGGTACATACCACCATGTGTGCCGGTGATGCCGCGCTGACCGGATTCATGGACAGCTTCGGCAAAAGAAGGGTGTATACATGGGATGACGCTGACAGAAAAGAGGCTTATTTCTATGCTTCCGCAGAAACCACCGATTAAAAAAAATAACCGTGGAACAGTAACAATGGTTCAATATATTTTTCAAATGATTGCTTATAATTGCCTGATTATCAAAACTTATCATCTTTCTTTAAGTAAACATTAAATTAATTGATAATGTGTCTATTAGCAAATTTTTGCCAATCTGTTAACAGTGATAGATAATTCATTAATTTAACCCCGTAACACAACCCGGATGAGCAACTTTATCCAATCATTGAAAAAATTCCCCCGACTATTCTGGATTTCAAACATTATCGAACTGTTCG
>Ga0208939_1001714_pt1 | contig 16113 bp, 15 predicted proteins | sample AD_STIC12_MetaG_FD_184437 | JGI IMG/M metagenome (GOLD analysis project Ga0208939, IMG submission 184437) | Active sludge microbial communities of municipal wastewater-treating anaerobic digesters from USA - AD_STIC12_MetaG (SPAdes) (version 2) | ecosystem: Engineered > Bioreactor > Anaerobic >...
CTTCGGATCGTTGTTGGGTTCGCAGATTAGCATCTCAAATATAGGGACAGTCCATCGGCCCACTTTGATTTTTTCAATTCTCATAAGGTATCTCCAATTTCTTGGTATCTAATATCCTAAACAATATATCAGTTAGCTCATCTTCAAGCCCTGAATTGTGGACTTCCCATTTTGTCATTATCTTCTGTGCGGTTATGCGGCAAAAGTCCTCCTTTGCCAAACGGATAATTTCTTCTTCATTCACCATTTTCTTCCACTTCTTTCTCTTTATTTTTTTCATACTTTTCATAATACTCTTCTACCATCTTTGCCCATGACCATGGTTGATACCCACTTGGATCAATATTCAGAGTTGTTGCCTTACTCTTTGGTGTTAGCCCATACTCCGCCAACCACTTCCTTATTTCCTGTGAGCTGGATTCTATGCTGACATTGAACCCTTGCTCCAATTTATCCATTAGAAACGATTGGAATATGAGAAGCCTTGCAATTTGAGATATTGCTATCGGATCATAAACCTCATACTCTCTTTTAATCATCTCTTGCAAATCATCAAATAATTTCATTTCGGTTGGATTCAAAAGAGATATATCCTTTTTCGACCTACTGCCATTCATTATTTTCGCCATCATTACATTCCTCCTACCTTCTTTGCTAATCTGGGTTGAAGCTCCGCCATGCCAAAAGCATCGGCCAGTTTTTCCATCTGTCCTCCAATTTCTCGGCCTTGTGCAGAACCCCCTCCCATTTGATCTATATGCCCCGCAATACGGGTATGGTCCGATAAAAAGGGAAAATTGCCATCGAACCACGTCAAGCTCTTTGTCGTCATACAGTCTTGTTAACCAATCATTAACATTTTTTGTTCCCTTATTACCGCTATGTCCTCCCTTATCGATTTTATTTCCTCGCCCATCTTTGTGAGTTCTTCTCCAAGATTTTGGCTTATGTGAGGTTTCAACCATTCAGGGATCTCTCCGTATTGTTTTTTGATTTCTTCCAATAGGGCTTTTTCCCTTTCAATGGCATATTCTTCCCTCTTGCCATTTTCTTGATACCATTTGTATTCCTGTTTTAGCTTTGCCAGATCTGTCCCTATTTCCGACAATCCTCTTTTTTTGAGGTATTCTTGTCGGGACAGATCCAATATTATAGCTGCTGTTAGTGGGGCTTTTCGCCCAACTGCTTTGTTTTCGTTTCTCATTGTTCTCAACTTCTTTGATATCAGGGCCAGAACATACGGGAAAACAAAAAAGAAGGTTGGCCCTGTCATTAGAATTAACAGAGTTAAAATTACGCCAAACGTTAGGTTGTGAGCAATAATTTTCAAATATCGGTTTAGTCATATAATCGGTTATTTTTTGGATTTCTTTCTTTCATGCATTTCTTTTTTATTTTCTTCAACTTTGAGATCCTTTTCAGGTTCTCTTTTTGGTTGTTTTTCGACTTTAATTTTAATTCCTTCATCTTCCATAATTACACCTCCAAAAGAGTTACATGATTTACACGATTTACACGATTTCCAAAAGCTCCCCATACGAGAGTTAATATTTTATTAGAATTGGAAATGGCTAAAATCGTGTAATCGTGTAGTTTAATGGCCATCAGCTATACCCCCAAAGAATGTAGGTTATGTAGGATATTGGGCATTTTCCATAAACTCCCCATAGAGAGATTAAAAATAATAGTTTAGTAAAAATAGGGTAAAACCTACATAACCTACACAAATCGGCCTTCATGCTTCATCCTCCACCTGTTCAAATTCAGGGTTAAAACCTAAATTCTCTTGGTAAACGATGGGCATTAGCCTCTCCCTCCATTCCTCTTTTACCTTGATTTTCTTGTAGAATACCCCCTTTCCTGATCTTTCTTTTTCAAAAGATTTCTCGGCCATGATTCTGCCAAACTTCTGGATCTTGTATTCGATTAATCCTTCCAATCTTGCAAAGTTGGTATATGCATTAAACAGATCGGAGCTGCTCTCTTTTTCTTCCGTTTCAGTTGTGCAGCATTTTTGAATGAAGAACCCAACAGGATCATTTTCAAGATTTGTTTCTGTTGTTATCTTTTGTACCTTTGAGGGTATTGTTAATTTTTGATTTGTTTCAACGTCTTTTTTATATTCCTTCCAACCTTCAAACATCCAGTTTAGAATAGCGCTTTTTGTATAGGGATCTTTCAATTTATCAGGAAGCTCTTTATCCTGTTCTTCCTCTGGGATTGTTACCTCAAAATGAATGAATATTGTCCTTTTGATATAGCTCGGTTCATAGCCAGAATATTTTAACTTGTGATTCCCGTCAAATATAAGTTTTGCAGTTGAATTGAACTCGTCATATTCCTTACTATAAAGCCCCCTGTTTGCAACAGCATCCCCACCGGTTACAGCTTTTATCAGGTTCTCATCCAAATACTTGGCATCTGCCGGTATCTCATGGGCAACTATCAACCGTTTGTTTTTCATTCGGACAAGATCGGCCCTTGCTTGGCCCGACTGAGTTTTTGTTTTCTCAAAAGTGCTGAAAGGTGTTATCTGACCATAGTCCCCCAATATATTCCTTATTGTCCCAGTAAATACTGACTTTCCGTTGTCCTTCTTTCCATATACCGCATAGTATTTCTGTTCGAGTATTGCCCCGTTCAAAGTCAATCCGGCGATCTTCTGGACAAACAACCTGACATCATCATCCGGTAATATTCTTTTAATGAAGCTGTCCCAAAGATCTGATTTTGCAGAAGGATCATAGCTGACATTTGCCACCATCGTGATAAAATCCTCTTGTCGATGCTCCCTGAATTCCATGTTTAGAAGATCAAGTATTCCATTCTCACAACATAAAAGATATTTTTCCCTGTCAAACTGGTCGGGGTTAATTTTTATTTCGTTTTGAGTTTTCAGGCAGTTGATCATGCCTTTTATTTTAACATTGGAAAATGAGGACTTCGCCAATTCCAAAAGTTTTTTTAGCTCCTGTTCGTCATTGATCCCTTCAACTTCAATCTTCCCAATATTCTTGATAGTTTCAAGAGCAAACTCCCAGATAACATTCATGGTGTCCTTTGCCCAACGCCTTCCATCCCATATATAAAATTGGTCCTCAACCGGATTATAGAGAAACCTGTCCCCAAAATAGTAAACCATCCTTTCGGCATTCCCTACATCATTTTCCAGAAACCTCCTCTTTGGCCAACTTGTTTTTATTGCATCGACCTCTCTCTCTGGTAAGGGATTCTCTGATATCTCTTTGTTGACCGCATGAAGGACTTTTTTTATTGTGTCGGGGTTGTAACCTTTGTTGTATAACTCCCCTGAAAGGCTTGTTAATGTTGTATTTCTTGAACCCACCTTGATTATTCCATTTTGGCTAACATCGTGTTGTCTGTCCCTGACCTTTGCTTCCTTGTGGTTTATGATCGTTTCCAGTAACCAATCGGGTATTTCCATCAGTCCAATGGACAGAGGTTTAACCCAAGAGTAGTATCTGCCGGTAAAATGAACAGAAGGCGGGGCGATAACGTAACTTCCCTCACCCTGAAAGTCTATACCATCTTTTAGGCCAGTTACCTTGTTTGGCGGATTTTCTATCTTGAAATAAAAATGCAGCCCTCCGCCATCCCTTCCGGTTTTGACAGTAGGGGTTGTTAGATCATCTGGCTCAAAATTTGCAGGGGCTATTTCTTGTAGGGATTCAAGCCCCCCTTTGTCTGCATCAATGTCCAAGACTGCAAAACCTGAAATCTTGCCGCATATTAAACCAATGTTTGCAGTTGGCCACCTGTCCCACCATTTATTGATTTCTTCAATAGTTACTCTTCTTGTCTGGTAGGGTTTCCATTCATTGAATAGTGGCCTTTTGTAATCATCCTTGGTGTTCCCCTTGCTTTTTATTGGAATAACGTTGAACCCAAGAGAATGGTAATATAAGGCCCAATCCTTTGGAGTCTGAGGATCTTTGTTATTTTTATTTTCAGGGACATCCTGTAAGAATTCGATATAACAAAAATTAGAATTATCTTCAATTGTGTTGTTACCTTTTTGGCCAACCCATATTTTAGAGCTTTCGCTAAGTGGTTTTATACCTGTCATCTGTTTCCCTTCGGCCCTGTAAGTTAGTTTTCATCGTATCGATAAACGTACATTGGCATGTTCGTGATCTCATTGCTGACTTCTTTGTATTGGTAACCTCTTGTATAACCCAATTTGGAATCGATATCTTTTCGGAGTTTTGCCAACCATTGGTTAGTCTGAGTAATTGCCCCCGATCTGACCGCATTGGCAATCTCTTTGGCAGTTACCTCCTTCCCTTTGGCATCGGCAATATAGGACAGAATTTGTATGTTCATCCTGTCGGCCTTTCTATTATTTTTTTGCTTTATCATTCAAACCCCTCTTATATTTTGAGGGCCAGAAAAGAACTCGTATCGGGCAAAAGTTTATATACAACCTTCCCCTTTGAGATACTGAGGTCTTATAGGCCCGAGGACATGGGATCTGCCAGTTTTTGCGGACAGACAGATTTCATGTCCAATCTTTCTTATGCCATCTTTTTCAGATAGTTATATTGTTATTATTTCCGTTATCGTTTATTGTTTATATAGTTTAGTGGTAAAATCAGAGAATTTTAAAAATATATTTTTTATATTGGTCAGATAGCATAAATCTCATATTTCCATTTGCGAATATTCTATATATGCTTATCATCGTCTCATTTCTAAGTATTTATGACAATCTTATCCATACCACCCATAAATGAAAATCTCTTGGTGTGATCTATCGTGTTTTTTAGTTGAATATTTGTACCCTTTGGTATATGGTCTCGCCTCGTCAATATGGCCACGAAAACGCTTCAAATAGTTGACACAGCTTGAAGTTTTCAACCCTGTTTTCTTGCAGATCTCCGCAGCAGTTAGAGGCGTAGATGAGTCCCTGATGGAGTCCAGAATAGAAATCTCCATCTTGCTATAACTGAATTTCATAACTACATACTATATGTACTTCTAACTATTTATAATTAACCACTATAAAAATTAGGTTAATGCAAATTAAAATAACAAAATAAAATAAACCTAAATGAAATGCCATTAAATTATTTAAATATTTGACAAATTACCTAAGTGCTTTTTTCTTTTGCAATAATTATTCGTTTTTTAATTCGATAGGGGCTTATTTTTATTTATTTTATAATATAATCCAACTCAAAATCCTATAATTTATTATAAGCTAATAATTGCATGAATTTGTCCCTAAAAATGAAATCCATAAAATAGAAATGAGAACAAATTGAATATAAGAGTTTCTATTATTAAATAAAGAATTAAATAAAAAAGGAATAAAATTTAATCTGTTCCGCTAGCGTTTCCGCCGTTGCCGTGGTTCTTTTCAAAGTTCTTTTTGAATATTGAAAGGAATTTATTCATCGGGAGTGTAGTTGGACAGCCAGTGTTACCTCTTGCATCAAGTCTTGGTTCCCCTATAACGTAAATGTCGTTGGGGTCGTCGTATATATCTATGTCCTTCCCGTTATTGCAGAACTGATTATAATAGACTTTTGTGCCAGTTGGGTTTCCAGCTGCATAGCCATAGTAGTTCGTATGAATTTCTTCTAGCCCGTTCACAGGATTATTCTTGATTATATTGTTCGTGACCATCGTATTGCTTACTTTACCACCAATTGAAATTCCGGCATATACGGTCTTCTCAATTATGTTATTTTCAACTACAACATCAGAAACTACTCCACTACCCCATGTGATTATACCTAATCCATAGTCCATTTGCCCTAGGAGCTGATTGTTTTTAACAAGAATATTCTTTGTTGTTGTACTAGCTGCTATTAATATCCCAGAACTCCCCCAATCAACAGTTAGTGGCCCGCCTTCTACTATGTTTCCAACTATTTGTGAATTCTCTCCAGAAACTTGGATTCCGTTACGAAGGGTACCTGTTACCTTTATTTTGTTGTTAAATATGTAGGAAGCTGTTCCTGCAGCAGCACCCATGCGTTGTCCAATTCCAATTGGGTGATACCCACTTAGTTTATCTGGAGATAATATAACAGTAAATCCATCTACTGTGATTATCCCTAAACCACTTTGAATAGAAATCACAGTATTTTGATTTAGACCGGTACCCGGCCCGATTATTGTTGAATCCCTACCTGCAACTGATTTGAGTGTTAAGTTTGGAACAGTGATATTAATGTTTTCATTGTAAGTTCCTGGATATACTAAAATGGTATCTCCTGCTCCAGCGGCACCCATAGCAGCATTAATTGTAGCATAAGTTTTACCTGGACCTACTTCGAGAGTAGCTGCACTAACTGGATTTAATATCGTCAATATGGATACTATTAATAATATTCCTATAATTATTGATTTTATTTTTTTCAATTATAATTCACCTCTATTATTTTATAGTTACAAAAATTAACGTTTCCCTATATATAAGGATATGGAAAAAAATAGGGAAAATATGGAAAAAAATCAGAGTAATTTTTTCCCTTTTTCAGTTAGCTCAACTTTCTTGTTTCTCCCATTTCTATGGACAATAACATATTTCTTGGATTCAAGATATTTGATATTCTTTCTGACAGTTGGCCTTGTCATTAGAATTAACAGAGTTAAAATTACGCCAAACGTTAGGTTGTGAGCAATAATTTTCAAATATCGGTTTAGTCATATAATCGGTTATTTTTTGGATTTCTTTCTTTCATGCATTTCTTTTTTATTTTCTTCAACTTTGAGATCCTTTTCAGGTTCTCTTTTTGGTTGTTTTTCGACTTTAATTTTAATTCCTTCATCTTCCATAATTACACCTCCAAAAGAGTTACATGATTTACACGATTTACACGATTTCCAAAAGCTCCCCATACGAGAGTTAATATTTTATTAGAATTGGAAATGGCTAAAATCGTGTAATCGTGTAGTTTAATGGCCATCAGCTATACCCCCAAAGAATGTAGGTTATGTAGGATATTGGGCATTTTCCATAAACTCCCCATAGAGAGATTAAAAATAATAGTTTAGTAAAAATAGGGTAAAACCTACATAACCTACACAAATCGGCCTTCATGCTTCATCCTCCACCTGTTCAAATTCAGGGTTAAAACCTAAATTCTCTTGGTAAACGATGGGCATTAGCCTCTCCCTCCATTCCTCTTTTACCTTGATTTTCTTGTAGAATACCCCCTTTCCTGATCTTTCTTTTTCAAAAGATTTCTCGGCCATGATTCTGCCAAACTTCTGGATCTTGTATTCGATTAATCCTTCCAATCTTGCAAAGTTGGTATATGCATTAAACAGATCGGAGCTGCTCTCTTTTTCTTCCGTTTCAGTTGTGCAGCATTTTTGAATGAAGAACCCAACAGGATCATTTTCAAGATTTGTTTCTGTTGTTATCTTTTGTACCTTTGAGGGTATTGTTAATTTTTGATTTGTTTCAACGTCTTTTTTATATTCCTTCCAACCTTCAAACATCCAGTTTAGAATAGCGCTTTTTGTATAGGGATCTTTCAATTTATCAGGAAGCTCTTTATCCTGTTCTTCCTCTGGGATTGTTACCTCAAAATGAATGAATATTGTCCTTTTGATATAGCTCGGTTCATAGCCAGAATATTTTAACTTGTGATTCCCGTCAAATATAAGTTTTGCAGTTGAATTGAACTCGTCATATTCCTTACTATAAAGCCCCCTGTTTGCAACAGCATCCCCACCGGTTACAGCTTTTATCAGGTTCTCATCCAAATACTTGGCATCTGCCGGTATCTCATGGGCAACTATCAACCGTTTGTTTTTCATTCGGACAAGATCGGCCCTTGCTTGGCCCGACTGAGTTTTTGTTTTCTCAAAAGTGCTGAAAGGTGTTATCTGACCATAGTCCCCCAATATATTCCTTATTGTCCCAGTAAATACTGACTTTCCGTTGTCCTTCTTTCCATATACCGCATAGTATTTCTGTTCGAGTATTGCCCCGTTCAAAGTCAATCCGGCGATCTTCTGGACAAACAACCTGACATCATCATCCGGTAATATTCTTTTAATGAAGCTGTCCCAAAGATCTGATTTTGCAGAAGGATCATAGCTGACATTTGCCACCATCGTGATAAAATCCTCTTGTCGATGCTCCCTGAATTCCATGTTTAGAAGATCAAGTATTCCATTCTCACAACATAAAAGATATTTTTCCCTGTCAAACTGGTCGGGGTTAATTTTTATTTCGTTTTGAGTTTTCAGGCAGTTGATCATGCCTTTTATTTTAACATTGGAAAATGAGGACTTCGCCAATTCCAAAAGTTTTTTTAGCTCCTGTTCGTCATTGATCCCTTCAACTTCAATCTTCCCAATATTCTTGATAGTTTCAAGAGCAAACTCCCAGATAACATTCATGGTGTCCTTTGCCCAACGCCTTCCATCCCATATATAAAATTGGTCCTCAACCGGATTATAGAGAAACCTGTCCCCAAAATAGTAAACCATCCTTTCGGCATTCCCTACATCATTTTCCAGAAACCTCCTCTTTGGCCAACTTGTTTTTATTGCATCGACCTCTCTCTCTGGTAAGGGATTCTCTGATATCTCTTTGTTGACCGCATGAAGGACTTTTTTTATTGTGTCGGGGTTGTAACCTTTGTTGTATAACTCCCCTGAAAGGCTTGTTAATGTTGTATTTCTTGAACCCACCTTGATTATTCCATTTTGGCTAACATCGTGTTGTCTGTCCCTGACCTTTGCTTCCTTGTGGTTTATGATCGTTTCCAGTAACCAATCGGGTATTTCCATCAGTCCAATGGACAGAGGTTTAACCCAAGAGTAGTATCTGCCGGTAAAATGAACAGAAGGCGGGGCGATAACGTAACTTCCCTCACCCTGAAAGTCTATACCATCTTTTAGGCCAGTTACCTTGTTTGGCGGATTTTCTATCTTGAAATAAAAATGCAGCCCTCCGCCATCCCTTCCGGTTTTGACAGTAGGGGTTGTTAGATCATCTGGCTCAAAATTTGCAGGGGCTATTTCTTGTAGGGATTCAAGCCCCCCTTTGTCTGCATCAATGTCCAAGACTGCAAAACCTGAAATCTTGCCGCATATTAAACCAATGTTTGCAGTTGGCCACCTGTCCCACCATTTATTGATTTCTTCAATAGTTACTCTTCTTGTCTGGTAGGGTTTCCATTCATTGAATAGTGGCCTTTTGTAATCATCCTTGGTGTTCCCCTTGCTTTTTATTGGAATAACGTTGAACCCAAGAGAATGGTAATATAAGGCCCAATCCTTTGGAGTCTGAGGATCTTTGTTATTTTTATTTTCAGGGACATCCTGTAAGAATTCGATATAACAAAAATTAGAATTATCTTCAATTGTGTTGTTACCTTTTTGGCCAACCCATATTTTAGAGCTTTCGCTAAGTGGTTTTATACCTGTCATCTGTTTCCCTTCGGCCCTGTAAGTTAGTTTTCATCGTATCGATAAACGTACATTGGCATGTTCGTGATCTCATTGCTGACTTCTTTGTATTGGTAACCTCTTGTATAACCCAATTTGGAATCGATATCTTTTCGGAGTTTTGCCAACCATTGGTTAGTCTGAGTAATTGCCCCCGATCTGACCGCATTGGCAATCTCTTTGGCAGTTACCTCCTTCCCTTTGGCATCGGCAATATAGGACAGAATTTGTATGTTCATCCTGTCGGCCTTTCTATTATTTTTTTGCTTTATCATTCAAACCCCTCTTATATTTTGAGGGCCAGAAAAGAACTCGTATCGGGCAAAAGTTTATATACAACCTTCCCCTTTGAGATACTGAGGTCTTATAGGCCCGAGGACATGGGATCTGCCAGTTTTTGCGGACAGACAGATTTCATGTCCAATCTTTCTTATGCCATCTTTTTCAGATAGTTATATTGTTATTATTTCCGTTATCGTTTATTGTTTATATAGTTTAGTGGTAAAATCAGAGAATTTTAAAAATATATTTTTTATATTGGTCAGATAGCATAAATCTCATATTTCCATTTGCGAATATTCTATATATGCTTATCATCGTCTCATTTCTAAGTATTTATGACAATCTTATCCATACCACCCATAAATGAAAATCTCTTGGTGTGATCTATCGTGTTTTTTAGTTGAATATTTGTACCCTTTGGTATATGGTCTCGCCTCGTCAATATGGCCACGAAAACGCTTCAAATAGTTGACACAGCTTGAAGTTTTCAACCCTGTTTTCTTGCAGATCTCCGCAGCAGTTAGAGGCGTAGATGAGTCCCTGATGGAGTCCAGAATAGAAATCTCCATCTTGCTATAACTGAATTTCATAACTACATACTATATGTACTTCTAACTATTTATAATTAACCACTATAAAAATTAGGTTAATGCAAATTAAAATAACAAAATAAAATAAACCTAAATGAAATGCCATTAAATTATTTAAATATTTGACAAATTACCTAAGTGCTTTTTTCTTTTGCAATAATTATTCGTTTTTTAATTCGATAGGGGCTTATTTTTATTTATTTTATAATATAATCCAACTCAAAATCCTATAATTTATTATAAGCTAATAATTGCATGAATTTGTCCCTAAAAATGAAATCCATAAAATAGAAATGAGAACAAATTGAATATAATGAAATATGGAAAAGGACATATTATTTGGGAAGGATATCCTCTGCTTCTTCAAACAGTGTTTTTGCCTCGTATAAATATTTTTCAGCTAAATCCATATTCGGGGTAACATTAGCATTTTCCCAATTGAATCGCGCATCATAACCATTTAAACCCCATGTCCATAAGCCGTACGAATCTGCAGTTCTATTGATTTCACTACATTTTTCCGAATAATAAATGGCCGTATTACTCATTTTTATTCTCATGTTAGCATCACCGGGAAATTCACGACTCAAGTTGTTGTAATAAATGAAATAATAGTAATAAACATTATAGATACCGGTATATACATCTGCTAATAATAGCCTTGTTTTATTGTACGTGGCTCTTTGGTAGTAAAATACACCGTTTTTTTCCTTGACTAATGCCTCTTTATATTTTGTTAAATATGCCCTGTACTCTGGAGAAATATCTAAATTTTCTGCATCGTTTACAAGTTTAAATGAGTTTTCGTAATATTCAAGAGACACGGATAAAGCATCAGTATTGTTTGCCATAGTTTCTATGTAAGGCAACATACTATTCAGAAGCCTAATAGTATAATCTTCCCCGGCTGAGGGTATATCTATTTTACTCTCAAGAGGGGCTAATTTTTTCAAAAGTAGATCTTGATCTTTTTTTATAAAGTCATAATTTTTTCTGGCCCTTATAATTTCTTCTTCTGCTTTGGAGATAAGTATTTTGGCTTCCTCATCCTGGTATATCTTCTCTGGAATTATTTCCTCTTGTATGTTCTCTTTTGTACTATTTGTAGAATTTGTCTGGGTATTATTTGCAGAATTCGTTTGAATATTATTATTCTCAGTTCCACATCCAAGAGTTACAGTTAATATTCCAAACACCAATAACAGCCCTATTATTTTTTTGTTCATTTTTATCCCCGAATAATTATTGTTTTCCCCATATATAAGAATATGGAAAAAAATAGGGAAAATAGGGAAAAAATAAATTTTTCCATATCGAGATTATTCCTTCTGCCAGTTCCAGAATTTGCGCATCTGCCTGAATGAGATAAAGACGGGCCTCTCTCTGTCCTCTGTCGAAACTGGCAGCCAGATCCCCTTTGTCCTTTCCAATGGACATGCGCTACAAAGACCGGATTTTGAGTAATGATCATCGCCTGAATAGTTGCATCTGACGAGCGATTCGTTCATGGAAACAAATGATCTATTTAGGTATTTGCAATATATATCAAAATTGGGCCATCTTCTTGATTTCAGAATAACGTGCCTGTCCCAAGTTCTCAAATTTTCCACTTCTGCATATTCCGGGATTGTATTCTGAATTGAGATCTTGAAAAAGTTGTCAAGTCTTGTCTGCATGAAACAACTATACGGGCCAGATATACTAATTTTATCTGAGGAACGAATTATATTTTATAAAAAAAGAGATAGCATGATTATCCCATTCTAAAAATAGGGACAAATTCGGCAGATATCCTAAAAAGAATAATTAAAAAAGAAAAGAAATAAATTATTCTAAAATTCAGGACAGCTTTTCTCGTAACTGTTTTTGACCATCTTCATATTAAATTTTATGTAATTTTCTGTTGTGGCTATATTGGAATGTCCAAGAATATTTTTTAGGACATACAGATTTCCATTTCCTTGAGCTACCCATTCTGTTCCGAAAGTGTGGCGCATTTGGTAAGGTGTTATCCTTTTTATTCCTGCCTTCTTGCAGTATTTCTCAAGTAAATGCCTGTAACCGCTTCCTGTCAGTTTGGCAGACTCTCTCGAATAGAATAAATGGGGATCGTTGTCCCTCCTTCCTGAAAGATATCTGCGGACATGCATCAGGGCTTTCTTGTTGACCGGGACACATCTGTCAATATAGGCTTTGGTGTTTTTGATTTGCAGCTCCCCCTTATCAAGATCGAGATCCTCTCTCTTTGCATTTAGTATCTCTGATGGCCTTGCTCCGGTGTATAAATGAAGCATTATCAACGCCAAGTCCCTCTTACTGTCGATAACATCAAATAGCTTCCAGATATCCTCCAACTCAACTGGTTTCCTTCTGGCCTTGTCAACCTTTGGCTTCCTATATGTAAATTCCCACCCCTTCCATCCAAAAAAGTATTTTACTGCATAGTGCAGATTGTTCTTGTAAGTGCTTGTTGTGTCCTCCCTGTCAATTTGGAAAAAGTAAAACTCTTTTCCCTTGATTTCTGTCCATTCAAAGCAATCCTTGGGCAAACAACCAATTAAAACCTTTGTTGTTGAGGTTGCTAACTTCTTATTACCCCGTAAAAACCTTCTAAACTCCTCTTTTTCTAATTCCATGTTATTCCCTTCTTGTTTCTGGCTTTTAGAGGCGTAATTGAGTTAAAAGTCCTTTTGAGACTCAAGATCTATTCCCGCAGGGGTCCAGGGGTTCAAATCCCTTCCCCCGCACTTTTTTATAAAGTTAATGCGGTGCTGTTTTTCTTCTAATAACAAAACAACTAATATAGAAAACTTAAAATTAAAAAATAAAATTATTATTGTTCAGAATTTTTTTAGCTGAGATTATTATTGTCAAGGCCATTGCCTTAATGTAAGGATCACCGATGATACACATTTATTCCAAGAACTCCTTATTCTTTAGTTTTTTAAATAATCTCATTCAAATGAAGTGAAAAGTTTAAACTCCGTAAAATCTTACTGCTTTATGCAGTATAGCTTGTGCAAACACAAATAATAGTTGATTTAAAAAAGATAGTTTTACCAATCCCACATTTTTTAAACATGTGAAGGGGAAGGATTAGATCAGATGAGCAAAATTAGTGTGGCAAGCTCCATAGTTGTTCAATATCAAACATAAGCTATATATAATAAATTTAAAAATGCATTTTATGGGTGCGTATGAAGAACGATTGAGTAGTTTTCTAAAACAGAATAATAGTAGTGCAGAAATACTGACATTTGATACGTCATGCCATTCTGTCAAAGAAGCTGCAGATAATCTTAAAGTTGACCCCGCTAATTTAATTAAAAGTATATGTATGATCGATAGTAATGATTCTTTAATTGTTGCAATAGTTAGAGGTAATGATAGGGCCAGTTCAAAAAGAATATCGAAAGCTTTATCCCTCGAAAAACTAAGGGTGGCAACACCAGAAGAAATGCTCGAAAAAACAGGCTATCCTTGTGGTGGAACGCCTCCACTTGGGTATCAAGCCACTTTTTTGATAGATACTAAGGTAATGGAAAACAATGTTGTTTATGGCGGGGGAGGGTCAGAATTTTCCCTCGTTAGGATACAAACTAATGAATTAAAAAAATTGAATAATGCACAAATAATTAAAATTTCGAAATAGTATAACTGTAAAATTTATTTTAGATTTTTTTTATATGTAATACTAATCCAAAGAAATAAAAGCACGATAATTAGATATAAATTGGCGATTATAAATGCCTTTACTTCCAACAAATAAAACTGAGGACAAAAAATCCAAATCAATTTCGAAGTCTAATAATTTGAGTGATTTACATCTCAAGTTAAAATTTTTACCTTCAGCAAATACAGATGAAATCTCACAAGAATTTAGCCGAGCAAAGAACCTTCAATTTATTTTAATGATAATAATATTTGTTATAATATTATATATTCTTCATTTAAATAGACAAGGAATCTCGATCTTTTCCTATTTCAATAAATAAATTTCTATTACCAATAGTCGATTACTTAATCGTTAATAAGCTACTTTGTAATTTAAGTTATATTAAATAATTTATTATTAAATTAACACTTTAATTAATTGCTGGCTTTCATAGGGGCCATATTTCTTAGTTCAAATATCTTTATATTAAACTGTACGGAGTCGAGCTGCCTAAGATGGTGATTTTATGAAAAAAACTACAAGTGTAATAATATTAGGTATTTTTGTTGCATCAATTTTCATTGCAATAAATACTGCTTCAGCATCAAGAGTAGATGTTTATGCAGGAAAAAATACCTTAGATAATGGAAATAATTTAATCAATACTATACTAAGTGCTAAAAATGGCGATATTATTCGTGTCCATGCTGGAACATATAGTATTACGAAAAATATAACAATATCTTCTGAAAATATTAAAATAATTGGTGACGATCCATTTAAGACCATAATTGATGCGTCAGGTAACTCTGGGAACTTAATTACAACGACTAAAAACAATATAACTATTAAAAACTTTACAATTAAGAACTCTGCCAAAGATGCCCTTTCTTTAGGTAGTGATTCTACGGTATCTAATTGCATCATAACTGACAACAAAGGATATGCTATCTATGGGGACCTTAACATCACTATAGATTATTGTTACATTGAAAACAATGGGCTAGATGGAATTAAAATTAATAGAAATGGGAAAGTTAATAATGTAATTTCTATTAATAACATTGGGAACAATATCAGGGCAGGCGAATACTCTACAATTAAGAATTGCCTAACGACTGGATCAAAAACAAATGACGGGATATCAGTTGATAATCGATCTTCTATAATTAACTGCACATCATCAAAAAATTATGGAAACGGAATTAAATTCAAAGGTAAAGGGGAGATAATCAACTGTATTACTACAGATAACAAAATCTCTGGCATTAACGGGTCAAGTGAAGTGTCTGTTACTTACACCAATAGCTGGAATAACAAAAATAATTATTTGAAAGTAACTCAAGGCAAGGGATGCATCTCAAAAGATCCTAAATTTACATCTGGGAACTATTCATGGAACAATTGGATTAATGGAAAAAAGGTAGATTACTTCCTTTCAAAGGATAGCCCCTCTATAAACTCAGGATCTATTACTTCGGAAACATTAGAATTGCTAAATGGTTGGTCAACTACTATAGATGGCGTTTGTGACTCTAAGGTAGTTGATATGGGATTCCACTTTGCATCAAAATGTTGAATGTAAAATACATTAAAAAGGAAATATACTAATTTCATATTTTTTTATTTTTGAAGAGTCAATTAAGTTTTATTTCGTTTTTCATCAAATTTTGAGTAGTTTTTAGCTATAGATTTGCTTTCATCGTCTAATCTCTGCTTAACTTTTGAAGATCCTAATGCTCTTTTTTCAAATCAACTACATTGCCAATCGAAATTAAAATTGTCACAAGTAAAATACCAGGGAATGAAATTAAAGTAATTAATTATTCTTGGATTTTCTTGAATAGTTTTCACCTGAGTTTTTTTTGAATTATATTTTTATGCATATAAAATATAATAATATATTTATTATTTATTTATAAAATAATAGTAAAACATATATATCCTTAAAAACTTTTTTATATTGGTGAGACTAAAATGAAAAATATTGTTGAAACGGCTATTGCCGCTGGAAATTTAAAAACATTAGTTGATGCATTAAAAACTGCTGGATTACAAGATACCCTACGCGGCTCAGGACCTTTCACAGTTTTTGTACCACAAGATAGTGCATTTGCAGCCCTCCCAAAAGGCACGCTTGAGAGCTTA
>Ga0208939_1001717_pt1 | contig 16108 bp, 14 predicted proteins | sample AD_STIC12_MetaG_FD_184437 | JGI IMG/M metagenome (GOLD analysis project Ga0208939, IMG submission 184437) | Active sludge microbial communities of municipal wastewater-treating anaerobic digesters from USA - AD_STIC12_MetaG (SPAdes) (version 2) | ecosystem: Engineered > Bioreactor > Anaerobic >...
TGACTACTCCCCTTGCTTCCTCAGTACGACGAGCTTGCCCCGGGATCCGGGAACGGAGCCCTTGATGACGACGAGGTTCTCGTCGTCGCGCACATCCATCACCTCGAGGCCGCTTATGGTCACCTTCTCATCGCCCAGATGACCGGACATCTTCTTGCCTTTGAAGACCTCGCCGGGATCGGTATGCATGCCGATGGACCCGGTCTCTCTCTGGATCAGGGAGCCGTGCGAACCGGGCAGGCCGCCGAAGCCGTGCCTGCGCATGACGCCGGCATACCCCTTCCCTTTCGAGGTGCCGCTCACCTTGATGATCTCGCCTTTGGCGAACAGCTCGGAGGGCTTTATCTCCTGGCCTACATTGAGCGCGCTCACGTCGTCGCAGGGCACTTCCTTGATATGGTAGAAATAGCCTACTCCGGCCTTGGCCTGGTGCCCCTTCATGGGTTTGTTCACCCCTTTTTCCCTGCGGGGGCCGAATCCCAGCTGAACGGCGTCGTAGCCGTCGGTCTCCCTGGCCTTTTTCTGGATCACATAACAGGGGCCGGCCTGAATCAAGGTGACGGGAACGATCTCGCCCTTGTCGTTATAGATCTGGCTCATTCCGAGTTTTTTACCTAAAATCCCCTTAACCATTTTCAACTCCCTACGTCCCTTAGAGCTTAATCTCGACGTCCACGCCTGCAGAGAGGTCCAGCTTCATGAGCGAATCCACGGTCTGCTGGGTCGGGTCCAGAATATCAAGAAGCCGCTTGAATGTCCGGATCTCGAACTGATCCCTTGATTTCTTGTCAACATGAGGAGACCGCAGAACAGTATACTTCTCTATCTTGGTCGGTAGGGGGATGGGGCCTGCCACCCGCGCTCCGGTCCTGCGCGCCGCATCAACTATCTCCTGAACGGACTGATCTATCAATTTGTGGTCAAAGCCTTTCAATCGTATGCGAATTCTCTGGGTCTCCATCTTCCTTGCTCCTGTCTCCTGCCTACTCGATGATCTTGACGATGACGCCTGAGGCGACGGTTCTGCCGCCTTCTCTGATGGCGAACCTCAAACCCTCGTCCATGGCGATGGGCTGGATCAGCTTGACGTCCATGGTGATGTTGTCCCCGGGCATGACCATCTCCACACCCTCGGGCAGCTTGATGTCACCCGTCACGTCCGTCGTCCGAAAATAAAACTGCGGACGATACCCCGTGAAAAACGGCGTGTGACGACCTCCCTCCTCCTTCTTCAATACATACACCTCTGCCGAAAAATGCGTGTGCGGCGTGATCGACCCCGGATGCGCAACTACCTGACCACGCTCCACCTCGTCACGCTTCGTTCCACGCAGCAACACCCCAATGTTGTCTCCCGCTCGTCCCTCATCCAACGTCTTGCGGAACATCTCAACACCAGTGCACACCGTCTTGGTCGTCGGCCTGATGCCCACAATCTCTATCTCCTCACCCGTCTTGATCACCCCACGCTCTACCCGGCCCGTCACAACCGTACCACGACCGCTGATCGTGAATATGTCCTCTACCGGCATCAAAAACGGCTTGTCCACATCACGCGTGGGCTCGGGTATGTAACTGTCCACCGCATCCATCAACTCAAATATGCACTTCGCCTCAGGAGAATCAGGATCGTCACTCTCTAATGCCTTCAACGCACTGCCCTTGATGATCGGTATCTCATCTCCAGGAAAATCATACGCACTCAAAAGCTCCCGAAGCTCCAACTCCACCAGCTCCAACAGCTCAGGATCGTCCACCTGATCAACCTTGTTCATGAACACCACCATCGCAGGCACGTTCACCTGCTTGGCCAACAATATGTGCTCGCGCGTCTGCGGCATCGGACCGTCTGAAGCAGCAACCACCAGTATCGCTCCGTCCATCTGCGCAGCTCCCGTTATCATGTTCTTGATGTAGTCCGCATGTCCAGGACAGTCGATGTGCGCATAATGACGATTCGCCGTCTGATACTCAACATGCGCCGTGTTGATCGTTATTCCCCGCTCCTTCTCCTCAGGCGCCTTGTCTATCTGATCATACGCCACAAACTCCGATAACCCCTTCTTCGCCAAATGCTTCGTTATCGCTGCGGTCAACGTCGTCTTACCATGATCTATGTGGCCTATCGTCCCCACATTCACGTGCGGCTTCGTCCTCTTGAATGTCTCCTTAGCCATCGGCAGTCCCCCTTAATAGTTTTTTTCTCTGCACAAGCCCATAGATGGAGCCCACGCCCGGGATCGAACCGGGCACCTCTTCCTTACCAAGGAAGTGCTCTACCTACTGAGCTACGTGGGCACGTATCCTTACACAAGAGGGGTATTGGAGCGGGAAACGGGATTCGAACCCGCGACCCTCAGCTTGGAAGGCTGACGCTCTAGCCAACTGAGCTACTCCCGCATCAACAAGGAAGCGCAGTCTTTACGACTCACGTCTCCTGCGTCCCTCACATCTTCTGGTGGAGGGGGGAGGATTCGAACCTCCGAAGGCTGAGCCGGCAGATTTACAGTCTGCTCCCTTTGGCCGCTCGGGAACCCCTCCTACACTAATCTTGGAGCTGGAGATGGGACTCGAACCCGCAACCTGCTGATTACAAATCAGCTGCTCTACCGATTGAGCTACTCCAGCCCTGTTAGCGCACGAATAGCCTGCGCAGAAAGTGTGTGTATCTCAAGGATCACACAAAAGTCAAGGGTTAATATTGCTTGGGAAGAATTTCGCACATGCTTCATCGCAGGCCCGATTTTCGAGAATGAAGGAAACGTTCCCGCCTCATTCAGACGACCCATCTTCTGTTCCGATCTTTCGTACCCACACAGCCCACCTCCGCTCGAGAGGGTTTGTGCAGGATGGGTGCACTACATCATCCCCCGAGACGGTGTCAAGGGCAAATCAGCAGATGCGAAAACCCGCATGAAACGCGGGAAACCTCATTATTGACCCTCTTGATGCGCGTGTGCTAACAATGCCGCAATATGACAAATAAGATCGATCACGTCGCTATCATCATGGACGGAAACGGCCGGTGGGCGAAGGGCCGCGGGATGCCCCGGCTCAAGGGCCACGAGGCGGGCGCCAGGGCAGCCAGGAAGGCGGTGGAGGCCGCCAGGGAGCGGGGGATCGGATACCTCACGCTCTACGCCTTCTCGTCCGAGAACTGGCGGCGGCCGAAAGACGAAGTGGAAGGGCTCTTCACGCTCCTGGAAGGATTCATCGACCGGGAGATAGACCGTCTCGTTGAGAGCGGGGTCCGGCTCCACACCATCGGCGACCTCTCGAAGTTTCCTCCCGGCCTCAGCCGCAAGATCGCCCTCACCGCCCAGAAGACCGAGGGCAACAGCGGGCTGCACCTGACCGTCGCCCTGAACTACGGCGGCCGGAACGAGATCGTCCGGGCGGTCCGCCGCATCATGAAAGACGGCCTCCTCCCGGAGGCGATCGACGAAGACGTGCTGCCGCGCTATCTCGACACCTCGTTCATGCCCGACCCGGACCTCCTCATCCGGACGGGCGGAGAGCGGCGTATCAGCAACTATCTTCTGTGGCAGCTCGCCTATACCGAGATCTATTTTTCGGACATCCTGTGGCCTGACTTCGACGAGAGTGCCCTGGATGCGGCCATATCCTGGTTCTCGACCAGGCAGAGGCGATTCGGCATGACCCCCGAGCAGGTCGAAGGCGATCCGCTGCCATGATTCGCATCTTCGGCGCGCTCATCCTTCTGGTCATCTTTGCCGTCCCCGCAGTGCTCGGGCCGGCGTGGGCCTTTTTCATCGTCGTGCTCGCCGTCATTCCCGTCTGCCTGTACGAGTTCTACCGGGTGGGCCTCGAAAAGGACGCGCGGCCCCTGGGCGCGCTCGGTCTGGTGGGGTCCTTCCTATACCTCTATACTATATATATGTGCTCGCCGGCGGAATCGCTTCTCACCCTCTGCGGCATCGGCGCGGTCATTCTCATCGCCGGGCTGTATCTCTTCGAGAAAGGCAGGGCAACAGCCAGGCAGGTGAGCTTCGCCCTCTCCGGCCTCATCTATCCCCTGGGGCTCCTGAGCTTCTGGATTCTGGTCAGAAACGGCATCGACGGCCGGTTCTGGATGATCTTCGGGCTCCTGGCCACCTTCCTTGCGGACGTCGGAGCGTACTACGTTGGCAAGAATCTGGGCAGGCACCCGCTGGCGCCCCGCCTGAGTCCCAAGAAGACTGTGGAAGGTCTGTTCGGAGGCGTTGCGGCGAGCATTCTGGGAGCGAGCCTGTTCTTCTTCCTCTATCCCCGTTTCCTGCCGCTCGAGGCATCGTACCCTCTCTGGGTGATTCCGGTCCTTGCCGGGGCCATCAGCATCCTGGACCTCGCGGGAGACCTGAGCGCGTCCATGTACAAGAGAGACTTCCACGTCAAGGACATGGGCAGCCTGATCCCAGGCCACGGCGGCATGCTCGACCGCATGGACGGAGTCGTTCCGGTGGGGGTTTTCCTCTATTTCGTCATCAGGGTGCTGCAGTAAATGAAAACGATAGTCGTCCTCGGCTCTACCGGCTCGATCGGCCGATCCACCCTTGACGTCATCCGGCGCAGGCCCCGCGAATTCAAGGTCGCGGGCCTGTCGGCCTGCACAAATGCCCGGCTCCTCGAGCAGCAGGCGGACGAGTTCGGCGTCGATATCACTGCCCTGAGATCCCCTGCAGGCAGCGTTCCGGGCCAAAGGCGCGTCATCACGGGTGAAACGGCGGCCGCGGATATCGTCGCCATGACCAGGCCGGACATCGTGGTGAACGGCATATCCGGGGCGGCTGGATTCCTGCCTTCTCTGCAGGCCGTGCGGCAGGGATCTGTCCTGGCCCTGGCCAACAAGGAGTCCCTGGTCATCGGCGGCGCCTTCCTCACACAGGAGGCCCGAAGACACAGGGCGACCCTGATCCCTGTCGATTCCGAGCATTCGGCCGTCTTCCAGTGCCTTGCAGGCGAGAGGCCCGAAGAGGTCAGCCGGATCTTCCTCACCGCATCGGGAGGTCCTTTCCGTACCAGACCGAAAGAGACCTTTCCGGACATCACCCCGGAAGAGGCGCTGAGCCATCCCACCTGGTCCATGGGCAAGAGGATCACCATCGACTCGGCCACCATGATGAACAAAGGGCTGGAGATCATCGAGGCATACTGGCTCTTCGGCGTCGATCTGAGCAGGATCCAGGTGGTTGTGCATCCCCAGAGCATCGTCCACTCCATGGTGGAGTTTCGCGACATGAGCATCAAGGCCCAGCTGGGGGTTCCGGATATGCGCTCGGCAATCGCCTATGCGCTCTCCTGGCCCTCACGGATGGAGCTGGATCTGAAGCCCCTGGATCCGGCCGCCATGAAGAAGCTCGAATTTTTTCCGCCGGACGAAGACAAGTTCCCGGCGCTCGAGCTCGCCCGGGCTTCCATGGAACAGCCCCGCACGCTGCCCTGCGTCATGAACGCGGCGGACGAGACAGCGGTGGACGGCTTCCTGAAACGCCGAATTCGATTCGATGGGATCATCGATATCGTCCGGAAAACGATGGACAAGCTCGCCGGTTCACGGGTAAGCTCTCCCGAAGACCTGATCGAACTCGATCGCGAATCACGGAAAATTGCGGGGAATATGATACCATGACCACTCTTTTCGCTTTCATTATCGTCTTAGGCATTCTGATTTTCATCCATGAGCTCGGACACTTCCTCCTGGCAAAGGCAAACGGCGTCGGCGTCCTGAAGTTTTCGCTCGGCTTCGGGCCCGCCCTCGTGAGAAGGCGCATCGGCGAGACAGAGTACCGGATATCGGCCATTCCTCTCGGCGGGTATGTCAAGATGCTCGGAGAGGACCCTTCCCAGGAGGGAGACACATTCTCTCCCATCGATCCCTCCCGCTCGTTCGCGAAAAAGAGTCTGGGGGCCCGTGCCCTGATCGTGGCCGCAGGCCCGGTGTTCAACCTCCTGCTCGCTGTCGTGATTTATATCGTGATCGGCTGGACGGGAATCCCTACCGTCCCTCCGGTGGTGGGACAGGTGATGGAGAACACCCCCGCTGAGGCCGCAGGCCTGATGAAGGGAGACAGGATCGTTTCCATCCAGGGCAAAACGGTGGAGTCGTGGGAGGATATTTCGATAATCATACTGGAATACGCGCCTGGAGAGAACATTCAGTTCGTCATCGAGCGCGACGGCACCCAGTTTTCCCTCAATGCCTCTCCGGTGATGACCAAAGACAAGAACATCTTCGGCGAGGAGATCGAGCGCCCCATGATCGGCATCTCCCGCTCCGAAGAGATCATCATGAAGAGCCTGGGATTCTTCCCGGGCATCGGCTACGGCTTCACCCAGACATGGAACATCATCGAGCTGACCGGCATCGGGGTCTGGAAGATGATCGACGGCACGCTGGACTTGCGGGAGAGCCTCGGGGGGCCCATTCTCATCGCCCAGGTCTCCGGCGAGACCTTCAGGGCGGGCATGCTCCCCTTCTTTTCCATGATCGCGTTCGTGAGCATCAACCTCTTTCTCATCAACCTGCTCCCCATACCGGTTCTGGACGGAGGCCACATCCTGCTCTTCGGCATCGAGGCCGTCACGGGCAAACCCGTGGAGGGAAGGCCGCGGGAAATCGCACAGCAGATCGGGCTGTTTCTTCTGATCCTGCTCATGCTCCTGGCCTTTTATAACGATCTGGCTCGGATATTCCAGGGGAGCTAGCCGATGGTTGTCCTGGCCGTCGACACCTCCACGAACGTCTGCACAGCGGCTCTTATGAAAGACCGGGGCCCGGCCCACGAGATCAGCGTCGAGGTCCGGTCCGGACACAGCGGGAGACTGCTGCCGGTCATCGATACGCTCTTCGGGCTGAGTCCGTTTTCGAAAGAGGATGTAGGGCTCATCACGGTCGGAGTGGGCCCCGGCTCGTTCACGGGAATCAGAATCGCCATCGCCACGCAAGGGGCCTTTCTCTGGCCCTGGGATGCCCGCTGGTCGGGGCGAACACGCTCGACGCGCTGGCCTGGGGCGCCCTCCCCTCCGCCCTTCCGATCATGCCGGTGATCGACGCGAGAAAGTCCGAGGTGTTCTGCCGCCTCTATGCGCCTGACGGCAATCCGCTGACCTCGCCCATGAACCTCAGGCCCGGGAATCTGGGCGAGATCGTGAGCGATGAGACCCTCTTCATCGGCAACGGTGTGGAGCTCTATCGGGAAGTCCTGTCCCGCACCCTGGGCACGCGCTTTCAGGAAGGTCCGGAGCACCTGTGGCATCCAAGGGCGTCCGTGCTCGGCCGTATGGCCCTTCTCCATGTGTCCCGAGGGGAATATCGGCCCGCCCAGCCTCTGTACGTGCGGCCCTCGGATGCGGCGCTCGCTCTCGAGAGGATGAAGCCGGGAGAACAGCGATAAGATACCCCTTAAGCCGCGCTGTGCGGTACCTTCCGAACGAATGTGCGCCCTACTGCTTCGGTTTTCTCCATGCGCCTGCCAGCATCAGGAACCCGGAACCGAAGAGGATCAGCATGGCGGGCTCCGGTACCGGCTTTACGGGAGCGCAGGCAACCCTCCCCCACAGGCTGGTGCTGCTCCAGGAGTTTTCCGATGTCCGGAGTTCGCTGATGAGATTCGATGCATCGGGTCCGAAGCCGAGAAGCTCCAGAACATACAGCTTGCCGTTTACCATGAGCGTTTGCGCAGTAAACGAGGCGGGAAAATAGAGGAAGTCATCATTCTGGTTCCCGCTGTTGATGTTCGGCGTGTTGAGGATCGAAAAACTGAACCCGAAATTCGCTGCCGCCCTCTCCGGATCGGCAAATGTCATCACCAGGCGCATATCAACCCCGCTGATCGCTGTGCCTAAAAGCGTTGGGGCGTTCAAGCACCTGAGCTGCCCGAGCTCGAAGATATCTCCGACGCTGCAGACATAGGGAACATCCACGCCGGTGAAGCCCAGGCCGCTCTGATAGCCGCCCGCTCCGAAAAAAATCCGGCTCTCCGTCCCCGAGCCGTATGCGACAGAGGCGGTCGTATACCTCACCGTGGACAAATCACCGCCGGCAGGGTTGTACCAGCTGCCCGACACGCCTTCCAGTACCAGGGCATACGACGGGAAAACGAGGAACGACAGGAACAGCAGACCGCACCAGGACACTCTGAGAACAATTTTCATACCCGACCTCCATCATACAATCATGAACTGGAATGACCCTGCCTATGCAACTTGCAGACCACAGAAAAATGACGAAACGAATCGAGAAAATATCGGATGACCGGCCGGTCGCATGCACCCCGCTGTAAAATTTATCGACACTGGTGGAGGACAGGGAATCATCTGGAAAAAATAAGCCTCAGATATGATTCACACCAGCGGTCGGGATACACTGTAAAATACTCCGACGCCGCTGGAGACCCGGGCCGGTCCACGATCCGTGAGGCGCAGGGCGGCTACGCCTCATCCTTGCGGATGGTGACTCGGACGCGGGAGATGCGGTTGCCCCGCATGCGCTCTATCCTGAACTGCATGTCCTGCCAGGCCACCTTGTCGCCCTCCTCGGGTATGCGGTCCAGCAGCTCGTAGATCAGGCCCGAGAGCGTATCGTATTCCTCGGGGAACTCCCGGTCGATCGACCTGCCCAGATCGCGCAGACCGATGTTGCCGGTGATGATGAAGCTCCGCTCTCCCACCGGGATGACGTGGGCGAGGATGATGTCGTGCTCGTCGACGATGTCCCCCGTGATCTCCTCGATGATGTCTTCGAGCGTAATGCCCCCTTTCACGGTGCCGTACTCGTCCACGACGAATGCGATGTGCAGGCGCATCTGCTGAAAGTCGATGAGCTGCTTGAGAATGGGCTTGGTTTCGGGGATGAAATAGGCCTCGCGGAGCGAGTCTCTGATACGGAAGTCTTCCGGGCTGTCAACGTAGCGCCACAGATCGCGGATATGGAGATACCCGATGATGTTGTCGCGCTCACCCTCGTACACCGGGTATCTGCTGTAGTTCTTGGAGGCGATGGTCTTCCTGATGTCCTCGAACGAACTCTCCACCGGGATGAACTCCATGTCGGACAGCGGAATCATGATCTTCTTGACCGGCACGGTGTCCATGTCCATGACCGCCACCAGCATCTTGGCCTTGGGCTCCTGGATAAAGCCCTCCTTGTGCCCCATGGTGATGACCGACTCCACGTCTTCTTCCGTGAGCCGGTCGGCGCCTTCCTGCTTGAAGTGGAACAGGGAGAGCAGCGCCCGCGAGGCCAGGCTCAAGAGGCGCGCGAGAGGGGCGAGCACCTTGATGAGAAGGCTTATGGGGTAGGCCACGATCATGGCGATCGTATCCGCCCGGTAGGCGGCGATGGTCTTAGGCGTGATCTCGGAGAAGATGAGCAGGATCACGGTCATGGCCAGAGAGGCAAACAGGATTCCCTCGTCGCCGAAGATGGACAGGAACAGCGCCGTGGCGATGGCCGACCCCAGGATGTTGACGAAGTTGTTGCCGAGCAGGATCACGCTGATGAGGTTGTCCGGTTTTTCCAGGATGGTCTCCACCCTCCTCGCCTCCCGATTTCCTTTCTCGGAGAGGCTCCTGATCCGGAACCGGTTGGCCCGCATGAACGCGGTTTCGCTGCCGGAGAAAAACGCCGAGAGGATGATGATCACCACCAGGATAACCACATAGGTGATCTCTCTGGTACCGAATGACATTATCTTGCCGTCCTTTTCTTCTTCTGCACGTTCTCATTCCTCGAAGAGCAGCAGCTGCTGCGTTCTCGTCTTTCTCGCCTCCTCGCGGACGGCGCAGCACTCGGGGGGAATCCTCGAAATGAACGGAGAGGGACTGCCGTTTGCGCTCACGAGATACAGAAGATCCACGGCCCTGGTCATTGCAACATAAAACAGGTTGCTCTCCTCATCCTCGGGACACCCATGGAGGGGGAACACGTCCCGGGAGAGGTCCGGTATGAAGACGCACTTGAACTCCAGGCCCTTGGCCGCGTGCGCCGTGATGACGCGCACCTTCTCCTGCGCGAGCGCGCCCTGGTCGTGGCTCAGTCTCAGGAACCGTATGAACCCGTCCGCGTCGTCTCCGAAGGTGCGGGCGTATTGATAGAACACGTGGTCATCCGGAAGGTCCGGAAGCCTGAACAGGCCGGACGCCTCCAGAGAGCGCACCCGCTCGAGGACCGGTCCGCCCGGAGACGTGAGCAGGGCCTCGGCGCGCATCAGCTTCAGGGCTTCCGGCGACCCCGCGGGCACGGCATCGTCCTGTGCGTGCGCGGCGACCCCCCTGACCAGGGGCTGCCAGCCCTTGAGCTCCAGCAGGGCCAGGCGCTGCCTGACGCCGTTCAGCGACGCGAGGGGCCTGGCGTAGGCGGTGTCGAACGGGATCGACGCCTTCGACAGTGCCTCCATGATCGGCTGCGCCTGATGCCGGGTACGTACGATGACCGCCATGTCGCTCAGAGAGTATTCGGCCTGCGCCCTGTCTACAGCCCGGCTGGAGAGGCCTCCGGCGAGCGACTCGATCTCGCGGGCGATGAACTCGGGCCCGGCGTGCGTCCTGACCACCCTGATCGGCTCGCCCCTGCGGGGGCTCACCACCGCGCGGCGGCCGATGAATGCATTTGACCCCTCCGCGATGCGGGCGTGAAGCCGGTAGGTCTCTGTCAGATCGAACGAGCGGGCGTGAGGGTGATCGCGGAGGAAATCGTCGAAGCTCGCGGGGCTGCTGCCCCGGAAGCCGTAGATGGCCTGGCTCGGGTCGCCGATGACCATCAGGCTCTCCGCCCGGGCGGCAAGCGCCTTGAGAAATTCATACTGCAGGGGGTTGATGTCCTGGAACTCGTCCACCATCACGTGATCCCAGGCCGGCACATACCTTCCCGACAAGATGAGCCCGAGCGCCTCTTCGATCATGCCCTCGTAAGTGTAATATCCCTCGGCCTGAAGGGCTTCGACCAGAAAGGCCTGCTCGCCCCCCAGGGGCCGCCGCGTGCTGAGGCTCAGGAGCAGGTCCTGGACGAACGGCCCGTCGCCCAGCCCCCACCGCGACGCCGTCTCGGACAGCATGTCTTCGTCCGCGATGTGGAAATCGCGCCCGCAGTCGCGCAGAATCCGTGCTGCCAGGGCGTGGAAGGTGAGCACGTCGGGTCCCGCCCCGTCCAGCCTGCCGCTGATCTCCTGTGCGGCCTTGACCGTGAACGTGACGGCGAGAATCGAGGCCTGCCCGGCCTGAAGCAGCGTCCGGATCCGCTCCACCAGGGTCCTGGTCTTCCCCGTTCCCGGGCCTGCCCTGACCACGAGCACTCCCTCGCGGCACGCGGCTATGTCTTTCTGGACCGGCCCCAGCCGGAGCCCGGCTGCAGGTGGATCGCTCTTGCGACTGGAGGATGCCGCCGCCTTCGCGCGTTTTTTCGGACGGGCCAGCGGCTTGCCGAAAAGATCGGCGGAGAACAGCAGGTCGTCCTCATGCTCTCCGAACACGCGCACGCGCCCGAACCTGCCGTCATACCCCGGCTCCTTGAAGACCTCTCCCGCGCGCATGCGGGTGAGAGCCAGGGCCAGGACATCGCCCGCCGCGGCCCGGACCTCCGCGAGGTCCGCATCCATGAGCAGGGGCAGCTCGCCTCCCAGCCGGGAAATGAGGCGGCGATGAGCGTCTTTCACCCGGTTGGAGGCGCTTCCGGTCTGCATGATCTCGCCCAGGATCTCGGCCAGAGGGATCAGCGAGTAAAAAGGCCGGGCGGTCGGCGGCTGAGAGCCGTCACGCCTGTCCGAGAGCTCCTCCACCCGGTTCAGCACCCCCACCGTTACCTTTCTGCCGCACACCGGGCAGACGCCGCCCAGGGCGGCCGTCTCTTCCGGGCTGAGCACTACGTTGCAGTCCCGGTGGCCGTCCAGGTGGTACTTGCCCTCTTCCGGGAAAAACTCCACGGTGCCGATGAGCCCCTCCCCCTCCTTGAGCGCCCGGAGCATGGCGAAGTAGTCGAGATCGGTCTCGAAGATCGTGGCCTCCCTGCCGAGCTTTTCTGCGGAGTGGGCGTCCGAGTTCGACACCAGGTGGTATCCGTCCAGGCTCCTGACCGACCGGTTCATGGGAGGGTCGGAGGAGAGGCCCGTCTCCACGGCGAAGATGTGAGGGGCCAGGTCGCCGTAGCACTCGGCGATGGTATCGAACCCGGACTTGGACCCCAGGGCCGAGAACCAGGGCGTCCAGATGTGTGCCGGGATCAGATATGCGTGCTCGCCCGCCTCGAGCACGATCTCGAGCAGGTCGCGCGAGGTGATGCCGAGGATGGGCCTGCCGTCGGAGAGGATGTTGCCCACCCGGGCGAGCGAAGCGCCGATCCTGCGGGCGCATGGAAGGTCCGGGGCCGCGATGAGATGGTGGACCTTGCGCACCTTGTCGCCCTGCTTGTAGATGGTGCTGATCTCGCCCGTGAGCATGAACCGCACCCCTTCATCCGCCTCTCTCAGCCGGAAGAGCCCGGGCTCTGCCTCCTCGAGCTCGTCCTCGATCTCGCCCAGCCATGCCGGGTGGGTGAAGTCGCCGGTGCCCAGGACCGTAATGCCCTTCTCCCGCGCCCCCCGCGCAAGCGAATGGAGGTTCAGGCTTTTGCTCGTGGCACGTGAGAACCGGGAGTGGATGTGGAGGTCGGCAAAAAATTTCATTGCCTTGGGATCCCGGAGAATGGCTTTTCCTTCATGGGAAAATATGATGTATTGTCCTTCACTGCTCGTTCTGCTATTACGACCGACATGAATGTGTTTTATCGATTCATAACATGTATCATCGTGGTGTCAACAATAGTAGCATGCTCGCCCGAGAATAACAAGAAGCAGATTCCGGCTGTTAAGGCTTCGGGCGGTGCCAGTCCCGTTTCGGGCGACGTTCTGGTTGAGTCGTCAATCGGCGACGCGTCGAATCTCATCCCCATGCTCGCATCGGACCAGACATCGCACGAGGTGGCGGGCTTTGTCTACAACGGCCTCGTGAAATACGACAAGGAATACAACATCGTGCCCGACCTGGCCGAGTCGTGGGACATCGAGGGCGAAGGCCGCCTGCTGCGCTTTCACCTGCGCAGAGACGTCTTGTGGCACGACGGCGAGAAGTTCGACGCGCACGACGTGATGTTCACCTACAAGACCATCATCGATCCCAATACGCCCACCGCCTATGCCGAGAAGTACAAGCTGGTGAAGGAGGCCAGGCTCATCGACGACTACACGATCGAGTTCACCTACGACAAGCCTCTGGCGCCGGCCCTGATCAGCTGGGGTGCGCTGCAGATGCTGCCCGAGCACCTGCTCGAGGGAAAGGACATCTCCACCTCCGCCCTCACGCGCAGGCCCGTGGGCACCGGACCCTTCAGATTCAAGACCTGGGAGACCGGCTCGAGGATCGTGCTGGAGCGCAACGAGCGCTACTTCGACGGCGCCCCGTATCTGCTGGGCATTCTCTACCGCATCATCCCGGACCAGAACACCCAGTTCATGGAGCTCAAGGCCGGCAACATCGACATCATGGGGCTCTCGCCGCTGCAGTATCTCAGGCAGACGGACACGCCGGACTTTCAGGGCCGATACACAAAATACAAATACCTGGCCGACGGCTACACCTTCCTGGGCTTCAACCTCACGCGGCCGCCGTTCGACGACGTGAGGGTGAGGCGGGCGATCGCGCACGTGATCGACAAGGAAGAGATCATCAAGGGCGTGCTCATGGGCCTGGGAGAGATCGCCACCGGGCCGTACAAACCCGGCACCCGGTGGTACAACCCGGATGTCCCGCGCTACCCCTTCAGCCCGCAGAAGGCGCTCGGCCTGCTGAAGGAGGCCGGCTACGAAGACGCGAACGGCGACGGTATCGTGGACAAGGACGGCAGGCCGTTTTCGTTCACCATCGTCACCAATCAGGGCAACCCCCTGCGGGAGAAGACCGCCCAGATCATCCAGGAGCGGCTCAAGACCGTGGGCATTCAGGCCAAGATCCGCGTGATCGAGTGGACGGTGTTTCTCAAGGAGTATGTGGACAAGGGCAACTTCGACGCCGTGATTCTGGGCTGGAACATCCTCCAGGACCCGGACATCCACAACGTGTGGCACTCGGACAACGCGAAGAAGGGCGGGCTCAACTTCGTGATGTACAGAAACGCCGAGGTGGACGGGCTCCTGGTGCAGGGCAGGCACACCTTCGACGAGCAGGAGCGCAAACAGTGCTACTTCCGCATCCAGGAGATCCTGGCCGAGGAGCAGCCCTATGTGTTTCTCTACGTGCCCTACAGCCTGCCCGTGGTGAGCTCGCGGATCCGGGGCATCGAGCCCGCACCCGCCGGCATCACCCACAACCTGGAAAAGTGGTATGTGCCGAAAGAGCTGCAGAGATATACGATAGTGCCATAAGGAAACCATGCTGAAATATCTGCTCAAGAGACTCGCTGTTCTCATACCGACCTTCATCGGGATCACCGTCGTGTGCTTCCTGGTGATCCACCTTGCGCCGGGCGAGCCCACGAGCATGCAGGCCGAGCTCAACCCGAACATCACGCCCGAGGCCATCGAGCAGCTCAAGCGCCACTACGGCCTGGACAAGCCCCTGCCCGTGCAGTACCTGGTGTGGATGAAGAACCTCGCCAGGCTGGACTTCGGCCGGTCGATCTCGTCGGACGCCAGGCCCGTGTGGGACAAGATAAAAGAGCGCCTGCCCGTGACCATCTCCATCAACGTGGCATCCATGGTGATCATCTTTCTCGTAGCCATCCCCCTGGGCGTGGTGTCCGCGGTGCGGCGCGGCTCGGTGCTGGACCGGTCGATCACGGTGTTCGTGTTCGTCGGCTTCTCGATCCCGGGGTTCTGGCTCGCGCTCATCTGCATGGACTTTCTCGGGGTGAGGCTGGGGTGGCTCCCCATCTCCGGTCTGCACTCCCAGGGGTATCAATACATGGGCTTTCTCGAGCGGACCTGGGACCTCGTGAGGCACCTGGCCCTGCCCGTGGTCATCTCGGCCTTCGGGGCGCTCGCGGGTCTGAGCCGCTACATGCGCTCGAGCATGCTCGAGATCATCCGGCAGGACTACATCTTGACGGCCCGGGCAAAGGGCCTGCCCGAGCGGACCGTGATCTACAAGCACGCCATGCGCAACGCCCTGCTGCCGGTGATCACGATCCTGGGGCTCTCCATCCCCGGGCTCATCGGCGGCAGCGTGATCTTCGAGAGCATCTTCTCCATACCCGGGCTGGGCAAGCTCTTTTATGACGGCATCATGATGCGCGACTACAACCTCATCATGGGAAGCCTCACCATCGGCGCGGTGCTCACGCTGCTGGGCAACCTCATCGCGGACATCGCCTACAGCGTAGCCGACCCCAGGATACGGACGGGCTGAGCATGGGATTCTGGTCGCGCTTCTTCAGAGACAGGCTGGCAGTGGCAGGGCTCGTGATCGTGCTCTCGTTTTTCGCGCTCTCGATCCTCACGCCCGTGATCGCGCCCTACGACCCGAGCGCCATCGACGTGGACAGCATCCTCATGCCGCCGTCCGCCCGGCACCTCTTCGGCACGGACGACCTGGGCAGAGACGTGTTCACCCGCATGCTCTACGGCGCGGGCATCTCGCTCAAGGTGGGATTCGTGGCCGTGGGCATCGCCACGATCATCGGCGTGCTGCTGGGGTCGATCGCGGGCTATTACGGCGGCGTGATCGACCTGATCATCATGCGCTTCGTGGACATCATGCTCTGCTTTCCGTCGTTCTTCCTGATCCTGGCCGTGATCGCATTCCTGGAGCCCAGCATCTTCAACATCATGGCTGTGATCGGGCTCACCTCGTGGATGGGCATCACGAGGCTCGTGCGCGCGGAGTTTCTGAGCCTGAAAGAGCGCGACTTCGTGCTCGCCGCCAAGACCATGGGCGCGAAGAGCCCGCGCATCATCTTCCTGCACATCCTGCCCAACGCCATGGCGCCCGTGCTGGTGGCCGCCACCTTAGGGATCGCGTCGGCCGTGCTGGTGGAGTCGGCGCTCTCGTTCCTGGGCATCGGGGTGCAGCCGCCCACGCCCAGCTGGGGCAACATCCTCACGCTCGGCCAGAGCACGCTCGGCGTTGCGTGGTGGCTCTCGCT
>Ga0208939_1001728_pt1 | contig 16052 bp, 11 predicted proteins | sample AD_STIC12_MetaG_FD_184437 | JGI IMG/M metagenome (GOLD analysis project Ga0208939, IMG submission 184437) | Active sludge microbial communities of municipal wastewater-treating anaerobic digesters from USA - AD_STIC12_MetaG (SPAdes) (version 2) | ecosystem: Engineered > Bioreactor > Anaerobic >...
TGGTTTGTTTCAGTGTGTTCAGTTGTACCGTTGCCCACACGAAACACCCTCGGCTGTGGCACACTCAACGGGGGTCAAGTTGTGCCAGCCCCGAAAACAGAAACGCCACCCGCTCAAGGTGGCGTCGCTCGGATCGTCGGATTGTGAATCAGTTAAGGCAGGGCCAGCGCCTCGAATTTATCTCGCAATCGGCGCATGAGGTAGGCGCGGCGGTTAGCAGGGGCCTTCCGTGAGGGCGGGATGCCTGCGGTGAGTGCGGGCACAGTCAGGAGGTCGGTGTCGGATTCACGAAGAATCCGCTCTGCGCAATTCCACCATTGCGCCAGGGTCGTCTTGTTCAGTCCGGGCAGGGCGCGTGCTGCTCGAACAAGTTTGCTCGGTTCGTAGTCCGGTCTTCGGAGTCGCGCGATGTGCTCCAACAGGGTCAGTGCGATTAGGTGAAGCGGGTCGGGTGTCCACTTGGAAAACTTGTCGATTTGCAGTCCGGTCCCTTCGCCAAGCTCAATGCGCTTTACAAGCCATTCTGCGTCGTCGCGCAGGTGGGGATGGGTGGATGTCATTACGGGCCAGCAGAATTTCATGCGCGCCACGGGGCGGATCGCCTCGGGCTTCGTCTTGGCGATGCGATTCAACAGCCCAACGCTCAAAAACGCGATTTCAGCCAGCAGTGCGGCAGCGTGGACGTTGCTCGGGGCGATGCCGGCGAGGGCCTTGATTGCGCCATGTGCCGTCATTGAGATTATCATGCGCGCGCTCGGGCTCACTTCGGCGCGGGTCTCAAGTGGGATGTGGTGCTTTGTTTGGTATCGTGTCCACTCGTCAATCGCCTCGTCTTCCCGCGCCTGGGTCCACTGGTGGATTGCCTTGCGCTGCTCACGCGGTCTTTCGGGAAGGGACGGAATTCCTAGGTCGAACGGTGGCAGTTCGTATCGTGGGGGAGGTCGCAGGGTGCGCTTGGGGCGCGTTGCTCGTGCCTTCATGCGAGAATGTCAGGGAGTTGGGCCACGGCGGCGCGGCGCGTAGCTGGGGCCAGGTGGGTGTACAGGCGGTTCACGTCGGCGCTTTCGTGCCCGGCCAGGTCGCGGGCGACTGAATCAGTCGCACCGGCATCTTTGAGCCAGGATACAAACGTGTGCCTCAAGCTGTGAAAGCTTAGCTCCTCGGCCTTGTGTTTAACGCCTCGATGCCCGGTTCCGGTCTCCCGGTTCTTCCGGGCCTCGGCCAGTCCAGCCTTCACCAGAATTGCCCGAAACTGTTTCGAGAGAAGTCCGTTGAAATAGTTGCGCTCGTAACATTCTGCCGCGCGCGGGAACAGGTAGGCGTGCGGATCGTCTGGTGTGGGCAGGGATTCGAGGTGTCGATGCAGCGGCGGGGCGAGGGGTATTTCCATTGCCCGACCAGTCTTCCGGGCGGTGAATTTGATAACCTTGTTCAGCAAATCGGTGTCGCCCCATCGGAGTTTCGCCACGTCGCCCAAACGCGCGCCTGTGTAGAGTCCGACCATAATCATGCCGCGCCATTCATCGTCGGCGGCATCTACAACGCGCCGGAGTTCTGCGGGGCTGAATGGGCGTCGCGTGTCGTTGGGGCGCGTTTTTAGGATCGTCACCTTAGTTGCCTCATTCTCGCTCACCAGCCCGTCACGGCGTGCGGAATTCAGGGCGGCGCGGACAACTTTGATTCCGAAATTGACCGTCGAGGACGTGACTTTGCCGGCGATGGCGTCGCGCCAGTCGGCGATGTCCCGGCTCCGCAGGTGGGCGAGGTCAACCTGGGCGCGGTCGCCAAGGTGATCGAGAAAACTCTGAATCGCCACGGCGTAGCGGTCGCGAGTCTTCTCTCCGGTCTCAACCGACTTGCGGTCGAGCCAGTCGCGCATGAAGTCGGCCACGGAAGAGGATGGGAGGGCCTCGCGATTGCTGGTCTCGTAAATCTCGGCAATCGTTCGGCGTGCTGCGGCCTCGGTCAGTCGGCCTGACCGGGCCTCGATGGCGAGGACCTCGAATCTGCCGGCAATGAGTTCGGCAAGTCGGCGAGCATCCCGCTTGTTCAGTCTGGCGGCGGTGCCCGTGGGCATCTTTGGGCGGACTTCGGCCTCGAGGAGGCTTGCGATGTCCTGGAGCAATCTGGGCATCTGCCGGGGTGTTGCGCCGTCGATGGGGACCTTCGTTGAACGCTGCACTTGTCCGCCGTCGGGTCCGGTGAAACAAGCAATCCAGAATCGGGAGTTGGGTTTTCGACGTAGGCTTGACATATTTGTGACAATACTAAATGACAATGGTTCCCGGTGTCAAGCGTGTTTGAATGTGTCATTTTACTGAGGAAAATCGCATTTTTGGTTCCGTGCTTTGAATCGTGAGTTCAAATCTCACCGTCCCGACCATCCTCCAAATCAGGGAGTTCCACGTTTGATCAGGCCCATTTCTGTTCTGGACAGTGGCGCGATTATTGCTACTTTCCGCGCTGGGGCCGGCTTCAACCTCGCTTTTGTTGACAAGGCCGAAACTTCCAACAACGGGCACGCGCACGGGCTAAGCGCGACTGCTTGGTGAGCGGGGTGGTCAAGCTGCCCCTTTTTTTTTACCGTTTTTTCTCTGGAGATAATCACACGGATCGAACACCGTCCCCCAAAGTCGTCAACACATGAATCCAGTTCCTCTCCTTCGCGGCCTTGCCGTTTGCGGCAAAGCAAAGCAACTGTGTCTGGTCCGCGTCATGGCTCTGGCGCTCGCCGGCCTGGTCTTGCCCGCCGCACTTGCACAGACGCCAACAGTCACGCCCAATCTCAGCACTTACCACGCGGATGAACCGATTACGATCACCTTCGCGAACGGCCCGGGCAACCCGCACGATTGGATCGGCCTCTACCCCGACGGTGTCGAGCCGGGCGGACCGCCCGCGGCGGCCTGGCTTTATGTCGGCGGCGCGAAGACGGCCGGCCTTGGTCTGACCGACGGGAGCGTCACGTTCGCTGAAGGGCTCAGTCTGCCTGGCCTATGGAAGGTCTGCCTGCTGCTCGACGACGGTTACGACATCCTCGCCCAGGCGACCTTTGTCGTCTCGGCGTCCACCGCTCTGCCCAATGTGATCGCCGTCACACCCGCAGACAATGCGGTCGATGTCGCCCCCATGCCGCTCTACAGCGCCAGGCTGAGCCACGGGTCGACCCAAGTGGACCCGGGCAGTATCAAGCTGGCGTTGGACGGCGTGAGCGTGACCGCGCAGGTCACAACTGAGGGCGACTTCGTGGCGGTTATGTATCGGAGCGCCACTCTACTCGACGCGGGCTCGAAGCATATCTTCACGCTCAGCTTCAGCGACAATGCAACACCCCCCAACCAGTTGACTCACGAAGTCAGATTCACCGTGGTCAATTACATCGCGATCCAACTGCCGCCTCCGCTCTTTTTCGAGGACTTCGACGCCTCTCCCGAGGGCCAACTGCCGGCGGGATGGTCGGAACTCAACTACACGGATGTGTACACGCCGGACCTGGATCCGACGAATCTCGATTCGGCCTTCTACGCCGGCTGGAATGTGGTCAACGTGGATCGCTTCACGGGCGAATTCGTCGCCTATAGCAATCCGGACGGCCCCCAGGCGTATCGCAAGGATTACAGGCGTGTGTTGACAGAGAATCCTCGCAATGTCGTCAATGGCGCGCTGGTCAGCCCGCTGGCAACAGGTCGCATGCTCTTCGCCAACTCCGGCTACCGCCAGGGCCGCAGCCAGGTCCAGTTCCTCGACTCGCCCGACTTCAACCTGACCGGGAAGACGGGCGTTCACCTCTGCTTTCACAGTCTCTGGGAACAAAACCAGGACAGCATCGCGGCTGTCGAGTTCTCGATCGACCGCGGCGCCAACTGGCTGCCTGTCGCCTATTTCCTGGACGGCCAGGATCTCATCCGCGATGCCCAGGGTGCAATCGATGCCGAGGCCACATTCAACACGCCGCACAGCGACATCGCGGTGTACAACGACCCCGACGACGGTCTCGACAAAGGCGGCTTCTATGGGGCCTTCATCGCCGCCCCGATTACGCCGGCCCTCGCCCCCTTCATCCAGGCCCGCGTGAACGACGACCCGCGCGAATCCAAACGCGTCGAGCTGTTCCGCCTCCCGCAGGCCGACAACCAGGCGGCCGTCCGGTTCCGCTTCGCCCATGCAGGCTCGGACAGTTGGTATTGGGGCATCGACAACTTCGGCCTCTACAGCATCGAGCAGGTCGATCCGCCCACGATCACCACGCAACCCCAGGACCAGGCCGCCTTTGCCGGCGACGCCGTGTCCTTCACCGCAGCCGCCGGCGGCATCGGCCCCTTCACTTACCAGTGGCTGTTCAACGGCCAGCCGATCGAGGGTGCCGCGGCGCCGACCCTGGGCATCGAGCGCGCTCGAGCGTCGGATGCCGGGACGTACCGCGTGCGCGTCACCAACATCGGCGGCACCACCGAAAGCCGGGCCGCCGCCCTGGTTGTCAATCCCCTGCCGGACATCGTCGCCGGTGTCTGGAACTTCGGCCCCGAGGGACTCGAACGCGCCAGCGGCGTCGGAACACTCGAATATGCGGATGGCGACGGCACCTCGACTCTCACCACCTTCGAGCAAGGACCTCCGCCCATCGCCGACACGGAGGGGACGTTCATGCGTGTGCCGGCCTTCTACGACAGCGCCAACGGCTACAATCTCACCATGCCGACTCGACCCGTCCCGACCGAAGGCTACATCAACCGCTATTCCATGGCCTGGGACATCCTCCTCCCCTGGGACGTGAACTGGATGCCCTTCTTCAATTCCTCTCCTGACAACAGGAATGACGCCGATTTCTACGTCAACAATGCCGGCGCCCTCGGCATCGGCGCCCTTGGATACTCCGCGGAGGGCGTGGTCCAGCCGGACACATGGCATCGCGTCGTGTTCGCCGCCAACCTCGTCGCGGGCCGCGTCACCATCTACATCGACGGCTCGCCCGTCCACGCCCGCACTGGCGCGTCGCTGGCCAACGGACGATTCGCCCTCTATTCGGGCCTCGACGAGGGTCCGGATGTTCGGCTGTTCAACGAGGGTGACTCGAATGGCGATTACACACACGAAGTCCTGGTGAGCAGCTTCGCCTTCATCTCGCGCGAATTGACACCCGCGGAAGTCGCCGCCATGGGGGGTCCCACGGCAGCCGGCATCACCTTGCCCCAGCCTGTCACACCCATCACCCTCGGCCCCGCCACCCTCGCCGACGCCACAATCACGTTCTCATGGACAGGCGGCAACGGCCCGTTCCAAGTCCAAAAGAAGGCGTCGCTGTCGGCTCCCTCCTGGGACAACGTAGGCGACCCCACCACGGCACGCGTCGCAACCGACGCGACAACCGGCCCGGCGGGGTTCTACCGCGTCATCGAGCCCTAGCCCGCATATTTCACATCCCGATGGTGCAAAGGGCACTCAGACTTCGCAAGAGGACTGCTATGCGGGCTGCAAAGCGCCTCAGACCAAATCCTGTCCATGCACCATGAATGATCATTGCGGACCCGCTGCCGGCAACCGACTTTACCTCGTCGTCATCTGCCTCGTCGCGGCCCTCGGCGGACTCTTGTTCGGCTTCGACACCGCGGTGATCTCGGGGACGGTCGGTTTCTTTCAGGCGGAATTCAGTCTCTCGGCTGCCCTCAAGGGCTGGGTGGCGAGCAGCGCGCTGGTCGGCTGCTTCTTCGGCGCGCTCGCAGCGGGCGCGCTCAGCGACCGTTTCGGACGCAAGCGCGTGATGTTACTGTCCGCCGTCTTCTTCACCGTGTCGGCCGCGTGGTGCGGATTGAGCGGGACCGCGGTGCAGCTTGTGTTGGCGCGGTTGGTGGGAGGACTCGGGATTGGCATCGCCTCGCTGATCTCGCCTCTCTACATCGCCGAGGTCTCTCCGCCCCAGATTCGTGGTCGGCTCGTCGCCCTTCAGCAACTGGCGATCGTGCTCGGCATCCTCGGCGCGTTCTCCAGCAACAGCCTGATCCTTCACACGGAACTGTCCGACGCCGCCAAATGGCGCTGGATGCTCGCCGTGGGCGCGTTCCCCGCCCTGGCGTTCCTGATTCTGATCGTGCCCGTGCCGGAAAGCCCGCGCTGGCTGTGCAAACAGGGGCTCGAGGACGCGGCGCGCGCCGTGCTTGCCCGTGTGGCTGGATCGACCGCGGCCGAGATGGAACTTGGGCAGATTCGCGAAGCGCTCGCGCTCGAAGGCGGTTCGTTTTCCGATCTCTTCAAACCGGGCCTGCGCCGCGCCCTGGCCGTCGGCGTCACGCTCGCCGTGCTCACCCAGGTCACGGGAATCAACGCGATCATGTATTATGCGCCCGAGATCTTCAAACAGGCGGGTGCGGCCGCGGCCGCGGCCTACAACGACACGGTCTGGATTGGCCTGACCAACCTGGTCTTCACCTTGATCTCGATGGCGGTCGTGGACCGTTTGGGACGGAAGCCGCTTCTGCTGATCGGGGCTTCCTGCATGGGACTGGCTTTGGCGGGCGTCGGCTATGCATTCCACACAGGCGCGACCGGACACGCGTTGCTCTTGGGCGTGCTGGTCTACGTCGGCAGTTTCGCCGTCTCGATGGGCGTGGTGGGCTGGGTTGTCATTTCAGAAATCTACCCCACGCGCACTCGAGGCCGTGCCATGGCCGTGGCCACCAGCGCGGTCTGGGCCGCCTGCTACCTCGTTTCCCAGACCTTCCCCATCCTGGTCGAACGTATCGGCAGCGCCGCGACCTTCTGGACCTACGGTGCTATGTGCGCAGTCGCGATCGTCTTCGTCGCGCGATTTGTGCCCGAAACCAAAGGCCGCAGCCTCGAGGAAATCGAACGCTCGTGGTGAGCGCAATTCCCCTCGCAATCTATTGGGCAGGGCCGGTCCCGTTCGTGTGAATCACCGGCGCAGGCTGCGCCTGCCCGCGCGTGGCGCGTCCGAACAACCTCCCCTCGACATCGAACCAGAGACGGTCCAGGCAGAGAAAGCGATTCCACTCGACGCGGTCATTCGCCTTTTGATGGTACAGATGCCACCACTGGCCTGCGTCATCCTGGATCGCGCAGCCGTGCCCGGGGCCAAATAGACCTTCCGAACGTTGGACAATCGGGTTGTGCGGTGCCCGGGTGAACGGCCCCAGGGGGCTGTCCGCAATCGCGTAGCCGACGGCGTAGTTGGGGGTGTCCGCGCCGGACCCGCTGTACAGCAGGTAGTACCGCCCCGCGTGCTTGATGATCCAGGGGCCCTCGGTCACCTGCCCGCTGCGCTTCTCCCACTCCGACTCCGGACGCAGCAGAGGCCTGGGCTCCCCCGAAGGCTCGGACGGACCGCTCATCGCCTGGACCGAAATGTGAAATCCAGGCAACTGCGCGTAGTAGAGATAGAGGCGCCCGTCTTCATCGCGGAACAGGTGGGCGTCGATCGCCTGATCGAAAAACTTGCGCCGCATGGTAAACGGCCCGAGCGGATTATTCGCGTCGGCCACGCCCACCGTCTGGTCGACCGTGTAATAGAGATAGAACCGTCCCGATGCCGGGTCGCGCCAGACGTCGGGGGCCCAGACATGCGGCTTTCCCGGACGAAAGACGACCGGCCCCTTCTCCCAATCCACAAGATTGGTCGAGGTGTACGCGCGCGTGCCGTTGTCACCGTCGACCTCGCCGGTCGCGTACAAATAAAAGATGCCGCCATGCCGAATCACGGTCGGATCGGCAAGGTTGCCGGGCAGGAGCGGATTCTGAAAAGTCCGCTGTGATTCCGCCGCGCGGACTGCACAAGGGCCGTTGCACGCGAAGCAACAGACGATCCAGATCAGGATCGCCAGGCTTTCGGGGACCGCCAAACCGAAGGCGAATAGACGTCTCATGCGGCGCACTCTAGCGCAACAGGCCGCCGCGCGTCGATAGGGTGCGCGTCTGCCCAAGCAGTTCTCATCCCGTGATCTCATAGAGCCCGTGCCCCGATGGTCCGTCGCAGTGAAACGCGATCGTCGTGTCGTCTCGCCAGTGGCAATGGGACGCGTAGCCGTAGCCCGGATGGAGGATTCATACAATGGCGCACTGCCCCCGACCCGCCTCAGCAGAACTGCGCCAGATGCCGCGCGGCAAGGATGAAACCCTGCTCGCGACCCAGAGCGCTGTCCTCGTGCTCGATGCTCAGGACGCCCTTGTAGCCGGCCGTCCGCAGGTGATTGATGTACTCGCCCCAGTGGATGCTGCCCGCGCCGGGAATCACGTAGCGCCACCAGCCGCGCCCGTAAATGCCGACGTGTGCCCGCGCCTCGGCGTCGACAAGTGTGTCCTTTGCGTGCGTGTGGAAGATGCGTGGCCCGAACAGACGCACGGGCAGGAGGTAGTTGCATTCCTGATGTACCAGGTGCGACGGATCGTAGTTCAGGCCAAAATGGTCGTCCGGGATGGTCTCGAGCAGACACTCGAAGGTGTCAATGCCCTGGAGACACGTCTCGTGCCAGTTCTCGATGGCGATCCGAATGCCTTTCTCCTTCGCGTAGGCTGTGATCGGAGCGTACACCTTCGCGACGATCTGCCTGATCTGCTCGATTCGTCCCATGTTCGGCAGCGGCATGCCCGTCTGCATGCAAAGCGTCGGCACACCCAACAACACCGCCGCGTCAACCATCCTGCGGGCATGGCGCTGAAATGCCTCGCTGCCCCCCGGCTCGCACGCATTGCTGAAACTGGCCAGACCGCTGATCTCGAGCCTGCGCTCGATGAGCATCCGCTTGACGTCGTCCGCCTTCGCGGCATCGAAGGTCACGGGATCGATGTGCTTGCTGCCGGGATCGGCGACCACCTCCAGACACCGAATGCCTGCCTCCCGCGCAAAATCCAGGACCTCGACAAGCGGTTTCTCGCCAAACGGAGCGGTCAACATCCCGACCCGCAACCCCTGCGGCTTTGCGTCCGATTCGGTTGCGGCCACAACCGTCCGGCTCGCCGTCTCGCCCAGCACCATCCCAATGGCGCCCGCGGTCGAACCAAGAAACCCTCTGCGCGTCACTGTCTGCATAGTCGATTGGATTTGAATTCGGAGTTCAGTTTGGACGCTCCGCCTCTGACAGCCATCAGCCATCGGCTCTGCGTCGCGTCTGTGCGCGCCAGTGTTGTCTGGCAGCCCACGGTCAGCAAGCCCATTCCCGCCGACCCGGATGCTCGCCTGGCCCGAGTGTGAGACTCCGCGCAGCTCGACGAAACATCCGGGCTGACCGCGCCTGCCTCGGATCGTGGACCCCCGCCGCCGCGGGATCGGCGCTCCACCCTTTGGTGCTGGCTGCACAGCTTGATGTCCCTCGAGTCTCTCGTGTCCCTAACTCGGAAATCTCACCAGTGGGGCGATCGCAGCATTCCGGACGGTCCGCGGGTGAGGTTTCCGGGTCTGTGAAACCCGCGCCCAGCAAGGAGAATCGGCTCATCGGTTCATCAAAGTCCGGATGTGCCCCAGCCGCCTGGGCGCGTGGGGCACGCCTACACAGTGTGGTCGAGATTGGGTCCGACTGTTTGGGGCGCGGGTTTCTGAGAGCCCGCATTTCAAGTGAAGTGTGACCGTGATCGGTCAGATGACATCAACCGTTGGTTAGAAATGCGGGCCAAGGTAATTCGGCTTGTCAGCGTCTGCGGACCGGGCGTAACTTCGTGGCGTGTTTGTTGGCATTGGCATCTCCCCACAGTGGATCGTCGCACACAGCCGAATCCCGCACCCGATTTCCAGCACGCAACAATCCGTCTTTCGGAGGGCCGATCCAGCGACCGCAAGATCGGGCTTCCGAAAGACGGATTCGTGGTCCTCGTGCGCGTTAAAACGCTGAATGTGAACACCCTCCATGATCGAACTCGTTCAACTCCCGTACTGCCCGTTCTGCCTGGTCCAACGCCGCATCCTTGACTACGCGCGCGCGCCCTATCGGGTTGTAAACGTCCCCAACGGCGACCGGTCGCTGGTCTGGCGCCTGAGCAAGCAGCGCTATTATCAGGTTCCAATCGTCCGAGACGGACGCGCCGTCGTGTTCGAGACGGATGCCGATTCGCAAGTCATTGCGAAGTATCTCGATGCCAAGTTCGAGCTCGGGCTGTTCCCGCGCGAATGGGATGGCATACAGAGTGTGCTCTGGCGCTACTTCGAAAACGAGATCGAAGGAATCGGTTCCAAACTCAACGACATCTATTATCGCGAGAACCTGCCCAAGACCGAATGGCTCGATTTCATCCGATACAAAGAGCGGAAGTTCGGGCGTGGCTGCCTAAACCAATGGCGCACCCAGCAGCAGGACCTCCTCGCTCAGCTCGAAAGACGACTCTGCCCGTGCGAGCAAATGCTCTATCGTCGCCCTTACCTGCTCGGCGACCGCCCGCTGTTCGTCGATTTCAACCTGTATGGCATGCTGGCGAATTTCCTCTATTCCGATCATTACCGTCTGCCCACGAAACACGACCGGCTCGCCGCCTGGTATGCCCGCATCCACAAGCTTCGTTTTTAAGTCCGCCTAACGCTCGGCGCGCCGTTCGGCGAAGAAGCTCTGGAGCAGCCGCCTGCACTCCTCGGCCCGCACGCCGCCGGTGATTTCGCACCGGTGATTGAGCGAAGGGAACTGAAGGATGTTCATCACACCGCCTGCCGCGCCGGCCTTCGGATCGCCCGCGCCATAGACAACCCGCCTCACCCGGGCGTGCACCAGCGCCCCGGCACACATCGGGCAGGGCTCCTTGGTCGCGTAGAGGGTGCAGTCCATCAACCGCCAGTCGCTCACCGCCGCCTGCGCTTGCGTCACCGCCAGCATCTCCGCATGTGCTGTTGCATCCTTGAGCAGTTCGACCTGGTTGAAAGCCCGCGCAATAATCCGACCTCCCCGCACCACAACCGCGCCCACGGGCACCTCCCCCTGCGCGTATGCGCGCCGAGCCTGACGCAACGCCTCCCCCATGAAGTGCGCGTCGCTTTCGAGATCAATGACTGGCTCGGAGTTCATGTCAGGTCTTAGCCCGTATCTCTCACACCCCGATCGTGCCCAGGGCACTCAGAGGTCGCAAGAGAACTGCTATGCAGGCTAGCGAGGCAGCGACTCTTCGATCGTCCAGGCGTCGCGATCGTCGGCCCCCGTGCGGCAATGCGCGGCAAAAAAACCACCCCGATGCTGCCAGAACAGCGGCCAAATCCGCTCACGATCCGTTCGCGGCAGTTCCAATTGAGCCAGCTCGGATCGGTGGAAGAACTGAAACCGACCCTCGCGGATTGGCGCCGGGAGCGCTTGCAACCGAGGTTTCACCTCGAACAGAAACATCAGCCAATGCGACTGCCCTTGGTATCCGCACTCGCTGACCACACCGGTCAGATGCAGGTCCGTAGGCTCGAGCGACAGGCCCAACTCCTCGGACGCCTCCCGGCAGGCGCACGCATACGGAGACTCGCCCGTGCCGGTATCGAGCTTGCCGCCGCACGGACTCCACTGGCCGCAGTTCGGTTCCTGCGCGCGTTCGAGCAGCAACACCCGCTCCTCGACATCAAAACAGTAGAGCAGCGTCGAAATCCTGTACGGCAATCCCATGCCGCAATTCAAGCAGGTCGCCCTCCCCGCGTAAACAGCCCAAAGCGCCGGCATCCGAGAACCACGGATCGCGCGCGGATTGAACACCGATCTGAACACCGATCCAATTCAGGAGCCTCCAATTCCATTCCTGTCCCATCAGTGGTCACCCATTCGCATCTCCCCCATGCTCAGTCCATGTTCCATCCGCGTTTCATCCGTGGCTCCCCGCCCTCAGGCCTCGGCTCATTTCTCGCTCATCCTGAACATGGTGTCGACACCCTCGCCCTCGTTCGCGCGTTCGAGTTCCGCGCAGCGGGCGACCATCCAGCGCGCCACAGGATCGTCCGGATGGAATCCGAGAATCGTCTGGTAAGCCTCGCGCGCCCGGGCGAAGCTCCGCGCCTCGAATAGCGCAAAGGCCGACGCGCTGCCATCCGCCAGCTCCCGTTGGCCCGGGCTCACTTCCCCCGCCAGCCCCATCAGCTCATGGACCAGCACCCCGCGCATCTTGCCCTTGACCACCACCCGGCTGACCGGACGCGCCAGGACGGCGTCGGCGGCGGACTCGAGGGTGCCTTCGCTGATGAGGATGCGCGTGCCGAAATGCTTGTTCAGGCCCTCCATGCGACTGGCGAGATTCACCGCATCGCCGATCAGCGTGTAATTCATCCGGTTCTCGCTGCCGATGTTGCCGACGACCACCCCGCCCGTGTGCAACCCCAGGCGGGTGCGCCACTGCGGTTTGCCCTCAGCCTGCCATTGCCGCGCCAACCCCTCGAGTCGTTCCTGGAGACGCCAGGCCGCCCGGCAGGCATCGACCGCGTGTTGGGGATTGGGCCGCGGTGCGCCCCAGAAGGCCATGACGCCGTCCCCGATGTATTTGTCCACCGTGCCTCGATGGGCATGGATCACCTCGTTGACAATCGCCAGGTACTGACTCATCTGCTCGACCAGGGCCTGGGGCGCCAGAGCCTCGGAAATCGACGTGAAGTCCCCAATGTCCGAGAACAGAATGGTGAGCACCTCGTGCTGGCCGCCCAACCGCGCTTCGCCTCCGGTCGCGATCAGTTCGTGGACTAGGTCCGCCGGAACGTATTTGCGGAAGGACCGGAGGCTGGCCTTCATTTCGGACATCGACTGCTGCAGTTGGCGGACCTCGCGAATCGAGCTGGGAGCCGAGCGCCCGGATTCGAAATCGAGACGCCCCACCCTCTGGGCTTCCCTGCTCAACTCCTGAAGCGGACGCGCCATCCGTCGTGCAAACCAGACCGACGCCGTCAAGGCCAGCCCCAGACAGCCCAGCGAGGCGGCCAGACTCCAGATTACGTTGCGCGCGATGTCGCCCGTGATCGCCGTGCGAGGCACCATCATGGCAATCACCCAGGGCGGCTTGCGCGGGTCTTCGAGACTGCGGTACCCACCCAAATACCAATCGCCATCCACCCGGAACCGGCGTCCGTATTCTGTCGATCCCAAGTGCTCGAGGTCCTTGGCCAGGGCACTCAGGTACGCCCGCACCACCGGATCCGCAACCTCCGCCCGATTCGAGACCAGGTTGGTCCCGCTGGCATCGAAGAGAGACTCCGGACGCGGATGGGCGATGAGCCGGAAATGGTCGTCCAGCGTTCGCTCGATCACTATGGCGAATCCAGCCAGCTCCGCCTGCAAAGAGGCGAGGAAGGCACAGATCGACTGCAATTCGAAATCGGCGTTCACCACTCCTACCAGGTCGCCCTTGGCATCATACCAGGGCGCCACATAGGAGACCCCCAGGGCCGGCGGTTGGTTCGGATCCCGCCAGAACGGATACGCCTCGGTCCACACCGCCGCCTTCCGCTCGCGGACCAGCCGGTAAAACGGACGCTCCCGCGGATCGTAGCCATCCCAGGGAGGAGCGCCGAGAAAGAGCCGTTGCGATCCCTGCCAGTGCCAGTCCGTCACTCGAATCTGTTGTCGCGCATCCTGCAAAACCTCGCGCACCCGAATAGCACCGTCCGCCAGGCGCTCGGCAACGACGTACTCGCCTGTGTCCGCAATGGCGACTCCGACCGACGTCAGCGCCTGATGCACTTCGAGCGACTTGGCCAGGAAGTTCCCGAGCAGCATGAAGTCGCCTTGGGCGGCATCCGCGTCCTGAACCAGCCGCAGCGTTTGCTGGCCGATCGCCGTGGCCTGGTTGAACAACTGCTGCGCGCGCAACTCGACGCGCCCGAGGGTCTGCTCCATGATCTTGTCAGCCAGCGTCATCACACTGCGCCGAAAGAGTTGCGCCTGAACATACACCAGCAGACCAACGGTAGTCGTCACCAGCACGACCATCAGCGTTGCCATCACCGTGCGGAAACTGCGCAGATGCATGAGCGAGCCACGGGTTGGTCGTTACCGAACAGAACGGTATAAACGATGCAGCGCCGGGTCAGGCCCGGTCTACAAGCCGGGAGGCCGCGTGCCAGTGCGCGACGGAACTTCTGACCCTGTGCATGGTTCATCGCTTCCGGGTCGAAGCATCCCCTGGCACAACCGCGCCTGGATGGGCTCCGGAAGGCAAGCCGCGACCGGTTGGGAAGCCGATCCAGGCGTGATGATCGTTGCGGAGTCGAGCGAGATTCGCCTTCCCAACGCCTGCCGCATCCGCTTCGAGTTCGTCCACGGCGTGCCAGAACGTGTGGCCCTCGTCGTCTCTGTGCATCTGGCGCAGGTGGACGAAAGCGGCATTGTCCGCCAGTTCCCGCGCCGCCAGCGGCGCGGCAATGGCGAAGTGCCCGGACTCACGGTCGCGACGGACTTCCCACGTGTTGAGATGCGCGGCGAAATCGGTCTCGAGCCCGAGTTCGCGCAGGTGCCGGACCAGACAATTGTGTTCGACGACGTCCTCGAGTACGTGGTCGGGCGCGGGATTGCCCAGGAGTTGCACCAGCGCCCGCAGATCGCGCACCCGGAGACTCCGGAGGATCGTGGCACGTGCAATGGCCGCGGCCATCCAGGTCAAAGGGGCCGGAAGCTGTTCCATGATGAACGTCGTGCCGGTCGAGAGCAGAATCTGGTCTTGCTGGTCGGACGGGAGCGTTTCCCAGTCTGGCACGCGGGCCGCGACATAGGCCTTGAGCAGGTGCCAGACCTCGGAAAAGAGCAGGCGCCGCTGTTCGAGCTGCGTCCTCACAAGCGGCAGGGCATCGCGCAAATGGGGAAACGCGCGCCACACATCCTTGATCTGCGAATCGCGAAACAGGTAGATGGACGGCATCTTGATCATCTCGTCCGCGGTGCCCGGATCCAGGGCGAGCCTCGAGCTGCCTGTCGCCATCTCGAACAAGGCCACGCCCGCCGAGAAGATGTCGGACGCCGCCGTGAGCGGCACCCCAGCTTGAAGGTTCGAGGCGTCGATGAGCACCTCGGCGTGATCGGGTGTCGCGGTGTAGACGAACTTGCTCACTTCGCTCTGATGCCGCGTCGTGAAAAAGGCGCCCAAATCCACCAGCTTCACGCTCCCGTCATCGAGCCGGATCACGTTGTCCGGCTTGAAGTCGATCATCAACAGATTGTGCTGATGAAACAAATCGAGGATCGCGAACACCTCGTGCGTCGCTCGACGCAGGTCGTCGAGCGCCTTCGGACCGTACCCGCGCTCGGCGACCTCTTCCGCCCACGACCGCAGATTCTGTCCTTGCAGATACTCCATGGCGATGTATGCGTACTTGGCATCGTAGTCGGCGTTCGCGCCGTAGTAGGCCGGCACGTACGCACGCAATCCATCGAAACGATGCACCTCCTCGAAATTCGCAAGCTCCGCCTGGAAGTTCAGGTACGGCCCATAGCCGATCTCGTCCGGTCTCCCGCAGCTCAGGTCGAACACCTTCACCACAATGCCGGAATGATCGGTCTGGTAGAGCGTCGTTTCGGGATTGTGCGCGAGCGCCTGCAACAGATGCACGGCGCCCAGCCCCGAGACATTCACCTTCAGCCCGATATGCTTGGCCTGGGATGGGATGAGGCTGTTCATGGCACAAGCCGCCACGCCACCTCCACGCCAGACTCCACTCCGGCAAGGCAACACCTGCTGGGCATGGCCAAACCCTAACGAATCCCCGCCCCCATGCAACGCAGAATTGATGCGGAATTGGCGCCTCGCCACTCACCGAATCATTGCGCGGCAGGGCGCAATAATCTCACCACGGTGAACCCGGGTCAGGCATGCCTGCGCCGAGCTCCACGCCGTTCTACCGCGGCCGCTGGACCAGCGAGCCAAATCCCCCCAGCCCTTCAGGGCGGGGCGGCATCGGGCCATCCTGGATCCGATCCGGTGCCCAGAGCGGGAGCTGGCTCTGGAGAGCAGCAGGAGCTTGCGCGCAGGGTCGGCGGGTGCGCTTCTGTGCTGGCGGTAGCCCGATGAGACCACGGGCCTGCAGCTTGAGCAGCAACGTGCGCGCCGCCATGTCCTTGAGACGTCCGGCCGCGTTGCGCCAGTTCCACACTTCACACAGGTACTGCGAGAGGGCCGTGCGA
>Ga0208939_1001754_pt1 | contig 15921 bp, 11 predicted proteins | sample AD_STIC12_MetaG_FD_184437 | JGI IMG/M metagenome (GOLD analysis project Ga0208939, IMG submission 184437) | Active sludge microbial communities of municipal wastewater-treating anaerobic digesters from USA - AD_STIC12_MetaG (SPAdes) (version 2) | ecosystem: Engineered > Bioreactor > Anaerobic >...
CCACCGCTTTTGGTGTTCTTGACCCACCCGAAGGTAATGTCGATGCACAGGCGCGTGTCGTTGTGTTCCTGTCGCCATTGCTCGAGGAGGCTCAGACCAACCCAAAACGCATGGCCTACTTCGATCCGCGCGACAAAGACGCCACGGCGTCAAATTCAGCCGGCACCGAAGTGCTCTTTGCCAGCCCCGCCGGCTTTCAATCAACCGCAGATGAATTCTATGCCGGGCTTGTCGACAGTCTGCAGCGCATGTTCTACTTCAACCAGAAACGCGCCAATACCATCGACTACGGCACACCCTGGCAGAACGCCGGACTTTCGGCTTTTGCCCGTCAGACCGTCGGCCTTGGCTTCAGTCAAGGCAAAACAATTGACATCACCCGTGTCAGCCAGTATCTGCAATACCCCGAAGAGGTCTCATTGAATCACTGGCCCGACACTCCGACTGACTATCACCATGGCATGCAGTTTCTGTTCACCCAGTATCTTTTCGACCGTTGCGGTGGTTACAATGCCATAAAAGCTCTTGAACGCGGCACTAACCTGAAAAAGGGGCTCGATGATATCGAAACGAATCTGCTGCCGCAGGCTTCGCCTTCGACTGCCGGCCTGAACGCATTCTTCAACGACTTCTGTCTGGCATTGTTCTGCGATGATCTCAATCTGCCGTCAGGCTTCGCCGGTTATGTGCCGAACCGGCATCAGTTCAGCGGCATTCAGTTGCGCGGTAAACATTCTGGTATCAGCGGTCTGCGCGGCTCGGGTCTCGGTGAATCGCCGGCTCCGGTGCGGATTCTGTCGCTCAAGGGCTATGGCTGCCGTCTGATGAGCTACGCCCAGGGCAACTGGGGCGACCTCGAAGTCAGCATCGGCTCGACACCCGCCGAAGGTAACTTCAAGACCTGGGTGATTTACTATTCGGCCGAGCAGATCGCCAGCGGCACCTGACCAGTTTTATTCCGTATCAGCCGTTGATTTCTCCGTCATTCCCACGGACGTGGGAATCTTGTGTTTGTGTATGCCGGCTTAGATTCCTGCTTTCGCAGGAATGACGAGTTGCTTTTCATTTTGATGGTGAACTGGCTGCAAGGCTGGTTACAAAATGCTTCAGCCGAGGTTGTAGGCTTTGATCTTGTATTGCAGTGTGCCGCGCTTGATACCCAGTATCTGGGCGGCTTTCGACTGATTGCCTTCGACGTCGCGCAGGGTGCGGCTGATCATTTCTTTTTCGATCTGGGCGACCATGTCGTCGAGGGTGCGGCCCTGCTGAATCTGTTCGGCTATCCAGTCGAACATGTCGGTGGTTGATTCTGGTGCGAAGCCGAGTCTGATCTCTTCAGGCAGATTGTCGATATCGATCATGTTATTTCTGATAAAGACGGCGGCGCCTTCGATGATATTCTGCAGCTGTCTGACGTTGCCCGGCCACTTGAAATTTTTCAGGGCGGTCATCGCTTTCGGGGTGACCCCCTTGATTTCTCGGTTGGCCTTGGTGGCGGCGATTTTTACGAAATGTTCGACGAGCGGCGGAATATCTTCTGACCGTTCGCGCAACGGTGCCAGCTGAATGTTAACGACGTTGATGCGGTAAAAAAGGTCTTCCCTGAACTGTTTTCGGTCGATCAGTTCTTTGAGGTCCTTGTGGGTGGCGGCAATGATGCGCACGTCGACCTTGAGGGGCTTGACACCGCCAAGGCGTTCGACTTCACGTTCCTGAATGACACGCAGCACTTTGGCCTGGGTGTTCAAGGCCATATCGCCGATTTCGTCGAGAAAAATGGTGCCGCCGTTGGCAATTTCGAACTTGCCGCGTTTGCGGGCGGCGGCGCCAGTGAAAGCACCCTTTTCGTAGCCGAAAAGTTCGCTTTCGATAAGATTTTCGGGCAGGGCCGCGCAGTTGAGAGTCACGAACGGACCGCTGGCACGGCCGCTCTGGCGCTGAATTGCCTGTGCGACAAGCTCTTTGCCGGTGCCGGATTCACCCTGAATGAGCACGGTAATGTCACTTTTGGCGACCTGCTCGATTTTTTCCTTGACCATGCGGGTGGCGGCTGAATCGCCGATGAAGCGGTCTGCTTCGGGCTCGACGAGAAAGCGTTCTTCGAGGCTTTTCTTTTCGTAGGCGAGCGAGAAGCGTTCGCAGGCTTTGGCGACGATGACGCGCATCTCTTCGATATCGAAAGGTTTTGAAAAATAATCGTAAGCGCCCTGCTTCATGGCTTCGATAGCCAGTTTCTCAGAGCCGTAGGCGGTCATCAGAATAAAGACCGCTTCGGGGTCGATCTGTTTGACGTGCCCGAGAAATTCCATACCGGTCATGCCGGGCATGTTGTAATCAGAGATGATGACCTGAAAAGCACCGGGTTCGACCATCTTCAGTGCTTCGGCCGGGTTTTCGGCGGTTCTGACTGTGTAGCCCTCTTTGGTCAGGGCGGCCTTCAGACTGAACAGGATAGATTTTTCGTCATCGACAACCAGAATACTGTGAGTTTTGAAGAGCATCTTGCATCATCCTTCCTGTTTTTGCGGCAGATAGATGGTAAAGCGGGTTCCCTTGCCGGGTTCGCTGCTGACTTCAATTTTTCCGCCGTGCAGATCGATAATTTTTTTAACGATGGCCAGCCCCAGACCGGTGCCGCGCTGGCGGGTGGTGAAGAAGGGCTCGAATACACGTGCAACCGTTTCTGCCGACATGCCGGCACCGCTATCCTGGACTTCGATGGTTACCCATGGACTTTCGCTTTGTTTGTGCGCCCTGATGCTGATCTGACCACCGTTATTTATCGCCTGAATGCCGTTGAAGATCAGGTTCAAGAATACCTGCTTGAGCTTTTCGGAGTCAACGAATACTTTGAGATCCGGCAGATAGTCAGCCTGTAGAACGACACGGTGTCTTTCTGACTCGTGATGTACCAGTGACATTACCGGTTTGATGATTTCGGCGAAGACAATTTCGCGAAAGCTTGAGTCTTCGGGCTTGGCGTATTTCAGCAGTTGCTCGACGACCATGTTCAGTCGGTTAACCTCGCCGACGATGACATCGATATACTCACGACGGCTGTCTTCGGGCTGGGTTTCTTCCTGCAGAAGCTGTCCGAGGGTTTTAATCGAAGCAAGCGGGTTTTTGATTTCATGCGCGACACTGGCGGCCAGTTGGCCGATCGAGCTCAACTTGTCGGCGTGATACAGCTGCTGTTCTATGATCTTGCGCTGGGTAATATTGCTGAGGGTGAGAATCAGGCCGTATGGGTTGCGCTCATTGTCGAGCAGCAGCGAGAAGCCACCCTGCAGAACCTTGCGGCCGACATGGCTGCCGGGGTTGATTTCGATCTCGAACTGGCGGTCGCCAGGTTCTCTGACGGTGCGCCAGCCTTTGATAATTTCTTTTCGTGAACTTTTCGGCAGCTTGCCGAGAAACTGTTTGAGCGACAGACCTTCTAGTGTCGGAAACAGGTCGCTGAACTCGTGCAGTGCGGCCTGGTTGGCGGTTTCGATGTGGCCGGCGATGTTCCAGGTGATGACACAGGTTTTGAGGCTGCCGAGAATGTTTTGAATGTAGTTGGCGAGTTTTTCGATATGTTCGACATAATGCTGCAGATGGTCGCGGTTGAGCTTGAGACTGGCGGCCATGCGGTTGAATGACCTGGCCAGATTGCCGAGTTCATCGCCGTGAACCGAAGTTATCTGAAAACCGAGATCGCCGCCGGCAATGATGTTGGCTCCGTCACGCAGCTGGCGTATGCGTGACAGCAGAACTTTTTCAGAAAACACGACCGAGATGATCAGGGCGATTACCAGCACCCAGCCGGTGACACTGAGGTTGCGCATGCGGGCGTCTTCGACGAGCGACAGCATTTTTTCCTGCGAAATGGCGAGGTAAATGGTTACCTGTTCACCATCAGCGGTTTTTGCGATATTTACCCGGCCAACCGACCAGGTGGCATTGCCGAATCTGATATTGAAAACGTCTTCTTTGCGGACACTGTTGAGCAGGTGCTCTTTTGCCAGTTCCTGACGGTATGATTCGGCCAGGGAAGATGCCGTGATCGTTTCTTTAACCGCGACTGCGGTTTCGGCCTGCAGATTGCGGGCAGTTCTTTTCATGCGGCTGTCATCGAGCTTGCGGCGCAGAGTCAGGCGGCCGATGAACTCGCCGAGTTTATGCAGTGGCACTTCGGCTGCGAGATAAAGGCCGTCTTCGTGGTTCTGCACCTCGACGAGTGAAAGATTCTGCCGGGTATCACGCATGTCTAGCGGCTGGACACGGGTGATGAGCGACTGGTTGCTCGACACAGTCATGCCGTTGCTCAGGGTGATTTTAAGGTCATGAAAGCCGGTTTTGGCGATCAGACGCTCGACTTCCTTCTGCAGCAGATTATACAGGCCGTAACTCGAATAGTTGGTCAGTTTTTCTGACTCGGCGTAGAGCATGGCGTTGTTCAAAAGCAGGTTCTTTTCGGACTCCCAGTATGACTTGATCGATTCTCGCAGCAGATCGAGGCGCTGTTGAAAGATTTCGCGGGTCTTTTCGTGAATCAGCGCCGTCGAGCTTTCGTTGATTATCAGTGCCAGACTGGCGATAAGAATGAAGAGAAGAACGATTACCTTGAAGCGCAGCGAAATATAGATGTTTCTCACAGGTCACCTACAATCAGAGCGTCATAGTTAGCGGTGTATGAAGAATTGATCCAGGCAGTTTCAGACAAAAAATCGAGTTCGACAATCGCAGCGTCTTGCTGGTCCGGGTCGGTGGCAGAAATAATGGCGTCTATCTTCTGTTCTTTGCTTTTCCAGAGGTTCAGGGTCATTCGTGGCAGCATGGTTCTGTTGCCAGAGATCGGGAAGGGCGTGAAGGAGACTCCGGCAAGATATGCCGGTCGCAGTGCCGCGTTGGCCAGGTAGCTTTGCGGTATCCAGTAAGAGACAAAATCAGCGTCACCGGCAGCGAATACTTCCATGGCCAGGCCAAGATCGGCTTCAACCGAAAGCGGGTTCAGCAGTTCAGCTTCGATGGCACGGTAAAGCATGGCAGCCGCATGCGGCTGTTGATGAAACATGGCGGTGCGATGTCTTTTTGTCGAGGTTTTCTGGGCTTTTTCGCCGTAGAGAAGGCAGAAATTGCGCATGGTGTTCTTTGACAGCAGCGGCTCAAACCACGGAAAACGCTGGGGATCATTCTGCCGTAATTCGGCAAGCAGGGCGGCAAACTTTTCGAGGGTCAGGGTCTGTGAACCAAGAACCTGGGTAACGTCTCTGCCGGCAGCAAGAACCCAGATGAGGTTGATTGACAGACCGGTTTTTTCGAAGCCTTCAGGCAGCATTGTTTCTGGTATCCCTTTTTCAATGAGCATCAAGGGCATTGATTCACCGAAGTTGATGCTTCCGGAAGCTTCGACGGGTTGAAATATCAGTGAAAAGTGTTGACCGGTGGCTCTTTCGAGTTCACGGCCGATCATTTCAAGAAGAGCGGGTGCGAAGTCGATACGCGACAACAGCCCGACCCTGCCGTCAGAAGTGCCGTGCAGTGGTCCCGGGCAAAATGCGATGACGAGGCAGATCAGCAGCAGAGGCATTGAATTCATGCCGCAGCCTCGCAGCCTTTTCCATTTGTCTGAATTTAACATGCCGACAGAATAACACAGTTGCCTTGCAAGATTTAACTGCCGGAAAAATTTTGCGGTTAAAAGTCGGTGATGCGTTTGCCGATAGAGAGAGTATTATGCATAAACTTCATTGTTTCAAGGCTCTAATCGCTGGTCTGTTTCTAGCTCTCGCCATGCCGGTTGCGGGTATGGCTGCCGCGTCGCTCGACATGAATTCTGTCGCTGTCGGTGAGCAATATTCGGCTGAGAAGTCTGAAGTTGCAAAATACACTGATACCGAAGATATGATTCTCAACGATAACCTGGCGCAGGTTGGCGGTTATTTCAGCCGCCCAAAACTGCTGAAGCTGCTTGGTGGCAGTCGGCGTGCCATTCTGACCTTCGATGACGGCCCGCATCCGAAGACCACGCCGCTGATTCTTGAAACTCTCAGAAAGCGCAATATCAAGGCGATTTTCTTCGTTCTCGGGATTCAGGCGATGAAATACCCCGAGATTGTGCGGCAGATTCACGAAGATGGCCATATCATCGGCAATCATTCATTCAGCCACAAGAATCTCGCCCAGATCAGTGAAGAAAAGATGCGTGAGGAACTTGGCCGGACAAGTGAAATAATCGAAAAAATCACCGGAAAGCGTCCCGAATACCTTCGCCCGCCTTATGGCGCCATGAATCGCAATGTGCTGCGGGTTGCCAACAGCGAGGGCATGGCGATCGTTCTCTGGACCATCGATCCGAAAGACTGGCAGAACAAGAATGAATTGACGGTTCTGCGCAATATCGACCGCCAGATGGGTATTTCGGGTGGTGACCGCCGTGGCGGCGCCATTCTGCTGCATGATATCTACCCCTCGACGGTTCGGGCGCTCGAACCGATGCTCGATCGTCTTGCCACCAGCGAGATTCGCATGACCAGCATCGATCGCCTCGACAGCACCGCCGCGACCTTCTGGGCTGCCAGAGAGCCTAATCTGCTGCGTAACGCCGCTTTCAAACGCGAATTTAACCCGGCTCATACTGGCAATCAGCTGTTGATCACCATACTTAAAGAGGCAAAGAAGAGGCCCGAAATCTCGCCGATGGCGATGCTAAAGGCGCACAAGTCAGGCACTCTGCTGCTGTATCTCGCCAGGAACAGCTGAGAATCTGAGTTTTTACTGCAAAGAAACCGCCGGTCGACTGAAAAAAGTTCCCGGTGGTTTCTTTTTGTAGAGACATTTTTTCGAGCCTCTGTGTTCGTGTCAGAGGTGTTTTTGCCATTATCAATCCTTGTAATGGGTTTGCTCGTGCTCGCAAAAGCTTCTTTAAATGCTCTCTATGAGGGTTAGAGGGTTGGCCCGGAAAGGGTGCGTCTTTAGAAGGTTGTTTTTGGCCCCGAAAATGACCTTCTAAGGCAGAAAAAATGCTTTTTTTAGGGTCTATACTGACAATTGATGAGCTTTTTCATTGGTCCGACCCCAATTTGGCTGCTGCTGTGGCCGGGCGGCTCTGCTGGTTCTGGTCGAGTTTGGCCTGCAGTGATATTACTTTCGGACCCTTTGCCAGTTCCTGGATTTCGTAGACGGTCATGGCGCCATCGAGGCCGCGGATTCGCTGGTTTTCACGTTTGACGAACTTAAGGCCTTTCGGCAGGTGACTGAAAGTTTCTTCGTCGACGAGGATGCGGCTGCCGAGTTCTTTATTGAGGGCTTCAAGGCGCGAAGCCAGGTTGACTGTCGTGCCCATGACGGTGAATTCCTGGCGGCGGGTCGAACCGATATTGCCGGCGAGAACCGGCCCAGTGGCGATGCCGATTCTGATGTTGAAGTTTTCGAGCCCGCGGGCCGCCCATTCGTTTCTCAGCTGGTCGAGTTCTTCGAGCATGGCGCAGGCGGCTTCGACAGCATTACGTGCCGGGTAAGGCAGATCACTGAGAACACCGAAGCGGGCCATAATCGCGTCGCCGATAAATTTGTCGATTTCGCCCTGATGGTTGAGCACGACTTCGGTCATGCGCGACAGATATTCGTTCATCAGCGACACAACCTCTTTCGGGCTGAATTTAGAACTGAAAGCGGTGAAGCCGGCAATGTCTGAAAATAGAATGGCGGCCGTCTTGCTTACACCGCCAAGATCGATCTGGCCAGGATTTTTAATCAGATTTTCGACAAGTTCGGCTGAGGTGTAGCGCGAGAAGATTTCGTGCAGCCGGCGTTTTTCAGCGATTTCCTTTTCGGTGATTTTTTTCGTCGAAGTCAGTTCTTCGCGGGTTTGCACGAAAATGTCGGCATTGGCGAGGGCGCCACCGAGAAAAGTCGGCAGTGCCGTGAGAAATCTGGTTTCGCTTTCGTCGATTTCGGTATGACCGTCGGTGAATGACTCGATGTGAATGACGCCATAGGCCTTGTCGCGCGAAAACAGCGGTATGGCCACGAGGGTATTCGACTGCGGCTTGCGGTCGAGCAGCTTGCGCACTTCAATGTCACTGATGGCGCTTCCTCGGAAAATGGTCTGTCGCCGCTTGATTGAATAGGTAATGATGTGGGCGTGCTCAACCGGCATGAAGAGGACTTTTTCGATTTCTTTTGCATAGCCGAGCCATCTGAAAGGATAAAGCTCGTTTTTATTCGGGTCGACAAGAAAGAGAATGTAGCGGTTGGCGCCGATTTCGTTTTCGACGAGTTCACTGATGGCCTTGAACAACTGCTCGGGGTCGAGAGTGTCAAGAAGAGTTTTGACCTTCATCATGACCATGGAAAATCGCTGCCTGACCTGGTCGAGCTTTTTGTCGAGCAAAGCCTGCTTGGCCTGGTATTCGTTGCGGATCTTGCGGGCATAAGAATCTTCGACCGATTTTTTTATGGTCTGCTGCAGTTTCGCCTCTTCACCTATCGACTTTTTAAGAACGGTCAGGAGGGCTCCGGTCATTAAAATCAGCAACAGAGCGAGAATTCCGGCAACTCCCCAGGCGAGCGGTGCCGGTGCCGTGACAATGGTCAGCGGTTCAGTCTGGGCATGAGCACTGATACTGCCCGACATGAAGGCAGTAAGAAGGGCAGACAATCGGTATTTGCTGGCAGATACTGGCATCAATAGGAGGGAGCCGAGTCAGAATGTGGTGGCACATTGACCCGGAACTTGTGATTATGCGGGATTTTGATTTCAGAGGCGATATAGCCCTGCGGTGGCTTAAGAGTCAGCGAAATTTCGAACATGGTGCCGACAGCATTCGGGTCAGCCCCGGGTGCGGTTTTTTCTTCTTTGTTGCTATCTTTGAGAATTGAAGAAACCGTGAAGGCTATGTCTTCGACGTCGTCAAGGGCTGCCAAAGGCTTGGCAGAAGCAGAGCTGACGAGTTCAATGCGCTTTTTTCTTTTAACCAGGAAAAAATTGGTGTGCTGGCTTGAGTGCGCGTATGGCGGGGAAAAGGCGAACTTTGTGTTTGAAACGTTCCAGGCGAGAATGTTGCCATCGGCGGCGCTGCCTGGTGTCGGGTGAAACTTGAAAGGTCTGGGAACAAATGGAATGACAGGGTTGTCTTTGCCGACTTCGCTGGTCAGATCAAGAAAGTTTGTAGCTTCTTCAAGATGTTTGCGCATGAACGACCAGAAAATCTCGGCCTGGGCGGTGCGCTCCTGCTTCCAGACAGTTATTTTAAAGGTTTCAGTGCTGCGGCGATACATGAACATCAGTGTCAGAACGAAGCCTGACAATATTACAATCGCCACCAGGGCTTCTACCATGGTGTAAGCAGCATTGCGCCTAGTCTGATATGCGAACTTCAATCAGTTCCTCCAGCACCTTGCGGGTATCGCCGGAAGCGCCCCAGGCTCTGATTTTAAGATAATCTCTCGTATAGCCCTGGGCCGCTTTTGACACCAGGCTGAATTCCTCGACCCCGAACGAGTGGTTGCCACCGGTGCTTTGGTCGATTTCGGCCTTGATTTTTGCCGCCGGTGAACCGGCATTGTCAGACTGAAAGTCTGCCATCCAGGCGGTTTTTAATGTGTTCAGAGCATTAACGGCCGCCGCATCTGCAGTTCCCTTGTTTTTCAGAGTTTCAAGCGTATGAATTTTATAATATTCAGAGGGCAACACGCGATATTTGTAAATTGCCAGCTGCATAGCTGCTGTGGCAGCCATAAGAGCCCGGGAAGCGTCGTGCTGATAGGTGTGTGAGCCTCTGTGCGAACGGGTGTTGAAAACAAGTATTGTTACCAGCCCGAGTATGGCAATACAAAAAACCATTACCATCGCCAGTGCTACGCCTTTTCTGGGGTTCAGCATTTTTTTCATCTTGCCATGTCCGCTCTGAAGGTCGCCAGTTCTATGGGTTTGGCACCTCCGAAGTCTACCGTCACTTTAAGACAGATCAGGTCGTTGAAGCATGAGTAGGTTGCAATGGGGGGTGGCGGTGGCAGTGCCCCGCCGCCGAACGGAAGAGGGGGCGGGGCGTCGGGTGAAAGCCAGGAAAATTCAAGCGCATTGTTGTGTGGGGCGGTGATGTCCTGGGCCAGAAAAATCTTTTTGACTTCGGCCCCGATAATATACTTCGTTTTACCTATGGTCACGGGGGTGCCGCTGGCGTAACCGCCGGCGAAACTCATGGTTCCGGAAAAACTGCCTGACGGGGTTTGAATATTCAACGGCAGTGCCGGAATTGCGCCTTCTTTCAGCTCTGAATAATTGGTGGTCATAAGAACATTGACCACGGCTTCGCCGAGTTTAAGAGCCATTTCCTGCTCCATCTGGCGGGTTGCCACCCCATAGTAGCCGGAAAATGCTCCGATTGCCGGTAGAACCGCAATTGTGAGAATTAACAGCGCCATGAGAATTTCGACAAGCGAAAGGCCTGCCCGGCTTGAGGGGCAGTATGGCGGCGAAATTTTCTCTCTTGCAGATAAAGGCATTAATTAACCTTATCGTCCCGATCAGTCGTTTTTTTCATGGCTGCGTTCAAGAACGCGTATTTCCGGGTTGTCATCAGATACGGTGACATAGAGGCGGATTTTTCGCGTCAGACCGGCAAAGTCGGTGGCTTTGACTTCAATGAAAGGGTATCTGGCATCTTTCAGATTTTTTTCGTCAAGCTTGCCCGATATTGCCCGGGTGGGTTCGCGGAATACCACGATCAGCGGGTCGGTTACAGCTTTGTTTTTATCGAGTGGTTTTCTGTAGGTTGCAGCTGGGTGCTGGTTAGGAATCTCAACCAGGATCTCACCGGAGAAGATGCCGGTCGGAATTGCGATAACCTTGTCGAGCACCTTTCCGGCTTCCATGGTTGCCCACTTGACGTTGTCATCGGCCCAGACACTGATTTTATATTCTACATCCTCCTTCAGGCCACCGCCGGGAAGGTTCAGCAGGGCCATGACTTCACCTCCGATGCCATTTCTGGCGCCGTAGGTTTCGGGGTCGGTGTCTGGTGATCCGTCAGTTTTGTTATCTGACTGGTTATAATCTTCGAGTCTGAAATGTTTTCTGATAAATTCATGTTTCGAGCCATGTTTGAAATCTTCAAGCTTTGTGATTTCGGCGGCGGTCATGCCTGGGTCGCCAGGCAGCGTCATTCTGGGCTTGATATCGAAGACGTCAAAATAGAGGGGCAGGCCAAGGTCGGGGTCGGCGAGTTTGGCTGTGTCAAATTTGGGATCGGGTGTTGCACCGACAAAGTTGCCGTATGCTTTGGCATTTCCCTCGGGGTCTGCTGTCGACTTTTCAAATTCGGTTGAATTGTAGATCGGCAAGGCACCAGGTTTGATAACCGGCGGAAAAAAAACGGTTCTCCCATCTTTAACTGACTCGATTTTGATGACGATATTGGGAAGGTCATTATCGCGGATATGAACTATGCCCTCGCCGCGTCGTTCGCCCGGATCGATTGTTGTCATATCGATGTTTGTGAGAATGTTGTCAGTCAGGCTGGCGACGATTGGCCAGGGTTTGGCGGTTTTTGGGTCGCGCCCGAGGTTTGGTTCTGGCGAGTTGCGCAGTCCGTAGCAGTTTTCGGGGTCATTTTCTCTCAGATAAGGTTCGCCGGGATTGACGTTGCCGGCTTTGTCCCAGGCGAAGACGCTGTAGCGCATGACACCGTGGCAGGCGTTCGGCATTATTACGTGGTCGGTTTCAGAACCCGAATCAATTTCGCGCGGCGGCTCAGGAAACCAGTTTTCTTCCTTTTCCCATTCGCCCGAGGGGTATTTGTCGATTTTGCCGAGAACCAGGCAGGTTCCGATTTTTTTCGAGAAGTTGTCTGTGATCTTGAGCCCCTCGACCTTATACCAGTCACCGGTGGTGGCGGGCTTGGTCTTGCCGAGTTCCGGGAATTTGCCGTCGACGCAGCCATCGATCAGCGGTGGCGTGCGGTCGGCGAAGTTCATCTCATATTTTTCGCTGCTCGAGTCCATTTCAGCGCCGGTCGAGCGTATTAATCGTTTTTTAAGGTCTGAACCAAGCTTTGTATAGACGTTATTGGTTGGCTGTTCATGCTTTTCGGTCTTGGTTTCACCTTCGTCATCGAAGTCGCCGTCGCCGTTTTTGTCTTCCTTTTCTTCTTTTATGCAGGGCGGATAGTCACACAGGGCTTTGTTCGTGTTACATGACTTGTCGTCTGGCAACAGGTCATCAGAGGGGGGGATATACTGCCAGCCGCCTTTCATGCAAAGCCAGTATTTGCGGTTATGCGGTCTGTCCCCGGGTTTGTAGATGAACGGGAATTTTTTTACCTGGTTTGGCTGCCAGACCATTTCTTTGTCAAAGCTGCCGGCATCGAGATAGAAGTTTTCGAGCAGAAAGTCGATAAAACTTTTTTCATGGTAAACCATGCCGCCATATGATTTTATCATATCGAGAAGGTTGCGACCTTCTGATTCTTTAATTACCTTGTTGTATCTGCTTTCGAGGTAGCCAGGCCAGATTATCGGACCAACACCCGTAACCCATGGTCTGATTCCGGTTATATCATTTACGTCTTCGTAGGTCTTCAGTGGCGAGCCACCAAAATCACTGCGCAGGTCAGCGAGCTTGATCAGGCTGACCGCGTATGGGTCGGCCTGTGCAAAAGCCGTCAAGCAGCCTGACAATATAAATAGAACTACCAAAAGAAAACTGGCAAATCTGGTCATGTTAAGCCCCCTGTTGCATCCTCGACAAGTTTGAAGGCCATTCCCTCAAAGGTTTCGTCGGATTTATCCTTACTATAACTTATTAACAGATCACGCTCAATGCGTCTGATAAATTCAGGGTGCCAGCCGGTTCGTTTCTGGGCCAGGCCTGAAAGTACAGATTCTTCGAAATCATGTTCGTAGAGATTGTGTTTGAGCAATTTGCGTGTCAGGCCAAAAAAGTAATAAGCCCTGGGTCTGATTGCTTCGCTGGTGAAACTGTAGGCGAGAAAACGCTGGGCCCCCTCGATCTGACCGACTTTAAAAAGTGTGATGCCGGTCAGGTAGTTTACCCAGGCATTGTTGAGATCGCGGGCAACGACGATAAGATCGCCAAGGCATTCTTCGGGTGACTTGAAAATGATGGTGAAGATACATGAAAAAGCCAGTCTCAGGGAGCCGATCGAAAATTTCTCGACAAAAAGAGCTTCGGCTGAGACCCAGACAAAATACAGCGCAAATGGCATCAGTGCCAGAATCGCCGCAAGCACGATATAATGCTGCGGAAACGCGTAAACATGGCAGCGCAGGCGAAATCCGAATGGCTTGTAAGGTTCGTCGCTCTGCGGGTCAGTTGCGAGCGCATAGCCCAGCAGGTAGTCTTCAGAGCCGTAATAGCCTTCGCAAAGCAGCGGGAAGACAACGTCTTTTTCGGGCTTGAAGTGGAAATATTTCCAGAGATCTTTCACTGCTGCCTGGTGGTTTTTGAGGCGAAGGTTAGCCTTGGCCCGCATCAGCAGAAATTCGTGTCGATCCGGCATGTCTTTTATGAGAGAATTGAGCGCCTCAACGGTTTCGCGCATGCGGCCTTCGAGAAATGCGGTTTCGGCCTTTTCGACAAATGCTTCAAGCTGATTGATATAAAGAATCTTTTCTTTGAGATCGAGCGCTGGTTTATAGCCGGCCTCGCGTTTAAGAACCTGTTCAACCAGTTCGAGGGCTTTGGCCCGCTCGCCCTGCGAAAAAAAGCCCCGGGCACGGTTGATCAGCGAGACGGCTGAATAAAGATCAAGATCGTGGCTTCGCCCGGTCGTCGCATTAACCTCGATGCCCTGATTACGGTACTCTTCAATCTGCTCGTATGTGCCCTTGATTTCTTTCAATCTGGCCAGGGCATGTTCATCATCGCCGGCAAGCGTTAATACCTCGCCATACAACTTTTCAGCTTCGGGGAGGTTCTTGGCGTCGACAAAAAAGTCGGCCCGCTGCCGCAGGCTTTTTACCTGTTCATCGATCTTTTTCTGCAGATCCACAGACATGGCGGCAATATCGGGGTCGTTCGGGTCGAGCTTAATGGCACGTTGCAGATAGTCACGGGCCATGCGCAAGTCACCGTCGGAAAAGAATACCTTTGCTTTGCGCAGGTATTCTTTTCCCTGCGGGCTGATGGCGAAAACCGGGGTGAAAAAAATGGCAGCAAAAACGGCTGCGAGCAGCAGGCCAAGATTCAACTGTTTTTTTCCGGTAGCCACTCTTTCTGATCCCATTCGTTAATTATAACACAGGCATCTGGCTGTATGTCCGAAAAATAGCGTTGCTATTTTTTGTGGGTTGGGTTTTAGAGTTTTCGGCCTGTTGAACGTCCCGAAAAATCTGAAAATTGGATTTTTTGGGACCAGGTTGAATGAAATGACGTCTATTTTTTGCCTGTGCGGCTGAAATTTTTCTGCTTTTTATTGCGGCGACTGGATCTCAGGCATGGCGAATCGGCTTATTTCTCCCTTCTCATAGAATTTTTGGTTTTGAATCAGTTGGTAATTGCGAACTCTCTGATTCTGCTTCTAACCTCCTCGAAAATATTTAAACAGCTGCTTTTTACTTTAAACCAGGCCTGCCCTGCATGCATGACAAGTTTTCCTGCTGTCTGGTAGAATTTCCACCTGATGGTCTGAACGGTGTGTTTAGCCCATTCTGTTGGCATTGCTGCCATTTTGAAAAGTCTGAAAAGGTTGTAAGCCAGAACGCCGATTCTGAAGTAAACAGCGTTGGCTTTAGTTGTACCGCATGGCATATATTCCATTGAAAAACCGATTTTAAGTTCTTTTATTCGATTCTCGCTGGCCTCACCACGCTGATTATACCAGCGGACTATCGATTCAGGCTTCCCCTCAATGTTTGTAGCCACCAGCACATATCTTTTGCTGTCATCAGCTTGTGGTTCTAACAGATCGGGTTGCCACGGCCTACGAATAATAATCAGATTGAAAGCTGTTTTGGTATTTTTCATACTGTGAGGGATACAGGTAATGCTTGAAGAATCCTTGTATGGGAGCCAATAAGACTCGTCGAGATCATGAATGATTTCCTTGACCGATGAATCCATACGCCCGCCAACAGCGAATTTGATATTGTTTTTCTCGCACCAGTTAAATATTTCTGCCTGATAACTGGCGCTGTCAGCACGAAACCTTGAGATCTTTTTCCCCTTTGGCATTTTATTGGAACACTTCTTAATAAATTCCATATTGCTGGTTGAAGGACTGACGTTACCATCTCGGAATTCCTCGTGCACAACCATGCTTACTTCTGCAATATGTCCAACTATGGGCATGTAACCATGTTCACCTTTGTAGGTGACTTTGGCTGTTTGCTTCTCCGCAACGATCTGCGTAGCATCAATATCAAGAGTGAATTCTTTTTTGCCGGTTCGTTTAAGACCCCGTTGGAGGACTGCGCGATTACACCTTGAAAGACCGGATAAGCCACCCTTGACATCGGCAACAAAGCGTAACCAGTCGCCTATGGCGCTGCTGCTGGGAATTGCGGGGATCTGCAGAAGCTGCAAAAGAGCTTCATCATTGGCTATTTCACGAATATCTTCAATATAACGACCACCGCCATGCAGCATCAAAAGCAGCGGGGTAACAAATTCTGACGGTTTGTAGCTGTGGTTGCTTTTAAAGCCAAGAATGTTGTCATCGATAAGCTTTGAAAGTCTCTGTGAATAAAGAAACTCGCCGAAAAAACCCAAACCGGCATTTGGGGTGATTTTATCGTCAGTTGCAGCGAGCTTGAAAGGAAGGAGCGGAGATGATATATTTTTCATTGAAAACCCTTTGGGTGAGATTAGTAATGGCTTGGTAACTCTTACTAAAACACATTCCAGAGGGTTTTTCAATATCCCATAATTAATTCAGGGTGCCTGCTACCTTGCAGGGAGATCGAGACGGGTGGCAG
>Ga0208939_1001773_pt1 | contig 15854 bp, 15 predicted proteins | sample AD_STIC12_MetaG_FD_184437 | JGI IMG/M metagenome (GOLD analysis project Ga0208939, IMG submission 184437) | Active sludge microbial communities of municipal wastewater-treating anaerobic digesters from USA - AD_STIC12_MetaG (SPAdes) (version 2) | ecosystem: Engineered > Bioreactor > Anaerobic >...
ACGGCGAAAACCGATCGCCTGCGCCATCTCTGCCAGCGCTTTTGATGCTGCACCAAACGGGTACGCCAGGCTTGTTGCAACTACGCCCAGTTCCTGTTGTATCACCGAAAGAGCGCACCGCAATTCTTGCCTCGCGGCGGCAATCGGTTTGTCAGTAAGCGCGGTATGGGTGTGACCGTGTATGCCGATCTCCCACCCGGCTGCTGCGACATCCCGCAGCCCTTCCCAGTCAAGATGTCTGTGCCCGCGCCACGCGCCGACATCCCACGAAGCCTCTTTCCCGACGTAGCCGGTCGGCACAAACACGGTCCCACGCCAGCCATGGCGCTCACACACGGTTACGATGTCCAGAAGACTCGTGTATGCATCGTCTACTGTGATGCAGAACGTGCCGTCATCCGCTCCCTGGATCATTTCGTCCACCCGAACGGCACGCCAGCCAAGATCCGACAGAACCCTGCAATGTTCGCTCAACCGTCGCCTGGGAAGCGTCGTGGCGCTCGGTTCGAACCCATCTTCCACGGCGTGGTACACGAAAATGTGCTGCGCCATCGAGGCCGCCTACGTGCCCGTGTGCCCGAATCCACCGGAGGCACGTCCGGTCGGTGGAAGTTCCTCGACTTCGCACCAGTCCGCGCGGACAACTGGCGCAATCACCAGCTGTGCGATTCGGGCACCAGGTGAGATTTCAACTGCCTCCGGGCCGATGTTCGTGAGGAGGATCTGTATTTCCCCGCGATAATCGCTGTCAATTGTCCCCGGACTGTTGGGAATGATCAACGGAAAACGGCTTGCCAGCCCGCTTCTGAAGCGAACCTGACCCTCGTACCCCTCCGGAATGGCAATCGCAATTCCGGAAGGCACCCTGACGGTCCCCCTTGAAGGAACCGTCAATGGGGATTCCAGAGCTGCCACCAGGTCCATTCCGACTGCGCCATCCGTCTGGTACGCGGGCAGAGGAAACCTCTTTCCGTGTGGAAGACGGACGATGCGGATCTGCAGCCGCTCAACCATTCTAGCGCCCGCGCCCGTGGGAATGCCCCGATTGCGAACTCCGCGGCGGGCGCTCGCGCTCCTTCGACGGATCGTAATCGGGCAACAACCGTTTATGGCTCAGGCGAACCTTCCCCGTCTGATTGTCAACCTCGATGATTTTGACCTGCACGGGATCGCCGACTTTGATCTCGTCTTCCACCTTCTCGAGCCGACGGTTCGCGATTTCGGAAATGTGCAGCAGGCCTTCTTTGCCGGGCAGATATTCGACCACCGCGCCGAAATCGAGAATGCTCTTTACGACACCGTCAAACACCTCGCCAACCACCGGTTTCCGTACGATCCCGTTGATCCTTCGAACTGCTGCCTGGCCGCTTTCCCCGTCAAGGGACGAGACCCGCACCGTGCCGTCGTCATCGATTTCAATGGTGGCGCCGGTAAGCTCCTGAATCTCGCGAACCGTTTTCCCTCCGGGGCCGATGATCGAACCTATCTGTGAAGGATCCACTTTCACGACGAGTATTCGCGGAGCAAACCGGGAGAGCTCGGGTTTGGGTTCCGCAATCGCTTGCTTCATGAGACCCAACACATGCAGACGCCCTTCTCTTGCGCGTTCCAGCGCCAGTCTCATGGTCTCCATCGGAATGCCGCCGACTTTGATATCCATCTGGAAGGCGGTGATGCCCTGCTCCGTCCCGGCGATTTTCAGGTCCATGTCGCCGTTCGCGTCTTCAACTCCGAGCAGATCGGTCAGAATTGCAAAACGTTCACCCTCGGAAACCAACCCGCAGTTCACCCCGGCGACCGCGCATTTGATCGGAACACCTGCGTCCATGAGCGCCAGGCTTGCGGCACAGACCGTCGCCATGGAGGAGGATCCGTTCGATTCGAGAATATCACTGACGATACGAATCGTGTACGGAAAACTCTCACTTGCGGGAATGACGGGCTCGATGGCTCGTTCGGCGAGAAATCCATGCCCAATTTCGCGTCTTCCCGGCCCGGACATGCGTTTCACTTCACCGGTTGCGAAGGGCGGGAAGTTATAATCGAGCATGTACGTCTTGAAGGACTTCCCTTCAAGGGAATCGACCAGCCGTTCGTCCATCTTTGTCCCGAGTGTTACGGACGCGAGAGCCTGCGTCTGACCGCGAGTGAACAGCGCGGAACCGTGAGCACGCGGCAGGACGCCGATTTCTGAAGTGATTTCCCTTACCTCGTCGATGGTCCGGCCGTCGATTCGCCGACCTTCGTTCAAGATCATGTTCCGCATTTCCCGTTTGGCGATTTTCTCCAGGACTGATGCGATTCCCTTTTCCTGACCTGGAAATTCCTCCGCGAGCGCGGCGTTTACTTCCTTGGTGATCGCAGCCTGCGCTTCTTCCCGTGCAACTTTGTCGGCGATCCTCAGGCTCTCGCAGATGCGCGCTACAGAGAGCTCTTCCACTCGCGCCACCAGCCGTTCGTCCAGAGGAGTATCGACGGGGACGACTTTCGGTTTGCCGATCTCATCCACGATCTTCTGCTGGAATGCACAAAGCTCCTTGATGTGGCCGTGGGCGAACTCCATCAGATCGAGCAACGCTGCTTCGGGCAATTCGTGCGTTTCGCCTTCGATATTGATGACTGATTCCGCATTGCCCGCGACAACGACGTCTGCGTCCGATTCCTCCAACTGCGCATAGGTGGGAAGTACTATTTTGTTGCCCTCCTGGTCTCGGGCAACCCGAACCGTCGCGTACGGACCCGCAAACGGGATGGAGGAAATGCTGAGAGCCAGAGAAGCGCCGATACAGGCGATAATATCGGGGTCATTTTCCTGATCGTGAGAAAGCACCGACACAATCACCTGTATCTCGTTTTTCAAGTTTTTCGGAAACAGCGGGCGAATCTGGTGGTCAATGAGCCGCGCGGACAGTGTCTCCTGATCAGACGGCCTTCCTTCACGTTTGAAGATGCTCCCCGGGATTTTGCCCGCGGCGTACCCCTTCTCGCGGTACTCCACCGTCAGGGGGAAAAAACCCAGATCCATCTCCTGCGGAGACATGCAGGCGGTTACCAGGACCATGGAGTCGCCGCAGCGGACAAGGACCGCACCGTCCGCCTGCTTCGCCACACGCCCGTGTTCGACGGTTATCGTGCGATCTCCGACTGTAATGCTGTACTCACGGACCATTCAGGTCCTCCTTCGTGGGAACGCGTGAATTCATCTCGCGACCGACGCCGGCATCAGGGCGCAAGCATGTTCTGGTCTCTCCGCACCCACACGGGTGACGGTGACACGCCTGCGCGTACATCGAAGCCTCAAACGCGACCCCGATTCGTGTCACGTCGGGAGTGATGCCGGGCCGGACATTGCGGCAAACCCCTCACCGCGTGGCTTCCTACCGTGCCCTCGGGGTGAGGCACCATGCCTAACGGCGCAAATCGAGCTCTGCGATAAGCTTGCGATAGCTCTCAATATTCGTCCGCTCGAGGTAATTCAGCAATCGGCGGCGCTGGCCGACAAGCTTGAGGAGCCCACGGCGGCCGGCATGGTCTTTCTCGTGTGTTTTGAAGTGTTCGGTAAGATTGCGAATCCGCTCGGTAAGCAGCGCGATCTGTACTTCCGACGATCCGGTATCAGCCTCGTGATGGCGGTGTTGAGCCATGACTTCTGCGGTACGCTCTTTGGAAACAGGCACCTGAATCTCCTTTCTCACCGGATGCGGAGTCTCGTTGCTCCGCACCACACAGCCTCCGGTGTCTGGAGGCAGGGCGAAACGTTTTGTCCCATCCCGCTGGCGGCGTTTCCGCTTCACAGGGAGGGGTACACCAGCACCGGCCGAAAGACGCCGGCGCATGTTTTTCCTATGCCCAGCAATTCGCGTTCCCGCGAAAACACCACCGAAATGCCCTCAACGTCACCCAATCGGAAAATCGGCGCCCCGTTGAGGAAACGTCGTTCATCTTGCCCCTCAACGATCGTTGTGCGCCCGATCGCTTTTTCCAGCGCGGGACCCGGTGGCGCGATGATGTGCTCCCATGCACCTGACGCCGCGAACTGCTCAATCTGCTCAAAAGACAGACATTCTGCAATATCAAATACGCCTGATTTTGTCCTCCGCAACGAACGCACATGTGCCGCGCTGCCAATCGCCTTTCCCCAGTCCCGCGCCAGCGCGCGGATATAGGTCCCGCTGCTGCATGACACCTTCACACGGAGGTCCGGGGGTACCCATTCCAGGATTTCGATCTCCGAAATCGTGACCTTCCGCGGGGCCAGTTCCATGGCCTGCCCGCGGCGCGCTCGCCGGTAGGCCCGCACCCCACCTGACCGAATTGCGCTGAAGGCCGGTGGCACCTGGTCGATTTCACCGACAAAGCTGTTCTTCGAGGCGTCGATACCTTCAAAATCCAGTGCGGGAACGTCCGCGGTCTCGATCACCTCGCCCGCTGCGTCGTCTGTTGCTGTCGCTGTTCCAAAGCGGAACGTGGCTTCGTACACCTTCGTTCCGCCGCCCAGGTACCCTGCCAGTCGAGTCGCGCGCCCGACCAGCAGCACCAGCACACCCGTTGCCGCCGGGTCCAATGTGCCTCCATGGCCGATACGACGGGTACGCGAGATTCTTCTCAGGTGCGCCACTGCACCGTGCGACGTGCCGCCGGCGGGTTTGTCGAGCAGGACAATCCCGTCCAGAGCCCGCTCGCTACACATCTGAACCCGGCGCCTCCGGCGGCAGTTTGCGCTTGTCCTCCGTTCGCACCTTCTCGATAAGGCTGCTCAGATGGATGCCGTCTTCGATGGAATGGTCTATCTGAAACCTCAGCTCGGGAACATGCCGCAATCCGATGCGCTTTCCGAGTTCCGTTCGCACGAACCCTGTCGCACTGGCGAGGCCTTTGAGAGTATCGCCTTCCCTGCGCCCTTCGACGGTTAACTCCGCGAAGAAGACGCGCGCGAAGGAAAGATCATCGGAGACTTTCACCCTTGTGATGGTAATCGGGCCTACCCGCGGGTCACTTACGCGGAGTCGAATAATATCCGCAAGCTCACGCCGGATCTGATCAGCGACCTGTTCCGCCCGAAAAGGCATAATACACCGTTCGTCAAATCAACTGGCTAGTGGACGACCACAGGCGCGTCCAACAACGATAACCGCACGTCGTGTTCCACGAACCGTATCACCTGTTCGAGGACATGGCGCGCGGACTGGGCGTCAACGGCGACGACCGAAACCCCGATGGTTGCCCGCTGCCACAGGTCCTGGTGGTCAACTTCCGCAACCGAGACATTGAAATGGGACCGTATTCGGTCCTTGAGACTCCTGATCACCTGACGTTTGTCTTTGAGCGAGCCGCTGTCGCGAACCAGGCACCCGATACATACACTGGCGACTACCATCGGTCTCCCCGCTCACCCTGCGACGGACTCCAGGGTACGGGCCTCTTCGATTATGGTGTACGCTTCTATGATGTCGCCCACTTTGATGTCGTTGAAGTTCTCAATCGAGATACCGCATTCGTACCCTGAAGGAACCTCCCGGACATCTTCTTTGACACGCCGGAGTGTCCCGATTTTCCCGTTGTACGCCTCGGCACCGTCCCGCATGATTCGCACGCGTGCGCCCCGCGTCATGACGCCGCTCCGGACCATGCAACCTGCAACATTGCCCACACGCGGCACTTTGAACACCTGCCTGATCTCTGCGGTCCCCGTAACCTGCTCAGTAATCTTGGCATCCAGAAGGCCCGCGAGAGAGGCTTTGACCTCCTCAATCGCCTCGTAAATGACCTGATAGAGACGTATTTCCACCTGTTCCTGAGCGGCAAGTTCTCTTGCCCGTGCATCCGGGCGAACATGGAACCCGATGATGATCGCGTTCGAGGCAGAAGCGAGCAGCACATCGCTTTCACTTATTGCGCCGACGCCGCGGTGAATCACCTGAATGGCCACTTCCGCGTTGGACAACCGTGCCAGTTCGTCGCTCAGCGCCTCCACGGAACCGTCCACGTCGCCTTTGACGATGACCGGCAGGAGCCGCAGCTCGCCTTCGCTGATCCGCCGCTTCAAGTCCGTCAATGAGACTTTCTTGATCCGGCTGTAGTCCTGCTCCCGCTTGATCTGCTGCCGGTACTGCGCGATTTCACGCGCTTCGCGTTCACTCTCGTACACCGCGAACTTATCGCCCGCCATGGGAACGTCGTCAAAACCCAGAACCTGCACCGGCCTGCTGGGACCCGCATCTTTGATCGGATTTCCGCGCTCGTCAAGCAGTGCGCGCACCCGACCTGCCTGCATTCCCGCAAGGAACGCATCTCCTACGCGTAACGTGCCATTCTGAACGAGTACAGTGGCAACGGGCCCACGCCCTTTGTCAAGCCGAGCTTCGATCACAACACCGCGGGCAGGCCTGTTGGGGTTCGCTTTCAATTCCATGAGCTCGGTCTCGAGCGCGAGTCGTTCCAGCAGCGTATCAACCCCTTGCCCGAACTTTGCGGAAATCTCCACCGACTGGACCTGCCCACCGAAGTCCTCGAGAATAACACCATATTGCGTGAGCTGCTGTTTGATACGCGCCGGGTTGGCCGTCGGAAGGTCGATTTTGTTGATCGCTACGATAATGGGAACCTGCGCCGCACGTGCGTGGTTAATCGCCTCGATCGTTTGAGGCATCACATTGTCATCCGCGGCGACAACAAGAACCACGATATCAGTTACCTGTGCGCCGCGTGAGCGCATTGCGGTGAATGCTTCGTGACCCGGGGTGTCCAGAAACGTCACCCGTCCTTGGGGCGTCTCCACTTCGTACGCACCGATATGCTGGGTGATCCCTCCGGATTCGCCGGCGATAACGTTCGTCCGGCGAATGTAGTCCAGAAGCGAAGTCTTCCCGTGGTCCACATGGCCCATCACCGTGACAACCGGCGGCCGTGGAACAAGGGAATCCGGGCTGTCTTCTTCCTCCTCCGGTTCCTCGATCTCAAGTTCCTGCATCTGCTGGACTTCAAATCCGAACTCATCCGCGATAATCTGGATGGTGTCCATTTCCAGACGCTGGTTCACCGACACCATGAGTCCGAGCTTGAGACAGGTCGCGATGACTTCCGTAGGCTTCACACCCATCAGGTCTGCAAGTTCGCTCACGGAAACGAATTCGCTCACCCGAAGCACGTTCGAATCGTCAGCCTCTTCGGTCTGGCTCGTCTGAGAGTGACGCTCGTACGTCCGTTTCACCCGACCTCGGCCCATCTGCGAAAGCGTGCGGGCGACGCTCGCTTGTATTTCTGACTGAGAGGCAGTTGGCTTCTTCCTCCGTTTCCCGCGTCTGCGACGCACCCCCGCGACATCGCCAAGGCCGGAATCGGCAACATCCCCGGTATCGGCAACCGGTTCGATCGCGCCGCTGCCCGGAAGCGGAATAGTCTTGGCTTTCGCCCATTCAGCGAATTCCGGGTCCTCGTTCTCCAGTTCCATTTTGCGGAGACGATCGGCACGGGAGATATCCTCCGCCCCTTCTGATCTTCGGGGCCGCAGCGGCTTCAGCGCAGGGCGCTCCGGGCGTGCGGGCGCTTCCGGGCGCCTCGGCGCTTCAGTTGCGCCCGGCCTCCGCAGAGGCGGGAGAGCAGATGAACCGGCCGGCGGCGGAAACGACCGTTGAGGACGCTGTTGGTCGGGAACACCGGTACGGGACAAGGGCCGCAACGCAGGACGTTCTTTCTGGACGGCCGGCTTTTCTGGTTCCGTCTTTCCCTGCGCGGGTTCCACGGGTTTTGCGGGGACCGGTGTGCTCAACTGCGGTCGGATGGGAGTCGTGTCGACGGGAGGCATGAACACGCGCGAAGGCGGTGGAATCGGAACGGCAGGAGGAGTTGCCGGTTCAACGGGCTTCGGTTCGGCCGCAACGACCGAAACGGTTTCCGTCCCCTCAGGTGCAGCGTCGCTGGCAGGTTCCGCAGGGATAACGCCGTCGGGATACTTTTCAAAAACCTTGGTCAGACGATCAAGATCCTCGTCCTCCAGCGGGTCCATGTGCGTTTTCACCTCTATGCCAAGCGAGGCGCAACAGCTCATGAGAACCTGTGAACTGACGTGGAGCTCTTTCGCTACCTGATAAACTCGTTTGTGCTTTCGCAACGCGTACGTTCCTCCCGAAATTCGGAATCCTTACACAGGAAGGGCGACACTAGTCCTACTAAGCCAGGCCCGGGGCTTCCGGGCTCGTTTCCGCGATTCCCGACTCATCCGTTGCTGCCGGCCCGTAGGAGGGCTCCGCGACGAACGTTGCCAGATCCATGCCGGTTTCTTCCAGCGGAATCTGAAGCCGTTCCGCATACTCCTGCCGTTTTGCTTCCAGCAAGTCCGTGGCTTCGTCCAGCAACTGGGCCGCCCGTTCTGCCGAAATTCCGGCAATATCGGCGATCTCCACCGCCGAACGTTCCGAGAGCTCCAGAGCGGAGCTTATACCGGCTTCGGTAAGAGCCTGGGCAACAGCCGGTGTTGAACCGGGAAGCTCCGAGACGGGAACACGAAGGAATCCGTCGCGCTCTTTCTTCTTCGCGTACTGCTCTTCCGTCATGATCTCGACGCGCCAACCCGTGAGCTGCGCCGCGAGACGTGCGTTCTGGCCGCCACGACCGATCGCGATGGAGAGCTGATCCTCATCAACGATTGCAATCATCGTCTGGCGGTCCTGGTCCACTTCGACGCGCTGAATCTCCGCTGGAGCGAGAGAGCGCTGGAAAAACACAACGGGATCTGGGGACCATTCAATAATGTCAACACGCTCGTTGTTCAGCTCGCGGACGACCTGCTGGATCCGCATGCCTTTCTGACCTATGCAGGCGCCCACCGGATCCACACGGTCATCGCGACTGGCGACTGCCACCTTGGCGCGGCTTCCCGGATCACGAGCAACAGCGATCACCTCGACGGTGCCGTCGTACACCTCCGGGACTTCCATCTGGAACAGACGTTCCAGGAAGCCGGGATGGGTGCGGGAAAGAATCACCTGCGGCCCCTTCGTGTCCTTCAGAACGTCCTTCACGTAAGCACGGACCGTGTCCTTCTGGCGATAGCGATCACGGGGTATCTGCTCGGATACGGGCAGGATTCCTTCCGCACGGCCCAGATCTACGATCACGTCGCCACGAAGCACTTGCTGCGCAGTTCCTATCCGGATATCGCTGATGGCTTCGCGGAATGTCTCGTACACCCGTTGTCGCTCAGCTTCGCGCACCTTCTGGATGAGCATCTGCTTCGCGGACTGGATAGCCATCCTTCCGAATGCGGTGAAGGGAATAGGCTGTGCCACTCCTTCGCCAATCGCAGCTTCGGGATCTATCTTCTTCGCGTCAGCCAGCGAAATCTCGATGGCGGGGTCCTCGACCTTTTCCACTACTGCTTTGTGCGCCCAGATGACTATTTCGCCCGTGTTCTGATCCACTTCCACGTCGATATTGTCGGAAAGACCGAATTTCTTCTTCGCCGCCGAAAGCAGCCCCTCCTCCAACGTATCGATGACTAGGTCCATCGTAACGTTCTTTTCGCGGGCCACCTGGCGTAGTGCTTCGAGCACATCGTCGCGATTCATCTGCGTGTTGTTCTCCGTGCCATTTTGCCTCTCGGAGTCGTGTTTCCAATGACAAAAAGAATTTTCGCGTTGCGTAGTTCCGCGAACGGAACGGCAACGCAGCCTGAAAGGTCTCCCGCCTCGGGGAGGATCCCGCTTTCTGACAGGATCAGCGTATCTTCAGAACAGGAAACCACTTTCCCTGTCAACGTATCGGTTCCCGCGTCGGATTGGCGTTCGACCTGAACCCACCTGTTGACGACCCGCGAGAAGTCCTTCACCGTGCGAAGGGGACGATCGGGACCCGGGGAAGTGATTTCGAGGGCAAAATCCCGCGGCGCGGCCATCCGGGCTTCCCACTCGAGATCAAACTCACGGCTCAGGCGGGCGCAGGTGTCCGCCCCTACACCACCATCCTGATCCACTACCAGCCTGACGGACCGTGATCTTCCAGCACCAAGCCACCTGATTTCCAGAACTTCCACACCCATAGGGCCGGCAATTGCGGTCACAACGTTCTGGACGGAATCTCTTTCCTCTTGTTGCACAAGGCGCCCCGATATGAAAAGAGTGAGCGCGCGCCCACTCATAAATCATATGAAGGTACGCATTTTCGCGGCAGAACGCAACGACGCGTGCGTGTGCAGTCCTACCAACCGCTGAGGAACCCGTCGACCACCTGGCGAGCGACTTCCTGAATTGCCGCGGCATAGGCCGCATCCCTGGCCGCAACCCCCGCCGTCGCGTCGTACTGGCCCAGCCCCTGGATTCCTTCCCGTTCCCACAGATTTCGGCGCCGAACGCGATCCCACACCGACGCGTCCACCAGAACGGTCACACGGTAACGGCTCACCTGCGTCCCGGAAAAGGTGAGCGGCTCCTCGCTCACGCGCGCGACGCGCCCCCGCACTACTGCGTCAGCACCGGAAAACGGAGCGTAACGAACCTGCGACCTGGTAACCAGTTGATCCGAGATGGCTCGCGAAACGCGCTCCTCTACGCCCGCTTCTGTCGTCGAGTTCTCGAAAAACTCCACACCAACCGTTCTTACGTGCGAGGGTACCCCCCCTTCCACGGAGTATACACCACACCCCGTCGTGGTCAGCCCCACGACGATCGCGAAGACAGTGCCGGCTGCTGCGCGCGCGCGCCCACTTCCGGGCAATTCCGTCACACAGCCTCCATCCATTTTTTGAGCGCCGCCGAGTAAGGAGGACGGGCAATACCGAACTCCGTGACAATCCCGGAAATCAGTTCGGCGGGAGTGACGTCGAACGCTGGGTTGAACACCTGCGCCGATTCGGGAACGGTATTCGGCCCGAACCCGCGCCTGACCTCGTTTTCGTTCCGCAGTTCGATGGGGATCCCGGAGCCATCCGGTATGGAGATGTCAACGGTGGACATGGGGGCCACCACGTAGAACGGCACGTTGTGGTGGCGGGCAACGATTGCGAGGCCGTACGTGCCGATTTTGTTAGCCGCGTCCCCGTTTGCGGCGATGCGGTCTGCTCCCACGAACACGCCATCTACGTTCTTCTGCCGCATCACGGCCGCGGCCATGTTGTCGCAGATCACCGTCACGTCGATTCCGGCTTTGGAAAGTTCCCACGCCGTCAGGCGGGCACCCTGCAGGAGAGGCCGGGTTTCATCCGCGAACACCCGAAGTCGCTTCCCCATTTCGGCCGCCGCATAGAACACTCCGAGCGCGGTGCCATACCCCGACGTAGCCAATCCCCCCGCGTTGCAATGAGTGAATACCGTTGCCTCATCCGGCAGCAACGCGGCGCCATGACGGCCCATCGCCTCACACCGGCGAAAGTCGTCAACCTCGATAGCCTGCGCTTCCTTGAGCAAACTTGTTACAAGTTCACCGTCTGCTGATGCGTCGGCAACGGACGCCATGCGATCGAGAGCCCAGAAGAGGTTCACCGCCGTCGGACGCGTTTTCCGCAGGCGCGTGATGGCTGCGGCGACCGCCTCCCGGCGGCGCGAAAGACCCGCGTTCATTGCGGCAATCACAACTCCGTACGCCGCTGCCACACCGATGGCCGGAGCGCCACGGACCTGGAGCGTTTCGATAGCGTTCGCCAGAACCTCGACATCGGTACAGACGAAGTATCGCTCGTCGTTCGGGAGGAGCGTCTGATCAAGCAGCCTGAGTCCGTCGCCCACCCATTCAAGTGTCTGAATCTTCATGCGTTGTGGCGCTCCTGATCGTGCGGATCGGGAAGAAATGAAATGGACCGAAGCCAGCGGTACCGTTCGTCAAGTGCCTCGCGCCTCGCGCCCCTGAGCCGGTTGAATGAGTAATCTTCCACGGCCAGACTTGCGGCGGCCGTTCCGTACGCAAGCGCCCGGCGCAACCCAGAGACGGTGACATCGCCTGTCGCGGCGATGTATCCCAGCATTCCCCCTGCGAAGGAGTCACCGGCTCCCGTGGGGTCCACCACCGTTTCCAGTGGAAGCGCCGGGAGGACGGCGAACTCGCCTTCCACCGCCAGAAGCACCCCGTGCTCGCCTTTTTTCACTACTACCGCGCGGGGACCCATGTCCAGAATCGAACGGGCGGCAACCGCCAGATTCGTCTTCCCTGTAAGGGCCCTGGCTTCCGAGTCGTTGATAACTACCATGTGGACGCGCTTCAGCACACAGGCCAGGTCGTCCGCCGCATCACGGATCCACATGTCCATAGTGTCCAGCGCCACCCACTCCGGACCGGCCATCTGGTCAAGCACGTGTAACTGAAGCCGGGGTGCGATGTTTCCGAGAAACACGATTCTGTCGCCGCGGTACCGGTCAGGAATGCGTGGCGCGAAATTCGCAAAGACGTTGAGTTCTGTCGCCAGCGTCCGGCGGTTGTTCATGTCGTCTTCGTACACCCCGGTCCACCGGAACGTGTTGCCTTCGGCGGTTTCCAGACCTGTCAGGTCGACGCCTCTTTCCTCAAGGAACGCGATCCCGGCACGGTCAAAATCAGTCCCAACAATCCCGACGAGATGAACCGGAGCGAACAGGGACGCCGCGGCAGCACCGAAAAGAGCGGATCCGCCAAGCGCGTTTTCCACTCTGCCGCCAGGTGTTTCCACGTTATCATACGCGACTGAACCCACGATGAGAAGCGAATCAGGCATAGTTGTTTTCCTTGACGTTCACGCGTACACGCAGAAGCCGCAGGAACTGCCCGGACAGACCTGCGGCTTCCAGGAACACCCCAAATCCGGCTGCCTGCGGCAAGGTCCGCGAGGAGGACTACCGGGGACGCCTCTCGGTGGGCGATGGCTGCCCGCCGACGCCCGCCGGAACCGGCCCGATGTACCCCGCGGAGAACAGGTCGAGCCCCGAAAGCTCCCCGAGATCAAGTTCCTCGATCGGGCGCGCAACTTTGACGCCCAGCGCAGGTCCTTCTTCCTTCGCCTGCCCGAGAACCGTGCGCAACCGGTTGGGGAAGGGAAGGCCTCCCAGCATGGTATAAAGGCGGGGCATCTGGTCGGGAGGCCCCTGGAAAAGACCGGCGTAAATACCACTGGTGTCGGTGAGTTCGCGAATCTGCCGGATCAGGCTTTCGAAGATGTCCGCCGGCGCGCGATCAAGCAAGTCCTGCGGCGCCACAAGGATGATGCCCGCCATTGTCGCGTCTTTGTAATCGAAACCCGAGGCCAGAAGTCCTGAGGAATCCCAGATGCTTCTCAGGCCGTTCGCAAGGCGATCTCTTATCAGCAGGTCGTCATCGGTGAGATCAGCAGCCCCGTAGATGAGCACGCCCCGCGAGGCGAACACGCGCCGGAAATCCTCCCCGTCGAAACCGCGGATCGGCATGTACAGTTCGTTTGTGCTGAGCGTGTTCATCTCGTGCAACCGCTCCACCGCCGCCTGATTCGCGGAAGAGTAAAATGCGGTCAGGCTTTCACTTCGGTACTGACGCAGGATCTTCTCATTGTCCACGAGTATGATGCTGGCGACGTCCGAATTGCGGAAAAGATTGATGGCATTAACCGCGTTGATTTTCGCGATACTGCTCTCGTGGTCTTTGGGAAGAGAAGCCAGCGCGGAAATGGGGATATCCAGCCTCGCCAGGATATTCGCGAGCACGGCGATGTTGCTGCCCGTGCCGCCACCAAGGCCAGCGCACAGAAGCAGGTGTTTGCACCCTTCGAGCTGGGTACCCACTGCTTCCACTATGATGTCGCTGCTCGCCTCGAGGCTCCGCTGACCCAGGGCCATGTCCTGTCCGGCCCCGTCGCGCCCTTCGTACCCGATATAGGTGCGTTTTCTGGGGTCCAGCGAAAGCGCGCGAAGGTCCGTATGTGAAGTGTTCACCGCAACGGCTTTGTACCCGAGCCTGGTGAACTCAACGGCCAGGTTGCCGCCGCATTCGCCCAGTCCGACGATGCCAAGGTCCAAACACTTCTGCCCTTCTGACATCTACTCCTCCTCTTTCACGATCGCGGGTTGTCCCCAGGCGGGAGGTTCCCCGCGCGCAGGGCTTCCCGTGCGCGGGGCGGAACGTCCGGGAAGGGAACGCGCGGCGCATCCGCCCACATTTCCTCCAGACCGTAGAATTGACGTGCGTCCTCTCGAAAAATATGCACCACCGTGTCCACGAAATCTACGAGCACCCAGTTGAGGGATTCCTCACCCTCAACGTGCCACGGATCCCGGCCAAACGGCACCAGAGCCTCTCGTACCGCATCAAGGATTGCGCGGGCATGGACATCAACGTCCGCACTGCACAACACGAAAAAATCCGCGACGTCGGTAAGCCCTCGCAGATCCATGACTACAATATTCGACGCCTTCTTGCTTCTGACCGCCTCCACAAGAATCCCGACCGTTTCGGGAACGGGGGCGGCATCGCGTGCCGGTTTCCTTCGTGACCGCGCCTTTTTCTGTATCATTCAGCTTCCGGTTGAGATCCACTCGCGCCCGTTCGGGACGGCATCACCACCCCGTGGACGGGTCATTCCACCACGCGTTGTATCCATAGCCGTACCCATACCGGCTGGACGGCATCTGCGAGTAATGAACGGACAACACCATGTTTTCCGTGGGGCGGTACACCAGATCGAGCGCCGGAATCACCAGGCTGGCCTGCTGCGGGCCGTTACGGAATCCGGCGATGCCGAGTGGGTTGTGGAGCAATCCCACGTCCATCCGCAGGGTAAGCGGCGTGGCAATCTGGTACTGGATATGCTGAAGCAACAGGCCTGCCGATGTTGTCGTTCCCCCACCGCTTGCAATGCCGAACGAGTAGGACCGCCACGTGGTGAGCCTGCTGGAATCGAAAAGCCCCTGACGTCTCATCAGACTGACGAGGTCCGCGGTAGGCGCGCCCGCAATCGTCGGCCCTCGCCCGCCGGCGTCAGTGTCAAACGGCCCTGATGCCGGAACTGCTCCCGCGGCGAGAACCAGAAAACCCGCCGTCAGAATCGCTACACTTTTCATCACTGTTGTCCTTCTCTCCGGAGTACGGCACAACCGCCGTACGCCCTTCCTGCTAACGCGCCACAAAGCCAGCCTGTTCCGCAGGAATAACAGGTCACCAAAAGAATAACAATCTCGGCGGCAAACTCAAATACGCCGCACGCGTCGGCCAGGTCCGCAACAACAAACGCCGACCGGCAGAAAGAACGCTCCGCGCGCGAGGGTGCGGGATGATTCCGGCGCGGCCTCCAGACAATGTTGGACGGATGCCGGGTTTCGGCAGGTGACACTGGTGCTGAAAAGGCTTCAGCGGGCAGGCAAAATCCTGAAGTCTGCCCTTTCACATACTGGCTGAGGCAAGGAGCCGTCTTCGTGTCAAGGGTTTCGGCGAAAATGTTTCAATCGGGGTACAGAGTTTTCCTGGGGGAGTGGTCGGTCATCCCGATACAACGAATCGGCGGAGGACGTCGCTTCGTTTCCGCTCCCCGCCGGTTCGCCGCTCGATGACCGGCGGGGGTCGGAGTGGTCAGATGCCCGCCGGCAGATGGCACAGGCGCGACGGTCTCCGAGTGGCGGACGCGAAGCGGACGCTGTATCGAGGAGCCCGTCGCGCAGGTCGCCCGGCAACCAGAACACGCCGCGTTCCCGCGGGTCCAGACAGGCGGTCACTTCGACAGGCTCAGTGACCGCGTGAAAAGCACCGCGCGTCTTCCTTCCGGCCCCAAAGGACCTACGTGGCCGGCGAATCCTCCGTGGAGTTGCGCCGGGCGCACAAAAAGCAAGGGCGGTCTGCGTGCGAAGAACCGCACGGACCGACCGCCCTTGCTCATGACAACTGAGAAAAAGGTTTAGCGCACGATCGTCACCCGGCTCAGAAGCCTGCTGGTG
>Ga0208939_1001813_pt1 | contig 15657 bp, 8 predicted proteins | sample AD_STIC12_MetaG_FD_184437 | JGI IMG/M metagenome (GOLD analysis project Ga0208939, IMG submission 184437) | Active sludge microbial communities of municipal wastewater-treating anaerobic digesters from USA - AD_STIC12_MetaG (SPAdes) (version 2) | ecosystem: Engineered > Bioreactor > Anaerobic >...
ACACCCAGTATTCAAGGGCAATCCCGACTACTCCAATGTAGGCGAAATCGATTATGTCGCGCCGCTCCACCTTGAGTAGCCCCGGAGAGCGAGATAGCATGATAACCAAGAGAGCCGCGAATGCGATTCCGGCACGCATAGTCACCAGAACGAGCGGATCTAGATCGTACTTGTAGATGGCTTTCGCGAAAACGCCAAGAGTGCCCCAAACAACAGCGGCAGTCAAGGCCATAAGGATGCCATATTTACGATCTGCTGTGGCTGCTGAACCCTGCATAGCTGCGATCATCTCACATACACCATGATAGAGCAATGCTACGTGTCATGCTACTTGTCATGCTACTACGCCCAGGCCACCAGCGCAACCAGCTCGTAGCTCACGCCGAGTTCACCCAACATACTCAGAGTGGTTGCTTAAACGTTTGAGAAGATTGCCCGCGCGCTGCAGGAATTGCACGCTCATTGAAGAACTAGTTACGTGCTAGAGTTTACTTTTACGATTAAGTCGCTGCCGGTCGCGTCTTCCGTCTTCTGGGCAGCGTAGTCTCGGAGGGCTACTCATGGAGGCTACTACTCGAGCTGGGGCGCCGATTTGCGGGCTTGATTCTCGCCGCTTCAAGATGATCATCTTCGATTGGGACGGGACTGCAGTCGCCTCCCGCGCCCATCCGGTTAACGACATTCTGTGGAGGTCGGAGGCACTTCTGGGGCGAGGAGTGTGGCTTGCGGCCGTCACCGGTACCAACTTCGCCAACCTGAGCGGCCAGTTTGCCGGCAAGCTGACTCCGAGCGTTCGGCAGCGGGCCCTGTTCTGCACAAACCGGGGATCAGAAGTCTACGGTTTCAGCGCAGACGGCCAGACCACGCTCAGGCTGCATGCTCGCACGTCAACCCAGGCCGAGGATGAAGCCATGGATCGAGCAGCCCGCCGAATCCAGCACGAGCTGCGTGAGCAGTATGGGCTGGAAACCCAGATCATCCACGGACGCATGAACCGGCGCAAACTCGACCTGATCCCCGTGCCCGAGTGGGCGGACCCGCTAAAAGAACAGCTGCCCGCCCTGCACAGAGCCGTAGAGGCGCGGCTCGCGTCCTGCACAGTGTCGGGAGGCCTCGCGCAAGTAGTTGCCCTGACTCGCGCGATCTGCGCAGACGAGGGTATCGATGCCCGGATTACCACTGATGTGAAGCATGTAGAACTTGGGCTGACCGATAAGTCGGATTCCGTGAGCTACTTGGTTGAACAGGTGGCAAAACCAAGCGCCATCGACACCTCGGAGATCCTGATACTGGGCGATGAGTTCGGTCCTGTCGGAGGGGTGGAAGGAAGCGACCACAAGCTGCTCATCCCCGAGGTGCGCGATTCGCTCTGCATCAGCGTAGGGAGCGAACCCTGCGGGGTCCCGGCCGGCGTTGTCCACCTAGGAGGGGGCGCCGACACCTTCGCCGCCATTCTCGAAGCACAGATGCGCGCATGGAGGTGTGAGCCGTCCAAGTTCTCCGTGCCGTCGTTCTGCCCTCCCAACAATCCGTGGCAGCTACACGAAAGCGGCGACTGCGAGACCATGTTCACCCTGGGAAACGGCTACATGGCCACGCGTGGAGCGCACGAAGACGGTCTGCTGACAGGCCATGGTGCCACGTTCGTCGCAGGAGTCTTCGATTGTGACCCAGCCCCGGATGAAGTCACCGAATTGGTATCCATGCCGGACTGGCTGCCGGTTGAGATCTTGCTGGACGGGCAGACCATGCTTTCCCCGTTTTCGCCGTCCCATGCCCGAAACGCGATCCGGAGCTGCCACTACGACCGGTATCTCGACCTTGCGCAGGCGTGCATCCGTCGCGCAGTTCGCCTCGTCGACCGCACCGGGCGAGTCCTCCTCATCGAAAGCCAGCGGTTTGTGTCGCTTGCCGATCGCCATCTGGCCTGCATGAGATATGAGGTGACCATGGAGGCCGGTGCCGGCGAAGTGCAGCTCAACTCGCTGATCGATGGGAATGTGACGGGCCGCGGGTCGGGGGCGCGGCATCTGGAGATCCTGGGCGTACATGCGCCAAAGCCACACAGCGCGTTGCTCGGCGTTGCAGGACTCAATGCCCGTACCATCAACTCTCATATCCCGATCGCGGTCGCGCTCGCCGCGACGGCGTTCGTCGAATCCGCCAATTCCGACCCCGCCCCCGGCCCCGGCCCCGGCTCTGCTGACCCAAAGCAGTGCGCTGCGTCCCGACAGCCCCTGGAACCCAGCCCGCTTGAGAGGCCGCTCGCTCCAGGTCATCAGTTCAAGGTCTGCCTAAGGGCGGGAGATCGACTAGTCCTGGAAAAGTACGCTATCTACAGAACCGGTCGCGATGTCACAACCACATGCACAGAAGCGGAGTCTTGTGGGGCGTCGCCTGCAACACCTGCAATACCAGGTCAATCTGCCCTGCTGGATGCGGCGTGTAGGTCAGCTGAGGCCGCCGCCCGAGTCGGATACGACCTGCTCTTCGCACCGCACTGTCGCGAGTGGGCGGCGCGCTGGAGTAGGTGCGATGTGCGAATATGGGGGCCTGATTATGACCAATTTGGCATCAGGTTCGCAATGTTCCACATGCTTGTGTGCGCCCCCGACACCGACGACAGGGTGAGTATCGGCGCCAAGGGGTTGCACGGTGAGGGTTACCGCGGTCACGTCTTCTGGGACACTGAAGTGTTCGTGCACCCATTCTTCTGCACGGTCTTTCCGGATACGGCCCGGAACCTGCTGATGTACCGCTACCACACCCTCCCCGGCGCGCGGCGGAAGGCCGCCGAGCGCGGGTATCGGGGGGCGATGTTCGCGTGGGAAAGCGCTGATTCGGGAGACGAAACCACGCCCGCGTGGAGCACGCCGGACCCAACTACCGGGCAGCGAGTACGGATCTGGTGCGGCGACACTGAAGACCACATCACCGCCGATATCGCCCATGCCGTGTCAAGTTACTGGCGGTGGACCGGCGACGACGACTTCTTCCGAGACTACGGCGCCGAGATCATCATTGAGGCCGGGCGTTTCTGGGCCAGTCGCGCGGCGTGGAACGAAGAGATGCGCCGGTACGAGTATCTGCGCGTCATCGGCCCGGACGAGTATCACGAGAACATCGACAACAACGCGTTCACCAACTACATGGCCAAGTGGACCATTGACGCCGCGCTAGCGGCGTCGGAGTGGCTGGCGGCCGACTGTCCGTCCGCATGGAACGAGCTTTCGACCCGTCTGGGCCTAACCCTCGGTGAGCAGGACGAAATGCGCCGTGTCGCGCAGGCTGTCTACCTACCACAGCCCGACCCCGACACGAAGGTCATCGAGCAGTTCGACGGATTCCTTGATCTTGAGGACATCAACGGGAGCATGCAGGACCTGATAGGCGCCGGGCGCTCGGTCGACATGGCGCTCATGCAGGACATGGCCCGCGAGCGCAGGATACTCAAACAGGCAGATGTGGTGATGCTGGCCAAGCTCATGCCCAACCTGTTCGACGCCGATACATGGGCGGCCAACTACGACTACTACTCAGCTCGCACTGCCCATGGCTCATCGCTCAGCCTGTCTGCCCACGCATTGGTCGCGGCACAGCTGGGCCGCGTCGTCCAGGCCTACCAGCACTTCCACCATGGCCTCGCCCTCGACCTGTGCGATTCCATGGGCAATCTCGGCGACGGCATTCACATGGCCAACCTAGGCGGGATATGGCAGGCTGCAGTGTTCGGATTTGCAGGTGTCCGTCTTGACCCGCTGGCCGAACACGGCATCCGCATCGCGCCCGCGTTGCCTGACGCATGGGATAGGCTGGAGACCAGAGTAGTAGTGCGGGGAAGACGGGCGAGGCTGGCCGTAACCAAGTGCCGAACCGAGCTGACGTGGGAATAGGCGACGCCATCGCACGGGCGGCGCTAACCCTTTATCCCTGAGAAGCTGATGCCTTCGACAAAGTACCTCTGGAAGACGATGAACATGACTACTATCGGCAGGGCCGACATGACCGTGCCGGCGAGCATCGGCCCCCAGTCGAACGCCACTGCGTAAGTAGTCCTGAAGCTCAGCAGGCCCAGCGTCAGGGTGTACTTGTCAGGCGGCGAGGTGAGTATCACAAGTGGCCAGAAGAACTCGTTCCATGTTCCCTGAAAGGTCAGGATCGCCAGCGCCCCTAAGGCCGGGCCGGCCAGGGGCAGCATGATGCGGGAATAGGTCTTAAGGACAGACGCCCCGTCGATGCGGGCGGATTCCTCCAGTTCCGTGGGCAGTCCTTCGAAGAACTGCTTCATTATGAACACCGCGCTGCCGCCCACCATGGTAGATACCACATAGCCGGTCCAGGTGTTGATCAGCGAACCGCCTCCGAAGAGCCGAGTCAGTCCGAATATGCCATCCCGGAGGACCAAGTAGTTGGAGATGAACGTCACCTGCCCCGGAATCATCATCGAAAAGAGAACCAGATTGAACAGGGCGTTCTTGCCGGCAAACTTCAGTCGTGCCAGGGCATACCCGGCCATCGAAGCTACGACCAGTGTCGTAACGACCTTGATCCCCGCAAGCATGAACGAGTTGCGGATCCATGCGGAGAAGAGGTTCCTGCCTGTGGCGCGACTGTAGTTCTCGCGGAACACCCGGTGGTAGTTATAGAACACATACGGTATCACGCCGGAGGTAACGTTGTTCCAGCTCTGAACTCTCCCCAGCCGCTCGATCCTGTTCGGCTCGAGAGTGGCCCGGACGAACCTCTGGTACATCGGCACTTCGATGTCAAGGGGAAGCTTGCCGTAGACAATGTCGCTGCCCGCGTGCTTGATGTCAAACTCGTAGATGACCCGCACCACGCCGTCAGTCGTCACGCGCCGAGCCTCGCGGACTTCACTGACGACAGCATCATCCGCGGCGAACGGCTCCGCGACAATGGCAGCAGGCCCGGCGCCGGGAACCCGCCGCGGCACCCGCACGATGGGTGTCTCCGCTTCCCTGCCTTCGTCGACCTCGTACTCTATGGAGAACAAAACGACGGCGCCCCGAGCGAACTGCCCGAACAGCCAACTCCCTCCCCCCGCCGCGCCAAGCCTCGCAGCCGCCGCCCAGTTAGCCGGAGATAGCTGCGGCGATCCCAGCCGCGGAGGCCACTCTACGGGGTTGTCTTTCAAGCTCGACAACATCGCAAACGCCATTGGGCCCACAAAAAGCAGCGAGAACCCGAGAAGCAGTACGTATACGGCCGCCGCCTTCGTCCATCGGCGCCGGGCCGCAAGCTTCCTTCGGTTCTCGGCCTGGGCGTGCCGATCCTGTTCAGCTATGCCCTCATCCAGTCTCATCGCTCGCACCTCGCCCATGGCTCATGATCTCGTGATCAACTTCTGCAAAGACACCAGCACCATCGTAAAGACCGCCAGCACAATGGCTGCTGCAGATGCGGCGCCTATCCTCGGCACTGCCGATCCCGGAAATGCGTTGCTGTAGACGAAATAGGCCAATGTGATGACGGCTTCCCTCGGCGCCTGCTCTCCAATGATGGCCACCTGATCGAACATCTGCAATGTGCTGATTAGGCCCATGCTCAACACGAGGAACGTGACGTTGCGCAGGCCGGGCAGGGTTATGTGACGAAACGACGCCGCCGGGGCAGCGCCGTCCACCGCAGCGGCCTCATATAGCTCCCTGGGGATATCTTGCAGGCCCGCGAGGAACAACAGCATCATGGTGGGGGCCGTAGTCCAGGTATTGAGCATCATGATCGCGGCCAGCGGTCGCGGGATCGCCAATGCTCCTGCCCACGCGGGCACAGTCTGCCTCGTGTTCAGCCACACCGTCCGAACGGCCTCCACGTTCGGATTGGGGCCGATTACCCCCGCAGCCTGAAGCGCCAACACCAGTACAACAGAGAAGGCGGCCGACATCAGGAGAAATGCCGGTTCGAACCATGACGCGGGCCACCCCCCAGCACGATCGCGCAGGACCAGGAGAACCTGAATGACGGCAAGACACGCAAAGAAGACTCCAATCACCGCACGGTACTGGATGAACTTGGTGGTCAGGTAGTTGATGACCCCGCCCCTCTGGAACAACCACATGAAGATGAGGGTTATGACCACGCTCGACGTGACGCTGGGCATGTAGTAGGCCGCCCTGAAGAACTTGATCCCGCGCACCCGGGAGTTCATCACCACAGCCAGGATCAACGCCAGGAATGTCTGGGCCAGCGTCACGATGACGGCGAATTGGAGTGAGTTCCTGAGCGCCCGACCGAACTGGACATTCCTGAACAAGTCCACATAGTTTGCCAGGCCAACCCATCTGGGGCTTGCGAACAAGTTGTACTCGGTGAAGCTGAAGTAGAAGGTCCGCGCAAACGCGTACCCGAAGAATGCGACTATGTGGAAGATGAAAGGCGCCAGCAGGATGTATGGAGCAGCCTTCTCCCACGTGCGGGAGATCCCACGTGGCCTCACTCGCCTGCGCCTCCTTTCGCCCAAGCTCAAGTTTCGAGCAGGCGGGCGGGGATGGGTCCCGGTGCATCGCCGGGACCCGTCCCCTGAGCTCTTGCCACAGCTCACCGCCTTACTTCATGAGCTCATCCAGACGCTTCTGCGCTTCCTTCAGTGCAACATCGACAGTCTGCTCGCCGCTCATGACCGCCGACAGCACCTGGTTGATTGGAGTCATCCAGTCATCGCCGTACGCGGCAAACTCGAATGGGAGCACATTGCCATCAGATGCGCCACGGAACACGATGTAGTTCGCAGCGGCCTCTTTGTCAGCACGTTTGAAGTACGGGTTGTCGATCAGGGCCTGCCTCGACGGCAGTGCCAGGCCCCGCTCGAGCACCCACTGCTGGGCCTCAGGGCTTGTGAGCAGTTCCAACACTTGGAATGCCTCTTGCTTATGCTTCGACTGTGCGTTCATCGACCACGAGACCGTGAATATGAGGTTTCCACGCTGCCCGGTGCGAGGGTTCTTCGGCAGCAGCGTGGCGCCGTAATTGAGGTTGGGAGACTGATCGCGCAGGAACCCAATGATCCAAGCGCCCTCCAGGCACGCGGCCACCTTTTCAGCTGCAAACGCCCCTCCGCCCCAGCCCTGGCCGATATCGGCGGGCATTATGCCTACGCCCTTCTTGGCAAGACCGGTGTAAAACTCGAAGCCCTCACGGAACTGGGCGCCTGCTACATTCGACTTGCCCTTTGCGTCGAACACGGAAAAACCAGCTGCGTACGCAAACGGGCCCATTCGAGCGTATTCGGGCGCCAGGGCGACTCCGTACACCTCGGGCAGGCCGGCCTGCACTTTGCGGAGCTTGTCGGTCAAGGTGTTCCAGTCATCGCTTTCGCTGGGGTAGGGTACCTTCGCGACGTCGAACATGTCGCAGTTGTAGAACAGCGCGAGCGTATTGAAGTCCTTGGGGATGCCGTAGATTTTGCCGTTGTAGGTGAATGCGCTCAGCAGCGAAGGCGTGATATCGGTCGTCTTGAGCACCTTGGACTTGGCTATGTACGAGTCGAGAGGCTCAACCGCACCAGACGAGAAGAGCCCTCGTGACCAGAAGATGTCCACATAGAAAAGATCGGGCCCTGTTCCGGCTGACAGCGAGTTCACAAGCCATCTGTCGTAACCATCGGCAATCGGTTCGTACACTGCCTTGACGCCCTTCAACTTGGGCTGCACGAATCGGGCGATAAGCTCCTCCACTATCGCGAGGTCGACTCCACCGAACCCGGCTATCCTCACCTGCACGTCCGCGCTGGCCGCGCCGGCGCACATGGCGACGGCCACAGTCAATGCGATGGCCGTCAGTAGCGTCAGTACACGCTTCACGCGCTTCATACCGGTTCAACCTCCTGTTTGTTTTGTGTTTCCTGAGCACAACCTCTGAACAACCTGCGTGGGAAGATGTAAATCAGATCGCTGACCCCTCGCCCCCTACTCCTCTCTATTCCCGGATGCACAACAGCCCTTCTCTGCGTCTGTGTGCACTGCTGGGCAAGCCTAAATCGATTAAGAGCAGCCCAGCTTGGGATATATTCGTTATGTAGCAGCCCGCGATCGCATTGAAACCGAGTGTACTGGGCCAGTATACCAGCCGTCTACTTAAACGTTAAACCTCGATATGTGATTCTACACATGCTCCGCTATTCCTTCTTCGCCTATCCGCAATATTGCGAGGATTTCATCGCGCCTTCAGCGGCGAGCATGTCGTCCCCCTCACCACAAGAGTGGCTTTGAGGAGGACACGCGAAGGCGGCTTCAGCCCAGAGCAAGCATCGGCGAGGAGCCGGCCTGCTGTCTCGCCCAGTTCGTATCTGGGCTGGCTGACGGTTGTAAGCGGAGGACTGGTGACAGATGCGAGATCAATGTCGTCGAATCCCACAATCGAAAGGTCGCGGGGGACAGTCAAGCCCAGGTCGGAAGCGGCCTTCATCGCACCTGTGGCCATGAGGTCCGACGCACAGAAGACGGCAGTCATGTCGCTTGAGCGCTGCACGAGTTCGCGAAGTGCCCGCTCGGCGCCCTCGCTCGTGAAGTCGCCTAAAGCCACAAGAGATGCGTCGTAGTCAAGGCCTCGGTCCAGCAAGGCGGCTTTGTACCCCTGAAGACGCTCATGGCTTACCATCGCCTCGTCGTAACCGTTGATGAAACCGATGCGCGCATGGCCCAGGTCCACAAGGTGCCGTACGGCATCGTACGCACCTGCGACATTGTCGATCCCGATCGAGTGGGTATTTCGCCCCATCAAGGCCATATCCAGTACGGCTATGGGGAATGGAGACGACTTGAGCAAGGGAAGCCAGGGGTCGTCAAGCCTGAGCCCCATGAAGAACGCTCCTTCGACTGAACGGCGACGGCATAGGTCGACATAAGACGGTTCGCCTTCAGCAGGAGGTCGGGTAGCACTGAAAACCATGAGGTCGTACCCTCTGGATGTCAACTCATCCAGTATTCCGGTGATGATCTGGCCTGAGAAGGGGTGAGAGAAGCCCTCCCCCTTGACTCTTCCCAACACGAAAAGGCCCATCACTCCGCTGCGCTGGGTGACGAGGCTCCTGGCGGTGAAGTTCGGCTGGTAGTTCAGCTCCTTCGCAATCTCTATAATCCGATTACGCGTTTCCTCGCCTATGTCGTCATACCCATTAAGGGCCCTGGAGACTGCGGTTATCGATACCTTGGCCCTCACGGCGATGTCTTTCAGCGTGGCTCGCTCCATGTCATCACATCTCCCCAATACGCGCAGAACGGGTCCGAGCCCTCCGGCCTGACCCCCGTGCGCCCCTGCAGTTGCACTGAACGCTGCGCAGCATGCGATGCCTTAAACGTTAAACTCGAGTACCCTATTCTACTCCACTGCCATGATTCCTCCTTGCCGTTCCATGGGGGCTCGCCTGGCGGCAGGATAGGCACAGAAGTGCCCGGCTCTGCGAAAAGCGCGCCCAGCTGGCCTGATGAGGCAAAATGGGTATAAGAACGGCTGGAGCTGGCATGTACTCGATTTTTGACGTTAGTTTCGGAGATAGCCGCGAAAATTGAGTACATCGACCCAAACTATCGTCAGAATCTGAGGGTATCGCCTCCCCGATACCTCCGGGGGTATACCGGCGCAACCACGGCTCCCACAACAGGCTCGATTGACTGTGACCGCCGGGTCACAACCACACTGCCAAGTCGCACACAGTCATCCTCATCGGGCCCGGAGCAGTACTGCTCCATTGGCCGGCCCTGGGCTTCACGGGCATCGACATCAATGCCGTGCGTGTGTATGCGGACCTCGCGGTGTTGGTGCGAGTAGTTGACTAGCAGGACAATCCCGTCGCCGACCGGTCCATTGCTTCTCAGAAGCGTCGCCGACACGTCCGGCGAGTCAGTCCAGACAGGTTCTCGCCACCCAGAAAGCTCCGCCGCCGCTCGGTACACCTCCTCCGGCCTCATTCTCTCATACACCCCATAGTCATCCGACAGGGCAAGTTCCAGAGCAAAATCGCAGAAAACGGCGTGCCCGCGTCCACTCCTGGCTGCGACGACGGCGGGGTCGCCCTCCGCTCGGCCTGCGCTCCCGCCATCCCCCGACGGTTCTTCCCGGCCACGAACATGCTTCCACAGAACCTGCGCATCGCGCGCCTCGACCACCAGGCGCCTACCTGTTGCGTGCGTCAGGCACAGAGCACCGCTGCACTCGCTGCGCCCGCTGTGCTCGCTGTGCCCGCTGTGCCCTCCGTCCTGCGCATCGACGCCCCGGATTTCGATGGGGCGCCCTTCGCCTTCGATAATCGGATACCTCACGTCCACTCCGAACAAGTCGCCCATTCCGTCCAGGGCCGCGCCGTCGTACGACATGTACAGTGTGCCGCCGCCCTCCACGAATCCGGCGAGCCTGGTCCAATCGACGGTGTTTACCCCTCTGCGCTGCGGGACGCATGGCATGAACACCAGTTTGAACTGGCTCAAATCGTCGTCAAGCGTAATCACCTGCGGGTTGAGGCCCGCGCGCCGCGCGAGCACGTACGAGTTGAACATGGCTCTGAAGTTGCGCTCCGGTGTGACGGCTGGATCGCTGTTGTCGTAGTAATGGCGGGGCACGATTATCGCCGCCCCGGGCGCTGATGGCTGCAGCGTATGTCCGCCTAGGCGCTCCAGGGTTCCGAATAACTCCTGCATGGCGCGGCCTGCCCCCTTGAGCCGCCCGTCAACGTCCACAAGACCGAAGCCCACCTCGAACGGGGTCGTGTTGTATGGTAGACGGTCGCCCACGGCAAAGTCGCCGTAGCACCACCCCATCGCCCCCATGACACCCTCCGCAAGCAGCGCGTGTAGCGTGGCACGGTAGTACCCTTCGATGACATCGTCAGCGCACATCTGACTGGTAGCTCCGAATTCTTCGAAAAGCACGTCGGCCCCCTGGCCCAGCGCCCGCGTAAGGGCGGCGCAGAAGGGGACGAAGTAAGTGCTCCTCACCCCGTCAAGCCGTTCCGGGCACGAGTCGGCGTACAGGGGATAGGCGTGCATGCACAGGAAATCCAGGGATTGTGCCAAGTCGTCCATGCGGAATCCGCAATCCTCTGTGAGGCTGGTTATGTGAGTACCGGCCGTGACTGGATGCCCCGGATCATGCAGCTTAAGCTCGGACGCTAGGGTGCGAATCCAGAGCCACCCAAAGTGCCGATCCCGCGGGCGCGCGAATATGTCCTGCTCGTTCGCGAGATCCCAACACATGATCCTGCCGTCGCCCCGATACGTCTTCGCGAAGTACTCGACCAACCTGACCTGCGCCCTGAGCATCTCCGGGTCAGAGTAGGGGTCGCGCCCGCGTCTCCACGGCACGTCCCAGTTCTCGCCGCTCATGTGCCCGCAGAAGAACGTCGGGATGACCCTCACCCCTGCCTCATCCGCCATGACCAGGAATTCGTCGAACCGACGGACCATCGCCTCATCGATGACATCGGGCGCGGGCTGGAAGTCCGCCCACTTCAGAAAGACTCTGACCGCGTTCATCCCCATGCGCGCAATCGTGCGCATATCCTCTGCGATCTCCTCGCGGTCGAACTCGGTCCACATCTGGACCCCGTGATGCCGCGGCCAGTAATTGACGCCGGTTATGAACTTCATCTCTGTTCATCCTCTGTATTAATAGTGCTGTAGATCTGCTCGACTGCACCGGTATCCTGCTCGCCCTCGAAAAAACCCACACGCCACGTGCCCCCGGGGTACGCGCCCCAGCTTACCACGGACCCGCCCGGCTTCCACCAGTTGTGCACAATCACGTAGCTGGACTGTAGGTTCCCGTACCACCGGTTGGCCGTGAGGGGCGTGGAGCCTTCCTGAAACGCCGCCGCCACTCCAATGTCGGGTCCGTACCACAGTATCCACCGCGGGAACCCCTGCACATCGCGGTTCATGCGGCGCGCCTCTTCAGAATCACCGTACCAAGGGACGTCCACATTCAGCGCCCAGCCCGCCTCCTGCAGTCCTGCAATATCGTCCAATAGGCGCCAAGTGACGGTCATATCGAAGAAGTCATTCCGAAACTCGAACACCCAGTCTGCGCAGACGGGAGCGACATGGCTGGTGTTCATGGGGAGAAAGCCCACGAACTCTATACCGCGCAGCGCCAGGAGAACCCGACCGTCCTCTTCCTCGCGCACCTCGGCCCGCGCCGGCTTGCCAGGCTTGTGAGTTCCCCAGCCTCCGATGCCCAGCCAGAGCGATGACGGCTTCCCCACGTAGGCCAGAAGTTCACGGAACTCGCCGTCGCCGCCCGGGTCGGCGGATAGGTAGTCGATAAACACCGGGTCGAGTGAGATTCCTATGCCGTATGTGCCCGATCGGTACTCGAAATAGGGATCGGCATACACGGCCTCAGGCTGAGCCTCAGCCGCCGCCGGCGCAGGAACCACGTGGCAGACCAGGGCCCAAATCGCGCAGGCGGCGAGTGCAGCGCCAGCCGTGCGGATGATGCCGCGGACTAGAGCGTGTACGACGGCCTGGCCCGGGGCCTGGCCCGGGGCCTGGCCGGGCGGCTGGATGAAGGGCGCGACTTGCGCCGCGCCCCGATTCAAATCCGCTGGACGAGCTTTCAGCATGGCTACTTGATCACCACACCGGCAAGCTCAGCATACCTGTTCTCAAGATACCGAATGGCCGACGGCGCGTCCGACGCTTCATACAGGAGATAGTAGTTGACGCGCTCCACGGTATCGCCTGGGATCATGTGAACAGGCCAGTTCCCTTCATTCATATCGGGCATGATGTCGACCTTAATGCCGCTCTTCGCGCGGAAATCCACGATCTCGCTGGCTATCCAGCGGAATGGGCCGGTTCGCCACTCGCCCTCGAGATGCCAGTGATCCATCTTAAGCTTGTCGACGAGGTCGGCGGGTAGCTCAGGCACGTCCATCAGGCACTCAGCTACGCCCAGCTTCAGGCCTGCCGAGAAGTTGGTCCGCCACCGCTCTGGGCTGCAGAACAGGTATGACGCTCCCCACCACGCCGGCTTGGGGCCGCGGGCGTCGGCGAATGTTATGTAAGGCTGCCCATCCACTCGCGTGATCACGCCGAGCCCCGCCCAGTATTCCTCGGATGATATCCCGAGCTCGTCGGCCCAATCCGTCCAGCGGAAGACGGGAAGGATGTGGCGAGCGTCTTCAACATCGCCCATCACACCGCCGCACATCGTGAAGAGCTTGGTCAGATCGGAGTAGCCCGCCGTGACTAGGCGGTTGTTCACCCTGACTTCGCCGGTCTTGTATATGGAGACAACTATCGATTGGCGCAGCCCGGGGAAGAGATCCGATGCCGTCTGGGCCACAACAGTAGCGCGGACGGGGCCTCCTGGCAGCGCGGCAGACTTGACTATCCGGATGGGCTCCTCAAACGTGGTCTTCTCCTCGTGGCGGTCCAGGTTCTCATCGTACCAGTAAGTGCTGTAGGGGAAACCTGCGTACCTGATCATGCCTATGTCGCGCGCGTATTTATGCTCCACACCTTTGAAACTGATCAGGTCCACGGTGGCATACTTGCTTACACTCGCAGTTAACAGCCCATCCAGGGCCCGGACAACGAACCCGCCCGTCTCCGCAGGCTCCACCTCAAAAGCTGCATCGAAAGACGGCTTCGACTCGGGCGACTCGTCCGATACCACGATCTTCACCGGCCCTGTGGCCAGAAACGCCAGTTCATCGCCGCGAGATACACCGCCTGACAGGTCGACATCGTCTAGCTGGAACGGGATCAGATTGCCTGCCGAATCCTGGACTCTGAGCGAATCCCAGTTGGCCGCGAAGTCCACTCCGATGGCCTCCCGAATCTGGTTCATTGTGAACGACACGGGCACAGGAACACCCGTAACCGACTTGACATCGATCACTGCCGACTTGGTGGCGGCAGACGCCCCAGCTGCCATGGCGATCATCACAATCGCCACTGTCAGAGCCGCCAGAAGACTCTTGCCCTTGTTTACCATCTCGAATTCTCCTCCTCGTCGCCATATTGGATACGCTTCCGATTGCCGCGCGTAGTCGCTCCGTTATCTCCACTCCACCAGCGAGTAGCCGAAAGGCTCTACAGGCAAGTCCAACACAACCGTCTCGGCCCCCGGCATCACCGCTTTATCGAGACGCACCTCCCGCGCGAGCTCGCCTTCGGCGGTGTAGCAGCGCACCAGGAACTCGATATCGGCCGCCGGCGCGGATTTCCTGATGTCTACATCAATCTCCCGGGTCACCGCCTGCCCGGCAAAGTTCCTGGCAAGCACGACGTTCTGATAGTCGGGCCCAGTCATATGCCTCCATTCAACTATGGGCTGGAACACAAAGGCATCAAGAGACGCATTGAGGCTCTTACTCGCGCCGGCAAACTTCACGGTCAAGCTGTGCCGCCCGGCGGACAGCCACACGGGGCTGCTGAGCTTCTCCATGACGAAGTACTTGGTGTCAGGCGAACCGCTCGCGTCGACGATGATAGGCCCACCGTCGTCTATCGATATGGCCAGGCTCACCTGCCCCGGGGCCACGGCCTGCCGTTCGTAGACGATGTACGGGATGAACTCATCGTCTTTTGGAACCGAGAAGCTCAGTGTGAAGCTGTCGCCCGACCTCGCCGTGACGTAGAACTCGCCGCTTGGGATGCCCTCCCCTGTCCAGCTGGCCCACATCTTGCGGGGCCTGCCCGATGCCGGCTTATCGAACGACTCAGCCTCCACGACTCTGAAAGGATAGCGGGCCCGCATTGCAAGGTTCATATACTCGCATGCCTTTGGCACGCCGGCAAGCTCAATCAGAGTCGTCACCGCCTCGATCGTAGACTCGGCGCCCGAGTTGAAGCTCACGCCTATGCCGCGTTCAGGGCCGGGCGGGTCGATGCCGTCCCAACCGCGACCGGTGGAGGCATCGTACATTGGATGCCCAGCAACGTTGTTTCCCAGAAGCCACGAACCGGACATGCCCGCCAGGATCGCATAGATCTCGCGGCCTGTGGCGCGATATAGCTCCAGAAGTCCGGTTGTGACGGTCTGACAGCCATAGGCCAGCTGGACATAGGTAAGGGGGGCCGGCCCCATGTGGGCGAACAGGCCAATAGAGGCCAACATGTGAGTGACGAAACTGTTCGCGGCGCGCTCGGCGGACTGCACCCACTCCCGGTTTCCGAGCACCCTGCCCGCCATGGCCAGCGCGCGGATTTGGTGATAGCCCCACCCGTGCCAGTGACTGATAGATCCTCCCCAAGGCATGTGCGCCCCGAACGGAAACTCGTCTGCCGTGCCCATCTGGAACTGGGCGATCCCGCCGGCGAACATCCGTATCATCTCCGCCGTGCGCGGCTTTGGCCGCGCCTGATACAGTTCGCAGAGAGCCATCACGACGACGCCGGATGCATCTGCGCCGTCACCGACGAACCAGGCGGGAATCGAAGTGCCGTGCAGAGTCTTGTACTGACCAAACAGAGCCGGATCCCCATCCGTCAGGAAGGCATGCACGGCATCGAGCGAAGGCCCCATAAGCGCCTCTAGGTGCTCGGCGTAGCCGGAATCCGGCTCGGCCCGGCCAAACACTCGCACCCCGCGGGCCAGGGCCCACATGGCGCGGGCCGTCCACCAGTTGACCCCCTTCTCGCTGGTGGATCCCTTGAGGTTGCGGGCGCCGCTTTCCAGGACGAAGTTGTAGAAGTG
>Ga0208939_1001824_pt1 | contig 15618 bp, 14 predicted proteins | sample AD_STIC12_MetaG_FD_184437 | JGI IMG/M metagenome (GOLD analysis project Ga0208939, IMG submission 184437) | Active sludge microbial communities of municipal wastewater-treating anaerobic digesters from USA - AD_STIC12_MetaG (SPAdes) (version 2) | ecosystem: Engineered > Bioreactor > Anaerobic >...
CCACCGATACCTGAGCCACTTTGCCATAACCCAGTACGTCAAGCGCGCCGCTCTCACCGCGCTTGACCGCCGAGCGCAGGGCATGTCCGACGATCCACCGCCGCTCGTTGCTGGCGCCCTTTAGCCAGGCTTTGGCGGTTTTCGCCAGCAGGTCCGGATGGTCCTTGCCGATGTCGTTCAGGTTGTTGGCGACTGAACGGCGCACGTACAACTCGGGGTCGTCCTTGAGCAACTCCAGCAGCGCCAGCACCGGGGCGGGGTCTTTCTGGAAATTGCGCAACCGGGGTGCCCAGGGCAGGCGAGGGCGGGTGCCTTCCGACACGAGGCGCCTCACGTGGGCATTGGGATCGGTCGTCCATGCCTTGAGCTGCCGCAGTGTCGCCTCGGTATGTTTCTCGAGGAACGGGCGGATGCTGAATTCCGCCGTAAACCGTTGTGTCAGCGCATGCTGGGCCCGCATCGACACATCAAAATGTTCCAGACCGAATTCCGCGACAAACATCGTGTGCGGCATGAAGAGAAACGAGGCGAGGCTCTGTCCGGGGTCGCGCCCGTGGGGCTGGTCCAGCGAGTCCATCAGGATGGCGGCTGCTCGCGCGTAATCATCCGGCAAATGCGCGCGCAGGGATTGGGCAATCTTTTTTCCGCGCGGCATCAGTTCCAGTGCGTCGTAGCCCGCCAGTGTGTCCCGCACGAAGGCCTTGCTGTTGAAAGATGGGTGTACGGCCGAGATCATTCGGGCGATGGCGCGAGGCACATCGGCACCAAACTGGTTTTTCAGGGGTTCAGCCATGGGGTGTTTCAAGCGACGTGTGTCAACTGTTGTGTCAGGTGGCGGGCTGCATCAGGTCCCACAGGTTGCCGTAAAGGTCCTTGAACACCACAACTTGCCCGTATGGCTCGTGTCGGGGTGCCTCAATGAATTGCACACCGTGCGCCAGCATGTGTTCATAGTCAGACCGGAAGTCAGAGGTATGCAGAAACAGGCCAACGCGGCCACCAGTCTGATCGCCTACGCGGCTGGCTTGTTGGGGTGTCGAAGCATTAGCGAGCAGCATCGAGCAGCCAGTGCTGCCTCGAGGTGCCACCACCACCCAGCGTTTGCCACCCTGCGGTTTGTCTTCCACCAGTGTGAAGCGCAGCGCATCCACAAAAAATGTAATGGCCTCGTCGTAGTCGTGAACGAGGAAGGTCACAAGGGCGATGGATTGGCTCAAGACAGTAGTACCAGCGCGAGGCCTATGGCGGCGGGAATAGCCTGAATAAACAAGATCCTCTTGTTGGCTGTGGCTGCGCCATACAAACCGGCGACCAGCACGCAGCCGAGGAAGAAAACCTTGATACCCATGCCACTGGAACCGAGGCTCAGGCCCCAGAAAAGGCCTGCTGCCAAAAACCCGTTGTACAAACCCTGATTGGCAGCCAGAACTTTGGTGGCGGCGGCTTGCGCGGGTGTCTGCCCGAACGCTTTCAGCCCTTTGGGTTTGTCCCAAAGGAACATTTCCAGCACCAGAATATAGACATGCAAAATGCCGATCAGGGCAACAACCACGTTGGCGGCGGTGGACATAGGTTCTCCTCGGAATGGATGGGATGTCACTATAGATGAGTTCTTGGGATAGGGTGGCCTGGTTTATATGTGCTATAAATATGATAGCTATTCACGCACATTCCACGAGGTCTGGAGGCCTATTTTTATCTGAAAATGAGTCAAATCCGGTTTTGCACAACAATAGAGGGGATGGAGACAACGGATTTGAATAATATGGTGGTGTGGTGGGTATTGGTACTGGGTGTTTTGAACGTTCTGTTGCTGCTCTGGCTGTTGCTGCGTCGCCCGGACAATAGCCAGGCGCAAGTGGCGGAGCAGGAGCGTGCAGCTATGCTCACGGCCGTGCAAACCGGCACCGAGCGACTGGAACGCGAGCTGCGCCGGGAAATCAGCGAATCGTCCCGCGGCGGGCGGCAGGAGCTGACGCAAAACCTGGCAACCTTCCAGCAATCACTGGTGCAGCAGGGTGCTGAAGCCACGCGCACGCAAAACACGCAAATCGATGCCTTTGGGCAGCAACTGGCGCTGCTGCAAAAAACACTGTCTGATACGCTGACCACGCAGCTCTCGGGCGTGAGCGAGTCCAATGCACGGCGCATGAGCGAAGTGCGCGAAACGCTGGAAAAACAACTGGCGCAATTGCAAACCACCAATGCGGCCAAGCTCGACGAGATGCGTGCCACGGTGGATGAGAAACTGCAGACCACGCTGCAGGCGCGTCTGGGCGAGAGTTTCAAGCAGGTGGCCGACCGGCTGGAGCAGGTGCACAAGGGGCTGGGTGAAATGCAGACACTGGCTTCCGGTGTGGGCGACCTCAAGCATCTGCTGACCAACGTCAAGACCCGTGGCATTTTTGGCGAAGCCCAACTGGCGGCGTTGCTGGAGCAAGTGTTTGTGCCTGACCAGTATGCGGTGCAGTTGGCGACCCGGCCTGGCAGCAAGAACTTGGTGGACTTTGCCATCAAGCTGCCTGGCAAGTCGGACAATGGCGAGCCACTGTGGTTGCCAATTGACGCAAAATTTCCCAACGAAGATTACGAACGTCTGCTGGATGCACAGGGCCGCGCTGATGTGGCCGGCGCTGAGGCGGCGGGCAAGGCGCTGGAAGTTCGCATTCGGCTGGAGGCGAAATCCATCGTCGAAAAATATGTGGAGCCACCCTACACGACCGACTTTGCCATCCTGTTCCTGCCGACCGAAGGGCTGTATGCCGAGGTACTGCGCCGCCCGGGGTTGATGGAGGCACTGCAGCGCGAACATCGCATTACATTGGCTGGACCGACCACGCTGCTGGCCATGTTGAGTTCGTTGCAGATGGGCTTCAGGACGCTGGCGCTTGAAAAGCGTTCCAGCGAAGTATGGCAGGTACTGGGTGCGGTGAAGACCGAATTTGGCAAGTTTGGCGGCATGCTCGACAAGGCGCGGTCCCAAACCGAAACCGTTCTCAAGACGTTGACCGATGCCGACGTGCGAACCCGTGCCATGGGCCGCGCGCTGAAAAAAGTGGAGGCGCTGCCCGACGCGCAATCACAGGTGCTCATCCCCGCGGACAGGGATTTCGACAAAGAGGCCGATGAAGGGTAGCGAGCTCACCCGCCTGATTGCGGGCCACGTTTTTCTGCATGCCTGCATGGCGGGGACCCGCATGGCGGCGCCATTGCTGGCCCTGCATCAGGGGTACAGCCCGCTGGCGGTGGGGGTGTTGCTGGCGCTGTTTTCATTGACCCAGGTTTTTCTCGCGTTGCCGGCGGGGCGTTATGCTGACAAGTATGGACTCAAGCGGCCCGTCGGGCTGGCCGTTGCCGCGGCAACTGTGGGTGCAGGTCTGGCCGTGGCATTCCCCGTGTTTCCCGTGCTGTGTTTCAGTGCCTTGATGACCGGCGGCGCCACGGGTGCGGCCTCTATCGCTCTGCAGCGTCACGTTGGCCGCGCCGCTCAGGGAGCGACAGAACTCAAACGGGTGTTCAGCTGGCTGGCCATTGGGCCTGCGGCATCCAATTTTTTGGGACCGTTTGTAGCGGGATTGCTGATTGACCATGCCGGTGCGGTCGCGGGGGACATCACGGGTTACCGTGCCGCCTTCCTGATGATGGCGGTGGTTCCACTGGGTACGTGGTTTGCAGTGCGCGGCGCCCGCGAATTGGGGCCCGTCGCTGTGGTTCCGGGAGCCCGGACCACCAGGGTGTGGGACCTGTTGCATGAGCCGCTGATGCGCCGTCTGATGCTGGTCAACTGGTGCCTGTCATCGTGCTGGGACGTTCACACCTTTGTTGTGCCGGTGATCGGGCATGAGCGGGGTTTCAGCGCCTCGGTCATTGGCTCCATTCTGGGCGCATTTGCCATTGCGGCCGCGCTGGTGCGGGTGGTGATGCCGGTCTTTGCCTCACGTCTGCATGAACACGTGGTGGTGGCCTGGGCCATGGTGCTGACTGCTGTCATGTTTGCGGTGTATCCGTTCATGCAGACGCCGCTGGCCATGGGTGTTTGTTCGGTGCTGTTGGGTGTGGCGCTGGGCTCGGTTCAACCGATGATTATGAGCACGCTGCACCAGATCACGCCGGAATCACGCCATGGTGAGGCGCTGGGTCTGAGGCTGATGGCCATCAACGCATCCAGCGTGGTGATGCCCATGCTGTTTGGCACCGTGGGTGCGGCAGTGGGCGTGTCGGTCGTCTTCTGGACCGTCGGTGTTGTGGTGGGGGCCGGTGCGCGTCCGGCGTGGTTGCTGCGCCCGGCCTCTAGTACCGGCCACCATCACGCGAACGTCAAAGCCCGTAAAACAGGCGGATAGCGTCCCACGCTGCCTGCGGCTCATCCACGTAGGTGAACAGCTTGAGGTCTTCCGGCGAAATGGCACCTTCTTCCACCAGCACATCAAAATCCATCAACCGTTTCCAGTAGTCCGACCCAAACAGGATGATGGGCACGGGCGCTGCCTTGCCGGTCTGCACCAGCGTGATCACTTCGAATAGTTCGTCCAGCGTGCCAAAGCCGCCGGGGAAGGCCACCAGTGCCTTTGCGCGCATCATGAAATGCATTTTCCGAAGTGCGAAGTAGTGGAACTTGAAGCTCAGATTCGGGGAAACATAGGGGTTGGCGCTTTGCTCATGGGGCAGGGCGATGTTGAGGCCAACATTGAGGGCGCCCATGTCATGGGCTCCGCGGTTAGCGGCTTCCATGATGCCAGGCCCGCCGCCGGTGGCAATGAACAGGTGCTCTTTTTCCGGCAGGGCTGCACTGTATTTCGCGACCAGTTGCCCGAATTGACGGGCCTGATCGTAGTAGCGGGCGTTACGCACCTGCCTCTGGGCATGCGCCACACCGGCAGCGTTACCGGTGCCTTGGGCTTCTTCCAGCAATTTGAGTGCCTCGTCCGGTGCGCAAAAGCGGGCGCTGCCAAATACGACAATCGTGTTCTGGATACCGAGCGCCTGCTGGTCGAGATCGGGCTTGAGCATTTCCAGCTGGAACCGGATACCGCGTGTTTCACGGCGCAGCAGGAACTCGGGGTCGGCAAAGGCCAGGCGGTAAGCATCGGCCTGCAGCGGAATGCCGGCGTCGGCATGGGCTTTGAGATCGGCCCATGCGTCGGCCAGTGTGCGTTCATTGAGGTCGTGAGGGGTTTTCAAGTGGATGCTCTTCTTTCAGGTTTCAAACGCGTATCAACCGCGTAGCGCGGCGGCAATGGCAGGTGCCATGCTAACGGCATTGCTCGGGTGGGCGATGCAGTCTGTGCTCCAGACTTCGTTGACACCAGCGGCCCTGATGACCTGCAAGGCGTCTCCCGCGAACAGGGCATGCGTCACCGCCACATCAACCGAGGCGGCACCCGCTGCAATCAACAAGCGTGCCGCACCGGCCAGCGTGTGGCCGCTGCTGGCTACGTCATCGATCAGCACCACCGCGCGGCCAGCGACAGCCAGCTGGGGCAGGGTGATCTCGACGTTGCGGTCGCCGTGACGGGTTTTGTGGCAAACGCCATACTCAAATCCATGACGCGATGCTGCTTGCGAGAGCCACTGGCCCGACTCCTCGTCGGGGCCAATCAACAGGGGCTGCTGGCGCCTGGACGCGATCAGATCCGAGAGCAGAGGGGCGCCACTGAGCACGATGGCGCTGGATGTGGGCACGGCTTCTTCCAGTGTGCTCACGCGGTGCAGGTGCGGGTCCACGGTGATGACGCAGTCAAACAGCTCCGCCAGAAAGCGGCCAATGATGCGTTGGCTCACCACCTCACCGGGCTGGAACGCCATGTCCTGGCGCATGTAGGCCAGGTACGGAGCCACCAGCGTGAGGTGTTTCGCACCCAGCTGGCGAGCGGTGCGCGCGACCAGCAGCAGCTCAACCAGCTTTTCGTCGGGCTGGTCCAGCGTGCGCAGTACGACCACCCGCTCCGGAAGCTGGGGAGGCAGTCGCAGTTTGAGTTCGCCGTCGGGAAAACGGTGGCGGTCAATCCGGGCCTGCTGCAGGCTGGCGGCCTGGGCGATGCGATCACCGCTGGCCGAGTCCTCATCAAAACACAGCAGCATGGAAGGTCCAGTCATCAAAACTCCACAAAGACATGCGGCACATCTTCCGCCAGGCCAATACTGTAGCCACACGATTTGTGGCTGGCCTGACGGGCGAATTCCAGGTCGGAAGGATACCCGGCATGAACGCGGTACAGCAAGGTATCCACCTCGACCACATCACCGAGTTTGCACATCAGATCCACCCCTGCATTTTTTACTTTCGGCGCTCCCGCGAAGCGGGCTATGCGCGCGAGTTGCAGGTTGTCGATGCCGGCTACCACACCAGCCTGTGTGGCTCGCACCTCGAAGGTGAGCGCACCCAGATCCGAATGGTTGTGATCAAACGAACGACTGCCCTGGGCCTGAATGATGTTGTTCATTTTGGTTAACGCGCGGCCTGAATCCAGAATGTCACGCGCAATGGCAAAGCCGTCACCGCCCCGCACGTCCGGATCACATTCAATCAGTCGTCCGGCCAGCCGCAAGGCCTTTTGCCGCAGGTCGGCGGGTGCACGCGGGTCATTTTCGAGTACCCGCATCACGTCGCGCGCCTCCAGCACGGGGCCAATACCAAAGCCAATGGGCTGGCGGCCGTCGGTGATCACCACGTCCAGCGAGAGTTTCATGCGTTTGGCGACGTATTCGAACAGGCGCCGCAGGCGCTGGGCGTCTGGCATGGAGCGGACTTTGGCCGTGGGGCCAATGGGAATGTCCAGAACCAGGTGCGTTGAACCGGCAGCGATTATCTTAGACAGGATGGACGCCACCATCTGCCCGGCTGAATCGAGCGACAGTGGTCGCTCGACCGATATCAGCACGTCGTCAGCCGGCGACAGGTTGGCCGCACCCCCCCAGGCCAGGCAGCCGCGGTGGGTGCGTACGATTTCGTGAAGCTTTTCAACGGGCAGTTCCACAGTGGCCAGTACTTCCATGGTGTCGGCAGTGCCTGCTGGCGAGGTAATGGCACGCGACGATGTTTTGGGAAACAGTGTGCCGTGTGCCGCGACGATCGGCAGCACCAGCATGGAAGTCCGGTTGCCGGGGATGCCGCCGATGCAGTGTTTGTCCACCACGAGGTGCTCGTGCCAGTCCAGACGGCGCCCGGCATCGATCATGGCCTGGGTCAGGAAATACACCTCTTCGCGATCCAGTTCGTCGCGATGCGTGGCCACGACAAAAGCGGTCAGTTCGATTTTGGAGTAGTGGTGCTCGGTAACGTCCTGGATGATGGCGCGGAAGTCGTCCATGCCCAGCCGCTCGCCACCCAGTTTGCGATACAGCGAGCCGATGGATTCAGGAGGTTCCGCCTGTGAGACGGTGACGGTGTGGCCATCTTCAACCCCCATCTGGGCAAAAGCGGCTTTGGACAGGCCCAACTCGCCACAGGCAACGATGGCTTCGTCATCCACCACGTTCAATGTGGCCAGGATGCTCAGCCCATTGGTGCGCACCTCCACTTTGGAGAGCGCCTTGAACCCCTCGGCCCGGTAGACCTCGCAGTCGCGGTGCATGTAGGCGACGTTCTCATGATAGGTGTCGATGCGCACCTGGCGCAGCGACAGCCGTGCGGGAATGACGGCTTCAGGGGTGGCGTTGCTCATGCAGATAGCCTACACCGAAATGGATGCAATAAAAAAGGCTCCAGAAGGAGCCTTTGGTCACATGACGGTAGTTGGGGTCAGACGCGTTTTCTGTATTCACCGGTGCGGGTGTCGATTTCAACCTTGTCGCCTTGCGCCACGAAGATGGGCACACCAATTTCGAAGCCGGTGGCAATCTTGGCGGGCTTGAGCACCTTTCCCGATGTGTCGCCCTTGACGGCGGGCTCGGTCCAGGTGATTTCGCGTTCGACGCTGGTGGGAAGCTCGACCGAGATGGCCTTGCCGTCATAGAACACCACTTCGACGGCCATGCCGTCTTCGAGGTAGTTCAGCGCGTCGCCCATGTTTTCGGCTTCGACTTCGTACTGGTTGAACTCTTCGTCCATGCAGACGTACATCGGGTCAGCGAAGTAGGAATAGGTGCAGTCTTTCTTGTCGAGGATGACCTGGTCCATCTTGTCGTCGGCCTTGAACACGACTTCGGTACCGAAGTTGGCGATCAGGCTCTTGAGCTTCATACGCACCGTGGCGGAGTTGCGGCCACCGCGGCTGTATTCGGTCTTCAATACGACCATAGGGTCTTTGCCGTGCATGATGACGTTGCCGGCGCGGATTTCCTGAGCGATTTTCATAATGTTTCCAATGAGTTGGCCGCTCAATGTCCCGAGATGACCGGTGTTCGTGCGGCAGGTGTTGCGAAGCCAACTGGATTTCGCAAAGCCTTGAATTTTAACGTTTTTTCAAAGCGATCCCGGCTATTTGCGGACGCGTGCGACAAATTCAAGTAGCTGGCTCACCAGGTCGGGCTGCGCCAGCAGGCGCTGGCGCGTCCTGAGGGCGGCGTCGCTCCAGGACGTCAGGTCCGGTGCCTGCAGTGGCTGCGAATCGACCTCATTCCAGGTCCGGTGGAAGCGTCGGAGCGAGGCGGGCGCGTCAATCACGTCCAGAAAGGCTGCCAGTTTGTCGTGGTGGGCGTTGTCGTGTTGCGGGTAAATCTGCCAGACGAAGGGCCGACCGGCCCAGATGGCACGTACCAGCGAGTCTTCGCCGCGCACAAAATTGAGGTCGCAGGCCCACAGCAGGTGGTCAAAATCCCTCTGGGTGAGAGCTGGCAAGTATGAAATTGATAGCTGCCTGCGCTTATTCCATGAGGGTTGGGGCTCATTTTCGATGTTGAAAATGGTTTTTTTGACTGCTTCAGCAGCCCGTCCGTGAGTGACCAGCAAATGGGTGGCAATAACGTTTCTGGTGGTTTCAGCGGTTTCGGATTCTCCTGCCAGTTGGCGAAGCAACGCTTCCAGCGCAGTCGGTTCGTAGCAAAACAGCGAGACCAGACGCTCGCCCTGCCAGCCGATGCCCAGCCCGGCCAGCCACGCGGCGCGATCAAAAGCCGCCTGGCGCGCGGGCAGATCAGCCTCACGCAGCAGCCCACCCGTGCCCGGCGTGAAGCCGGGGTAGAAGAAATGTTTCGTGCCACCGGCAGCGGGACCGCTCATGATGGGTGAAGGCAGGGTGTGCGCGCGCTCGGCAAAATTTTCTGCCGTCAGGTACTCCAGATTGAGCCAAACCGGCCATTTTTGAGTGTCATTTTGGCCTCCAGATCTTGTGGAATATGCGTGAGTAGCTATAAATTCAGGAGCAATTTCGCAACCAAAGGTTTCGACCCACACATCTGCAGGAGCCAGCTTTTCCAGGGTTTTGGTCTCGCGGGACTGCTCCCAGCCCAGCACCTGGATGCCGAGAAACTGGTCCTCCAGCGCCCCGGGCGCCATCCAGCGCAGCGCAGACTCGTCGTCCACCCACAGTCGTACCTGCTGATGGCGTGCGGCCAGATTCGCGGCCAGCCGCCAGCACACGCCGATGTCACCCAGGTTATCCACCACGCGGCAAAACACGTCCCACAGCAGGGGCTGGGGCGGGTTGGCGTGGCGGGCGGCAGTCATGGGGAGATTGTCCACGGGTCGGTGACGTGGGCTTTTGCAGTCCGATACAGTGGCGGAAGTCACCGTAGGGCTGCTGCCCTTTCTGTGCGTGAAACCCTCCGGAGTTGTGATCTTGAACCTGCAAACCTTGCTGAACATCAACCTGCCCATCATCCAGGCCCCCATGGCGGGTGCGCAGGGCAGTGCGATGGCGGTGGCTGTGTCCAACGCGGGTGCGCTGGGTTCGTTGCCCTGCGCCATGTTGAGCCTGCAGGCCATGCGCGATGAGCTGACGTTGCTGCGCGCCCAAACCACCCAACCGTACAACGTCAATTTCTTTTGCCACACGCCGCCGGTGGCTGACGCAGCGCGTGACGCCCAGTGGGCGGCAGCGCTGGCGCCGTATTACCGCGAGCTGGGGCTGGATCCAGCAAGCCACGACCCCAATGCCGGCCGCGCCCCTTTCACCGCCGAGGTGGCCGACGTGCTGGCCGAATTCAAGCCGCCAGTGGTCAGCTTTCACTTTGGTCTACCCCCGGCTGACCTGCTGGCGCGTGTGAAGGGCTGGGGTGCCAAGGTGCTGTCCAGCGCCACCACGGTGGACGAGGCCATCTGGCTGGAGGCCCACGGTGTGGACGCCGTCATTGCGCAGGGTCTGGAGGCCGGTGGGCACCGGGGTATTTTTCTCTCGGATGATTTGACGACACAGATGGGCACCTTCGCGTTGCTGCCTCAGGTAGTGCGGGCCGTGAATATTCCCGTCATTGCTGCTGGCGGCATTGCCGATGCAAAATGCGTGGCCGCAGCCATCGCGTTGGGTGCAGCGGGCGTGCAGGTTGGTACTGCCTATTTGCTGTGCCCCGAGGCCACCACCAGCGCCGTGCACCGGGTGGCGTTGAAGAGCGACGCAGCGCGCCACACCGCATTAACCAACCTGTTCACGGGTCGGCCCGCACGCGGCATCGTGAACCGCCTCATGCGCGAACTGGGGCCGCTGAACCCTCTGGCGCCCGCGTTCCCGTTGGCAACCGTTCGCACGGCACCATTGCGCGTCAAGTCCCTGAGTCTGGGTTCCGGAGATTTCGCTAACCTGTGGTCTGGCCAGAACGCCGTTGGTTGCCGTGAAATACCGGCTGCCGACCTGACGCGGGAACTGGCTGGCATTTAGAAGGCATGGGATCTATGACGCAAGGGCTGCGTTCACAATATCGTGCATGTCTGACGCGCATCCTGAACAATTGCTGAACGAAGTGGCTTCGCTGCCCGCGTTGCCGGGCGTGTACCGCTATTTCGACGCCCAGGGCCAGGTGCTCTATGTGGGCAAGGCCATCAACCTCAAGAAGCGGGTTTCCAGCTACTTTCAGAAAAACCACGGCGGCACGCGCATCGGCCACATGGTGAGCAAGATTGTTCGCATGGAGACCACGGTGGTGCGCTCCGAGGCGGAAGCGCTGCTGCTGGAAAACAACCTGATCAAGACGCTGAACCCGAAGTACAACATCCTGTTTCGGGACGACAAGAGTTACCCCTACCTGAAGATCACGACGACGGGTTTCCCCCGGGTGTCGTATTACCGGGGGTCAGTGGAAAAGAAGCACCGCTACTTTGGCCCGTACCCCAGCGCGTGGGCGGTGAAGGAAGCCATTTTGCTGCTGCAAAAAGTGTTTCACCTGCGCACCTGCGAAGACCCGGTGTTCAATAACCGCACACGGCCCTGCCTGCTGTACCAGATCAAACGCTGTTCGGCACCTTGCGTGGGCCACATCTCGGCAGAAGACTACGCGCAGGATGTGGCGCATGCCGAAAAATTCTTGCGAGGCGATTCGCAGGAGGTGATGGCGTCGCTGGAAAAACGCATGATGGCGCACGCCGACAAGCTGGAATTCGAGCAGGCGGCCGAGTTGCGCAACCAGGTTTCCGCGCTGTCCAATGTGCTGCATCAGCAGTCGGTGGACAACGTGGCGGACCGGGATGTAGACATTCTGGCCGTGAAGGTGCAGGGCGGAAAAGCCTGCGTGAACCTGGCCATGGTGCGCGGAGGACGGCACCTTGGCGACCGGCCGTATTTCCCGGCCCATGTGGAAGATGCAGCAGGTATATACAGCGATGACACGGGTGAAGTGGAGTCGTCGAAACCGGCCGTATCGGTGGAGGCGCAGGTGCTGGAGGCGTTTGTAGCGCAGCACTATGTGGGGGCACCGGTGCCGCCCTCCCTGATTACCAGTGAACCCGTAAGCAAGCGGCTGCTTGCTGCGTTGTTGCTGCAGTCTGGCGTCAAGGTCAGCGCGGTGCATCAACCGCGTGAACAGCGGCGTACCTGGCTGGAGATGGCGCAGACCAATGCCAGTTTGCAGCTGGCCCGGTTGCTGGCGGAAGAGGGCTCGCAGCAGGCACGAACCCGGGCACTGGTGGACGCGATGGATCTGGCCATTGAGGATCTGGAGCAATTGCGCATCGAGTGTTTCGACATCTCGCACACAGCGGGTGAGGCCACCCAGGCTTCCTGTGTGGTGTTTCACCATCACAAGATGCAAAACGCCGAGTACCGTCGCTACAACATAGAAGGCATCACGCCTGGTGACGATTACGCTGCCATGCGTCAGGTGCTGACACGGCGCTACAGCAAGGTGGCCGAAGCGCAGCGCCAGCCCGCCCAAACAGGGACAGGGCAAATGCCCGCAGGCACCGGACGCATGCCTGATCTCGTGCTGGTGGATGGTGGCAAAGGCCAGGTGGCTATGGCCCGCGAGGTGTTTGAGCAACTGGGTCTGGATTTGAGCCTGATCGTCGGCGTGGAAAAGGGCGAGGGACGCAAGGTCGGCCTGGAAGAACTGGTGTTTGCCGATGGTCGCGACAAGGTCTATCTGGGCAAGGATTCAGCTGCCCTGATGCTGATTGCGCAAATACGTGATGAGGCGCACCGTTTTGCGATCACCGGCATGCGCGCCAAACGGGCCAAGGTGCGCGTTGGTGGCAGCAAGCTGGAGGAAATCCCGGGCATCGGCCCCAAGCGCCGGGCGAGGCTGTTGCAGCGTTTTGGGGGAGCAAAGGGCGTGGAATCGGCCAGCGCGGAAGATCTTGCCTCAGTGGAAGGCATTTCACGCGAGCTGGCAGACGAAATCTACCGGGCGCTACGCTAAAAGCCAACTGCAGGGCAGTCCGGGCATGCCACAATGCCCCCATGTTTCTGACCATTCCCACGATCATGACCTGGGCGCGCATCGTCGCAATACCCCTGATTGTGGGCATTTTTTACCTGCCCGACGGTATGGCCACGCTGGCCAGCAAAAACCTCATCGCCACGGTGATGTTTGTGCTGTTCGCGGCCACCGACTGGCTGGACGGGTACCTGGCCCGCAAGCTCAATCAAACATCGTCCTTCGGTGCATTTCTGGATCCGGTAGCTGACAAGTTTCTGGTATGCGCATCGCTGCTGGTTCTGGTGCACCTGAACCGCGCTGATGTGTTTGTCGGGCTGATCATCATTGGCCGGGAAATCGCCATTTCGGCATTGCGTGAGTGGATGGCCCAGATTGGCGCATCGAAAAGCGTGGCAGTGCATATGATCGGCAAACTGAAAACAGTCGGGCAAATGGTTGCCATACCGTTTCTGCTGTATGACGGAATGCTGTTTGGCGTGATCAATACGCGTTTGTGGGGCACCTGGCTGATCTGGGTTGCGGCGGTGCTGACCATCTGGTCCATGATCTACTACCTCCAGAAGGCGCTTCCGGAAATCCGGGCCCGCGTGAAAGGGTAATCGCATGGCAGCGGGCGCCCCGGCCGGCGACAACAACGCCTGGATTAAGGCCATGCCTGTGGTCTTCGTGTTGATCTGGAGCACCGGTTTCATTGTTGCCAAATTCGGATTGCCTTACACGGCGCCACTTCGTTTCCTGGCTATCCGGTATTTCCTGTCTCTGCTCTGCTTTCTGATGTGGACGGTGCTGGCACGAGTGGCCTGGCCGCGAAGCCGGACGCAATGGCTTCATCTTGGTGTAACCGGCATCTTGATTCATGCGGGCTACCTTGGTGGGGTGTGGTGTGCCATCAAGGCAGGAATGGGTTCGGGGCTGTCGGCGTTGATCGTCGGGCTGCAGCCCGTCTTGACGGCGGTGTGGGTGTCCCAAACAGGGCACTCCCGCCCCGGCGGCGGCGCGGTCAGCGGGCGGCAATGGCTGGGTTTGCTCCTGGGACTGACCGGTTTGATCATGGTGGTTTCACGCAAGTTTGGGGCCGGCATGGAAGCCAATCCTGTCACGCTGGCTCTTGCGGTTTTTGCATTGCTGTGCATCACGACCGGTACGTTGTATCAAAAGCGATTTGTTGAAAGCGCCGACGTGCGCAGTGCCAATGCCATTCAACTGGGGGCGGCGTTGCTGGTCACGCTTCCTCTGTGCTTGTTTGAAAATGAAGCGACGCAATGGACGACGGGATACATCGGTGCGCTGGCCTGGTCGGTTCTCGGATTGACACTGGGAGGCAGCTCACTGTTGTATCTGCTGATCCAGCGCGGAGCGGCTACAGCCGTTACCAGTCTGTTGTATCTGGTGCCCCCCACCACGGCGTTGATGGCCTGGTTGATGTTCGACGAACCCATTACCGTGATCACCGTTGTCGGCACCGCCCTGACAGCGCTGGGTGTGAGTCTGGTGGTGCGGCAGATCGCGGTGCCATCAATGCGGATCAACACGAAGAATTCGTCCCAATGATATTGAAGGATCACCATGAGTAACGCAAATGGGAAAAAGAGGATTGCGGTCATCGCTGGCGATGGCATCGGCAAGGAAGTCATGCCCGAGGGCGTTCGTGTGATGGAGGCTGCTGCCAGCAAGTTTGGCATCGACCTGCAGTTCGATCACTTCGATTTCTCCAGCTGGGACTATTTCGAAAAGCACGGGAAAATGTTGCCGGACAACTGGAAGGAGCAAATCGGGGGACACGATGCCATTTATTTTGGTGCTGTGGGCTGGCCCGAGAAGATTGCCGACCATGTGTCACTGTGGGGCAGTCTGTTGCTGTTTCGCCGGGAATTTGACCAGTATGTCAATTTGCGTCCTGCCCGTTTGATGCCCGGCATCATCGCGCCTGTGGTGCGTCGTGATGGCAGTGCGCGTCAGCCCGGTGAAATAGACATGTACATCGTGCGTGAAAACACGGAGGGCGAATACTCCAGCATCGGCGGGCGCATGTACCCGGGCACCGAGCGCGAGATTGTCATGCAGGAGACAGTAATGTCTCGTATCGGCGTGGACCGTGTGCTGAAATTTGCGTTCGAGTTGGCACAATCACGGCCGAAAAAACATTTGACCAGCGCCACGAAGTCCAATGGCATCGCCATCACCATGCCGTATTGGGATGAGCGCGTGGCCGAGATGGCCAGGAGCTACCCGGGTGTCACGCTCGACAAGTTTCATATCGACATCCTCACGGCCCATTTCGTCCAGCGGCCCGATTTTTTCGATGTCGTTGTGGCCAGTAATCTGTTCGGTGACATTCTGAGTGACCTCGGGCCAGCCTGTACAGGCACCATCGGCATTGCACCCAGTGCCAATCTGAATCCGGACAGAAGATTCCCGTCGCTCTTCGAACCGGTACATGGCTCTGCGCCGGATATCGCAGGCAAGGGACTTGCCAACCCGATTGGGCAAATTTGGTGCGGTGCAATGATGCTGGAGCATCTGGGCCACAAGGCCGCGCACGATGCGGTACTGCGCGCCATTGAAGGTGTGCTGGAGCCATCAGGTGGCGCACCGCGCACACCGGACATGGGTGGCAAGGACAGCACGACCGATGTGGGTAGGGCTGTGGCTAACGCTCTGAAATGAGGGCAATTGGCGGGTTTTGTTGTGCTCCAGGCGTGTTTTTCAAGACGATTGTTAATTTCTGCAAAACGTGATCGCGCCCGACTGGAAACGGTCTAGAATCCGTCTCCGCGCTGTTGTAAAGCTGCATGCCTTGTTGACACGGGGAAAGCCCGTGGCTTTAATCACATGTAGCAGCAACTGCTGCAATCGACGTCTCTTAGATCC
>Ga0208939_1001833_pt1 | contig 15564 bp, 14 predicted proteins | sample AD_STIC12_MetaG_FD_184437 | JGI IMG/M metagenome (GOLD analysis project Ga0208939, IMG submission 184437) | Active sludge microbial communities of municipal wastewater-treating anaerobic digesters from USA - AD_STIC12_MetaG (SPAdes) (version 2) | ecosystem: Engineered > Bioreactor > Anaerobic >...
TATATTATTATCAATTTATATTGATATGATACTTATAAATAAATTAAAAGTCAAACAGAAAAACAGTCTGAATTAAAGACTCAATAGCGACCCCTCACACACAACAAAAAAATGCCAAGCAGTATTTTTTGTTTGTTTATATTAAAAAAGCGCCAAAAGGCGCATTTTTTTTCATTCGCTCGGAAATAGGGATTCGGTCACGGTCGCTAAGCCTCATTCTTTCGCTACGCTCAATCATTCACTAAGCACCCCGACCCGGCCTCGCGGTGCGTCGCTACGCTCCGCACATCGCTCCGGCTTTCTCATCCCTAAAGCAAGTCAATAAATTGACTTGCTTCCCCTTCGTTCGCATTAAAAAAACACCCCTTAGGGTGTTTTTTCTCGCTCGCTCGGGCTAGTGGACGAAGTTCGAACCTATTTCTTATCAGAATCCCAAAAAATATATATACCAAATATATCCAAACATTATTTAAAAAACCCTATAAAATAAGGAATCTTTTAATACTTATATTTTAAAATTATATAAACAATGTTATTATAAAAATATGAAAAAAACAATAATAAGCTTAGCGTCTTTCATTATCTTCGTATACCTTCTTTATATATATCTTGAGCTAGAAATCATTTATTCTATTGGTATTGGTTTTTTATTATTAATTCACGAACTGGGACACGTATTAGCCTTAAGAAAAACCAAAGGTAAACTAAAAGGCATATACTTTTTTCCTTTTATTGGAGCAATGGTTAGCAGTGATAAAAAAATAGAGACAGAAAATGAATATGCAAAAGTTAAATTTTTTGGACCCTTCATAGGAGCTATTAGTGTACTTTTTTTGTTTATAGCCTATCTAATAACAAAAAAACCAATACTAGTCGATCTAGTGTTTATTGGAAGTTTACTAAATTTAATAAACCTAATACCTATAACATTTCTTGACGGACACGGAATACTAAGGGGCTCCATAAAACATATTGAGTGGCTTGGATTTTTTATTGCCATATTTTTTATTGGATATATGTTAAGAGAATATATGTTTACCTTGTTATTTGTTGTTGCCTTTTTTCTATTTACTGATTCGCCCGGGACTAAAGCAACTGGCTTTAAAATATGGGAAACGATTATTGCTATAGTGTCCATAGCTCTTATGACTATCATAGCCATAAGAGAAAAAGATTATTTAATATCAAATCTAACTATACTAGCCCTAGCTTTATATTTGTTTTTTATGTATATACGGGCTAGTTTTTTAAATAAAGACAATAAAGATAATGTCGTAGAATTGTTAACACCTCTAACAAAAAAACAGAAAACATTATGGATAACAAGATATGTTTTATTGTCTACGGCCCTTCTATTTTTATTTTTCTATTCAAAAATATATTCTTAAAATAACAATAATTTTATGAAAAAGATATTTACATTAACTTTATTTTTAATATTTTTATCTGGATGTAGTTCTAAAAAAGCACTCGACCACAATTGGACAGGTTTTTATTATCCAGATAAAGTTAATATTAACGATGAATCTACCTGGATAATACAGCCGGGATTTGAATCCCTAGAAAAATGTCAAGAATGGATATTGTTTGATATATCAAAAAATAATAAAAATTTTGATTATGAGTGTGGATATAAATGCAAATATGACAATCTGTATAAAACAACTATTTGTGAAAAAACACTAAAATAAGAAAAGAATTGAATCTGACAACCAGGAACTACAAGTGAACTAAAAACTAATTTATTATATATTTTATTAAAGTTCTACCAAATTCTGATATTTGAATAAATGGGGAGTACAAATGACCAAGCCTAGAAGAATCATCTCCTATAAAAATACCGAGATTTAGAAGGTTGTAAATATTTTCCCTGTTTTTATCGTTATTACCATAAACTTGAAAAGAAAGATTTCTTTTATCTTTTTCTCTAAGTCTATTCTCCTCAGCGATAGAATCCTTTAAAACTTCTATGTCTTTTATTTCTAGCTGACTTATAGAATGAACAATTTTTTCTGCTGGAAAATCATCTTTATTATTGGAAATTGAAAAATTTAAAAATGTATTCTTTATAAAAACTCTCTTTTGTTTATTTCTTTCTCTTAAATATTCTTCTAAAAAATAAACAAAACCATCTTGAAATTCTTCTGTTTTTAAAAGATCTAAGACAAAAATACCGGGATTGTCTTTTATAACCTCAACCCACTCCAAAACTCTTTTTTCCCTTAATTTCATACCGTTACCATACAAAGCTTTTGAAAGCCCCCAAGCAATGTTAAGCCCCGGTATATTAGCAACTATTTGATCTACCAAAACCAAACAAACATCTTCTATCAAAATTTTTTCTTTATCGTTCATTTTCAAAAAGTATCTCAAAAATAAAATAAATGCTATTCTTGAGATTCATTAATAATTTTATCAATCAAGTCAAATATTGGGACAAAATTAACAAAATTTTCTTTTTTAAATTTATCAACTTCTTTTGAAAAAGCATCTTTTTTAGTATTTTTAAATTTAAGAAATTTTACACCACCAGCCTCTTCTTTTTCTTCACAATACTTTTTAATTAATTTATCATCAAATAATAATTCTATTGAGAGATAGGATTTTTTGTAATGAGTATCTGCATATTTTTTTCTAATATCCGGAACTGGCAATAGAAAAACAAATCCCTTATTATTACTATGCTTGACAGCAACTCCTTCTTTTTTATTTTTACACCATACAGAATACCCATCTATATTAATTAACTCTGACCACTTATCAAAAGCATCGTCAAAATCTAGCATACCAATAAATAATAAATTATTTTGATAAATATCTCCCCTTTTAAAAGTGTTTACTATAGAGTAACAATCAAATTTATTTTCTATAAAAAAAGGCATATCTTTTTTCGATTTCAATTTTTTCCAAGCAGTTTCAAGTATCTTTTTATCGGTTTTACCTTCAACAAATAAGACCGGCTTATTGTCATTTTTATAAATTTGTTGATTTAAAAACTCAAGATCTTTTTTAATATTTTCTTTTTGCTCATTCCATTCATTATATTCTTCTGCTATCTTTTTATGCAAATCCAATACTCCTATTTCTTCGGATAATTTTTGACCCTCCGATTCAGCAAAAACATCTAGTTTGTTATCATCTCTAATAAACCCTATTAATGAATTTATGGATTCATTATCTTTATAGACCCTATATTTAGAAATATTATTCCCCGACAGCGTTGTAAAATGAAAAGAGTGTGTAGAAATAAATATTTGAGAATTTTTAGAAAATATATTTTTGAAGTCATTTGCCATTTTTGAACAAAGAGAATATTCTGTAGAGTTTTCCGGCTCATCGAAACCCCAAACAAAAAAACCTTTTGAATTTTTAGAAATATAATCGAGTATCGTCGGGATATATCTCATTTGAATACCATCCCCCCTAAATCTCAAAGGAATATTAAACTTACCAGTTTCTGTATCAATAACAAAACTTTTAAAAAATTCTTTAAATTCATTTGGGGCATTTATTCCTGAAGATATTCCTGATATTTTTTTAAAATCTTCACTAATTTTTGAAGTAAATTTTTTTGTTTCTTGGTTTAACTCTAATAGACTACTTAAAATTTTCTTGTTTTTTGAATTTTTGTACAATATTAATTCCTGAAGTAAATTTAATAAATTTTCAAATATTTTAAAAGATCTGACAGCCGGGGTATAAAGATAATGAATGCTGTTTAAAAAACTAGTCAAAGCTCTTCGTGAGGCTGTCTCTGATCTAGAAATTGAATTATTCTTTTTAAGCTGCAAAGAAACATTGTCAGTAAAGGACAGAAGATTTCCATCCTTATCCCAACTTTTCCCAACACAAAATTTTGCAGGCAAATTTTTATACCCAAGAGGAGCTAAAAAATGTATTTTAATAGATATAAATTTTTTTCCTTTTATTGAGTCCTTCTGAACTTCATTTAATCGAGATTTATTAAAATCATTAGCAAAATCCAGTTTTGTTAAAAAATCAGTCTCACCAATAAAAAATAAATTTAGAGCTTTCAAAATATTTGATTTTCCAGAATCATTAACCCCAGAAAATATATTCACTTCATTAATTTTTTGAATTTTAGCTCTCTTTATAGATCTAAAAAACCTAATCTCAATTTTTTCTATTATCTTCATATTTTTTATAAAATGATTATTTAAAAAAATTATATCATACTTTTTAAAAAAAATCTTGTTTTTTAATTTTTTTAATGCTAATCTTAAATTGTCACACTCAATCAAAAAAATGCGGATTTTTTTTAATTTGCAAGGTTGTGCCAAGAAATGGGCAACCTTGTAAAAAACAATTAGGCATAACCTGCCCGATTGGGTGTGACAACCACAAGGTTGTCCTTTTTTTATTTAATCAAAAAATATGAAAATAATATTAAGCCGAAAAGGTTTTGATTCTACTGCCGGAGGTTATCCTAGCCCAATAATAAACAATAAAATAATTTCATTACCAATCCCAGACGAAAAAGACTCTATAAAATATAGTGATTTAATTTTTACTAAAAACAAAAGTTATTTTGACTTAATGAAAGAGTTAGGCATTAAAAATATAAACAAAGATACAAAATGCCATTTAGACCCAGATTTAGAAGCTTCCACTATAAAATGTAGGGGCAAAGACTGGAGGCCACTCCTCGGCCAAATCGAAGCCTCACAAAGCCATTTGGAAAACCAGGGCGTCTCTGTCGGAGACCTTTTTTTATTTTTTGGGTGGTTTAGAAAAACAAGAATAAACGCAAAAAATCAGTTAGAATATTTTGGACCAGATTTTCATATGATTTTTGGATATTTAAGAATAGGAGAAATTATAAAAACAAAAAATAATAAAAATATAGAAAAATGGTTAAACTACCATTCTCACATAAAAAGAACTGAATGGTTAAACAAAAAAACAAACACTTTATATATAGCCTCAAATAAAAAACAATTCGAAGGAATAAACGAAGGAAAGATTTTAAAATTCAATAATAACCTTATATTAACAAAAAATGGTCACCCTCGATCTCACTGGAGCCTTCCTGATTTCTTTAGAGAAACAAAAATTTCATATCACCCAAATGCTTGGAGAGAAGAATACTTTCAATCCGCAGGAAGGGGACAAGAATTTGTTATAACTTCACAAAATAAAGAAGAAACAAATAAACTTTTAAAAAAATGGGTAAACAAAAAATTATATTAAAAATAAACATTTTGTGATACAATAATAACAGAAAAAATATTTTTTATTATTATGGATGATAAAAATGAACAAAACAGAATAACACTGTCCATTGCCTTTATAGCCACTTATTTAGCAATAATAGTTGGTTTTTATGAAAAAACAAAAGAAACAACCGCTGAGCTAAATTTTGTTAACGATATTGTTTTTAATGTCTTTATAGTATCTGGAATTATAATTTCTTTTATTTTTTTTCTTTATCTTGTTTTTACAGGCCTAGAACTAAATTTCAAAAAAGAAAAGGAAATCATTTTCGAGTTTGAAATAAGTAAAAAAGGGGTTATTATTGCAAAACAAAAATTATTTAATTTTGGCATCCGTTGTATTTTTATTTCCTTCACACTCCCAGTATATTATATGCTTTTTGTCCTATTAAAGCGCTACAGTCCATTAATAATATTCATATTGTTTTTTATTTTTATGCTTCTTATTCATATTATACTTTCTATAATTTTTTACGACAAAAACAAAAATAACAATAAAAAGATATGAAAAAGGATAGTCCCACGACAAAAGAAAGAAATTGGTATTTATACCATAAACTCTATAATATGAACTCCTCTCATACTTTGAGAGTCAACAACATTTTTAATAAATGGAACCTGCCAATAGAAGAAGATTTCTCTAATATAAAAGATTATATAAAAGAGTTTGAAAATAAAAATGGAGAGAATTCTATAAAAAGATTAACAAAAGATGTATTTAAACTAATAAATGATTCCGATTTGGGATCAAATTGGTTTATTCCATATTTATTTTTTTTCTTGACTGAGAAAGAAGAACCCATACCAAATAATTCTTTTTCTATTAAAAAAGGATACAAAAGATTATCAATAGAAATATATCCTCATACAGATCTAGAAGATATAAAGAAAAACTGGAAAGAAATTGAGAATTTAAAAAAAGAAGTATGGCCATCAACAAGAAAGATTAAAATCACCAAGAAATCGATAGAAAATCTCTTAATATTTATGGAACAATTTCATATTAAAAATAATTTTAAAATAGAGAAGTTTAAAGATGATATTAAAGATAAGCCAAAAGAAAGGAAAACAAGGACTAATGATTATGATGTTATTGATAAAATTTGGGGGGATGAAGATATAAATATAGATATCAAACAAACATTTAAAAATGAAGAAAAAAAAGTTAATAAATTAAAACAAATAAGAAAAAGAGGGATTATTGGTAACAGATATCAAAAGAGAATCACATTCAGCCAAAGAAACTGGCCAGCGACCGATCTTCAATGAATTGGTTCAGGATTTACGAGATGAAAAGTTTAACGGAATTCTAACCTGGGCACCAGATCGTATATCAAGAAATGCTGGCGACCTGGGCAAAGTTGTGGATTTAATGGACAGTGGTAAACTTCAAGAAATACGGACTTACGGACAAAAGTTTGGCAACAACCCAAATGAAAAGTTTTTGCTCATGATTTTAGGATCGCAAGCCAAACTTGAAAATGACAATAGGGGTATCAATGTAAAACGAGGGTTACGAACAAGAGTGGAAATGGGTTTATGGCCAGGCGTAGCACCGCTTGGATATTTGAATCAAAACAGAATGGATAAAAAGTGCCAGATAATTATTGATCCACTCCGAGCGCCAGTTATTAAGAAGATGTTTGAAAAAGTTGCTTACGAACAATATTCGGGCAGAAAAATATATAACTGGCTAAGGCATGAACTTAACTTCTATACTAGAGGTAATAAACCACTAACACTAAGTGGTATTTACAGAATATTAGATAATCCATTTTACTATGGGGTATTCGAACATCCAAAAGATAGTGGTAATTGGTATACTGGAAAACATGAACCGATAATAACCCAAGAACTATTTGAAAAAGCCAAAGCTCAATTGAAACGAGATCAAATAGTAAGGGAGAATAAAGAATTTGCCTTTACCAAACTTTTCACCTGTGGATACTGTGGTAGTGGAATATCTGCGGAAGAAAAATATAAACAACTTAAGGATGGAACCCATGCTAGGTATATTTACTATGGATGTTCACGAGCAAGAGATAGAAATTGTAAAAATAAATATATTCGAGAAGAAGAATTAATCACTGAACTACTAAAAATATTAGATAAAGTAAACATCAACGAGCTTGGAATGCGACAAAGATTAGAGGATGAAATTTCAAGATTTAATATATTTCAAAGATCCGTACTTGGAAGTACGGACAAAGTAAAAGCTCCAAAAGAAACTGATATCCGAAATTATGCGAAGTACATTTTGAAAGAAGGATCGGTGAGTGAGAAAAGAGAACTACTTGGGAATCTGAGGTCGAGAATCAAATATCAAGATAAGGTTCTAACTTTACTGGGAGAATAAAAAAACGCCAACATAATATTGTTGACGTTTTTGAAATAACAATTATAAATTTCCACCAGAAATATCAAAAAACCTTTCAAAAAAACTTGTTAATTTACCCAAGACACTTTCACGCTTTTGTGAACGTTCGCCTGTTGGAGAAAAACGTGATACTGGTGGTAAAACTTTTGTAATAGCGGTGCCAGTAGTCGCAACACTCCCATCACGAAAAGCATTTTTTACAAAAGTGTAAGTTGCATCTCGATCAAGATTTTCATTTTCAATAATTTGTTCAAGCTCTTCAATCTTCTTTTCATTTATAAACTTTTGCCAGTCTTCATCAACCACCGATTTAATATCAAGGGAAGTAATAAATTGATTGATAAGATCTTTCTTATTTCGGAGTTCAACGCTAGAATCTATTGCCTTATTAATATCAAGTAAAAGTTCTTTATTCTTTGTGTGATCTTCATGGTATTTTTTTATTAAACCTAATATATAGTCAATATTGATATCAACTTGTTTAATAAGTTCCATTTCAAAAACCACATCATCATTAACATTTTCTTTTTCGCTTTCCTCGGTTTTACGGAATTCGTTATACAGATCAATGTACATACTGTGGTAGTCCTGTATATCACGCTCGGTTAATATTTCATTACCAACAAATTCGTCAAAAGTCGTCAAAATATTTCTTACTCGTAATATTCCACCATAAAGTTTGATAAAATCTTTCTGTGCTTGTTCACTATCTATTCTCTGTCCAACAGGAAACTTTTCTAATAATTCAGCCACTAAACTTGCGTAACCGCGAACTTCTTTGTTGCCGTCTTTATAACCGTTGTAATACTCAGAATACGACTTCAATAAGACAATACCGCTTGCTTCCTTGTCACCAAACAAAGAAATGGATTCATTGGTTGCTTTTTCTAGGTTACGGAAACATACGATATTACCAAAAGTTTTTACACTGTTCAAAATACGATTGGTACGAGAATACGCTTGAAGCAGTCCGTGCAACCTTAAATTTTTATCAACCCACAAAGTATTAAGGGTGGTGGCATCAAACCCAGTTAAGAACATATTAACTACAATAAGAACATCAATTTCCCGATCTTTTACTCTTTGACTAACATCTTTATAATAATTTTGGAATTTGTCTGATGAAGTATCATAAGAAGTACCAAACATCTTATTATAATCAACAATAGCTTTATCCAAAAAGTCTCTGGAACTAGCATCCAAACCGCTAGTGTCATCAAGATTTTCATCTATCATTCCATCTGCATCCTCATCATTAACGCCAAAACTATAAATAAGAGCTACTTTAAGACGCTTATCACTTGGCAAATCAGCAAACTGTTTATTAAATTCAGCATAATATTTTTTCGCAACCTCAATTGAAGAAACAGCGAATATGGAATTAAAACCAGCCAATCTTCGTTCTTTTAATTTATAAAAACTATTACGTTTTGTTTTCTGATCAAAATGTTCACGAATATAATTAACAATATTTGCTATGCGTTCTGGTGCTGATAATATCGCTTCACGATCAATGTCGCTAACTTTTTTATCCTCAATATCTTCCGCTTCTTTAACAGTAGAAATATAGTCAACTTTAAATGGTAAAACATTCTTATCTGCAATTGCATCTACAATGGTATAGGTATGTAATTTATTGCCAAAAGCCTGTTCGGTTGTTTTAAAATCAATTCTTCCACCAGAAGAAGAATTTACAGCAAAAATTGGTGTACCAGTAAACCCAAAAATATGATAATTATTAAACGCCTTAGTAATTGCTCCGTGCATCTCACCAAATTGAGAACGATGACACTCATCAAATATAATTACAACATGCCCATCGAATATACTATGACCTTTATTCTTACCAATAAATCGGTCTAATTTTTGAATTGTGGTAATAATAATTCTGGCATTCGGGTCTTCCAATTGCTTCTTTAAAACAGTAGTGCTGGTATTACTGTTAGCCGCCCCCTTTTCAAATTTGTCGTATTCTTTCATTGTCTGATAATCCAAATCTTTACGATCAACCACAAAAACAACTTTATCTATGTACGGCAATTTGCTTGCCAGTTGTGCGGTTTTGAAACTAGTCAAAGTTTTCCCCGAACCTGTGGTATGCCAAACATATCCGCCAGCTTCTACAGTGCCTAACTTTTTATAATTTGTGCTAACTTCAATGCGGTTTAATATTCTTTCAGTAGCGACAATCTGATATGGACGCATCACGAGAAGAAGTCTCTCCGTGGTAAAAACACAATAACGGGTCAAAATATTTAAAAGAGTATGTTTAGCAAAAAAAGTTTTACCGAAATCCATCAAATCTATAATTGGCTTATTGGTAGCATCTGCCCACCAACTAGTGAATTCAAAGCTATTGCTTGTTCTTTTACCTTTTTTAACCGCACCTTCGCTAGATTCCTTAATATGTTGAGATCGTGTTGTGTTGCTATAATATTTTGTATGTGTTCCATTGGAAATAATAAACAACTGTACATACTCAAAAAGACCAGAAGCAGACCAAAAACTTTCTCTTTGATAGCGATTAATCTGATTAAAAGCCTCTTGAATGGCAACGCCACGACGTTTAAGTTCAACGTGAACAAGTGGTAACCCATTCACCAATACTGTCACATCATAACGATTGGCACGTTGACCCTCTTCAGTAGCATACTGATTGATAACTTGGAGATTATTGTCGTGGATGTTATCCTTTTTTAATAAATAAACATTTTTTATAGAACCATCATCACGAACTAAATTTTTTATATAATCTTCCTGAATAGTTGCCGTCTTTTCTTCAATACCTTGGTTAGGGTTTGCTAACTCACTAACAAAAAAGTGACTCCATTCCTTATCAGTAAATTTAAAATCATTTAACTTTTCAAGTTGATTGCGTAGATTTGAAATCAAATCAGCTTCAGTTGTGATTGTCACATACTCATAAGCTTGTGTTTCCAGCTGTTTAATAAATGCACGCTCAAGATCAGCCTCACTTTGATAGCTAGTAACACGTTTACTATTTGGCTTATATTCAGCAACAACTGTGCTTTGTGAGTTTTCGGCCACTAAATTGTACTTATTTTTCGTCTGCATATTCCTTAAATGTTAGAAGTTTGTTTCTGTAATATTCATATTGCTGTCTACGAGCGTTAAGTTCAGCAGGCAGACCGATTGAAATATCATTAACTAGTGTTTCAAATTTATCTAAAATGGATACAATTCTTTCTTGTTCCTCAACTGGCGGTATGCAAATTTCAAATTTCATAATAGCCGATTTATCTCCTCGTGGCATTTTAGCTCCCTTGGCGTATTGCATAGAATAATCAAAAAAGGCATCAGATGATAATAAATAATACAGAAATTTCGAATCTAAATTTTCTCTTTCATTTTCATTAATTCTCACAACCAAGACATCGCCATTGGTACCGCCAATATTTGTTGCCCTCCAGATCTTTTTTAGATATGGTCGAATATTTCCAATTAAAATATCACCGATTTCATATTGTGTGAGCTTGCCAGAGTTCGGAACATAATTTGAGCTGGTTTTACCTTGTTTATTTTGTAATAAATTATCTACACCAACGTAGTTGTCTTCATGAAGTTCACTTGAAGAAATTCTAGTATTTGAATAACTAGCTACATCAGCAAGTTTAACAGATCTTGCTCTGTCGTTTAAAGTCAATAATTCTATTCGGTAATACTCATATTGTTTCTTTCTTGCTTCCAGCTCTGCTTCCAGCTCTGCTTCCAGCTCTGCTTCCAGCTCTGTGAAACTATCAAGAATTTTTACAATTTCTTCTTGGATTGGGAGAGGTGGAGTAGGAATTTTGAATTTTGTAAATTCTTCTTTTGTAATTGTCTTTATTGTACTTCCACGCGCATTTTCCTTTTCAGTTTTAAACTTACTTTCTAATTGGTATGCAAAATATTTTTTATTTATTTTTATTTTAAAGGTTTCAAAGATTGCAAGTGTACGATCCACATAACTATCATACTGCGTGACGGCAACCCGGCCAATTGTACCTTGTAAAGTTACAATGACTGTTTCCGCAGGTACAAAAACGCTTTTAGGTTGTGCTAATTTTGAAATTTTATGTTTTGTTTTTTTTACGAGGCGCATATCATCACCGACATCAGCAACCTGAACAAAAGGCATTGCACCTTCACCATTATACCACTTACTTTCTCCGTATGGTTGCGGAAATGAACCACGACGATAACTAGCTATTTCACCCAAGGTTTTAAATTCAACACCATTTGGGCATAATTCTGCAATTAGTTTTTCTATTTTGGGTTGTTGCTTTGTCATATCTATTTGTTCCATTTCTCTTGTTCTGCACGAAGGTATTTAAGAACATTGCGCGGAAGAAGTTTGGGGTTGCGTTCCTCTATCTGTTCGAGCCACCATCCTAATGCCACTTGATTATTATCCTTAAACTTTTTGTAAATTATCAATATATCATTTTTACCAAGTTGCTGAAAAAATAAATTCATCCCGGCAAAAAATACATCGCTTTCATTGTAGTTATTGATTAATGCCTCATTAATCCACGCTTTTTTTATAGAACGACGCATAAATCGACCATATTGTGCTAATGTTGAAGTTATTTTCCGATCACGGAGATACGTTTTGTGTTCATTAAATCTATTATGACCATTTATCTTGTGATTTTCACTTACTAAATCCTCAATTTTCTGATAAGCAACAACTACCTCGCTCTCTTTATTCCACCATCGTGAAAGGATATTAAGTAGGCCGGTACCAAGAGCGTCTACAGTGGGGCCAAGTAATCTATTAGCAAACCACCCTAAAAACGCACCAATTGGCAATGCAACTACCCAAGTCAAAATATTCTCAAACATATTATTTATTTTTCACTTTCAATATCAATCACAATTTCATCAATAGACTGACGAAGTCCATTTTGTCTACTAACGATTTCAGTTATTTTTTTATTGAGTTCTTTAATATCTACCACCTCACGTGTATCTTCAGCAACAACATAACTAGACACAGCAATGTTATAATCATTTTCCGCAACTGCTTTATTGTCTACCAGTTTAGAAAAATAATCGCTATCTTTACGAACAGTAAATGCTTCTAATATTTTTGTACGATTATGATCACTTAATTTATTTTTATTCCCATTACGAACAAACTCAGCAGAAGCATCAATAAATAATATTTTATTATCTTTTTTGCTCTTTTTTAAAACAATGATACAGGTCGCTATCGTAACACCGAAGAATAAATCTGCAGGTAATTGAATCACGGTATCAATGTAATTATTATCTACCAAGTATTTGCGAATCTTTTGTTCTGCTCCACCACGATATAGAACACCGGGAAATTCTACAATAGCGGCCGTGCCACTAGTAGAAAGCCATGATAACATGTGCATAGTGAAAGCTAAATCAGCTTTGCTTTTCGGAGCAAGTACGCCAGCTGGTGAAAAACGTGGATCATTGATTAGAATCGGGTTATCTTCACCTTCCCACCTTGTGGAGTATGGCGGATTTGAAACTATAGCATCAAAAGGTTCGTCATCCCAATGCTTTGGATCAGTAAGTGTATCACCATGTGCTATATCAAAATGATTGTAATTGATATCATGCAAAAACATGTTGATACGACACAAATTATAAGTCGTTAAATTAATTTCCTGTCCAAAGAAACCTATGCGAACATTTTCTTTTCCCAAAACTTTTGCAAATTTTAAAAGCAAAGAACCAGAACCACAGGCTGGATCATAAACTTTATTAACTTCTTTTTTACCTACTGTCGTAATTTCGGCAAGTAATTGACTAACTTCTTGCGGTGTAAAAAATTCCCCACCAGATTTTCCAGAATTTGAGGCATACATTGTCATCAAAAATTCGTATGCATCACCAAAAGCATCAATAGTATTGTCAGCATAGTTTCCCAGACGAAGATCACCTATGGCTTCTAAAAGCTTAACTAATTTTTGGTTTCTTCTTTCGACACTATTTCCTAACTTGTTGGAGTTCACATCTAAATCGTCAAACAAACCTCTTAAATCATCCTCACTATCAGATCCTTTTGCTGAATTTTCAATACTCCGAAATACGCTTGCAAGTGTTTCGTTAAGGTTTGCGTCATTACGAGCTTTTTTACTTACATTTACAAATAACTCACTTGGAAGTATATAAAATCCTTTTTCTTTTACAGTATCAGCTCGACCAAATTCTGCCTCCTTATCTGAAAGAGTAGCGTAGTCAAAATCATTATTACCCGAACGCCTTTCATCGGCATTGATATAATTGGTCAGGTTTTCACTAATGAAACGATAAAAAAGCATACCCAAGACATATTGCTTAAAATCCCAACCATCAATACTTCCACGCAAGTCATTAGCTATCTGCCAAATGGCACGATGTAATTCTGCTCGTTCTTGTTCTTTGGTTGTATTTAGTGTTGCTTCTTTAGTGGCCATATTTTATTTCATTAATTCATCTAGCGTAACGCCAAGTGCGTCCGCAATTTTTTTAACTGTTTCAATAGTTGGGTTAGGAGTAGATCCTGCCTCAATTTTTGAAATTGTATAAAAAGCCAAGTCGGCTTTCTTGGATAAAGCGTCTTGTGACAATCCATTCTTCAAGCGAAGTTTTCTAATGGTTTCACCAATTTTGGATTTTTCTTTTTTATCAGTCATATATAAAACTTTACATCTATAAGTTTACCAAAGTTTATGCGGTTTGTAAACAAAAACAGAACTCAAAGAAGTTCCGTTTTTCTGCCGCTTAATGGGCTATTCGGGTCTATCCGATACTAAATTGTCTTGGCGACCTAAATGGGATTCGAATCACTCAAGCCCTTTATTTTCAAGCAATTTAGATAATTTGACTAAAACAAAAAGAGCTGGCACAAGCCAGCTCTTTTTGTTTATTCTATAAAGGAAATAGAAATATACGAATTAAATATCAAAATTAGACTTTAAAAAAATTTTAAAACTACTTGGAAAAAATATTTAGAGTATTTTGGTTGGTAGGTTTTTCATTTTTCACCAACCTCCAAAGAAGATACATTGCCCAAAGGAAAATCAAAAAACTAATCCAATGAATCAACGATGATGATATCACTAAATTAAGTGAAGAAAAAACAAATAATAATATCGAAGTAATTTTATTTTCTTTCCACAAACGAGCTGCTGCCATAATCATAAACACTATTGTCGTTATTATTGATAAGGCGATTATGGAAATTGGTGCGACAGAATTTCCTTGCAAATCTTCTGCTGAGGACATAACAGACAGTATATAGGTTATTACTCCAAAAATTAATAATTTGTACTTAAAATAAACGAAAGAAATAGATGCACCAGTTGAACCACCATAAAAGGCAGCTTGTATCTCTTCTTGAACTTTACTGTTGTCTAAATCCCTTCCGTTATCTCTGGCTTCTTGTATGACTCTGTCTGCTAAATCTGCCACGTGTGTTATGTAGATGGCGGATTTTTTATTTAAATTTTCCCATTCCAAAGGTAATTTTAATTTTCTATATAAGCCATTAATTGCATTAGGCCTAGAAAGAGCATCTGCTAATGCGTATTCTTTTGTTCCTTTTTCTGGAAGATTGTTCATAAATTTCATCAAAGTTAATAATTATATATCTTTTAATAAAAATTATAGCATAGTTTAAAAAATTAAAAAAATAATTTTTCTAAAATTTCAAAACCTGAACAAATTCGAACCACTTAAGCTCTCTAATTACTGACATTTTATTCAATTTGACTAAAACAAAAAGAACTGGCGTAAACCAGTTCTTTTTAATTATCCTTATAAAATAAGAATGTAAGTCGGTCTCTCACAAAAGAGAAACATCTGCTCGGGGATAGGGATTCGAACCCCAATAGCCAGGACCAAAACCTGGAGTCCTACCGTTAGACGATCCCCGAATAACAAAAATATAATAAATGATAATTAGCCACAAGTCAAGAATTAAAACAAGAA
>Ga0208939_1001847_pt1 | contig 15495 bp, 13 predicted proteins | sample AD_STIC12_MetaG_FD_184437 | JGI IMG/M metagenome (GOLD analysis project Ga0208939, IMG submission 184437) | Active sludge microbial communities of municipal wastewater-treating anaerobic digesters from USA - AD_STIC12_MetaG (SPAdes) (version 2) | ecosystem: Engineered > Bioreactor > Anaerobic >...
GTCTTCGCGTCTTTGCGTGAGGCACGCCGCTCTCCCCGTGGCGTGTTGCAGAAACACCAATGTCACGCCAAGACGCCAAGACGCCAAGATGAACGAAACAACCGAATCGTCTGGGTGGTCAATGCCTTGCCTGGGCAGGGCCTTTGCGTCTTTGCGTCTTTGCGTGAGACTCAGCCCGGTCCCAACATGACCGCCATCCCCAAATCCGCTCGCATCTACGTCGCCGGTCACCAGGGACTCGTCGGCAGCGCCATCTGGCGCGAGTTCGATCGCCAAGGGTACACGACTCTCATCGGACGCACCCGGCACGAACTCGACCTCAGGGATCCCCCGTCCGTCCGCCGCTTCTTCGACGAACAACGCCCCGAATACGTCGTCCTGGCCGCGGCGCGGGTCGGAGGCATCCTTGCCAACGATACCCAGCCCGTTCCTTTCCTGCTCGAGAATCTCCAGATCCAAAACAACGTCATCTCCGAATCGCACCGGATCGGTGTCCGCAAGCTCCTTTTCCTCGGCAGTTCCTGCATCTATCCCAAGCTCGCCCCCCAGCCGATCCGCGAGGAGCATCTGTTGACCGGCCCGCTCGAACCGACCAACCAATGGTACGCCGTCGCGAAGATCGCCGGGATCAAGCTCTGCCAGGCCTATCGGCGCCAGTACGGATCCGATTTCATCTCCGCAATGCCGACCAACCTGTACGGTCCAAACGACAATTACGATCCGCGGAATTCGCATGTTCTGCCAGCCCTGATCCGGCGATTCCACGAAGCCAAAGCGAGCGGAGCCGGCGATGTGGTCTGCTGGGGAACCGGATCCCCCCGGCGCGAGTTTCTTTACGTGGACGATTTGGCGCGCGCCTGTCTCTTCCTGCTCGAACGCTACAGCGACGACGCCATCATCAACGTCGGCTCGGGCGCCGACCTGGCAATCCGTGAACTGGCCGACCTGGTTGCGCGGGTCGTGGGCTTCGAGGGCGCCATTGTCTGGGACGAATCGAAACCGGACGGCACACCGCGCAAGCTCATGGACAGTGCGCGCATCCTCGAAATGGGCTGGCGGCCCGAGGTCGGACTCGAAGAGGGGATCCGCCGCGCCTATGCGGATTTCATCGACAAGCTAAGCGTGATCGAGTCAGATGCCCTGATCGAGTACCAGAACTGTCGATCGCCCATTGTACCTTCCTTTGCCTTTTCGATTTGACCGCTCAGTGGCATGCGACACGACATGGTGAGCGTTATAGACAAGGCCAAATACCTTGTGAGAACAGGGTTTGCTCACGTCATGGTTGGCAACACGCTGATTATGGCCATTGGCTTTCTCTCGAGCATATGTATCGTCCGGCTCATTAGTAAGGAGTCTTACGGCTTGCTGTGTCATGCCGACAACATGTACCAGTACGTCCTGCTCTTCTCCGGCCTGGGAATGTCGACAGCGCTGCTGAAGTTTTGCTCTACGGGAACAGATCCCCAGAAGGCTAAGTCTCTACTGGTGTTCTCGCTCAAGTATGGCGTCCTCATACAGCTTTTCCTCACAGCCCTAATGGTTTTCTACGCTACGGTTGTCTCGAGAACGTTCCCGAAGGCCAATTATCTCATATACTCCTCCATTCTCTACCCAGCGTCCTTTTATGTCGTGACGACGCTGCAAAGCTATCTGCGGTCCCAACAGGAGAACAAGCTGTACGCCAGAATAGCGCTGGCTCAATCGACACTTGTTTTCGTACTGAGCGTCCTGTTGGCCCTCGTGTTGGACGCGGCGGGCGTTGTCCTTGCTCGCTACCTGGGACTGGCTGCAGCGGTTGGGCTAGGTCTGAGGTATGTGGTCCGCAGATTAGGCAGCGTTACGCTGTGTAAGGTTTCGTTAACAACGCGCAAAGCCTTTGTGGGTATGTCTGTTGCCATGATGCTCACAAACATGTTTTCCTCAGTGATCGCCACAAATGAGATGTTTCTTGTTAACCACCTTATACATGATGCAGCCATCACTGCCACCTACAGAGTCGCAGTGCTTATACCGGGGCAACTGCTGGTCATTGCAGGGTCGGTCGTTGTCTACGTCTTCCCGCTGGTGGCTGGCCTCAGTTGTGACAAGAGCAGAGCGTTGAGTATCGTTCTACGTACGGGTGCGGCCACTTTTGTTGCAGTGGCCATCTGTGCAGCGGTGGGGCGAGTTGTAAATCCGCTACTCATAAGGATCGTCTACGGAGTACAATATGAGAACGCGATACCACTCTCGAATGCATTTTGGTTTGTCCATGGTCTAAACGCAGGCGTGCGGATGATTCCTCTCAATCTGCTGCCCGCGATTGGAGAAGCTAAGTTTTGCGCTTATATGTCTGTCATCACATGTGCGGTACATTTTGTGCTTGACTATGTCTTCATCAAGAGCATAGGAATTGAAGGCGTCGCCTACGCCGCTGGCCTAGTTTACTTCTGTTCCGGTGGATGCTATTGGCTGTACACCATTTATAGCTGCAAGAAGGGAACTGCGAGGGGCTGTGGGTAAGCGAGGCTGTCGGCGTTTCGGCTTAGAATTCAGTCCTTGCTTTTGCACATGCAGCAGCCAAACGGCTGGATTCGCGAGGTTGTACGTTCTCAGAGTCGAGTCTCGGGTGGCCGTGCCGTCATCTGGGGAGAGATTACCACAAGACACGGAGACGGAGAAGGGGCTTTTCCAGGCGCATTTCTTACGTCGCCGAGGGGATGCTTCGCCTGTTCTGGACAATCTGCAAGCAAATGCCTGAAGTGCTCCTTGAACGGGGTAGCAAGGCTGGCCGTGCACGGGGTTCCTGAAATGGACCCCGGAATTTGGGCCAGAGGTTAAGTTAGATTTTGCCGTGGATCGCTGGGTGTGAGAAACCAGCGAGACCATGAGTAAAACTAAATCAAACAAACGGAGACGACACAGCGGGGCCTTCAAGGCGAAGGTCGGAATGGAAGCGATGATCGGGGTGAAAACGGTCGGGCAGATTGCTCGGGAGTACCAGATTCACCCGGTGCAAGTCACGCAATGGAAGGGCGTGATTCGGGATCGATTGCCTGAATTATTCGAGCCGCCGGCGGGTCAGAACCAAGACACGCAGCGGTTGGTGGCGCAGCTCCACGAGAAGATCGGGGAGCTGACGGTGGAGTTGGACTGGCTTAAAAAAAAGTCCAAGCAACTGGGTCTCTAACGACGCTGCGGAACCTGATCGAGTCATGCGAGCAACTGAGCATTCGCGAGCAGTGCGAGCTGCTGGGACTCTGTCGCAGCGGATACTACTACCACGCCAGTCCGGAGACGCCGGAGAATCTGGCCCTGATGCGACGGCTCGACGAGCTGCATTTGGAGCACCCGGTTTACGGGAGTCGACGGCTGCGCGAGTTGTTGCGTCGGGAGGGACAGGTGGTCAATCGCAAACGGGTGAGTCGCTTGTTGCAGATCATGGGGATCGAAGCGATCTATCCGCGCCCGTTTTCGAGCCAGCCCCAAGCGGGGCATCGGATCTGTCCGTACCTGCTCGAAGGGCTGGACATCACGGGTCCCAACCAAGTGTGGTGCGCGGACATCACCTACGTGCCGATGGCCTACGGGTACATGTACCTGGTGGCGGTGATGGATTGGTGGAGCCGCTACGTGCTGGGCTGGGAGTTGTCCAACAGCCAGGAAGCGGAATTCTGCGTGCGGGCCTGGGAGTCGTCGTTGGAGTTGGGGCACGGGGTGCCGCTGATCTCGAACACCGATCAGGGTTCGCAGTTCACCAGCGAAGCGTTTCTGGACGCAGTGGAATCGGCCGGGACCGAGGTGAGCATGGACGGACGTGGACGCTGCCTGGACAATCGCTTCATCGAGCGGCTCTGGCGCAGCGTCAAGTACGAGGACATCTATCTGCAAGATTACGGGGACGGCCTGGCGGCCGGACGCGGCTTAGCCCGTTGGTTTGCGGAGTACAACAACGAGCGTCCGCATCAAGGGCTCAATTATGCGACGCCCGCCCAGTACTACCTGGACCCCGACGGGCATGGAGCGCGGCCAGTTGTTTGGGCTTGAACGAAGCGGGCACCATGAGCTATAGAGAGTGTGCCCTAAGAAACGGAGAGGGGAAAGGGATGACGTTGGGTTATCACTTTCTCTTCTCCAATTGGATCAGCAGCGATGGAGCAGACGACAACAACAGTCATCTCGGCGACCCCGGAAAGCCTAACTTAATTTCGCGGTTCCGTGGTCCAACACTCGGGGTCCACCTCATCCCTCACCTAGCAGCCGATTTGCCTAGGAGGCAGCGCGCTTTTCCTATCATACGTTTCTTATACCGCGCTTGCGATCCAGCCGCGTCCGTCCTGGATACACCCCCATGCGGAACATCGAAGCTGGCCCCAACAGACGTCTCGAGTGAGGCGAAAAGCCTAACTCAGTTTCTGGGCTCCGTGGTCCAACACCAAGGGTCGACCTCAGATCACTTCTCTAGTCTATGTGACCCGGCAACAGCGGTAAAGAGACAATGACAATCATCTCAGCGGGTTGCGAGAGTATGAATTGGATCGTCGACATAGCGTTGCACCTGTTCGGGTTCCCTGCAAGCTAGAACAATAATGAGAATTGAGTTGCATCGGCAGCGCGGGTATCGGTGGCAAGCGTCTGATGGCGTTCACGTGGCGGGTTATGTCCTCCTTGGTGAAGAAGTGCTGGACGCAGCCACGCTGGCGCGGTTGATGGTGGACATAAGGGAAGAAGCGGCGTTTGCGGCATTTGTCATGCGGCTTAAAGGATGCTTTGCTCTGGTGAGAGTGACTGGAGATCAATGTTGGATTTGCTGTGACCATATTCGCAGCATTCCGGTGATGTGGAGCGTGTGCGATGGTGAGTATATTGTCTCTGACAGTTACCGAGCCTTTGAGAACAGAGTGGTCAGCACGGAGGCGGAAGAGGAGTTTTTTGCTACAGGCTATGTGACTGGAAGTGAGACCCTCTTCAAGGGAGTCAACCAGATCGGCGTTGGGGAGTGGGTGTTGCTGAGAGACGGCCATGGCGCGAGACGGAGTCGTTACTTCGGGTTTCGCTATTGCGGTAGGGCAGGTGGAAGGAAGGATCATCTTGATGAAATGGCGAATGTTTATGACAGCATGGCGAAGCGCCTGGTGAACCTATTGAGGGGGCGCGCAGTCGTCTTGCCGTTAAGTGGGGGACACGACTCGAGACTGCTTGCATATCTTCTGCATAAACAGGGATACCAGAATGTAATAACTTATACCTATGGACGCGCGCTTAACGCAGAAAGTCGGACGTCGAGGCGCGTGGCTGATTACCTTGCGTTTCGGTGGCACTTTATTGAATACAGAAACCAAGAGCTTCGAGACATGTACTCTAATGCAAGTGAGTATGCAGCCATGGCTGACTATTGCGGCAATGGTTTTACTGTGCCATTGATCCAGGAATGGCGTGCTGTTAAGTGTCTGGCAGAGGGTGGGGAGCTTCCGGAAGGGGCGGTCTTCGTTCCAGGGTATTCAAATGACTTTTTGGCCGGCAGTCACCTCCAAGGTGACTCATACTATAGTGAGGGCGCTGTGCCTGTAATCATCAGGGAGCACTATAGATGCTGGGCGTGGTATAGGTGTCGAAGGGCAGAGCACTTTAGGAGCGCGTTCCGCAAACGCGTCGAGAGGGTTTTGCACGAAATTGGTGCGCAAGAATGGCAAGGAGAGGACCAAGTGGCTGAGCAGTGCGAGGCGTTTGACTATCATGAGAGGCAGGCAAAGCACATTACTAATGCTGTAAGAATGTATGAGTTTTATGGCTACAAATGGTTACTGCCTTTTTGGGATCGCGAGGTAATCGACTATTGGCGATCGCTTCCTGGGGATGAGCGGAGCGGGCGGTCGCTATTTCTGGAGTATACGAAGAAGGAGTACGGGGATCTAATGAGGGTGGCTCCAGTGTTTGCTCCGCGGCTGCACCAAATTAAGCAGCGGCTGCCGAAGAACCGGCTTGTGCTGTGGATTGCTTATGCGTTGAGGTTCCTGATGCAAGCCGTAGCGGCGAAGCGCACGCACTTTTTGAACTACTATGGCTACGTGTCCTGGCGCGAGTATTGGGGCGCCATCGTTGGGTTCGGGACGACGTCGTACTACTTTATGTTTAGTCATCGGTATCTTGACTACTTGCGGCATAGGCTTGCTGACAGCGAAATGTGGGATTCGGGAGATGGCCATGTTCGAGAGTCGACCGAGAAGTGATCGCGCACCTCTACAAGTTACGCTGGCGATTCGAGTTGTTCTTCAAGTGGATCAAGCAGAACCTTGCGTATGAAACACTTCTTCGGCACTGGCGACAGCGCCGTCAAGACGCAGGTCTGGATCGCCATTTGTGTCTACGTCCTGGTGGCGATCACCCGCTGGAATTCGACATCGACTCGAGCCTGTCCCCAATCCTGCAGATTCTGAGCCTCAACGCGTTTGGGCAGGTGCCTCTGGCTGAATTGATTGCGAATACGCAATCCCAAGACGAGTCGTCATATCCTTCTAACCAGTTACTGCTGTGGGGTAATGGCCGGATGTTTGTGATGGAACAGAGGCTTCGCAGGGCTTGATATTAATTGAGGTTTTTGAAGTGTTGACCGCGTGGCGATAACCGCGAGTAGCACCGACTCCTGCCGCGGCCTTCGAGCAATACCATGACAGCGCCTCTTCTTTGCAGTATTCTGATTGTGCTTTGTGGGATCGGTGTAGGCATTATACTGCGACCTCGTAATGTGGTGGAGTTTGCGCTGTCTCCGCCGGGGTTGTTCAGTGCCTATTACGTATTGGTCTATCTAGTCAGCCCAATCTTGATGGCGCCGCAGGAGGCGACTTCGCGGTGGGGCTTAATGTCGGGGGAACTCAGCACAAGTAGTGCCTGGGCTCTTATTTGTGGCTGGGCGTATTATGTGGCGGCGTTGGGCGGGATGAGGGCCACAGGAGCTTCGACTGAGTTCTACGTGCAGGCGGACGCCTGCCAGTCAGCGCAAGGTTCGCCTCGGTTCATGGTGATTGTGGTATGGGCGGCTCTATATCTTGCATATCGAGCGCTGTTTGGAAGTCTGCTGAGCCTCACGGATGTGCCACTGTTGTCCTCTCAGATGACAGATGGCGAGTTGATGTCTGACTCGATCTCGCTGACGGCTGGCACTGGGTACTTGCTGCTGCCTAGGAGTATGGGCCCAGTTCTGGAGATCAGTTTCCTAATTTTGATTCTTGACCGGCGTTCTCCCGGAATGGTGCGTTTTGTGTCTGTGATCGCCTTTGTCGCTCTCTGTGCCAGCAGTGTAGTAGGGTATCTGGCGGCGGGCAGAAGACTTGGCGTGGTTTACTTTGTCATTTACAGTGGGCTGTGTGGGCTGCTATTGTGCGTGCGTAGAGTCAAGATTCATCACCTGCTTTTGGCAAGTTGTGTAGCGCTTGTGCTATTGGCTGTGGTATCCTTCCTGGGGAATCTGCGGACTGAAGTGATGGGTGGTTTGCGTCATGGAGAGGCAAGAGAAAAGGGCGTGACATGGGCGGAGATTCAACGCGAATTGGCCAACTCGATGGGTCACGCCGAGCTGCTTGCGTTTGCAATCGAGAACGAGAGTTCCTGGGAGCCCATGTGGGGAGCCACGTATGCAGCGGCGTTGACAATGCCTGTGCCACGTAAATGGTGGCCGGACAAGCCATTGGGCGCGGGCCCTCACATGGTTAACATCATTCGCCCTGGGAGTTACGTGGTGGGGAAGCGCATGATTAGCTCAGTGACCACGGGCGGTGCCCTGGAGGCGTATATGAATTTTCGGGAGATTGGGGTTATCGTCGTGGGTTTCCTGCATGGAGTCGCTGTAAGTTTGGTGTCACGCTATGGCCGGAGCGTACGGCAAAAGACGGAGATTCCGATTTTTGTTCTGTTGCTGTTGAGTGTCTGCGTGCGGTCGGTCACGAATGAGTTTGTGGGCGAGTTTACCGCGTTGGGTGGAATTTTGTTCTTTGGCGTGCTTGTTCACTGGAGTTCTGGGGCCTTCGCGGCGCCGCGAGACGCTACTCCTAGACATTCGCGTCAGATTGTGAGGCGGTCCATTCTGGCACGGCCGAGTGGTGGAGGCTCAGTTAGAGAGTGATCCTGGTTTATCGGCATTCCGCAAGCTTCTGCGAGGTGTAGGCACTCGGGATCAGGCGAAATTGATGGAGGCAAGAATTTGCCCATGGCGCTGAGTGGAAGCACTGCAGAATCAGGCTAGTGGCGATCGCTCGAGACTCCGCCAGTATACAGAGGGCCGGCGCATGACCAGTTCGCCAGGCGATCAGTGCATTTGCGTGCGGCGAACACAGACCGGCAGCACCGTTTCCGAGGTATAATGCCATGCAACGTCTCTGGTACTCTCTATATGTTGCCATACGATTTCAGGGCATACTTGAATTGCCTGGATTGCGGAGTGTTCGCAGTTGGATCTACGCCAGGGCATTCAATGCCCCCGGCTTATTCGTTGGTCATGGCGTTGTGATGGCTCGGCCACATGTGGGGCGTTACACTCGGCTCGCCATTGGGCGAAACGTACGAATCGGCAGTCATTCCGAGCTTGACTATTCTGGCGGGCTTGAGGTGGAAGACGAGGTCATATTCTCAACCCGGGTTCTCGTATACACGCATTCGCATCCGGTTGACGAAGAGCCTCCGGCGTGGCTTAGTGGCAAGACGCAATTCCATAGCCTCCTGATTCAGCGACAATCGTGGCTTGGAGCTGGGTCCATTATACTGCCGTCGTGCGGGCGTATAGGGCGCGGCGCGGTGATCGGTTCTGGCGCGGTCGTTACGAGGCCGGTCCCGGATCACGCAGTAGTCGTCGGAAACCCAGCGATCGTGAAGCGATATCGCCAATGTGTTAATAGCGTGTCGAAGCCGGGCTCCGTGCTTTGAGGCTGATCACCCGCGGCCTTACACGGAGGGGTGTGTTTCAAAGTACGAACGCAAGGAGACAAATGGCTAGGCTTTAGCGAGATAGTGTGTTTCGAACCGGTTTTACCAGGCCTTGCAGGAATTCACGGTACTCACTTGTAAACGGCGTTTGCTGAAGCAGGAGCGGAGATGCGGCGAGTGAGCAAGGACGCTGAAATCCCCTGTAATAGAGGGTAGATCAGTTGCAATGATCGCGTCCGTCACTGCTATGAGGCTGCAAGCCTGGTCGAGGCCCGGCACGGTGGTGATCAGAGGGCGGCAGCGCTTTCTGGCATGTGGTTGGCAATGCATAGGAAGGTACGAGTGAGAAACTGCACTTGTCGCAGGAGGAGGCAGCTCACCGCCTGGTGAAGATGTGTATACTTTCTGATATTCTGCGCCGTTTGCTCGAAGCTTTTTTGCAGCTCACGTCGGATCAGAGTCCCAGGTATGTCACATAGGATTGTGCTGGTAGTGCCACTGTTTAAGGAGAGGGGGTATCCGCGGTTGCACAAGCTTTTGGGTTTGTTTGCAGCCAGGGAGGTGCAATGCGAAGTGTGGGCGATGGCACCGTGGAGAGGCATGCGGATCCAAGAGCAGGGCTTTTGCGTACGGAGTCTAGTACGATTTGCAGATAGCAGATCAAGACGAGCGCCGGGGGATTATCTGCGCTGGACAGCAGCAGTGGCATTGCAGGCCGTAAGGGCGCCCTCGGGGGGCCTTTACTACGCACTAGGTCTGGACTGCGCTTTGCCATTAGCTCTCACTAGTGTAATGAAGCAGTCTCGTGTTATCTATGATAACAACGACAACTTTGCTTTGCGGTATCGAATGCCACGGCTGCTGGCAGGAGCGGTGAGTGTCATTGAGGCGTGGGTTGCACGACGGTCACTGCTGCACATCGTCCCAGCCCCTAGTCGGTGGTTGCGCGGGGGCCCAAATCTGAGGATTGTCCGCAATGTGCCGAGCCGCTCTCTGGTTGATCAGGCGCTGGAGCTCGCACGGACGCGCGGCTACCAGCGTCCGTCACGCTTTACGCTGTATGTCAATGGGTGGCTTACGGAGGGGAGAGGGATGGGCACACTGATGGCGGCCTTGCAGATGGTAGATGTGAGGGAATTGAAGGTGGTGATTGCTGGTCGTATCGGCTGTGAGGCTGCCTCGGAGCTGGCGGGTTGGCCGTGTGTCGAGTATGTCGGGGAGTTGGGGGTCGTCGAGGCGCTGGCAACGTATTTTCGGACCCATGCAGCCTTTACGTATTACGATCCGAGCGTCCCTATCAACGTTTTGGCAGAGCCAACCAAGTGGGGAGACTGTGTAGTGACGGGCACGGCCTTCATCGCAAATCAGGAGATTTTGGGTGTGGCGGACTATTTGCGAATTCAAGGGTGCTTTTGCACCCCCTACCGGGACGCTGGAGGGTTGGCGTCCCTGTTCCGCCGACTCGTCGAGCAGCCAGGCCTTGCTCTGGCAGCCGGCGCGCGGTTGACAGAGATGGCGACGACGAAGGATTGGGATACGCAGATGGCCGCAGTGTTAGACGAGGCTTGGAACGACACACCGTGACTCGTTGGGCGGACGGGAGGAAGTGCGGTCTGCCGGATATCCCCATTCGTGTAGGGGTTTGCATGGAGCCAGTGGAAGCCTGATCAGCCGCAGTTGGGCTGCCGAGTGCGGCAAGCTGACGGGCAGAGGTGCGTGTTTGCTGATGTTGAAGGTGCTGTGCAGCCAGAGTGGCCGCAGCGGCGAACGCTGCGGATTGCCGGCGCCTCGCCTCTCGGACTTTCAGGATTCGACGGGGTCTGGAGATTGCAGCATTAGGGCCGGCACTATTCAAATTGCTTCGTGTCAAGTGCTTCGTAGGCTTTTGGGGCGGCGGTAGGCGGTGGGATACTCGATATGTCTGAACCCAGTACACTCCTCATCACCGGCGGCACTGGCAGTTTTGGCAACGCGGTGCTTCGCCGTTTTCTGAAAGGCAACGTTCGGCAGATCCGCATCTTCTCGCGCGACGAAAAGAAGCAGGACGACATGCGGCATCTGTACCGCGATGCGCGCCTCAAGTTCTACATCGGGGATGTCAGGAGCGTCGACAGCCTCGAGGAGGCCCTGGCGGGGGTGGACTTCGTGTTTCACGCGGCCGCCTTGAAGCAGGTCCCGTCGTGCGAGTTTTACCCGGTCGAGGCGATCCGGACAAACTCGCTCGGAACCGACAATGTGTTGCAGGCGGCGGAGCGCAACGGGGTGAAGCGGGTGGTGGTATTGAGCACGGACAAGGCGGCTTATCCCATCAATGCCATGGGCATGTCCAAGGCACTGAGCGAGAAGATCATGGTCGCGCGTTCCCGGGTCGCGGGGGAGCGAGGCCTGGTCTTCTGCGGCACGCGTTACGGCAACGTGATGGCGTCCCGGGGATCGGTGATCCCGTTGTTCCTGGCGCAAATCGAGGCGGGCGAGCCGCTGACCGTGACAGACCTCGAAATGACGCGCTTCATGATGACCCTGGATGATGCCGTCGATCTGGTCCTGTTCGCCTTCGAGCATGGGCGTCCGGGCGATCTCTTTGTGCAGAAGGCGCCCGCGGCGACGATCGCGACTCTTGCCGAGGCGCTCAAGCGGTTGATGGGGGCGCCGGATCACCCGGTCAAGGTAATCGGGACACGGCATGGCGAGAAGCTGTACGAGACGCTGCTAACACGCGAGGAACGGGCCCGGGCCGAGGATCTGGGCAATTACTTCCGGGTGCCGGCCGACGGTCGCGACCTGAACTACAACCTCTATTTCACCGAGGGCATGTGCGTGTCGGGCGGGCTCGAGGACTACCATTCCCACAACACAACCCGGCTCGATGTGGACGGGATGATCGAGTTGCTGCTCAAGCTCGGCGAAGTGCGGGAAGCGATGGGGAGGCGGGGGGGGCAGGGGGCAGGGAGCAGGGAGGCAAGCGGTAAGGGGTGAGGGCAAAGAGGGAAGAGGGAAGAGGCAAGCGGGAAGGGGGGAGGTGCGGAGGGGAAAGCGGTAAGGGGTAAGAGGCGGTGATGGGAGGTGGGAGATGGGAGTTCGGGGCAACAGTAGCCGGTGGCCTTGTGGTCCCGTGGTCCGTGGTCCCGTGGTCCGCGATGGGAGATCGGTGCGCCAGTGCATCGGTGGACGGTGGAGCAGCGATGGGAGGCTCCTCACTCCCAATCGTAATCCTAATCGTAATCGTAATCGCTTCTCCTGACTTCATAAGAGTGTAAGCGAGTCCGGGTTGGGATGAAGAGTGGTTTTGTTTCCTACCCAGCCAATCGATCTCTTCTCTGTGTGCTCTGCGTCTCTGTGGTGAATCCCGACGATGACTGTCACCATTGCAGATTGAACCGCAGAGACGCAAAGACAGACCAATACTGCCTTTCATTTACCGCCGCTTTGCGTCATTGCGCCTTGGCGCCTTTGCGTTCGCTCCGGCGCCGCCGAGTCAAACGCAAAGACGCAAAGACGCAAAGAAAGGCCGGCACACTCAACCACCGCGTGTGCTCCGGAGACTTGAGAGTTGACCGTTCTCCCTGCTCCCCATCCCCTGCCACATCTATCTGCGGTGAATCGCGTCCGATGTCAGTCAGTGTCCCCAATCGAACCACAGAGGCAACACGACCGGGCCGCATCCAAAGGTCGGAGGGCCGGTTCCGCGGCTGCGGGAGAGGGCCTGGATTGGTGCCTGCGCCGACCTGTCCGCGTCTGCTGGCGCGCAACGTGCAAGCAAGTGTGGGCACTGAAAGGCAGAGGCTTCGACAGGCACGTGGAACTGGGATCTCGTCTCTCCTCTTTGCGCCATTGCGACTTGGCGCCTTTGCGTTCCCTCCGGCCCAGCCGAGTTCAACGCAAAGACGCAAAGACGCAGAGCCGCAAAGAAAGACCGGCACACTCAACCACCGCATGTCTTCCGGAGAGTTGGGTGTTTTCCCTGCTCCCTGCTCCTTGCTCCCTGCTCCTATCTCCCAACGCGTGCAGACAGTCCACGCATCGTGTGTCTGTAAAGTCAACTCATGAGCATCACGAACATCCTTGTGACAGGCGCCAACGGCTTTGTCGGGCGCAATCTGTGCGCTCATCTTGCCCGGCGCGACGGACTGACCCTGTTCCGCATCGACGTCGATTCAGCGCCTGACGAGCTGGATCGGGCGATCGAGTCAGCCGAGATCATCTTCCACCTCGCCGGTGTCAACCGCCCGAAGGACCCCGGCGAATTCCAGTCGGGCAACGCGGGCTTCACCGAAGACTTGTGCGATAATATCAGCAAGGCGGGGCGCAAGCCTCTCCTCGTCCTGTCGTCTTCCATTCAGGCCGCACTCGAAAATTCCTACGGCATCAGCAAGCGCGGGGCCGAGGATGCGGTCAAGGACTGGGCAGAGCGGGGAGGGGGAAAGGCAATCATCTTCCGACTGAAGAACGTGTTCGGGAAGTGGTGCAGGCCGAACTACAACTCGGTGACAGCCACGTTCTGCCACAACACCGCCCACGACCTGCCGATCACGATCAACGATCCGGATAAAGAACTCGATCTGGTGTACATCGACGATGTCGTCGAGGCGTTTGTGAGGGTGGTTGAGCAGGGGCAAGACAGAGGGCAGAGGACAGAAGACAGAGGACAGAGGGAAGGGGACGCAGCAGGTGAACGGCTGGGTTCCAGCAGCCCTTGCCTCTTGCCTCTTGCCACTCCCCCCTTACCGCTTGCCCCTTGCCCCTTGGCGCCTGCCCCCTTACCGCCTGGCCCCTGGGAATACCGGGAGGTCGAGAGATCTTACCGGATCACACTGGGCGAGTTGGCGGCGCGGATCCGGTCGTTTCGCGAGATGCGGCGGACTCTGGTGCTGCCTGACCTGGGGGATCCGCTGAATCGGTGTCTGTACGCCACCTACCTGAGCTACCTGGACGGACCGGACTTTGCGTATCGACTCGATCAGAAGACCGATCCGCGCGGCAGCCTGGCCGAGTTTGTGAAGTCGGCGACGGCCGGTCAGATCTTCGTCTCCCGGACCAAGCCCGGGATCACTCGGGGCAATCATTACCACCACACAAAGACCGAGAAGTTCCTGGTGCTCGAAGGCGAGGCGGTCATTCGGTTTCGGAGGGTGGATGGGCAAGCGGGAAGGGCAGAGCGGGAAGGGCGGGTGGAAGAAGACAGAGGTCAGAGGTCAGAGGTCAGAGGTCAGAGCACGGAGAACGCAGAGAGGAAACCTCTACATTGCGGCAGCCCTTGCCCCTTACCTCTTGCCTCTTCCCTCTTGCCGCCTGCCGCCTCGCCCTTACCGCCTGCCGCTTCGCGCGTTATTGAGCACAGGGTAAGCGGACGCGACTTTGTGGTCGTGGATATTCCGCCGGGCTACACGCACTCGATCGAGAACGTCGGTTCCGGCGAGCTGGTCACCCTCTTCTGGGCCAGTGAGCCGTTTGATCCCCAGAGACCGGATACGTACGGGATGGAAGTGGGGGGGTGAGCGGGGAAGACAGAGGACAGAAGACAGAGGACAGGGGGGAATGGGCACGCCAATTCAGTCGTTTCGAGACCTGCGGGTTCATCGGGTGGCTTTCGAACTTCAGCAGGAGATTTTCAACGTCTCCAAACGTTTTCCACGCGAGGAGCTCTATTCGCTCACAGATCAGATCCGCCGCGCATCACGCTCGGTGGGTGCCAATCTGGCCGAGGCTTGGCATAAGCGTCGCTATCCTCAGCACTTCGTGAGCAAGCTGACGGACTCCGATGCGGAGCAGGCCGAGGTGCAGCACTGGCTCGATACAGCCTCTGCATGCAACTACATCTCGGATGAAGAACACAGAGCGCTCGTTGAGCGATGCCTTGAGATCGGCCGCATGTTGGGTGGCATGATCAGCGCGCCAGAAAAGTTCTGCACGCCCAACACGTAGCCTGCGTCCACAAACAACAGCCCGATCCCGCTGTCTTCTGTCTTCTGTCTTCTGTCTTCGCTTCATCCCCCCCATTCTCATGAAGGTGCTGACTGTAGTGGGAACTCGCCCCGAGATCATCCGCCTCTCGCGCGTGATCGCCAAGCTGGACCAGTACACGGACCATGTCCTCGTCCACACGGGCCAGAACTACGACTACGAATTGAACCAGATCTTCTTCGAGGATCTCGAGATCCGGAAGCCGGATCACTTCCTCGATGCCGCCGGTAGGAACGCCGCCGAAACGGTCGGGTCGATCATCGCGCGTGCGGATGCCGTGCTCGAAAAGGAAAAGCCCGACGCCTTCCTCGTTCTGGGCGACACGAATAGCTGCCTCGCCGCGTACCCGGCCAAGCGACGCAAGATCCCCGTGTTTCACATGGAGGCAGGGAACCGCTGTTTCGATCAGCGGGTCCCGGAGGAGATCAACCGGAAGATCGTCGATCACCTCGCCGACATCAACCTGCCTTACTCGACCATCTCGCGTGAATACCTGCTGCGCGAAGGGTTCCCGCCGGATCGGGTCATCAAGACCGGCAGCCCGATGTTCGAGGTGCTGCACCATTACCTGCCCAAGATCGAGCGATCGGATGTGATCGAGAGGCTGGGGCTGGGGGGGGGGAGCAGGGAGCAAGG
>Ga0208939_1001861_pt1 | contig 15425 bp, 19 predicted proteins | sample AD_STIC12_MetaG_FD_184437 | JGI IMG/M metagenome (GOLD analysis project Ga0208939, IMG submission 184437) | Active sludge microbial communities of municipal wastewater-treating anaerobic digesters from USA - AD_STIC12_MetaG (SPAdes) (version 2) | ecosystem: Engineered > Bioreactor > Anaerobic >...
CATTGAACGGACAGCCGAGCTGGAAAAGGCTCGCCAGCAACTTGAGACCATGTTCCAGAGTTCGCCTCTTGCCATCTATGCCAGAGACATGGACAACAACGTGACCAGCTGGAACCTGGCGGCAGAACGCATGTTCGGCTGGAAAGCCAGTGAGATCATTGGGCACCCCATACAAACGGTACCACCCGGGCACATGGCCGAAGCTGACGAGTTACGGCGGCGCGCCCTCGGCGGGGAGCAGGTTGCCCAGGTCGAAGTTGTGCGGCAACGGCGTGACGGAACCCCCATCGACGTGAGTCTGACCTTCGCCCCCCTGCGTGACGCATCCGGCAAGGTCTATGGCTACCAGACGGTCGTGGCCGAAATTACCGAACGCAAGGCGGCAGAGCAAAGAATCGAGTTTCTGGCTTACCACGACTCACTGACCGGTCTGCCCAACCGTCTCCTGATGCAGGACCGATTCAATCAGGCGGCCGCGCACGCCGACCGGACTTTGAACCGCATGGCGCTGCTGTACCTGGATCTGGATAACTTCAAGAACATCAACGATTCGTTGGGGCACGCTGCAGGCGACATGCTGCTCAAGGAAGTCGCCAGCCGGTTGTCCGCCTGCGTGCGTGAGACCGACACGATCTGCCGCCAGGGTGGCGATGAATTCCTTATTTTGCTTTGTGATCTTCCTGATACCGATGTCATCCCCCCCATTCTGACCAAGCTTCAGCAGCGGCTGCAAGAGCCTTTCCACGCCGACGGCAACGAGCTGTCCAGTAGCGCCTCCATCGGCGTCACGCTGTTCCCACAGGACGGGGCCGATTTTGAGAGCCTGCTGCAGAAAGCCGACACCGCCATGTACCGGGCAAAAGAGGCCGGGCGCAACACCTTCCGGTTTTTTGACGAATCCATGAACGTGGAGGCGGTTGAACGAATGGTGATGCAGAACGGCCTGCGCCGCGCCATTGAGCGCAAGGAATTCGTTCTTCACTACCAGCCTCAGATGGATCTGATCACCGGCTCCATCATCGGAGCAGAGGCTCTCATTCGCTGGAACCACCCGGATATGGGCATCGTGTCGCCAGCGCGTTTCATTCCCGTTGCCGAAGAAAGCGGGTTGATCGTGCAGATCGGCGAATGGGTTATGGGCGAGGCCTGCCGCCAGGCTGTGGCCTGGCAACGCGCTGGGCTGCCGCCGCTGTCCATCGCAGTCAACCTTTCTGCAGCCCAGTTCAAACGCGGTGATGTCGCTCAGGTTGTGAGCCACGCACTGCAGGAGTCAGGCCTGAACCCTGGCCTGCTGGAGCTGGAACTGACCGAGTCCATCCTGATGCAGCATGTTGAAGGCGTGCTATCCACGCTGCAGAGCCTCAAGCGGCTGGGCGTGACGCTGTCGATCGACGACTTTGGCACCGGCTATTCCAGCCTGTCGTACCTCAAACGGTTTGACATCGACAAGCTCAAGATTGACCAGTCATTCGTGCGTGACCTGGCGAGCGACCCGGATGACGCAGCCATCGTGCGCGCCATCATCCAGATGGCCCACAGCCTGAGTCTCAAAACCATCGCCGAAGGAGTTGAAACCGCTTCAGCGCTGCAAATGCTGAATGACTTCCAGTGCGACGAAGCGCAGGGTTTCCATTTTTCGCGGGCCATGCCGGCTGACGAGTTTGCGCGGTATGTGAAACAGCGCTGAGGCAGTCATGCGGACGCCTCGTGCGGCCTTTCTCGGATGCATTTGCCAGATTCTGCTTCACCCTCAGATTGCCCTTTTCTCCGCATAAGGCGCCACCGCAGCCGCAAGTTCTGCATGGCCCTGGATGGCTGGAGAAAACCCGATGTGCTTCTTGAACGCCGCGATGCGCGCATACACGCAGCTTTGGAGCTCAAAAGGAGTCACTGGCTTCGAATCAATGACATTTCCCGACCGTCAACCACATCGCCCTTCATCATCTTGTCGTCCACTTTTTTGAACGTGTACGTGGAGTCCTTACAGCCCACCAGTGTCTGCGCACGATTCACCGTGAAGACCAGTTCTTCCGCGCTTGCTTTCTGGACGGTTATGGCGTGCGGCCTGCCAACACAGGGATTTTTGCGGCTTTGAGCAACGATGTCCCAGGTTCCACCGTTGTCCTTGATGACAACGGATCCGTCGAGATCGGCGGACTTCTTCCCGTCGAACGACACGGTCCATTTGCCGTTGTACGGGTTCTCGGATTGAGCGATGACCGGCGTTGCAAATACGAAGGTGGCAACAAGTATGACTCTGGCTTGATTCATGATTTCTCCTTCTCCGAGTTGCTTTCCGTAACATACCCAGGCCACCAGTGATCAGCCCGAGTCACTACAAATTTAATAGCTATTCACGCATATTCCACGAGGGTTGGAGGCCAATTTGGCACCTCAAAACAGACGAAATACCTACTTGAGTGCTGAAAGGTCGATCTGGAAAACTACCGGGTAGGTCTTGGACCACTTCGCCCAACGGCGCGTGCCAGCTTCCGACACAGCCCAAAGTTTGCCATCCGCGTCGAAACCCAGGTCTTCGATACCAATGACCATGTCAAATCGGGACTGGATCTCTCCAGTCTTTGAATTCAGTCGATACAAAGCGCCATATTTGCTGTTGCTGCTGGCCAACCACAGTGCGCCACCGGCATCAAATGCCATGCCATTGGCCTCCGTTGGAATCGGAATCACAGAAAGCGCCTGATCTTCTGTGATCGCGGGTTTTTCGTTGAACTGATCAAAAATACCGAGGCTCAGCCGATGTGCCTTTGCTTTCGTAGCGTCTTTTTCAGAAGACCCCACCCATAAATCCGTGCCATCGAAATCGACAAAGGAGCCCTTCAACGCGCCGCCCAGCTTCACGACCGAAACCAGTGCGTCTTTCGTGCTCCTGGACTCCAGCGCCCGTCGGAGATCAATCTTGTACAGCGTGCGAGTGTCCGCCACCACCAGCATGCCGCCGCCCACCATGGCCAGCCCGCCTGCGTGCCCGCAGTCTTCCGGCATGTCAAAGTAGCCGGTTTGCTTGCCATCTTTTGTCGACACGCTGAAGACCCTGCACGGGCCTTTGTCGACTTTGGCGTCTGCGCTGTTGTATCCGGCAACCAGAACCGTATCTGCAAGGTAGGTCAGCCCCTGAGGAACGTGGCCATCATCAAGACCGGGTGCCCAAATGGTCCGGGTGATGGCTTGTTCATTTGGCACAGCGCTGATGCCGCCCCAGATGTAAGAAGGCTTCTGTCCCAACGTCTCTGCCCGAGAGGAACCCGCAAAGCTGAGGGCTGCGATCACGGTGCAGGCAAACAGTAACGGTAAACGCATGGCATCCCCCAGGAAGTAAACAATCCCGTGCTCGGACTATTTGGGATTATGGTACGAACAACCCCCAATTGATGACGCGTCAGTGCTGTCCGGTGAACTGGCTAACCCCTGCGCTCCAAAGCCAGCTTGAGCCCGAGCAAAACCAGAATGGCGCCGCTGGAGCGATAAAGCCAGGCCAGCACCGCCGGTCGGGAGCGAAGCCAGCCCGACAACAGGCCGGCAAAGAACCCAACAGGCCCCTTCACCAAGAAGGTTAGCGCAGCAAAGAGCAGTCCGAGCGCGAACACAGCCAGCGTGGGATGCGATGCACCCGGCAACACAAACTGCGGCAGAAAAGCAAAGTAAAACACCGCAATCTTGGGGTTGGACACGTTGGACAGCGCCCCGTCAAAGAACAGCCGCCCAAGTGACCGGTGGGAAGCGGACTGAACCACCAGCCCGGTGTTTTTGGTGCGCAGCAAGCCAACGCCCAGGTAAATCAGATACGCCGCCCCAACCAGCTTGAGCGCCAGGAACAGCCACTCGGATGTGCGCAGCACCGCGCCCAGACCCAACGTGGCCAGAAGGGTGTGCCCGACCAGCCCCACACTCACGCCGGCGGCGGTGACCACCCCCGCAGCGGCGCCCTGCGCCACCGAGCGCGACATCACCAAAATCATGTCCTGCCCCGGCGTGATGATCAACACCAGCGAGGCCACGATGAACAGGAACCAGGAGACTTCAAGCATGGAAAGCGTTCCAGAGACGATGCCGCTAGCGGGCTATCACATTCAGCTGGCTGATTTCGGGGTAACCGGTGAAGCAGCGGCGGACTGCAACTTCTTCCAGGCCTGGAAGCCCCCCGCCACCGAAAGCGCCTTGGGATAACCGAGCGAGCGTAACAACGCCGCGGCAGTCAGGCTGCGCCGACCGCTGTTGCAAATGCACAGCAACAGGTGGTCACGCGCGTGGTGCAGCTGGTTGATCATCGTGAAGAAGGTTTTGGCGTCGATATCCTTGGGCTGGCCCGCATCCAGGATATCCTGCTCGTCCTCGGTCAGCGTGTGGCCGAGCATCAGTTTGACTTCGAACATCGGGATGTGCATGGTGTCAGGGATTGCGCCCTTCATCTCAATCTCGAAGGATTGCCGGATGTCAATCATCGTGGCCAACCCGAGACGGCATAGCTCCAGCGCCGTGGGAAGCGTGATTTCAAGTTTCGCGTGCTCTTCCGGTGACAGGGTTTCTTCTGCGTTCATAAAGTGGCTCGATTGCATTGTGACTCAAAGCATGAGCTGGCGGATGGAGCCAGTCACGGAAAGTAGCTGGGGGCCGTCCATGCGGCCGATGATCTGGCGCACAACAGACCCCATGACCTGCTGTACGCCGGCCAGTCCGAGGTTTGCCGACTGCTCCACGATAAAACCTTGCTTGGCGAGCTTGAGTGACCTCATGAAGTAATAGTCCATGCCACTGTTCGTCAACTCCATGACGAGATTCGAAAGGGCATCTCGGTACCGGGTAGGATCTTCCGCATCCTCAATCGTGGTCAGGAGCGAAAGCGTCTTCGTGCGAAGCGCCTCGGCGTGATAGAAGCGGATGAACGGTTTTGTGGCAGACGACTTGGAAGACGTCTTGCCCTTTGGGGGAGCTGCTGCCCTCTTGGCTGCTGGAGATGCGCGCCTGGATGATGTAGCCATGATTGTCATCATAGGGCTTTGCGCGGAGACAAAACGATGGTTACCAAAGCCGATGAGTCTTCCAGCGCCATGACGCCATGCACCACATTGGCTGACAAAAACAGCATTTGTCCGGTGCCCAGCACGTGACTTGCCCCCTCGACTGGCACATCTATCCTTCCTTCAATGCACTGGATCGTGATTTCTCCCGGCACGCTGTGTGGTGGCAGGGATTTGCCAGCAAGCAGCACCAGGCGAATGACTTCAAGTTCGTCCGACTTGAACAAAGCTACCGTCTTCTCAGTCAGCAGCCGACTGCCGAGAGGCTGGATATTGACTGTCTGTCCTGAGCGTAGATGAGGAATGGCCATATATATAGACAGCATTGAAAAGCTGTAGAAAGAAATTGAGAACCCGCCAAACCGGATAGAACCTGAAACGGCGACGCAGCAAAGCCACTGCCATGTCAGGGCTTGCGACTTTTTAAATAGTCTTCGTTGATGCGATTGCATTGCTGGGCGGCGGGACGTGCATACAGCCGCGCAACATAGGCTTCAAAGACAGGACGCTTTTCGATGGTACCGAACATCATGCCCCAGCCAAGCTGGGAGCCAACGTACACGTCCGCAGCGGTAAATTGATCACCACAAATGTACGGGCCCGGCAACAGCGCCGTCTCAACGGCATTGATCACCGCGTTATAGCTGCCAAACCCGACAAAACCACTCTTGTCCTCGGGCACCTGCCAGCCCATTGCCTTCGCGGTCACGGCTTGCTCCACCGGGCCAGCCGCGAAAAACATCCAACGGAAATAGGCCGCCCGGGCAGGATGTCCTGCTGGAGGAATCAGGTTGCTTTCCGGAAAGCGATCCGCAAGATAGGCGCAGATGGCAGCAGCTTCCGTGACGACAACGCTGCCGTGCTTGAGGGCAGGAACCTTGCCCATGGGATTCACCGAGAGATATTCGCCGCTCTTCATGGCGGGCCCGAATTCGAGCCAAACCGTTTCATAAGGCAAACCCGTCTCTTCCATCATCCAGTGGGCTATGCGCCCGCGTGACTGTGGATTTGTATAAAACACCAGTTCGTTCATGATGAAGCTTCTCCTTGAATCAATGGATGGGGCTAACGCCTGAACCGTGGCGGAAAGTACCACCACGCTGCGGCAACGGCCAGCCCAAACAGTGTATAGACGACTGCGAACACCCAAGCGGGGGCCTCGTAGTACAGGATGCGCTGCAACCAGTGCTCGACAAAGCTGCCGCCATAGGTCTCTGCTCGCGCCTTTGCGCGAAGCCACATTTCCAGTGTCGTCAGCGGGCAGATGATTCCAAACCATGACTGCACCACGACGATGGCAATGGCACCCAGGTGCGCCAGCCTGAACCACATTGCATTAACCCAGCGCCAGGCAAGCAGGTTACCGGCAATGACGACCACGAGGCCGCCAACGACAAACAGCACGATGGCCACATGGAGCGCAAGCACCGCATCGGCGAGCAGCTGATACGGAAGGGTATCGTTCATGATGCCGATGCTAAAGGCAAACGGGTGCGAGCAGAACCCGCTGTGTAGAGAGCCTGAAACGCTACATATTCAGTAGCTAGTCACGCATATTCCACAGGGGCTAGTGGCCAATTTGGCACTCAAATTTGGCGTTATTTCTCTGACAGCGCCAGGTTGGCGCCCAGACCCGCAAAAGCCGCTGCAAACCCGCGACGCAGCCACGATTGAACACGCGGCGATTCGATCACCGCCTTGCGGAACGCGTGGGCAAGAAAACCATAAACCACAAACACTGCAAAAGTCATGGCCATGAAAACACCACTGAGCAGCAGCAACTGCGCCAGCGGCGAGGCGGCATTCGGGGCCACAAACTGCGGCAGGAAAGCCAGGAAAAAGATAGTCAGCTTCGGGTTGAGGATGTTTAACAAAAACGCCTTCGTCACCAGGCTGGTGGCAGAGCTGGCTGAGGAGGTACTGTCCACCACAAAGGCCGCTTTGTCACGCCATGTAGCAAAGGCAATGTAGAAAAGATACGCCACACCGGCGAACTTGAGAACCTGAAACGCCAAGGCACTGGTGTGCAACACAGCCGCCAAGCCGAGCACCGTGGCCAGCAGGTGCGGCACGATCCCCGCCGTGCATCCGATGGCCGCAAACACGCTGGCCCGGCGCCCCTGAATGATGCCGGTGGAGACGGTGAAAACAACCCCCGTGCCGGGAATCAGCACAACGATCAGGGAAGTGATGAGGAATTCAAGGGTGATCATGATTCATGTGCTCCTGTTGATTGATTTCCAAACCGTGCGGCAGACCGCGCTTTGGAGCGCGTGGCCTCAATCTCGCGGTCACGGGGCTCCGCTGTGGTCACCAGTGACTCAATGAGCGTGCGCGCCGTCGCCGCTATCTGCGCCACCGCCAGATCAAACGCGGGTGCGTTGCTTTTGGACGGGACGTTGAAACCACTGAGTTTGCGCACGAACTGCAGCGACGCGTCGCGTATCTCCAGCTCGGTGGCGGGTGGCTCGAAGTTGAACAGTGTCTTGATGCTCCTGCACATGGCGGTGCTCCTATTGGGGTGATGTCGGCTCATACTGAACATAGTCCAGCTCAATGAAATCCAGCACCTCCGGCTTCCAGTGCGTTTCCACAAAATGCACGTGGTCCGGGTGAACGTTGTAGGCATCGTAGTCTGGCTGCGAAGCAAATTCCATCGAAAACCCGAAGGTGAAGGCGGTCTTTTTCCCCACCTGCCGAAGACACTCGAACTGGCGCACCGTCGGGATGGCGGATAGTATGCGAGCCGCCGCCAGAAAGGCACTCTCGGGCGCTGAGCCGGGCGGGTGCCTGAGTTTGAAGGCAACGGTGTGGCGAATCATAGTGTTCTCTCTCCTGAGGTATGACATGTGAGCTAACTGCCCTGCACAGCGTGCTGGAATTTGCCCGCCTGGGTGCCTATACTAAATGTTCGCCCCAGAGCGGGGATGCGGCACCTCGGGTACGCGTGCCAATAGACAGAGCGAAAGGATTGCATATGCTGGCCAATGCCTCCGTGACAACCATGCTCCCCGTGATCGACATGGATCGGGCCAGAGCGTTTTACGAGCGAAGCCTCGGGTTGAAGCCCAGTGGCTTGCGACCTGACGGCAAGTTTATCTATCAGGTGGGTGGCAGCACGCTCGCCCTTTTCCCCAAGCCGGAAGGCACAAAAGCCGAGCACACGGCGATCAGCTTCCAGGTGCCGGATATAGCCGCCAGCATCGTGGAACTGAAGAAGGCGGGTGTGACGTTCGAGAACTATGACTTTCCGGATTTCAAAACGGTGGATCACGTTTGCGTTTTAGGTGCCGAGAAGGCGGCCTGGTTCAAGGACACGGAAGGCAACTACCTGTGCCTGCATGAAGACCTTGCGCATTAAGGAGCGTCTTTGCTGACGCGACACAGGATGCCCGCCATCTTGAATGCTACTAAATTAATAGCTGCTCACGCATAACCGACAAGGGCTAAAGGCCAATTTGGCACCTGAAAAGAGCCATTTTTTGCTCCAGGGGAAATTATCCAGCCCGATCACTTCGGCCTCAAGCATCCTGACAGCCAATCTATCGGTCGGTTTCTTGCGCTTGTGGGGGAGCTCATGTACGAATGGTTAGTAGCGTTCCATGGAATGGAACTTCGGATTCGACCTACTTGACACCATAAACACAGCCTCAGATCCAGAGCGGGCATCACTGGCGCTGACCTTCCTGTACACATCTTGCATCCAGGAAATGCACGCCTTTAGCGTGCACGAGGTCTTGGTGGACGCAATAAATGACTCGACGCCCACTGATCCGACTGCCTTCTCGAAATACTCGCTTCCCGAGCCGGCATGAAAAATCTTAACCTCATCGGTGCCACGATGCAGACGCGTCTGGTTACCAACCGGGCTAAACTGAAATGTATTTGTGAAGTACATGTCAGCGTTCTGGTCAAAGAACGAAGCGATGCCCTGATTGACCGTGAACGACGTCAATGTGCGCAGGCTGGCACGATCATGGATGCCCAGAAAACTGTCCATGTGCTTTCGAATTGTCCAGAGCACTTCATCGATACCGGCGCTTCGCTCAATTGTCTGGGTGTAGTAGTGGTCTTGTGTACGGCCAGCGATGCCTAGGGCTAGGCTCTTGCTTGAATTCAGTGTGATTTTCTTGTAGTCGTGAACTATGGAACCGCGTTCGGTGTGAACGGTCATGTCGGGCGATGTTGTGATCGGGAACTCCGCTATCGCCTTTCGATCTGCTGCCATAACAGACATATCTCTGTGCAGAATATTGAGTATGAAGGTCACATTCAAACCTAAGCTGCTAACGTAAAAGTGAGGGGCTGCGCGCTTTTGCGCAGTCCCTCTCGACTGCCAGGTTAGCCCCCATACGGGACGAGCCATAAATGGTGACCATGGCTATATCGCCTTGTTCAGGTCTACGTCTAAACCCGCAGCTTTGATTTCACGGGCAAGTAAAAATCGCCAAGCTCCGGCGTCATCCATTTGGTGATACAAAACTCCTGCGTAGTCGCTAGGGATTTCGACTCCACTTTTGTACAAAACACACACCCGGTCGCGGCCAAGCGCTGCCATAAAGAAGCCAAGTTCGAGAACAACGTTTTGTCGAGCACGGGCCTTCGCATCGCCCGCCTTGCCTGTTGGGTATCCGACATCGTCGGCTGTGAACAAGACGACGGCGAACGCAACGCCCGAGTGTGCTTCGAACTTCTCAATGACAGTTTGCCCCCGGTTCGGCTGTTCGTGAAGCACGACAGGATCCAATTCAAGCTTGGCCAAGTACCGTGCCACGGCTTCCTTAGCGCCATCATCGTGGCCGTGGACGACGAAGACTTGCTTGTTCGTTTCATGGGTGCGCGCGCCAACTGGTCGATTTGCTAAAGGTCGTCCTGCTACTGCTGAAGGTTCTGGGGTGGGCATTAGCTCAAGTCGTTCGTAGATGGAGCGAAGGTTCTTCAGGTACCTTCCAGTTGTGATATCGCCACCAAAGCTGAAGCTCGATTTTCCCGTGAATTCATCTCGTAGCTCGTCGTTCGTACAAAGTTGCCTCAGGAGTTCAGAAGTAAAGTCGTACCACCTTCTAGCTTCGTCGTTCTCATTGACCGACTCATTCGGAACGCTCTCTCCACGCTCCAACTGTGCTTGAACACGTACGCGCGCTTCTTCAAGGGGAACGAGTAGCCGTGTCCGCTCCTGTGTCTTCACTTCTTGTTTTCCGCGTGCCATTGATTTATTCCTTGATATGTAAGATGGGCGTTTTAAAGCTCATCATCAGTTTCTCAACGGGCAAAAGTACGTTCTGGCATGCGGGCTGACGCCGAAGCCAAGAGGCGCCGGAGGCGTCCGGCTTGGGCGCCCTGTTATGCATCATTCTTGACCAAGGTGGCCCAAAGCCATGCAAACGGCAAAGTGAGAATACCGGTCAATACAAGAAAAAGCGGCCCAAAAGCATAAGCCAGTCTGAAATCGCCAAGCCCGCTTGCTACTACGAGCCCTGCACCAAGCGACAAAACAGCCAGAAGAAAGAATAGCGCCCCCACAAAACGCAGGCAAGAAAACTTTCGCCTGAATAAGAATGCGACGGTTGGAAAGGCGACAAGCGCAAACATGACCGCCAGCATACTACTCACTCCAAGGATGAAATAGCCTTGAACGGCGCCAGAGTCGTCGGTGGGGTCCCATTGCGGCGAGATGAAATCAAGATACGCGAAAAGAAAAAAAACTATAGGCAGCGCGGCCACGGCCAAACTCGTTAGCAGGGAAGCTCGCAGGAAGCGAGTCCTGGGGCCAAGAACCTCAGATTGATGCATAACTTAACGTATACCGCAATACCTGCGGATTAATCTGGGAACTGCGGGATAAACTGGACATGAAATCCTCCTGAAACTGGCTTGTCTATTGGGTTTTCGGTTGATATACTGTTCACGTATACAGTTATCAATCAAACCATGAAACCCGGCACCCCTCCCTTGTTGTCAGTTCGCCTGCTGGACCAGGTGCGGGAGCGCATTCGTTCATTCGTTATTTGCACTATAGCCTCAGCACCGGGAAAAGCTGACACGGTTTAAAGCGTCCGCGCGACATGGGAGCTAGGGAAATTGATTTGCTATATATTTAATAGCTACTCACGAATATCCGACGAGGTCTGAAGGCCGATTTGGCACCTGAAAAGAGCAGTTTTTTGGCCCCAGGGGAAATTATCCAGCCCGATCACTTCGGCCCCAAGCATCCTGACAGCCAATCTATCGGTCAATTTCTTGCGCTTGCAGGGAAGTCCACACCCAAAAGGTTAGGCCTCAGCCGCAGTACTTGTGGAAAAAAGCGTGTCATCTTCTTCAGTCAGACGTTGTTCGATTCGCTGCCGGAGCCAACCGTTGGGTGTTTCAAGTACAGACTTCACTTCGAGCGTCGGCAACTCAGAGAAAAGGCTTCTTGCTGCTTCGAGGTTCCCGAAGTAGCCCACCAAGCGATAACAATCGTTCCACTCCACCGCCCAAGACCAGCACTCCTGCGTGGGATGCTTTCGAATGACGGCACGATAATAGCCCCCCGCTGTGTTCAGTACGAGCCGGTAGTCCCAGTCGCGGCACTGCTTCATGAAAGAGCGAAGGACTGGGTTTCCCCAATCTGTTTTAATCGTGCCATGGACGGGGTAGAAGCCACCGGCCCAGAAATATCCAAGTTCCTTCGTCTTGTCATAGGTGAGAAAGTAAAAGAACGCCATCATTTGCAGGCGCGCCAGCTCGTAGACTCTTTTGTCGTCGAACTGCGGTGGCCCGTTGAAGCTGAATGTTAGTTCAGCGTCAGCACCGAGTTTCGCAGATGCCTTCAGCTCAACTCCGCTAGCGGCCACTGCCTTGCCAGTCTTGCGACTGCCACTCTTCTCGCCACGGCGTAGGGCTTCCGCTTCGGCGCGAGAGTCCGACATGTTCGGTAATCCAGCGGTGTGGAAATGCATCGATATGGCCGCGATGTCGTCTTCAAGATCGGACTTCTGGCGATTGCACTTCAGGCAAGCCCAGAGGATCAGATTCCAGCTGTTGTTGAGTAATCCAACCGGTACGAACCTTCGGCCAATGACGTGTTCCTTAGTTCTCGAGCGCTCATCGAGTGGCGCGTTGCAGTATGGGCAGGTGACGTTCCGGAATGGACGGCCGCGGAGCAGCGGATCGGGATAGCTGGCGGCGGGCAAGGTGGTGCTTTCTGAGGCCTAACGAATGAAAGAGACTTCCCGGTCCCGAGCTAGCCGCGCAGTTGCGGCGACCGGCAACAAGGTGCCACGATGGGAAGTGCAATCTCTCATCAACTCACTCATCAAGGGGAAGTCCATGACTATCGTAACGGTTGGAATCGATCTGGCAAAGAACGTCTTTGCGGTGCATGGTGTCGATGCTACAGGCAAACCTGTGTCATCGCAGCCTGACGCAGCAGTCTATTAAGACGCTACATATTTAATAGCTATTCACGCATATTTGACGTGGACTAGAGGCCAATTTGACACTCAAAAACTGCCGAATTCAGGACTTCCGGCCACCCATCAACAGCAGCAGCCCACCCGCCACCACCGCGGCGACACCTGCCCACACCGGGATGTTCACGGACTTGTTTTCCTTGACAGACAGTTCCAGCGACCCCAGCTTCACGGCGGTCGTGTCTTTGGTGTAGCTGAATCCGCCGTACGCCAGCGCCAGCACGCCGGCAACTATCAGCGCCACGGCGATCATTTTGATTGCGTTCATATCGTCCTCTTGGGGTCAATAGCCCCTGTCCTCTGGGTCCGGCGGAACCAGGTTGGGGGCTGCTGCCAATTTGATCAAAAGAAGCCGGGGTTGCCCGTAGGACAAGTGCCCGTTTCATTGCCCGCGGACAGGCCAGACTGTGGCGATGTTTCAGGCAGCTTCGCGCATGGCTTCACTTGCGCGAGCGGGCTACCTGCGGCCACGAAGGGCACCTATCGCGGCCTCAAGTACCACTTCGCTCGAAAAATCAGGTACGACCAGGTCAGGCGTGATTCCCTTTCGCGAAAGTCTCTGCCCTGAGGGAGAACTCCAGAAACCTGTAGTCATTTTCGTTGCCCCCATGCCGCGCAGCGGCGTAATGGTCTGAATGCTGGACCTCCCGTATGTCGTGCGCCCAACAATCACCGCACGCTTGTTGTCCCTCAGTGCCATAGCAGTCAATTCCGCTCCGGCAACAGTACCGTCGTCGACTAATACTGCCAACGGCAGTATCTTCAACGCTGCAGGTAACCCGGCGAGCGGGTCAGGAGCTAATGGTTTGGAATACGATGAATTGGCCGCAAGAACTGTACGCTTCGCCAAGGGTGCACCACTCGACATCTCCGCAATCACAGCACCTTCGGGCAAAAACATCGCTGCAAGTCCAACTGCTTGTTCCAGTACCCCACCCTGGTTACTTCGAAGGTCAAGAATCAACCCCTTGACCAACCCCTTGCTCCACTCCTTCCGTGTAGCATCGACAGCCATTTGGAGTGTGTTCGCGGAAAATTCGGGTACTCGCAGTAAAAGCAAGTCTGACTGGAGACGAACCACGGCAAGATCCGGCGACCTTAGCTCCGCGCGCTCCACAGCAAGAACTACTTGGGCCGATAAGCCCGGGCGAAAAAGTAAAAGATTTGCTTTAGTGCCTGCTGGCCCTCGCAGTCGGCGCAATACCTGTGCCTGGCTAAGGTCATCTACCGCAGTTCCATCAATTGAAAGCAAAACGTCACCAGCAAACACGCCCGACTTTCGAGCAGGCCCACCATCCGCCGGTACCAGAACGGGTTGCCCTCCGCGAAACAACACAGTAACGCCCACGTCACCTATTCCAGCCGGAAGGCCCTCCTTTGACTCCAAATACTCTTCTTCCGTAAAGTATTCACCTCCCTCAGGGTCCGCCCCTCTGACCATGCCACGAATCGCATGGACCAACAGAGCCGATCTTTCCACAGACGGAACCAACGTGTTATTGAGTTGATTGAACACTGAAGCGAACGTCTGCAACTCGGGAAGAGGAAGAGACTGCAACTTTTGTCCGAATGCATAACTACACATCGGCATAAGCACGACAAGGACTAACGAACGAATTTGGGAAGTAGTCATTAGTGAGATCAAGGAGGAAACAGCAGGGGAAATTCAGTGTATACCCCAAGACACGGTAGCGACTCAGACTACGAAATCCAAAATCCCACGAGTTTCCGAAAACGCCCCTTCAGGGTCGCATGTTCATCTTCCACCCACATTGAAGTTTCCACAACATGCCACACCCTGCCAAATTAGCTACTGATTTAATAGCTACTCACGCATATCCGACGAGCCCCAGAAGCCAAATTGTCACCTGAATAAGGGCAGTTTTCCTTCTTCAGGCCCGTTCCTCATCAGGCGGCTTCGCGCACCGCCCCGTGCGCCAGCGCCATCACATCGCGCGGGTGCAGGGTTTTCAGGCGGTGGTCGCTCCACACCTGGCGCCACTTGCGTGAGCCGGGCAAGCCGTGGCGCAGGCCCAGCATGTGGCGGGCTACTGAGCTCCACGGCGTGCCGTGTGCGGCGGCCTCTGCAGCCATGTAGTCGCACATCTGTTCTTCCACCTGCTCGCGGGTGAGGTCGGTGTTGGCCGCGCCATAAAAAGCCGCGTCCCACTCGCTCAGCCACCAGGGGTTGTGATAGGCCTCGCGGCCGATCATCACGCCGTCCAGTTGCTGTAGTTGGGTAACCACCTGTTCGCTGGTGGTGATGCCGCCGTTCACGCAGATGGTGAGTTGCGGAAACTCGGCTTTCAGCCGGTGCACCAGCTCGTAGCGCAGCGGTGGCACTTCGCGGTTTTCCTTTGGGCTCAGGCCTTTCAGCCAGGCGTTGCGCGCGTGCACGATGAACACCTTGCAACCCGCCTCGCTGACGGTGCCCACAAAGTCGCGCACAAAGTCGTAGCTTTCCGTTTTGTCGATGCCGATGCGGTGCTTCACGGTGACCGGCACCTGCACCGAGTCCACCATGGCTTTCACGCAGTCGGCCACGAGCTGCGGCTCGGCCATCAGGCAGGCGCCAAACGCGCCGCGCTGCACGCGCTCGGATGGGCAACCGCAGTTCAGGTTGATTTCGTCATAACCCCACTGCTCGCCCAGTTTGGCGCAGTGCGCCAGGTCGGCCGGCTCGCTGCCGCCCAGCTGCAGCGCCACCGGGTGCTCTTGTGCATTGAACTGCAGGTGGCGCGGCACGTCGCCGTGAATCAGCGCGCCGGTGGTCACCATTTCGGTGTAAAGCAAGGCGTTTTTGCTTAGCAGGCGGTGGAAATAGCGGCAATGCCGGTCCGTCCAGTCCATCATCGGGGCGACGGACAGCTTCCAGCGGTCGGCGGGAACTGACCTGGACGCTTGCGTGGAAAGTGGCTGGGCTGGGGGCATG
>Ga0208939_1001869_pt1 | contig 15381 bp, 8 predicted proteins | sample AD_STIC12_MetaG_FD_184437 | JGI IMG/M metagenome (GOLD analysis project Ga0208939, IMG submission 184437) | Active sludge microbial communities of municipal wastewater-treating anaerobic digesters from USA - AD_STIC12_MetaG (SPAdes) (version 2) | ecosystem: Engineered > Bioreactor > Anaerobic >...
TTTCGCCCAGCGCCAACAGATACGTGTCGAGGATGGCTTCGGCTTCCTCGCGTTCCTGACGGTCAAGCTTGCGCAGGCGGATGACGGCGCGGAGGGCCTTGGTGTCGTAGCCCATCGACTTGGCTTCCTGGTAGACGTCCTTGATCTGGCCGCCGACCTCTTTCTTTTCTTCCTCGAGCTTTTCGATCTTCATGACCGTCTGCTTGAGCTTGTCCTTCGCCGCCTGCGTGAGGGCGGCTGCTGCTGCGCCGTCGTCCATGTGAGATCTCCAGGAAGCTTGTCGGGCTCACTTTAGTCGGACGCAAAACCACATCCAACGACAGCTGCGTCGCAGGCCGACATTCCCTGTGCATGGGCTGTGAGTTGTCAGGCTAGAGCGGACGGCCGTTAACGACCCGGTCGAGGCGTTTCTTGCCGTCAACTGCGGCCTGGGCGTGCGGATGAATTTCGAGGGCCTTTTCGTAGGCCATTTTTGCGGCCTCTGGCCGCTCGATCGACTCGAAGATCATTGCAAGGCCGATCCAGGCGCCGAAATGGCGCTTCTCGTGGGTGAGCGTGGTTTCGAGGTCGGCGATCGCCTCGTCATACTTGCCTTCGTTGAAGAAGAGCACGGCGCGGCGGTTCCAGGCTTCGGCATAATCGGGCTTGAGCGTGATCGCGCGGTCGAAGGCGTCGCGGGCCGCTTCGAGATTTTCGCCCTCCTGATATTCGAGGCCACGCTGCATCAGAACGTCGACTGTGGGGCTGCCGGACACGAGCCAGGCGTCCCAGACCTCCTCCTCGATGGCGGCGGCTTCCGCGTCAGTTTCGGTGGTTTTCAGCTTGTCGAGCAGGTCCTGGCTGAGATTACCCTCACCAGCCTCTTCGCCTTCGGCGGCGGCCAGTTCCTTGTTGGCGGGCGCATCGCCAGCCGTGCCGGGCGCAAAGGATTTATCACACGCGGTGAGCGCGAGGGCGGCGGCCAGGACGAGAGAGACACGGTGCATGGCCCCACTATGCTGGGGCGGGATCGACCGGGCAAGCGTCTGCAACCACTGGATCAGCGCTGGCAGGCTCAATTACACGGGAGGTCCGGACGGGAGGGCGATTAGCCCTGTTTCGCCTTGAAGCGCGGGTCCGTCTTGTTGATGACGTAAACGCGGCCCTTGCGGCGAACGACCTTGCAGTCGCGGTGACGGCCCTTCAGCGATTTAAGCGAGGAACGGACTTTCATGGGGCCAACGGCTGTCTAGAACTGCGGGAGCGGGGCAATTACTGGAGGGCATACGACCTGTCAACCGCAACGGGGCCTGAGCCCGCGACTTGCCCGCCGGCAGACGTAAATTAGCCTTAACGTTCGGGCGCCATTCATGAAAATCCTGCCAACTTGCCGCAGTATTCCATGGTAAGGGGTCACAGGGTCGCCGGAGGCTGTTGATGATGCCAGCTAGATCCATGCGTTGGGCTATCGCGGGGATCGCGATGGGGCTGACGCTCGCCGCGTGCGAGAGCACGAACACGGCAGGCGGACACAAGCCGCAGACGCCGCCAGGATCGCCCGCCCCGCCGGTTTCCAGCGATGCGTCCACGGGCGGCGCCTTTGCCTTCGCGAGCTCGGGGGATTCCGGTTTTGATGCGTGGCGCGTGCAGTTTGCTGCCAAGGCAGACGGGACCGGCCGGAACGATGCCGTGATCAAATCCGTGCTCGAAGGGCTCGTGCCCGTCGAGCAGACGGTTCAGACGCAGTCGTTCGACAATCAGGCCGAGTTCGTGAAACCGATCTGGGACTACGCGAAGACAGCGGTGTCGCCGACGCGGATCGCCAATGGGCAGGCGAAGATCGCGGCCAATGTGACGATCTTTGATGCGCTCGAGGCTTCCTACGCGCCGCCGCGCGAGATCGTGGCAGCGATCTGGGGGATGGAGTCGAGCTATGGCGGCTTCATCGGCACCGACGACGCGCCGCGCGTGCTGGCGAGTCAGGCGGCGATGGGGCGGCGCAAGGATTTCAACGAAGGCGAACTGCTGGCGATCATGCAGCTGATCGAGAACGGATCGGCGACGCGCGACCAGTTCCGCAAGGCATCTTATGCGGGCGCGCTGGGACAGACGCAGTTCATGCCGTCGACCCTGCTTCAGCACGGGCGCGACTTTGACAAGGACGGGCACAAGGATCTCTGGACCAATCCAGGCGACGCGCTGGCTTCGGCGGCGAACTATCTGACGAACTCCGGATGGAAGAAGGGCCAGCCCTGGGCCGTTGAGACACGCATCCCCGAGGTGTTCGACTATTCGTTGGGCGATGGACGCAAGCTGACGGTTGCAGCGTGGAAAGCGCTGGGGCTGCTGCCGGCGACGGCGGCGGAGTTCGCGAGTTCGGATTCGCTGCAGGCGGAACTGTTCCTGCCAGCAGGATCGTATGGACCTGCCTTCCTGCTGTTCGACAATTTCGGCGCGATCAAGAAATACAACAACGCCGACAGCTATGCTCTGGCGGTTGGATTGCTGGCGGACCGGCTGGCGGGGCGGCCTGATCTTTCGCGGCCATGGCCGACGGACATCGTGATGCTGACGCAGCAACAGGCGAAGGACCTGCAGGCGGCGCTCAACAAGCTGACCTACACGGCGGGCGCGGTGGATGGCATCATCGGGCGCGGCACGCGTGGCGCGCTGCAGAAGTTCCAGAAGGACAAGGGGCTGGTGGCCGACGGCTTCCCGACAGTTGCGATGCTGGATGCAGTTCTGCTGGCCGCGAACGCTGCCTGACGCGCACGGCGCCTGAGTTCCACAGGAACCAGCCTAACCTGCAGGCGTTGGACTCCCGCAATTGATGGGAGATCACAATGGCTGTCGAGCAACGCCCGACGAGTGGCGGCAATGGCTTTCTGTATTTCGCGGTGGGCGCGCTGATCGTTGCGGTCGGCGTGTTGGCGTGGATGTTCTACAACGGACAGAGCAATCGCAGTTCCGAGGAAACTGCGATCGAGCGTGTGGCTGACAGCGTGAGCGATGCGGCTGACGATATTGGCGACAGCGCCCGCGATGCGACGCGCAATATTCCGCAACCGGCGCCTGCTCCAGCCCCCGCCCCGGCAGCGCCGCCGGTTACGCCGGGCTGATCGTGTTCTGAGTGAGTGAAGAACGCCGCGCCGGAGGCATCCTCCGGCGCTGTTTTCTATTCGAGCGTGAACACGCCGACTTCCATCTCGCCGCGATCCTCGGCGGGCATTTCGAGATCGATAAGTTCCTCGGTCTGGCTGGGGCGACCGAAATTGCGGATCAGGCGGACGGTGAGCGTCGAAGGGCCGTTGGGGTTGGCGCGATCCGACGCGAACGTCTTGGCGCGGACCTCGTACTTGCCGGAGTTGGCGCGGCGGATGATGTATTCTTCCGGACCGTAGCCGTTGGTGACGTCGCCTGAGAGTTTTCCGCCCCAGGGCGAGAGCGGGTAGGAATAGCCGACCTTCGCGCCTTTGGGTTCAGTGACCCAAAGGTCGAGATCGGTGCGCGGTGTGTTCCATTCCATGACCACGCGCACATCCGTGTCGAGCAGAGCGACGAGACGCGGATCGAGCGCGCTGGATGATCCGCCAATCGCCTTGAGCTTCGCCAGCGCTGCATTGGCTTCCATCAGGGCGACGGTTTCGATGCCGCGTGCGGACACGTCAGTGACTGTGGTGGCGGCCTTGGCGAGGAGATCGATGGCGCGACCGAGATCGGCTTTGGCGATGTCGGGCGTCGCCGCGAACTTGGCGCGTTCAATCAGCGCGATCGCGAGTGTGCGCATGGGTTGAGGACGATCCGTCTCGCGCTCCATCAGACGTTCGAGCAACCAGATGGCGCGGTCGTGGGAGCCGTAGCGCAGCAGGCGGGCAGCGACGATGGCGAGCGTCTGGTTGTCGCGCGTGGGCACGTCGAGTGCTGCTTCGATGGCGCGACGGGCTTCTTCCTTGCGGCCGGCGCGCCAGTGCCATTCGGCGATGTCGAACCAGAAGAGCGGGATGAGACCCTGCTCTTTCATCTCCTTGTCGATGGCGGCTTCGTAGTCGGCGCCGGCCTTGTCGAGACGGTCGAGATAGGGGCGGTCGGCGTTCCAGTCCGCGACTTCGATCTTACCGGCGCGACCGGGATCAGCGGCTTCGCCTTCGTCTGCGACCGAGGATTCGGCGACCACGATCGCATCCTGGGCGGCGCCGGCTGCCCGACTGCCCGTCGCCATGACGGGTTCCGGAGCGGGCGCCATTGCAGGCGGCGGTGGCGGAGGTGGGGGTGGCGCTGACGGGCTTGGACGGGCCATCGCCTCACTACCGCGATCGCGATTGGCCATCGCCTTCTTCTCGGACTCAGGGATCGAGCCGTCGAATTTCTTGTTCCACCACACTTTCTGAGCTTCCCACAGGGATACAACCTGTGTGAGGCGGCCTTCCTGCGCGGTGCGTTCGGCGCGGTCTGCGCTCGCGCGGAGTTCAGCGTACTGGACCTGAAGCTGTTTGGGATAGTTGATGGGCGGTGCGATATCGGACTGGACGTAATCGTTCGGCGTTTCGAGGACGACGAAGGACGCCTGGGGCGTCGCGACATTGTAGCGCCGGGCCATGGCGGCGAGATCGTCTGGCTTCCTCTCGGTGGCGACGACGCCGAGGCGTTGGCGCGCCCAGAGCGCGCCGGGGCCGGCAAAGGTTGGCGTGCGGCTGACATTCGAGGTGAAGCGCCGGGGCGAGGTCTCCCCTGCCATGCTGACGAGCACGACGCCATCGGCAGGCAACGGGCCGACGATGTGGAAGCTGCGCGGATCGGAAGCGAGGCGCACCGATTCGATCGCCTTGCCGGCGCTGTCGGTGACAGAAGTGATAGCGGCGTCGGGGCGCGTGATGCGGGCGAAGACTTCGGCGCTGTTGGATTTGGTCAACGTCGCGAATGTGCCGCCGGAGCGATCTGCAATGTCGGAGAGCCAGGCAGCGTCGCTTTCCGGGCCGCTGGAGACGGCAGTGACGGTGCATGGCAGGCGGAAATCGGCGCGGTCGTCGATCGAGACGCGGCCGTCTGAGAACATCAGGCAGTCGGCGCCTTTTGCAACACGAACCCCGTCGAGCGTCATGTAGCTGGTGCCGCCACGATAGCGGACATCGGCAAGTTTGGCGGCAAGCTGGTCGGTCGCGACCTCGATGGTTTCGGCTTTGCCGCTGTCGAACAGGGTGACCGAGACACGTCGGGCGCCACGGCGTGTCGCCATGTCCTGCGCGAGCTGAGCTTCAGAGGCGAGCTCGTCGTCGGTGCGCGAAACGGAGCGATCCCAGAAGATATGGAGCGGGCCACGCTGCGAGCCGGTGGCGCGGGAGGCGGGGGCTGTGATGTCGAAGAAGCGTTCGGCGCCGGGGTGCTGGCTGACCAGCATGGGCTGGTCGCGGTTGGCGGCGGCGAGACGCAGCGGGCCTTTGAGTGAAACGGCCTCAGCCTCGATCAGTTTACCGGATGACGGCAGGCCGTCGGGCACGGCGAGGATTTTGGCCTCGCCATCGATGTTGAGCTTGAAGTGCTTGATCTTGCCGCCGACCGAGAGCGGCAGCGAATAGCCAGAGGCGGGGTCGAACAGGCTGACCATGCGCAGGCGAATAGTGCGCGAGCCGTTGGCGGGGATGGGGTAGACGCGCGTTTCGAAACGGTCGCTGTAGTCGACTTCGGCGAGGCCGGGATCGATGCGGACGTTGACGCGGCGCTGGTAGGCTTCGGCGGCCTTGTACTTCGTCTCGAGCACGCCATCGATCAGCGTGCCGTTGATATCGAGCGCATAGCCGGTGACGACCGCGCCGCGCGCCATGTTGAGGGCGAACTGGCCTTCGAGGATATTGCTCGAAGGATTCTCGAACGCGACCGTGACGGTGGTTTCGGCAATGTCGCCACGTACATCGACATCGATGTCGAGCGAGGAGATGCCAAGATCGCGCTTGTTGGCTTCGCTGTGGACACCATCAGCGTAAGCGATGAGCGATGGGCCGGCGCGGTCCTGCTCCTTCTTCTGTTCCTTGACCAGGTAAGCCTGCTGTTCCGGCGTTGCGGCGCAGCTTTGAAGCAGCATCAGGGCGGACGCCGCGGCGAGCAGCTTCATCGTCAGGTGACGGGTCATTCGCTTCATCCCCCACTGGATTTGCGTAGGCACGTTCGGCTCGCATTCAGGCGCAATCAGGGCTTGAAGCAGGCGAACGCACGGTTTCGTGATGGTTAGTGTGCGTCGCGGCGGGCGTCCAACATTTGCGGAGCTGCGTGCGATTATTCCGGCGTGTTGTCTTTTGCGACGGCATCGGTGACCGCTTTTGTCTTTCCGGCTTCGCCGCGCTTTGCAGCGACAAAGGCGTAGATCGCGAGCGCAACAACCAGGAACGCGCAGAAAATGAAAGGCGCGGAGCTGGATACGTTCTCGTACATCCACAGGCCGAAAAAAGGCGAGACAACGAAGCCCATGCCATTGGCGGCCGTGATCAGGCCGGCGACGTCGCCCTGCTGCTCGTGCGTGGCCGCAAGCGAGGCGCCAGCCGAGAAGCCGGGACGGCCAAAGCCCTGGCCGAAGCCAAACATGATCTGCGCGAAGGCGAACAGCGCAAAGTCCTGCGCCCAGACCATGAAGAGCGACGACATCGCCATCATCAGCGCGCCATAGACCATCAACGAGCGGATCGGCAATTTCATGCGCGGGATCAGCACGAGCTGCGAGATGAGCGTCGCCATCGCGCCCATTGTCATGGCGGGGCCAGTGTACTGAGCGGAGGCTGCGCCTTCGACATGCATGCGGTCCATGATGGCGTAGGGAAAGGTCTGGCTGAGTACGCCGATCGCGAGGGACAGACCGACTGCGTAGAGCAGATAGGGGAAGATGGCGGGCTGGCGCCACAGGCCCTTTGTACCCGAGCGCGTGATGCCGCCGTCGGCTTGTGGCGTTCGGGTTTCGGGCAGTTTGGTGAGCACGAGAAAGCCGATCACGGTAGCGATGATCGTGATGATCACGACAGGCGCCAGAAGCCCTACGGCGGGGGACAGCATGGCGCCGCCTGTGATCAGCGCTGCGGCGGCGGCGGGGCCGGCCATCTGGCCAAGCGTGAAGCCGGAGGTGAGCGTGGCGATCTCGTCCATCCGCTCGTCGCGGGATGTACGGTCAGCGACATAGGCCTGGGCTGCGGGGTTGGTGGCGGAGCCGAAGACTCCGAACAGGGTGCGGGCGGTGATCAGGAGGATGAAGATCAGCACCCAGCCAGTGATCCATCCCAGCAGCGCGGCCATGGCGGAGAGCGCGAAGAAGAACATCGACGCGGCAAAGCCGAACATGCCGATGGCGGCGACTTTTCGGCGGCCCCAGCTGTTGGACTTTGCGCCCCAGTAGGGGGCCGTGATGACCCAGATGGCGGCCGAGAGCGAGAAGATCGCGCCGGCTGTCCAGTCCGGCAATTTGAGTTCGCGGGTCAGCGGGGGAAGCACGGCCGAGGTGAGCATTGTGTTCCCTGCCCCAACGGCGAGCAGGCAGAAGAACAGCAGAAGGAATGCGCCGCGCCTGTCGGGGCGGGATGTGCCGGGACTGGATGCATCGGGGGGCGGGCTGTTCTCCATGGGACCGGGATAGGGCGCGGGACGATTCTGCTCAAGCGGCAGTGATAACGCATCCTTGGCTTTGGGGCCTCGACGGTGACGGGTTTTGAAATCTAGACTGGCGCGAGTGAGAGCTAACGATGGCAGGTGTGGCCTTGTTGAAGACGATTGGCTTCAAGCGATTGGGCGGACTGGCGCTGGGCGCCGCGCTGCTGGCAGCGCCTGTGGCGGCGCAATCGCGCCTGCAGACAATGCCGGGCTACGATCAGTGGGCGAAGATGGCGCCGCTGATACCGGGGGCCGTGACGTCCGGCGCGATCAATGCGGAGTGGGCCTCGGATTCGAAATCGTTCGACTACAGCTTCGATGCGACACGCTGGCGGTTTGATCTTGCGACACAGCGGGTGTCGGAGGCGACGGCCCCGCCGGCCAACGCCAAGCCGGCCGCGCCGGCAGGACCCGTATTTGCGCGCGGACGTGGACGCGACGCTGACGTGCTGTCGCCGGATGGGACGATGCGGGCGATCTCGCGCGACCATAATATCTGGATCGTGCCGGCTGCGGGCGGAGCTGAGAAACAGATCACGGCCGATGGCGGCGCAGCTACACGCATCCGTCATGGCGTGGGCAGCTATGTCTATCTGGAGGAATTCAACGTCTCGCAGCCGGTGTGGTGGTCGCCGGACGGAAGCAAGCTAGCGTGGATGCGCTATGACGAGGCGAAGGTGGAGGATTATTTTCTCCAGCTCGACCAGACGCGGACATTGTCGACCGTTCTGACGGAGGCGTATCCGCATCCGGGGACCAACAATCCCGTGGCGGACCTGATGGTCCATGACATGCGAACCGGGCTCACCAAGGCGATGGACGTGCGCGAGGGCGCGACGTTCGCCAATGAGGTTGTGGGTCACTACATCTGGGCGGCGCAATGGACCAAGGACGGGAACGACGTGCTGGTGCAGCGCGCGGACCGGCTGCAGAAGCACTTTGATCTGGCGGCGTGTTCAGCTGCGAGCGGGAAATGCCGCTCGGTGGTGCGCGAGAGCCGGCCGGGATCGTGGGCGGATGGTGAAGCGCCCCGGTTTCTCAGCGACGGCAAGCGGTTCATCTGGACATCCGAGCGCAACGACTTCCGCAACCTCTATCTCTACGATCTTAGCGGGAGACAGCTGGCGCGGCTGACGCGCAACGCATTCGACATGGTCGATATTGTCAGGGTCGACGAACAATCCGGCTGGCTCTGGTATACGGCGCGGTCGGGCGACAACCACATGCTGGTGCAGCTGCATCGCGTGCGCCTTGATGGATCGGGCGACAGGCGTCTGACCGATCCCAAGCTGACGCATCGCGTGGACGTCTCGCCAGATAGCCAGTTCTTTGTCGATGTCGAACAGGCGCACGACACGCCGCCGGTCTCGCGGCTGCGGGATTTCAACGGCAAGCTGGTTGCCGAGATCGCGACGAGCGACCTCAGAGACTTCGATGCAGAAGGCCTGAAGCGCGCTGAATTTTTCACCTACACTGCAGCGGATGGGAAGACACAGCTTTACGGGCAGCTGCAGTTTCCTTCCAACTTCGATCCGGCGAAAAAATATCCTGCGCTGGTGAGCGTATATGGCGGGCCATCGTCGAACGGGCTCAACGAGAACTTCGTGAACGCCAATCCGCTGGCGGAGTACGGCTTCCTGATTGTGAAGCTGGATGCGCGCACGAATCTGGGCCGCGGGCGCAAGGTGCTTGATACGACCTACAAGCAACTGGGTATTGCGGAGATCGACGACATGGCGGCCGGCATCCGCTCGCTGTGGAGCCGACCCTATTTCGATCGCGAGCGCGTGGGCATGTACGGGACCTCGTATGGCGGCACCGTTTCAGCGGCCATGGTGTTACGCCACCCCGATGCCGTGCAGGCAGCGTCGGCAAGCTCGCCCGTGACGGACTACCGGCTCTACGACACGGTTTATTCCGAACGGCATCTGGGCCTGCCGCAGACGGATGCGGACGCCTATGACCGGGCGGCGCTGTTGCCGCTGGCCGGCCAGCTCCGGGGCGACCTGATGCTGTATTACGGCACGTCGGACGACAATGTTCATCCGAAGAACACGCTGCAGCTGATCCAGGCGCTGCAGGCGGCGGGCAAAAGCTTCGAGGTGCAGGTGGGACCAGACAAGGGCCATACGGGCCTCGATCAGCGCAGGATGATGGAGTTCTTCATCGAGCGTTTGATCCTCGACCGGCAGACCCAGCCGGGGCGCTCTCCGGCGGCGGGTTTTGGCCCGAACGCCGATCCGGGCTGAGACGCCGCGGAACGGCAAATCGGTTCCAAGGCCGCCAAAAAACGGAGCAGATTCGTGTGTGCCAAGGCGGGATCGCGCCTGCGGCAAGAGTCAAGTGATTAATTCTAGGGCAGTTTCTGGTTTTGCACCCCTAGGTATGGCCCAAACCCCTGTTTCCCGTGCTATAGGGCGCGTCCAGGACAGGCCAGAATCCCAAACGGATGCTGGCCGCTGGGGAGCATGGATCCGGGCGGCACTCCGGATCTTTCGCGCTACTTGTCTTGTCTCAGGGGTGCATGCGCGTGCAGTCATTGAAGATCGACGGGACGACGCCAGAAAGCGTCGTTCACCAGAGTGTCCAGGGCCAATCGAACACCAGCCGCCTTGCGCACGGCGCGGGATCTGACGCGGGTTTCGCACGACGCCCGCCCGAACAACGCCTTGAGATGCCTGCCCAGCCCCTGTCGACGCGCCGCTCGAAGCCAGAGCGCGAGACCGACGGCCAATGGCGCTTCCTCTTCATCCTCGCTGGCGCGATCGCGATCACCACATTTGCCAGCCAGGCCATGCTCGCGGGTTTCAAGCCTGGCGGCGTCAACGTTCTGGAATGGGCCGCGGTCATCCTGTTCTTCTTCAACTTCGGCTGGCTTGCGACCGCCAGCCTCACCGGGGTCGCCGGAACGATCTCCCTGCTCTTCCAGCCCAAGCTTCCGCCGCCATCGAAAGAACTTCCCGACAAGGGCAATCTCACCGCCATCATCATCCCGATCTACCAGGAGAAGCCCTCCAAGGTGATCGCCGCCGCAGAAGCGATGTGGGACTCGCTCCGTGATCTGAATGCGGAATCCGGCTTCGAGCTTTTCTTCATCAGCGACACGATGGACCCGGCCCTCGCCGAGATCGAGGAACAGGCGATCCAGGACCTGCTGCGCCGCCGCCCCGATCAGCCGTTCTGGTATCGCCGCCGCCGCGAGAACACCCAGAAGAAGCAAGGCAACATCAACGATTTCGTCCAGCGCTGGGGCGGCCGTTACGAGTACATGCTCGAACTCGACGCTGACAGCTTCGTATCGCCCGAGGCGATGCTGGAACTGGTGCGCCGCATGGATGCGAGCCCGCGCACGGCGCTGATCCAGTCGCTTCCGATCATTGTCGGCGCCCGCACTTTCTCCTCGCGCGCCCAACAGCTGGCGCTGCGCGTACATGGCGGCCTGTTCGGCGCCGGCCTCACCTGGTGGTCTGGCGGCGCAGGAAACTTCTGGGGCCACAACGCGCTTATCCGCCTCGCCCCGTTCGCCAAGCACGCCAGCCTGCCCGACCTTCCCGGCAAAGAGCCGCTCGGCGGCAAAATCCTGAGCCACGACTTCATCGAAGCCGCCCTGCTGCGCCGCGCCGGATGGCGCGTCGAAATCGCGGGCGACATTTCAGGCAGCTACGAAGAAGCCCCGCCGACACTGGTCGATCTCGCCGCGCGCGACCGGCGCTGGGCGCAGGGCAACGTCCAGCAGATCCAGATCCTGTTCGCCAAGGGCTTCGACTGGCTAAGCAAGGTTCACATCCTTGCAGGCGTGATGGGCTACATGTCCGGCCTGCTGTGGCTGAGCCTGATCGTGATGGGCGTGTTCATCGCAGGATGGGCCAAGTTCTTCGAGCCGACAGTCGTTGTGCCGGCCGACCCAACCGCAGGGTTGCGACTGCTGCTGGCGACGGCGATCGTGCTGACCTCTCCAAAATGGCTGGCGGTGATCCTGTGGGCGGCAGGCAAGCTGCCGGGCTGGAACCGCAATCCCCGTTTCCTGCTCGCGGTGCTGGCTGATCTCGCCGTTACGGCGGTGACGGCGCCGATCACCATGATGAACTTTGCCGGGTCGATCCTGTCGACGCTGATGGGCGTCGATGGCGGCTGGCGGCCGCAGGTGCGTGACCGCAACGGCTTCGCGTGGATGGATCTGGTGCGGCACTACATGCAGCACATGATCTTCGGTTTCGTTCTGCTGGTCGCGTGCTTTGCGATCTCGCCCACCTTCATGCTGCAGAATGCGCCGCTGGCCTGCGCGCTGATGCTGGCGCCGCTGATCACGCGGCAGCTGTCTATGGTGGCGCGTCGCGGCTCGACACTGTGGCACCTGTTCGCCACGCCGGAAGACCTGAACCAGCCGGATATCGTTCGCGCGGCTGAGCGGCTTGCAGCGCGTGGGACGACAGAGGTTCGCAGGCTCGCGCCGCCGCCGGTTCGCCGCAGCCGGTCGATGCAGCGCGTGGGCGTGGCCGTCCGGCGCGCGATGCGCCGCGTGCGCAGGCTTCAGCAGCCTGGCTTCACCAGGCGTGACGCAGACTGAGCCAGAACGCGGCTTCCGATTCAGCATCGGCGATGTGATTGGGCTGGCTCGACAGCGCAGCGGCCGCTTCAAATGTCGTAAGGTCGCCAAGATTCGTGACCCACGCCGCTTCCAGATCGAATTCGCGGCCTGAGGGCGTCAGCCCTGCGGTGCGAGACTCGTAAATGATGGCGCCAGACTTCGCGACTTCGACCGGGGCGTTGAAGGCAAGCGTTCCTCCTTCCGCGCGGCGCGGCTGGCCTGCGGAGAAACGCATGACGCCGCCGGCAAACGGATGCTGCGCGCTGAGCGACCATGCGCTGGTCCAGAGGCCGGAGACATTGAGCGTGTCGACCTGCGCATCGGCGGCTTCAAGCGAGCCGGAGACGATCCACGCGCCAACATCGCGGCGCGCTTCGAGGCTGATGGCGGACATGCGAGTGGCATCATCGCCGCCGAAGCGGCTCTGGAAGGCGCCACCCAGCGTGGCTTCGGTATCCTTGAGGGAGGAATAGCCGAGGCGCATGGCCCAGCCCTGCCCGCCCGCGCCGACGCCGATGCTGCTGGCGCTGCGCGTGAAGCCGCTGGAGGTACGCACGTCGAGCGTCATCGGACCAAATGCCTGCGCAAAGCTGGTCCAGCTGTCGCCGGAGCCGAGCGTGGCGGGGCCGGACGGATCATCGATCAGCATCATGCCGGGCGTGAGGCGCTGGGGTCCGCCGCCACGGCCGAGCGAGACTTCGGAATTGGCAAAACTGTAGCTGAGCTGGAAGGTGGGGTCAGGGTCTTCCATCCATGGTGTGCGTGGATCGTAGGTTGGGCGCGGGGCGTTGAACCACGAGACCAGTGCATCGCCCATCGCCACGGCCCGCGCATGGCCCCGCGCATAGTCGGCGCGCAGGCTGAAATCGCTGAAGGTGGAACGGGCGGCCAGCAGGCGTGTGTTATCTATGCGGAAGCCGCGCGAGAATTTATCCTGAAAGACAAGGCCGTTGAAGACGCCCGAATGCTCGACCCAGTCACCCATTGCGCCACGCGCCGGAGCGAGCGCGGTTGCGACTTCGACCAGCGCGCCGTCGAAGGTGAAACTGGTTGCCCCGATGGGCGAGAAGGCGCGCTGGAGATTGAGGATACCGCGCCCGCCGACTGAATCCGTACCGGCGCCGGCGTTGATGCCGAGCACCGCGTCTGGCGACGTCGTGACGTAGTCGTCGGCTGACTCCAGCAGCGCCAGCAGCGCGTTCTCAGGCGTGATATTGGGGAACAGGTCGAGCATCAGCGCCAGCGCGCCCGCGACATGAGGCGCGGCGAAGGATGTGCCAGTGGCGGCCCAGTAATCGCCGTCGCTGTCGGCGTCGTTGTTCGCGCCATTGGGAAGACGAATGTTGTCGTCCACGCCCGCTGTGATCACCGACACGCCGGGGGCTAGCAAATAGTAGTTTGCAGTAGCGCCTGCGCGATTGGAGAAAGTTGGCATTGCCCCGTTGCGGTCGACCGCGCCAACCGCAACCACGCGACCGAGCGATTGGGCCTGGCCGGCGATGTAGGCGGGTTCGCCGGGCGACATACCTTCGGCGGCGGCGGCGCCAGATGGCGCAGCGCCTTCATTGCCGGCGGAGATCACGACAAGCACGCCCTGCGCCGCGGCATTGCGAATGGCGTTCTCGAGCGTCTGATCCGTGTCGACCTCGCCGCCGAGCGACATGTTGATGATCTTGGCGCCGTTCGACACGGCGTAGTTGATTGCCTGAACAAGACTGGGGTCGCTGAACTTGCACCCTTCATCCTCGCCCGTTGTCTGGCAGGAGCCGGGCGTGTCGGCGCGGATCGCCAGCACCTTTGCCTCGTAGGCGACGCCATGAACGCCGGGACCGGCGCCTGCGCCATCGCGGCGCGCGACGATGATGCTGCTGACCATCGTGGCATGGCCATCCGAGTCGATATCGGTCGAGCTACGCGTAGACGCACGTGTGTCAAACGAGCCGGCGATCTGGCCCTGAAGCTCGTTGATGGAGGTGTCGACATTGGTGTCGATGACCGCGACCGTGATGCCCTGCCCGGTCGCGCCGAGAGCGTAGGCGGACGAGGCATGGATCTGACCAAGGCCGCTACGGTTCTGGCTTGTAAAGCCGGAGCCGAAATATTCCGCCGTCTCGAATGATGAAGGCGGTGAAACAGGAGGGGGCGGCGGAGGTGGTGGCGGCATCATCGGAGGCGATGGCGGCAAAATGGGCGGCGGGGGAGATTGTGGAGATCCGCCGCTTCCGCCGGCGCAAGCCGTTACGGTGGACGACGCCAGCGAGATCAACAGCGCAGCTCTTACGGCCTTTGCAATGGATGGCGCGCGATCATCAGACATCGGCATCCTCCCTTCGCAGCAGCTGCGACGCGATACGCCATGCTGACGTGCGCCTGGCGGCAGGGTCAAGCGGCCGGAGGAACGACGCTGAGCGCGACAGCTGATCTGTGATCAGCGAGCGACCGCGCGACCCAGAAAAAGCGGGATCGAATTCAAGGGCGTTTCGACCCAGTCGAGCAGAAGATCATGGCGCTCCACCGGAACCGCATCGACCTGCTGCTGGGCGTAGGCGAGACCCAGATAGAAAACGCGACCGGTGGCGCGGAGCTGAGTAACCGCGCGATCATAATGGCCTTTGCCATAGCCGAGGCGGCGGCCGCGCGCATCAAACGCCAACAAGGGCGTGAGCACGAGATTGGGACGAACGATCTCAGCGCCTGCGGAAGGTTGAGTAAGGCCGAACGGGCCCTTCTCCAATGTTTTGGGCGAGGCATCGCGAAAGGTCATTTCGCCGCCACCCTCGACCCGTGGCAGCACGATGCGGGCGCCCTGCGCGGCAAGACGTGTGAGCAGCGGGCCGGCGTCAAGCTCATCGCCGATTGCGATCGTTCCGGCGACGACAGGCCCGTAGCGTTCGAACAGCTTGATCGGAAAGCGCGCGGCAAGTCTTTCGGCTGCATCCGGGTCGCGAGCGGCGGCTTCCGTGCGCATCTCCATCATGTGGCCGCGCAGGATGGCCTTCTGCTCGATGATTTCGGCTGAATCAGTCACGCGCGCTCCGGAGTTCGCTCCACGGAGCGCGGATGAGGGGAAAGGGTTGGCGGGGCCACGTGCGCCGTACGAGCTTTTCATTCCCGTTCGACCCAGCAAGCTAGGTGGGCGCCAGGTGATGGGGACCACGGTCCCCGCCAGAGCCAGCTCCCGAACAGAAATG
>Ga0208939_1001871_pt1 | contig 15378 bp, 10 predicted proteins | sample AD_STIC12_MetaG_FD_184437 | JGI IMG/M metagenome (GOLD analysis project Ga0208939, IMG submission 184437) | Active sludge microbial communities of municipal wastewater-treating anaerobic digesters from USA - AD_STIC12_MetaG (SPAdes) (version 2) | ecosystem: Engineered > Bioreactor > Anaerobic >...
GGTCGTCGAGGCGGCCGTTGGTGCACGAGCCGATGACGATCTGGTTGACGCGCGTGCCGGTCACGGCGTCGACCGGCTTGACGTTGTCCACGGTGTGCGGGCAGGCGATTCTCTTGGAACTGCATCGGATGCCAATCCAGGATTCGAAACGCGGATTCGGTGTGATTTGGACCGATTCGGATCGAGTTGACAACTCGAACATCTGGCTCTAGCTTATCGTTGTTCGCTGCCAGTGGCAGTCGAACCTACAGAGGCCACCGCCGAGCCAGCCGGGCGAATCGGCGGTTTTCATTTTCTAGACCACCGCGGTGAAGACCTGATTCTCGCGATGGTCTGTGGACTATCCGCGATGAAGGCCGTGATGAAGTCCGCTTTCGCCTCGCCAGTAAGGGCAATGATGACGACATAGTCTTCCACAACGACAGCTACTCGGCGCCCCGAGTCGTAGCGCTTTTTGGTGCTATCCCAACCGACATACAGCTCCGCGTCGGGATCGCAGAGTGCGGCACCGATCCAGTCGATCCGGCTTGCCCGCTCCGCGCAGAAGACCGTTTTGGGGCCTCCGCGCCGTTCGCTCTCAAAGAAAGCGTGCCAAAACCGCTTCTTGTGGAACCGAACAAGAATGCCGTCGAAGGTCCTGACGGGTCGACTGCAGTAATCTCGCTCATAGTGTTCCCTGTAGCTATCACGATCCGCGTAGGAGACGAGGGGTGGGTACCGCACCGTCACCAGCCTCCCTGCAACTCGATCACGAAGACGTTGAACTTCTCTTCGGTACGCCGCGTCTTGCCAATCCGTCGCTGCAGATGGCGCTCGATGGTTTCGGTGACCAGCGATTTAGCACCGTACGGACGTAGCCGGTCGTTGAGGCGTGCAGCTGCGGCGCCGGTTAGTACATCAGCGAGCTGGATGCCAAGCGACTGCTCAGACGCGATAGCCTGCACGCGAGTGACGGTTGAGGACAGGTTGGCTCGACCGAGACAGAGGCGGAGCGTCTCAAGACGGTCAGGAATCCGACTGGACTTCACGTCACAGTAGACCGCGTACTCGTTGAAATCGAAAACCCAGTGGTGGAGCAACTGGTAGTAGAACTTGTAGAACCCAAGCTCGTGGTCGCTCTCGTGAAAGCGGACCAGGTCCACCTGTGTACGATCGACGGCAATGCAACGAAACCGCAGGCGGTCGCCGAAGCCAAAGAAGAGGTCGATGAGCTCGGTGTAAAAGGCGACCTTGGACGGCGAGATCTTCTGCCACTTAAACTCATCGCCGATGCTGTGCTTGTTTCGCAGCCCTTGGACTGCCGCCTTGACATCCCCCCTCGCATCGGCTGGCAGCCATAGGCTGCCAATGACGAGGTACCGAGCCTGAGGCTTCTTCGATGAGAAGAGATCCGGATAGGCCTCGTCGCAGTAGACCTCGAACTTCATTCGCCAGCCTCCCATTGCCCAACGCCAGCTAACAATACGGCCGCGCCGGACCGAGGATCAGGTGCCCCCTGCCCACGCACTCCGCGGACAGTGCCGGCCGGGTCTAGCAGGGCTATTCCACTCGCCCCCTGCTGGTACGTCGCCACAAGTACTCAAACTGCCTAAAGGCGAGCTGCTCACCATACTCCTGAACGTTGTCTTCAACGTTAACGATCTTGCAGCGCTCAGTCCCGCCGTTCATTGGTCCCCGCAGGCCACGCCCAATCATCTGTTGGTAAAGCACCGGACTGTAGACAGGTCGCGCTACGTACAAAGCCCGGACTTTCGGCGCGTCGAACCCCGTCGTCAGCACGCCGTAATTGGTCAAGACCCTGACTGTACCGTGTCGGAAAGCATCCTCAGAACAGCGTCGGCTCCATGCCTTGTTGCGCCAGGATACCGCTCGGGCCGGAATCCCGCGGAGGGACAGAAGCCCGGCAAGGACTTCTGCATGGGAGACCGAGGTTGCGAATACAATGATCGGCCAGTCTCGGTCTTGTCCGCAAATGTGCTCGACCAGAGCCTGGTTCCGCGAACCCACCTCTCCCAGTCGTTCCTCTGCTGCGGGTGGCAACCGCCTAGACCACCTTAGCTGTTTCAGCTCATCCGCTGAGAGCTCGATCGTGGAGCCAGGGAGAATCTCGTGATCCACTTCTGACAATACCCTCTGACGCTGCAGAGCCACGTAGGGATCGTCCTCGAGGAAGATTCCATAGTCGAAACGCTCTCCGTTGAAGCGTCGTGCTAGGCACCTGGACTCCTCCTCTGTCCCCCGAAAAGGGGTAGCGGTCAAACCGATAAGCGGACACGCCGTTGAGCTTGGCGAGATCCCGGCCCAGCTCAGCACGTTGATGTACGAGGGCGCCGTGGCACCATGAGCCTCGTCCACAACGATGCACCTGCACCGGGAAAGCCAGCCAAACTCGGGACCTAGCCTGCGCAGCAGCGTCTGATAGGTGGCTACCACAACGTGAACCGAAGACGGCGCTTCGACTACCATCGAGTTGGTCGGTCCCCAAAGGCGACTGACGCGGAGACGGCGCGCCGGGCCTAGAGAAGACCACACCTCCGACCAGGCACGGATTGCTTGTTCGCAGAGCTCATCCCTGTCGGCGATCCAGAGCACACTCCCGGGCGTCTGCCACTCTCGGATCCACCGCACCAAGACCTCTACGGCAACACGCGTCTTCCCGGCGCCTGTCGGTAGGGAAAGTACCCCGCGGCTCGGCGTCGGGGACCGCAGAGTGGCGAGCATTCTCTCCGCAATCACCTTCTGAAACCGGTGGAGAGGCGGCAACGTAACCGGGCCATCCAACTCCTCCCACGGGGGCCTTTCGGCTCTCGTTGTACCAGCGAATTCCTCAGGGAAGTCCAGCGACGCCACGAACTGCCTCGCTGACGGGCAGCCAGCCCATCTGCTCGGTGCTGGGATCCCAACCTCCCGCAGATCCTGGGCGAGTTCCTGGAGGGTCGACGCACCATGAACAGCAAGAAGAAGATTGCCTATCTCGCTGGCACCAAGGTCAGGCCGGTCCTTTCTGGCAGTCATGAGAAGAGCATGCGGCACGTGTCGTGCAAGCACGCCTGGATCCATCAGCACGGCGAGCTTCTCGCCTAGCGCTGGTGTCTCGCGGGCGAGCGCAACTCGATCGGCGGCCTTGGCCCTAAAAACCTTGTCTGCAGCGGACTCTGGTGGCAGGTGATCCAAGTCGACCGACAGCCGACTAGCCAGAATCTGCCGCAGATCGTCGTGCGACAGGTCGCGAAGGTAGTAGAAGCTCTTGCCATCAAGCCAGGAGTTGCGGGGACGGAGACTCGAGCCTTCGCTCAATTGACTCAGGGTGAACAACTCCTTGCATGGAACAAGCTCAATGATAGTATGCTCGGCAGGGAGTGCCGCAGCCCATTCCGGAAAGGCCTCCAGAATCGGCGTCCCTGGTTCGGGCTCAACCGCCTCCACGCGGAAGACCTGCGTGGCCAACTCGCCGCTGCGGAGCCCCCAGCGCTCGACCAACTGTCGCATCGCTTCTGCCGAAACTGCCAGGATCGCGGGCTCTCCGCCTGCAATCAGACTTCGCCAAGCCTGATCGTCTGCCGCCACGCACACCTTGTCCGGGCTGTCGTTGACGTACGATGCCCCCCTGCGACAGCGTAGCCATCGGGGTCGTGTAGCTCCGACGCTCGCAGCGGCCGAGTACAGGCGGCCAAGAAAGCCTGAGTCGTCCAGGTCCAATGCCAGAGCGAAAGCCGACCGCCAATGGTCGTCAGAAAGGTCTTGCAGGGTGCCTGGAAGGCGAAGAAACGCGTAAGCAGATGACAGGAACTGGGTGACTGGAAGGACTCTCCCATACTCCGCAAGCTCCGCTCCGACACAGTTCGAGATTCCCCGGGGGCCAAGCGACGAATTGAGACGCCCATACTTGACCACTGCGTGCTGCGAGGCAGGTTGATACCTCCAGGAACCGTAGTCGTAGCCCGTAGTACTCGCGGTCACCTCAAGCTCCGCATCCGTTGCAGCGAGGGGCAACAACAGCTCGCAGAGTGTCGCCCTACCTGCCTCGGAAAGCTGATGGAGCTGATGAAGCGGTTCAAGGGGGCCCCAGCACGGAACCTCCTGGGCTCTGATCGAACCCATATGAGGCTTCCTCCAGTGGTTTTCCAGTGCTCTCTTCCTGAAATCGTTCTTGCAGTCGCGGACATACTCCCGGAAGATGCGATCGGCGCCCTCCGGCACGATTCGTCGCGGCCCGACCGTGAGTCCGTTCTCACGCAGGAGTTCCATTTCGCCCGCGTGATACACAACGTCGAGGACGAAGCCCTTGTCCCGCGATCCATCTCCGGGGACAACATCGCCAGGCAGGAATATTCGGTGAATGCAAGAGAAGCTGCCATCCAGCGTGCGTGCCCAAAGGCGCCGGGACTGCCAGAGATCCTTTATCGTGCTCGCCCGGCGAACCTGGGATGCTCGCCGAAATGCACCCCACCAGTTCACCCAGTTGAAGGTGGCAAGTTGCCATTCTTCTGTGGGGGGAACTTGTAGCCTCAGTGCCTCGTCTTCGTTCAGGTCGGTAATTCCGAGCTTCCTGAGAGCATCGACGACGGCGCTATCCCGGCTGAGCTCGGGGTGCACCAGGGAGAACCCCTCGTGCCGAAGGCCATCGGAAACACTCAGGAAGACACACTGCGGATCTGGAGCCTTCAAGTCACCTTCGCCCGTGAGGATGATTCTGGACGCCCGCACCGCGCTCGCGAGAATTCCGTCGCGTTCACCGAGAAGCGCCGCCGCTATCGCAATTGCTGCACTCGAAGCTGCGACCGTTCCGGCCGATGCCAGCTCTGATAGCCACTCCGCCAATCTTGGGGCGGGTTGAACCCCAAGTCGCTGGGCCCGTGCTTGCCTCTCCCTCTGGACTACAGTCGGGTGCACATAGCCCCTCGGCCGATCTGGACACGCAAGCCACAACCTAAGGGCAGCCACCGGTACCTCGCCTGGATGCAGTCGAGTATCCTGGGGTCGGCACAGATCGCCGTGGCCGTCTGGAAGGAGAGCTTCTCTGGCCTGCCGGCTGTACAGTGCCTCCGAGATCTGCCCGTCAGCCCAGCCCGCCGACTCCCGCGCAGGAAGGTAGTCCAGGAACCGCGCGGGATCCGCGGTGTCGTTCAGCTCGGGGAGCGTCTCCGCGACTAGCTCGACCAAGTGGTCGAGAAGGATGGTATTGAGCGGGTCTCCTTGAAGGAGATTCTGGCGATCCGATGTTGTTCGCCAGCCGGCGTTAAGGATTCCTCTGAGAGTCGACTCGTCGCTGGTTGGGAAGAAGCACCAGAATCGACCTCGACTGCGTGAACCCTCCGAAAGAGGCACTGCCCAGCCTACAGGAACACCCTGCTGCTCGTGTTCACCCAACGGAATCGGCGCTGTGGGGTGGCAGGTCGTGACCCTAGCCAACCACCGTGCAGCGCGATCCCCGTCAGAAAGCGCAAACCGCGAGTCGCCCAGAGAGACCGACGTGATTGTCCGAGGGTTCTTGCTGACCACATCGTCGAACTCAAGCTGCTGAAGGTGCGGGACGAAAAGCAGAAATTCCGCAGGGAAGAGCTGGATTTGCTCCGACACCGAGGCGACAGCGCCAGCGTCCAACGGCAGCTTGACAACCGTAGTTGCCCATTCCATCAGGTATGCGAGCGCTGGGTCCTGTGACTGTTCAACCAAGGGATCTAGCTCAAACCCAATTCGGAGCGTGGGAATCCTGGAGACCCGAGGCTGGCAACTCCGAATGAGTTCGGCCGACCGTTCCTTGTCGAACAGAACAGAGCCGGAGCGACTAAAGAAGTACGCGCGGTCCGTCAGAGCAAGAACTGACTTGAAGCCGATGCCAAAACGGCCTATTCGATTGGCCTTCTTCCTCGACATTCTTGAGAAGAGAATCGCTTTTACACCATCCCGATCCAAAGGCGCGCCTTCGTTGGCACAGTAGAGCGCGTCTTGTCGGAGCACCACGTGAACACGACCCTTGTGGCCACTTTCTGCCAGCGCATCGGCAGCGTTCTGGACGAGCTCGAAGAGCTGCCGCTTACGATAGGCACCATCTGCCACACTCCGCTCGTTTCGAAAGTCCTCTTCAATCCGATCGGGCTGCGACCGATAGGCGCCGAGGCACTGGTTCCTCTGGCTAGTGACCTCAGGAATGACCTCGGTTGACTCATGTGGGCGGAGCCAATCCATATGACGACACAATACCGCACCCGTTTCTTGCGGGAACATTCGGTTGCCGGCGCTGTCCAGGCCATGCAGAAAAGGCGGGGCCGAAGCCCCGCCCGCTGGGTGATACGCGACTACGAGAAGCCCTACGCGCTGCGCTCTTGGACGAGGAGCTTGCGGGTGTAGGGGATGAGGCCGCCGGCGTCGACGATCGCCTGGCGCGCCTTCGGGAGCGGCACCACCGGGTGGCTCGTCCCCTTGGTGAGGTTTTTCACCTCGGTCGCGGTGACCTCCAGCTCGTCGCCCTCCTCGGCCTCGATGGTCGGGCAGATCACGGTCCGCAGCCCGACGTTGATCGAGTTCTGCAGGAAGATGCGGGCGAAGTTGCGGGCGACCACCACGAGGCCGGGGGTCGCCAGGCAGCTCGCCGCTTGCTCGCGGCTGGACCCGCAGCCGAAGTTCTTGCCGCCGATGATGATCGAGCCCGCCGGCAGCTCCTTGCCCTTGATCTTCGCGTTGATCTCCTTGAAGTCCGCAAAGGCGTACTGCGGGGTCTCGGAGGGCAGTACCGTGGCCATGAAACGGCCCGGGTAGATGGTGTCGGTAGAGACGTCGTCGCCGATTCTGAAGACAACCTTGGCCATGTCACACCACCTTTCGGGGGTCGGAGATCACGCCCGTCAGCGCGGAAGCCGCTGCCACGGCGGGCGAGCAAAGATACACCTCGGAGTTGGGGTTGCCCATGCGCCCCTTGAAGTTGCGGTTGGTGGTCGAGAGCGCCACCTCGCCGTCGCCGAGCGCCCCTTGGTGCACACCCAGGCAGCACCCGCAGCCGGGGTTGACGATCACCGCGCCGGCGTCGACGAGTGCTTCGAGCACGCCCGCCTTCAGTGCCCGCTTGTAGATCCGCCAGGTAGCCGGGAAGATGAGCATCCGGGTGCCGCTAGCGACCTTCTTCCCCTTGAGGATCGCCGCCGCGGTCTCGAGGTCGTCGAGGCGGCCGTTGGTGCACGAGCCGATGACGATCTGGTTGACGCGCGTGCCGGTCACGGCGTCGACCGGCTTGACGTTGTCCACGGTGTGCGGGCAGGCGATCTGCGGCGCCAGCGTCGCGGCGTCGATCTCGATCACCTGGTCATAGACGGCGTCGGCGTCCGGGGTGACGAGGTCGACCTCGTCGGTGACGCCAGCCTCCGTGCGGAGGTAGCGCACCGTCTCCTGGTCGGCGGGCACGATGCCCGAGGTCGCGCCGGCCTCGACCGTCATGTTGCAGATCACGAGCCGGCCCGAGGTGGACATGCGCGCGATGGTGTCACCGTGGAATTCGATGACCTTGAAGTTCGCTCCCTCGGCGGTGAGCTTGCCGATGAGGTAGAGGATGAGGTCCTTGGGCCCGACGCCCGGCGCGAAGCTGCCGTTGACCACGACCTTGATCGTGCCCGGCACCTCGACGTTGAGGACGCGGCCAAGCGTCCACACCGAGGCCATCTCGGTGGCACCGATGCCGAACGAGAAGGCGCCCAGCGCCCCGTGACTCGTGGTGTGGGAGTCGGTCCCGACCACCACGTAGCCCGGACGGATGTAGCCGTTCTCGGGCAGGATCTGGTGGCAGATGCCGCCCTCGTCGCCGCGCACGTCGTGGAAGTTGGGGATTCCCTGGCTGGCCACGAACTCCCGGATTTTCTTCTGGTTGGTGGCCGTCTTCGAGGACTCGGCGGGAACGCGGTGATCGAAAATGATGACGATCTTCGACGGGTCCCACACCTTGACCGCGAGGCCAGTACCCTGGAACACCTCGGTGAACTGGTTGAGGACGAGGGCGGCGTTCTCGTGGGACATCGCCACGTTGACACGCGGCTCCACGACGTCGCCGGCCTTGACCGCCGCCAGCCCGCTGGCCTTGGCCAGGATCTTCTCCGCTACCGTCATGCCCATGCTGTCGCTCCTTCGGGCGCCGGCTCGTCGGCTGGCGCGCCGTGTGCTCGCTCGCCCGATCCGGGCGCGTGTCCGAGGATTCTAGAGCCAGGGCCTGGGGGTGGCAAGACGACCCGGCCAGCCGACAGGCGAGCGTCGAGGGCTCGAGGTCGAAGGTACAGCCGTCCGCCCGCGGACCGGGAGCCGCTCGCGACCACCTGTATCCCGTCAGCCTTCGACTTTCGACTGGGCGGGGGGACCCTACCTCCGCAGGGCCATCGACACCACGGTCCTATCGTCGCCGCCCATCGAGATCAGCAGGCCGTACGGCTTGGCGACCGGGATCTGGAACCCCTCGGCACGGCCAACGAGCTGTTTCCACAGATCCACCGCCATGCGCACGCCGGACGCGCCCGTGGGGTGCCCATAGCCGATGAGCCCTCCTGAGGTGTTGGTCGGGTACGCGCCACCTCGGCCGATCCCACCCGCCGACACCAGGTCCGGTCCCTCGCCCGGTTGCGCCAGCCCGAGCGCCTCGACCGCGAGGATCCCGGTGATCGTGAAGCAGTCGTGCACCTCGAACACGCCCACCTCGCTCACGTCGATCCCAGCCTGGCCGAGCGCGCCCTCCACCGCCTTGCGGCTGGTGGTGAGCGTGGTGAGGTCGGGCGGCGCCTGCACGAGATCGTCCACGACCTGCCCGTAGCCGGCCACCTGCACGGCGGCGTCACGGCCGAGCCCGAGCTTCGCGAGCCCCTCCTCCGAGCACACCAGCAATGCTGCCGCGCCGTCGGAGACCTTCGAGCAGTCGAACAAGTTGAGGTGCTCGGTGAAGCTTTCGGGATTCGGTTTGGACATCCCGACCTTGACGAGGTCCGGGGTAGTGTTGTGGTACTCCTGGGCCAACGGGTTCAGGCGCGCGTTGCCGATGGCGTTGGCGTACCAGGCGGCCATCGCTTTGCGGGTGCGCTCGCCGCCGTAGCGGGTGAAATACGCCCCGGCGCGGTCCGAGAACTTGGCGGGGAAGAAGTACGCGTGGCCGCCCTTGCGCTGGCTCGCGTAGTGCCCGGCTCCCGCCAGGATGTCGGCACCGTAGACCGCTTTGACCGTGTTCTGAACCTCGACACCGACCACCAGCACGACGTCCGCCAGCTCGGCGAGCACGGTCTTGATCGCGGTGACGAGCCCGAGGCCTCCGGTGCCGCAGGCACCCTCGACGCGCACCATCGGCTTGTAGCGCAACGCCGGGTGGGCGGCGGCGAGCAGCGAGGCGAGGTTGCCCTGGCGGTTGAAGCGAGCGGCCATGAAGTTGGCGATCACGCCCTCGTCCACGAGGTCGGCGTTGGAGACCTGGGCGAGGACCGCCCGTACCGCCTCGTTGATGTAGTGCTCGAGCCCCGGGCGGGTCTTTCTGGGGTCGAACTCCTTGCGACCCGTGCCCATGCTCACGGTATTGGCGCCGGCAGCGAGATAGACGGGCTTGCGCAGTGCTTTCATCGCTCCCCTCCCCTCACAAGTAGTCGTTGATCGGGCCGTAAAGATGGAAAAACCCGAGGGTGAGGACGGAGTTCACATCCTCGGGCCGAGTCGCAACGCCCATCGCCACCAGCCGCTCAGCGGCGGCGCGGCTGGCCGCCGCGTACCGCCGCGCCAGGTCGCACCCGAGGGTATCGCTCTGTTTGACCCGGGAGAAATAGGCACGGAGCTTGGCATCCTTGTCGCGGTCGCGCCCCAGCGCCTTCCAGCTCATGGTGGTATCGGGGTGGGCGCCGAGCATGGCCTCGACCTGCGCACACCACCCCTCCGGCTCGCACGCCACGTACTGGCGCCGGTCGGGGTCGTACACCGCCACCGGCTTGCCCTTCTCGTAGCGGAAGAAGCCGTCCTTCTGGGCCCCCGACGAGGTCTGTCCGCCCTTGACGCCGAGCTCCAGATAGAGGTCGATGAGGTCGGAGTGCAGCTCGGGGGCTGGGATGTGCCGCCGCATCACCGAGAGGATGAGCTGGAACACGTCGATGCCGACGTAGTCGATGAGCTGGAAGATCCCCATCGGCCGCAGCAACCAGTCGCGCGAGACGCGGTCCACCGCCCACACGGCCTGGACGAAGCCCACGTCGCCCGAGAGCCGCTCGACCTCGCCGATGCCGTGCAGGCCGTCGCGCATGAAGTGGCCGTTGCCGATGAACCCGGCGATATCGTGCGCCGGCACGATGGTCTTGCCGAGCCGCGTCGCCAGCTCGGCGGCGAGCGCCGAGAGCCTCGGGCTGCATTGCGTAGGCGTGATCAGCTCGACGAGCTTCTGCACTGCCGGCGGGTTGTAGAAGTGATAGCCGAGGATCCGCCCCTCGAGGCCGCTTTCTTTCGCCAGGAAGTTGATCGGTATGGCCGAGGTGTTGGTGAGGAAGAACGTGCTTTGCCCGCACACGTCGGCGAGCTTCCGGAAGATATCGATCTTCAGCTCATCCTTCTCGAACGCCGCCTCGAAGACGAGGTGCGCGTCCTTGGCGAGATCGAGCGTCTTGCCGGTGCGGACGTGCAGCATCACCTCGTGCACGAACTCGGCCACCATCTCGCCGTTCTCGACCAGGTCGGCTCGGTCCGCGTACAGACGTCGCAGGCGGTTGATCTGTTTCTCCGCCGTCTTGAGCGCCTGTGCCCGGAGATAGCGGAGCAGGCCGAGCAACCCCTCGTCGGAGATATCGATGAGGCTCAGTACGTACGTACCGGCCTTATCCTCGAGTGCGGCGAAGGCGATCTGCTCGGCCAGCAACAGCGAGATACCGCTGCCCATCTTGCCGGCCGCCCCCACCACGGCCACATTGCGCAGTCTCTCGGAAAGCTCCATCTGCCACCTCCGTCACCGTCCCGTAAAACGGGCTGGGCGCTTGTCGACGAATGCCTGCATTCCTTCCTTCTGATCGGTGGTCGCGAAGGTCTGGGCGAACAGCTCCGACTCGTACGCCAGCCCGTGCTCGAGGTCGGTCTCCACCCCGGCGTTGACCGCCTGCTTGCAGTACGACACCGCCACCGGCCCTTTGCCAGCGACGAGCGTGGCGATCTCCCGGCAACGGGCCAGCAACGACTCGGGCGCCACCACCTCATCGACGAGCCCGAGGGCGAGCGCCCGCTCGGCCCCCACCAGCTCGCCGGTGAACAGCAGCAGCTTGGCCTTCGAGCGGCCGACCAGCCGCGCCAGCCGTTGCGTGCCGCCGAACCCCGGCGTCACCCCGAGGTTGACCTCCGGCTGCCCCAGCTTGGCTTTCTCCGAGGCGATCCGGACGTCGCACGCCATCGCCAGCTCGCACCCGCCGCCGAGCGCGAACCCGTTGACCGCGGCGATGACCGGGCGCGCGAACGCCTCGATCTCCGAGAACACCCGCTGGCCACGGCGCGAGAACGCGCGTGCCTGGGCCGGGGTGAAGTCGGCCATCTCCTTGATGTCGGCTCCTGCCACGAACGCCTTGCCGGCACCGGTGAGGATCACCGCGCGCACCGAATCGTCCTTGCCCAGGGAGTGAAACACCCGATGCAAGGCGTCGATGATCTCCGTGTTGAGCGCGTTGAGCGCCTCCTGCCGGTCGATGGTCACGGTGGCAACGCCCTCCGCGACCTCGACCTTGACCCATCTCTCGTTCATGCTGCCCCCTTTCCCGACGGCGAACCCAGCGCGGGTCCGACCCGGCCAGGTGACACTGGGTTGGCGTGCTGCGGCCACACCCATGGTACAACGGACCTGGGGGATCGTCGACTTCCCACTGTCCGTGGCACAATTGGGGCGGATGCAGCAGACGCGTGGCTTCCACCGTTGCCGCTGCCGGGGTGCCAGTGCACCGCACCCAGGGGACGCATGAAGGCGCTCGTGGTGGGTGGCGGGCTGGTGGGTTCGACCCTCGCCTCGCGTCTGGCCGCCGATGGGCACGACGTGGTGGTGGTGGAGTCCTCACGCGACCGCCTGTCCCAGCTCGCCGACACCCTCGACGTTCAGACAGTGCAGGGGAACGGCACCACCGTCGAGGCGCTCGAGGCTGCCGGGATCGCTGACTGTGACGTCCTCATCGCCTCGACGGCCTCGGACGAAGCCAACATGGTGGTAGCGCTCATCGGCTCCTCGATCTTCCACGTACCCAAGGTCGTGGCACGTTTGCGAAACCCCGACCATGAGCGCAGCTTCCGCGCCATCGCCAGGCAGTTGCCCGGGGATCATGTGTGTGTCAACCCTGATCTCGCCGCGGTCGAGAAGATCCTCTCGCTGCTGCCGGTGCCGGGAGCGGCCGACGTCGCCTCCTTCCTCGACGGCAAGCTGCTCATCGCTGGCTTCCCGTTGCCCCGGGACAGCGCCTTCTCGGGCATGCTGCTGTCCCATCTGCGCCTTCTCTTTCCCGAGCGCTCGGTGCTGGCGGTGGCGATCCGACGTCGCGACGACTGGTTCATCCCACACGGTGAGGACGAGTTCCGCGAGGGCGATCTGGTGTACTTCTCGATCAGCCCGGCCGAGCTCGACAACGTGCTCGAGCTCGTCGGCGCCCGCAAGGCGCCTGAGCGGCGCGTGATGGTGGCCGGCGCCACCCGCATCGGCATCGGCGTTGCCGCTCGTCTCGAAGCGGCCGGTGTCCCGGTCGCGCTCATCGACGAGGACCGGACCCGCTGCCAAGAGGCCGCCGGGCAGCTCGAGCGGGCAATGGTCCTGCACGGCACCCCAACCGACCACGAGCTACTCGAGGACGAAGGCGTGGGGCGTGCCTCCGCCTTCGTGGCGTGCTCGGACAATCACCAGCTCAACGTCGTCGCCTGTCTGCTCGCCCGCCGGCTCGGCGCCGCACACACCTTCGCCCTCGTCGACAACCCCGCCCTGTCCGGGCTCGTAGGTGAGATGGGGATCGACGCGGTGATCTCCCCCCGCTTGCTCACGGTCGGACTCGCCGCCCATTTCGTGCGGCGGGGACGGGTCCGCGCTGCCGCCGCGCTGCTCGAGGACGAGGTCGAGCTGATCGAGGTGGACCTCGGCAGGGGCACACGGCTGGTCCAGGGACCGCTGGGTGAGGTGGGGCTCCCCCGAGGGGTGTTGGTGGCGGCCCTGCTGCGCGACGGCATCGTGGTCGTGCCCGGCGGTGGGGACCGTGCCCAGCCGGGTGACCGTGCCGTCCTCATCAGCACCACCGAGCGGGCACGCGAGCTCGATACCCTGGTCGGGAGCTGAGGCGTGAACCGCCGCTTCGACCTCCACGTGCTGGGGTGGTTTCTCGTCGTTTTCGGCGGCTTTCTCCTGCTACCTCTGCCCTTTGCCCTGGCCACGGATGAGCCTGGCCTCCCCTGGCTGGGCTCTGCGACCGTTGCCGCCGCGGTCGGTCTCGGAGTCGTCCTCGCGACCCGCACCCGAGATCGGCGGCTGCATCCCAAGGACGGGTTCCTGGTGGTCTCGGGCGCCTGGCTGCTGGCGTCGATCCTGGGGGCGCTGCCCTACGTCCTGGCCGGCGCTCTCGGGTGGGTCGACGCGATCTTCGAGACCGTATCGGGGTTTACGACCACGGGCTCCACCGTCATCACCGACACCACCGTGACGCTGCGCTCGATACTGCTGTGGCGGGCGCTCACGCAGTGGCTGGGCGGCATGGGGATCATCCTCTTCACCATCGCCATCCTGCCGTTGCTCGGCATCGGTGGGATGCAGCTCTTCAAAGCCGAGGTCCCCGGCCCGGTGGACGAGAAGCTCCACCCGCGGCTGGCGACCACGGCCCGCATGCTGTGGGGCATCTACGTCGGGCTGACAGCCGCGGAGTGGCTGGGACTCTGGCTGCTCGGCGTCTCGGGTTTCGAGGCACTGTGCCATGCCTTGGCGACCATGGCTACGGGCGGGTTCTCCACCCGTAACCAGTCGGTCGGCGAGCTCGGCTCGGCCGGGGTGCAGTGGTTGATCACCGTGTTCATGCTGTTGGCGGGCACGAACTTCGTGCTGCACTTCCGGCTCCTCCAGGGACGGCTCAAGGACGTCCTGAAAGATGTCGAGCTTCGCTGGTTCGCGGCCATCGTGGTCGGCTCGATCGTCATCCTGACCGCGAGCCTTCACCGCCCCGAGGTGCCTTTGGCCGACACCTTGCTGATGACGAGCTTTCAGACCGCCTCGATCGTCTCCACCACCGGCTTCGTGACCGCCGACTTCGAGACCTGGCCACACCTCGCCCAGCTCGTGCTGCTCCTGCTCATGCTGGTGGGAGGGATGTCGGGATCGACCGCGGGCGGCATCAAGAGCCTCCGCCTGGTGCTGGCGTTCACCTCGCTCCGGGCGTCGATCCATCGCGCCGTTCACCCGCGCGCCGTGGTACCGGTGAAGTACCACGGCGAGGTCGTCGACGATGACGTCGTGTCCGGCGTATGGGGGTTCCTGCTTGCCTACGTGCTCATCGTTCTCGTTGTGACCGGCGTGGTCGCCGCCTACGGGTACGACCTCCTCACCGCTGTCTCGGCGTCTTTGACGACGCTCGGAAACGTCGGCCCGGGCATCGGCGATGTCGGTGCCTACGACAACTTCTCGCACTTTCCCGCAGTCGCGAAGCTGGCACTCTCGTTTGCCATGCTCGTCGGACGGCTCGAGCTTTTCACCGTCCTCGCCCTGTTCTCCCGGCGCTTTTGGCGACACTGAGCCGGTCACCGTTCGCCCCTCGACCCGTGATGGTTTTTGGTTCGCAGCTCTCGACCGTGAGCCCGAGGCGCCCACGGAACCGAGTCGTCGGTGCGAGTGGGCTCGGACGGGCGAGTGGGGAGCTGGAATGCCCCAGGCCGGTGCAACGGACAACGAGAGATCCGCGTCGGGGGTCGGAACCAGGCTCGAGCCCCCGAAGCGGTGGGCGGAGGTGTCGGGGCGGACCTGACGGTCCCGTCCAGGCTCTACCGGTCATCAGCGTTGTTCGGGCTTCGAGGTCGTAGCGCTGTCCGGGGGTGTTGAAGCGCTTGGGGTTTGCGGAGGGGGCGGTGCGGAGTCACCCCACGGAGGGTAGGTAGGACCTGAGTTGGGGAGGGGCGGAGGTGTGTGAGGGCGTGATTTCACCCCACTGTGATGACGCGGAGATTTAGTCACATAGTGATCATGGTTGTGTTGTCGCTGAGTCCTCAAAGTAGACGAGATAGTAGAACAGCGGCCCACAGTACGGTAGAATCGGCTCGCGAACGTTGACCTCCGCAAAGGAGCCGCTGTGGCCACCATTCTACGCCCATACCTGTTCTCCTGGACCGATGTCGAGCGCTCCTCGGACCTCGACCGTTTCGCCATGCTGCTGGCCGCCATCCCGGACGAGGCGCTGGTGT